>Ga0163144_10027338_pt1 | contig 11050 bp, 4 predicted proteins | sample OliLak19BULKMAT1_FD_123175 | JGI IMG/M metagenome (GOLD analysis project Ga0163144, IMG submission 123175) | Freshwater microbial mat bacterial communities from Lake Vanda, McMurdo Dry Valleys, Antarctica - Oligotrophic Lake LV.19.BULKMAT1 | ecosystem: Environmental > Aquatic > Freshwater > Lake... | reverse complement strand
TGGCCGGGGAGCTTGTTGAGCAGCGAGATGAGCCGCTGGTTGACGCGATCAATCTCGGCGACCAGCGTGTCTGGGGAGTCCTCATCTGCCTTGAAATGGGTGTCGGAAACTACCAGAAAACCAAAACCTCCACCGCCCGAATCCGCGGGTGCCCCGGTGGCGGAGATGGGCAGCGTCGCGCCGGCCGCGGTCACACCGGTTTTGAGAAATTCACGGCGAGTCCAGCGGTTTCCGCCAGGCCCCGCTTCATGATGGGATGATTGCTGTTTCATTGTTAGGGTTTAGGTGATGGACGAGCACATGATCCCGGATCCCGTGACAGGATTCGGACTCCGACATGAAGGATGGAAAAGCCCCCGGTGTCAATGTCGCGTGAACCGATGGAGATGTCATCCACACCATTCTGCGACCTTCGGCATAAAAATCCACCTTCGGTCACTCTAAGGAGGGATGCGACCGCTTACCCTTGTTGTGCGAAACTGCGCTCATGCAGATTACGAAGCCGGCCATTTCCACACGCCTGCCGCCGGCACGTTCCCTAACGATGGCAGCGATCCTGCTTCTTCCTGCCTCGGCAGCGCCGGTAGCTTATGAACCTTTTGCCTATCAGCCCGGGGAAGCGTTGGCGGGAAAGAACGCAGGCAGTGGCTGGGCGGATGCCTGGCGACTGAGGACGGCTTCGCCGGGAGTGAGCCCTCTCATTTCTGCAAGTGATCTCAACTACACCGACGCGTCTCTGAACCCGCTGCTCGCCGCAGGCGCTTCGGTGGATTCAAGGAACGGGGGGCCGACGGTGATCGCGTTTCGCAGGCTGGCAAGCCGCCGCACAAGCGAGACATGGATCTCATTCCTCACCGCTCCGGCCGCTTCGGGCGGATTCATTGGAATGACCTTCTATGACGGCGGCGAGGACAATTCGGCCCACTCGCGTTTCGGCGTGGAACAGCGGGACAGCACGGCGGCGCTGCAGTTGGTCAACTCGGAGCCGGTCACACCGGTCTTCTCCCCCTCATTTTCGGCGGCGCAGGGCCAGTTGGTTTTCGTGGTGATCCGCATGGTGCCGTTAGGAGCTGCAGGTGGCCAGGATCGGCTCGACGTTTTTTTCAACCCAAAACTCGCAGTCACTCCGGCCACTCCCTTCGCCTCGCTCGCCATCGTGCCGGGTGGCTTCGACCGCGTGCGGATCGCCGCCACGAACGGCAAGTCCGCGCTCTATGATGAAATCCGGATCGGCGATTCATTCGCCGACGTTGCGCCATACCTTCCACCGCCGGTACCCGGTGAAGACGGCCTTACACCCCAACAGAAAATCACCCTCGGGCTCGATCCCGCCGTGTCCCACTTGAATCTTGTGAACGCCATCCGGGCCAACCCGCATTTTTTCGGACTTCTGAATCGCACCCAGATCCTTGGTGAGAAAGGAGCAATCGTGTTGGAAGCACCCGCGTCCGGGCCAGTTCCATTCACCATCTCTGTGGATGAAAGCACCAACTTGACGGAATGGACGACATTGATGACCCTTAACCGGACGGTTAGCCTTCCGCCGGGAAAAGGTTTCCTTCGTGTAAGCGTCCGTCCTGATCATGCGAATTAGACCCTCACTCATATAACATCCACATCCCATGAAACGAATCTGCCTTCTCTTTTCCTGTTGTGCACTGAGCACCATCATCCGCGCTGCCGCTGCCGACCAATATGACATCATCGTCTATGGCGGAACCTCCGGCGGAATCACCGCCGCAGTGCAAGCCGCGCGCGACGGACGCTCGGTGGTTCTAATCTCACCCACCAGCTATCTCGGAGGACTGACCACCAGCGGGCTCGGCTGGACCGATCTCGGGAGCGAAAGCATTCTCGGCGGCTTGAGTCGGGACTTCTATCGGCGGGTCTATCTCCATTACCAGCCAGAAAGCGCGTGGAACTGGCAGGCAAAAAGTTCATTCAACAATTCAATCGGTCAAGGGGGAGACGCATTCAACCACACCTTGCAGATCGGCTCCGTCTTTGAGCCTAAAGTGGCAACCTCGATCTTTGCACAAATGATTGCTGAAAACAATGTTCCCGTGGTCACCGGACGGCTGGATCTAGCCAACGGAGTCATCATGGCAGGCAAGCGCATCACCGGGGTGCGCATGGAAGGTGGGCGTGAATTTACCGGGAAAATGTTTATCGATGCCACGTATGAGGGCGACCTTCTCGCCGGCGCAGGCGTGAGCTATACCGTTGGTCGCGAGGCAAATGCCACTTACAACGAAACGGTCAGCGGGATCCAGGTCGCCCGCGCCACCAAGAACCAACTCCCTAACAACATCGATCCCTATGTCATTGAGGGTAATTCTTCCAGTGGCCTGCTGCCAGGCGTGAACGTAACCGCGGGTGGAGCCGATGGCACCGCAGATGCACGATTGCAGGCTTATTGTTACCGGATGGTGCTCACCGATGTGGTGCAAAACCGGGTAACTGTGCAACAGCCTGCGGACTATGATGAAGCGGATTATGAATTGCTATTCCGTGCCATCGCTGCGGGACAATCCAAGGACTTCTACAAACTGAGTCTGATGCCCAATCGCAAGACGGACTCAAACAATACCGGCGGGATTTCCACCGACTACATCGGGATGAACTATGGACAGGACTGGAACTGGGCCACCCTCGGTCATGACCAGCGGGATGCCCTGGCCGCCCGCCACCGGAAATGGCAGCTCGGCTTGGTATGGACCCTCCAAAATCACCCACGGGTTCCCCTCGCCATCCGCAATAGCCACGCGAAGTGGGGCTTGCCCGCCGACGAATTCACGGACAACGGCCACTGGCCGCACCAGCTCTATGTCCGCGAGGCTCGCCGCATGGTGTCGGATTTTGTGATGACCCAGCACCACTGTCTTGGCAATGCGGTGGCACCCGATTCCGTCGGCCTGGCCGCCTACGCGATGGACTCCCACCATACCCAACGCCACGTCCGTGCTGGCAAGGTGAAGAACGAGGGTGATGTGCAGCTCGAGCTGCCGGGTCCCTATCCCATTTCCTATCGCTCGATAGTCCCCAAGACCGGCGAGTGCGAGAACCTGCTCGTCCCGTGGTGCCTCTCCTCCTCGCACATGGCCTTCGGGTCGATCCGGATGGAACCGGTCTTCATGGCACTCGCGCAATCCGCAGCGATCGCCGCCGATCTCGCGTTAGACAAGGAAATCGCCGTCCAACAGATAGAATATGCCGAGCTCCGTCCACGACTGCTGGCGGTGGGCCAACCCCCTTTTCCCCGCCCTCCGGTCTAGCCCATCGGCTGTTCAGGAGCCTCCCGCAAAAAGCAAATTCCTAGCAGTAAGAGCATCCTCGGATTGGGCAGGGACGTCTGGCCGGATGTGAGTTTTTTGATGTCGAACGCCTTGTCGAAGGAGGTGCCGGTAGCGGTGGTATAGTCGATGCCGAGCGACGAGAAGAAGTAACCATCCCGGAGCTTTTTGTTCACCTCGTGGGAAATGTCTGAGACATTCAGACCGGTGATGTCCGAGAAATTCTTCTTCACTGTCTCAGTGAGCGGGATACGCGGGTTGGCGTAGGAGTTTCCCACCACGAATCCGGGTTCGAAATTGTAACGCGCCAGCTGGGCGTGCTGGAACTGCCCGATAGAAACCAGTGGTGAGCGCGGCACGTCGTAAACAATCACGTTGGATTGGCCCGAGGCGAGGGTATTGGATGCACCGCCGAATCCTTGGTAACGACCGCCGGACTTGCTGACTTCCGGTTCGGGAATGGCGCTTCCACCTTCGCCCAGCAGACCTCGGTTGCCACCGAAGCCGTCGCCCACCTGTTTGGCCTTGCCCGGAGGATTATAGACTCCCATGAGCTGGGAGGTGAAGTTCCATCCTGTTAGTTCACCGCTTGCGCTGACCTTTGATCCGTCCCATGCGGGATTGGTGATGATGGCACGGGGATTGGAATCGACCCAGCTGCGGAGACGTTGACTGGCTTCCTCGACCTGAAGAGTGGTGCGGCTGAGAAAAGACCATGTCGCGATGTGTGCGGATACTGCGTCGCCAGCCAGATCTTCGATAAGATAGGTGGTCTTGGTGGTGTCCAGTCCACCGGATGAACCGGAAACGACTGGCTCAGGCACTTTGATTTTCGATTTGCTGTCACCGTTCCAAAGATCGGTGGAGCGGAGAAGGACGTTTGATCCCGATTTTAAGGTAAACCATGTGGAGGAAGTCTTCGACGCGTCGAGCGATTTAAAGCGGGCAAGTGTGGCTGCGCTTTGAGTGTCTTGGAAGACGATATCACCGAACCAAGCACGGTATCCTTTCGGCACCACGCGGTCGCTGCCATCCTGAGCCTTCAGGTTGACGATGAATCCGCCCTTTTCGCTCCATCCGGATTTCAACTTGTAATTGCTGCCTGCATTGATGCTGACTTTGTCGGTCAACGAGAAGAGGCGGAACTCACCTGGCTGAAGATCGACAGAATCGGTAATCATGGAGAAGTATTTACCACCGCCCGGATCGTCAGGTGTCGGGATGCTGCTGGAGCCAGTGGTCCACTCGTCCCGCAGCCAAAGTTCGGTCAGTCGGCCGTCGGTATATTTTCCTGTGCCTGTCGGCTTGGCGTAGTTGAATCTGAAATACGGATAAAGCGCCCACTGGAATTGATAGGGGGCCGCTTTGATGGTGACGTTGTAGGGATTCCATAATCCGAGAACCGGTTGGATTGTGATTTGCGCCTTATACATTTCCGACCCGGCGGGAGCGCCAGCCACTGGTGGCGCCAGTTCAGAAGTGAGACGGAAACTCATCTGGAGCAGCGACAATACTGGAGTGATCGAGCTGTTGGACTGCTGTACGTCTCTTCGGAAGGGGCCTTGGTCGTAACTGGTATAAGGAAGCCAGTCTCGGTAGCGGAGATCCGACTCTGGCATCGGATTGACGCCAACCTGGGCGATTTGCTGGCTGCTGACGTTTTGCCAGAGCTGGGCATAGTTCCACAGGATGCCCCAGTTTGGTCCAGTGGCGAGAGAGCCACCCTTGCTGATGGTGTCGCTCAGGTAGAATTTCGAGGGCGTCTTGACAGAGTAGTTGTTGATCATCGCTCCGTTCACATTCGATGTGGTGGAGGTGGCCCCGAAATACTGGGTTCCGTAATTTTTTATCTTCTGGGACTTATCGAAAATGAGTGATAGATCCGCCTTCATTCCGCCGGTGACCACGTTGGTGGGAAGTCCATAGCCGCCCGTGGTCACATCGTTGAAATATTCGGTGGCCAAGGTCTTGTTGCCAGCCGCGAGTGAAGCGGTCTGCAACGAGATCAGCGCGGTTTTGTCGATGGACCCATCCGGCCCGAATTCGGTCCATGTCGGCCCGATTTTATCCCATCCTGCCTCGAGTGGCGATTGATATTGAGCAAACTTTTCGCGATCGGTTGACGGAGCAGTTTTGGGTTTGGCGACATCCACCCGGGCCTTGGTGCCTTCGTCGCCGATCCACCATGAATAGCGGCCCTTGTTGTTGCCTTGGGTGACAGTGACAACGGGAGCCAGCAGCTCTTGATCGGTGGTATTGCCGGATTTGCGGAAACTACCAAGCTTGAGGGCGTCCCCGGTATTGAGCTTGGGGGATTTCGTCAGGGTTTTGGTGGGATCTGGCTGTGTTCCGCTGACCAGCCAGGAAATAGAGGCGCTTTTGGCATCCGGAGTCAGGACGGTGGGACTGACGTCGGTGGCACCGGTCCAGCCGGGGTTGGCGGGAGGCGTGGTGGAGGTGCCGAGGGGCATTTCGGAAGCGAAGGTGACGCGCTGGTCAGGCCCGGTTTGTTTCTGAAGTTCACCGATGGCGAGCATCATCGCCATTTTCGCGTTGGCCCGCGCCATTGTCTGGGCGTTCGAGGCACCCGAAGATCTCAACGAGATGGAGCTAAGCGAAAGCAAGCCTACCGCGATGACGGTGAGCAGGATCATGAGCGACAGGGTGACCACCAGAGCGAAGCCTCGCTTCAGGGAGGGTGGCAAGAGGGTGGTGACCGGTTTTGAGATGAGAGTTTTCATTCGATGGATTCAGGGAGCGATCGGGTGGAACTGACTATTGAATCGATAAGGGTTGCCCCAGGGGGTCCGTCCGACTGGTTCGAATCAGAAACGAGATGCGAGCGATGCCGGCCGCACTGGGTTTGAATGTGTTTACTTTGTGCCTGATTTACAGCCCGCGCCAGATCAGTTTGCGCATTAAGTATGAGGTTATGCGCATTGCACTCGTTTCGCGTGAATGTTTTCCACGGAGTGAAGCGACATGCTTGGAAATGGAGTAAAGCCGTCTCGACCTGAGGAGTGGGGTGGGGTCACGATCGGATTCCCAGGTGGCTGGAACACGGCAAGGAAGGGAGCGGGAAATCCGGGTCGATACAGAATCGGGCAAGATCCGAGAAAACTCAGATCTTGCCCGGGCATTTCTCTCTTGAAAAACAGAGGGCGATTTATGGACTCACGACGGGGTTCGGCTTGGAAACCCTGAGGCGGGCGAAAAGCTTGCCGCCCGCTTGATTGGCCGGGAGCGGGAAGCTGATGTCGTTCGCGGTTTTTGTGGCAACGACGATCGTCCAGGAGCCTGCTTGCAAGGTGGTGGAGGTTTCAATGTCATAGATGACATCGCCTGCTGACTTCGCCTCGGCACCCTTGATGAAGGTCAGGGTGTTGGCCGTGAAGCTGCCGGGGGCTGGGCTTCCGATCTGCGGGTTGAGTCCAAGCGCATATTCGACGATGTTGAGGATGCCGTCGCTATCGTCATCGCCAGATTCCCCGAGCAGGACGTTGTTGGTCGTGGCCCAAGCTGCATAGCCGCTGGCAGCTGCGGTGCCGACTTGGATTTTTCCTGAACCGGTGATGGCTCCGCCGGAGTTGCCCGCGTCATAGAGCAAACCATTTCCTGGTTGGGAAACTCCGTCGATGATGAGCGCCGTGACGATGTCGGTGCCGACATTTGGCAAGTTCAGAACCGCTGCGGAAGCTGCGGCGAGGCCGATGCTCACCGTGGAGGTGTCCGCGAAATTCGATTGCGCCACACTGAGCGTGCCGTCTTCGATGATGGTGTTGCCGGAGTAGAGGTTGAGCCCGGTGAGGGTGAAGCTTCCGGTGCCGATCTTCGTTAGGGCGCGACCTTGGCTCGTGGACTGCCCGAGCACCCCGGCGAAGGTACTTGTGGCATTGTTCGCGCCGACGGTGATGACATCGATGCCCTCTCCGGCAAAGGTGGAATCGACGGTGCCGTTACCTTCGAGCTTGCCGAGAACCTGGTTGAGGGTGCCGTCGGTGTAGAAGAAGGCTCCGCTGGCAAGGAACAGGTTGACGCCCGGGTAAAGGCTAAAGCGCTGGGAAAGCTTGACACTGCCGCCGTTGACGATGACATCGCCTGTGGCTAACTGGTCCGCTTTGATATCCAGTTGTCCCGCGTTGACCGTCGTGGTGCCGCTGTAGGTATTTGCGGCTGAGAAGTTTTGGGTTCCATTGCCGTTCTTGACGAAGAACACGGAGGAGATCCCATCTGCGATCAGGCTCCGGTATAAGTCGATTGCCTCGGTCGGGGTCTCGGCGGGATTGTTGACGGTCAGCGTGGACGGGCCGCTGCCGTTGTTGGTGATGATGGCTTCGTTACCGGTGGCGGAGCCGCTGATACTTAAAACCTCTTGGTTGAACCCATTCAGATCAAAGACCGAAGTCGTTGGAGGGATATTGGAATTGGTTAGAAAATCCAAGTTCGATCCTGTCGGGAGTTTATTGTCCGCACCTAGTTTGACCGAGCCACCCGTGGAGAAGATCTGCGTCTGGCCGGTGTAGGAATACGTTCCAGCACCGTTTAAGTTGATGTTATGGCCCGCGGCACCCGCGCGGAAGAGCAGGGGGGCCTTTGTCACGCTCTCGGAAATCGTGCCGGTGAGGGTGAGTGAGGCTCCGTCTTGCACGCCGATGCGGTTGGTGTTACCGCTGCCCAGGTTGGATGACAGAACGATGTTGCCCTGCCAGGTGTTGGACCCGTTTTGCCCCTGGAGTGCTCCGCGCTGGGTAACAGAACCGGTGTAGAAGTAGTTGATTAAAGGTGCCCCACCGCCCCGGATCGTTAGGGTTTGGTTGGCACCGTCGGTGATGCCGCCGTCGAGGACGAAGCTGGTCGCGTCCGCGCCAAGGGTAATGTTGCCCGTAGTGGTATCGGCCACTTGTTTAATAAGGGAGCCTCCATTGATGGCGACCGGTCCGGTGTATTCGTGGGCGGCCCCGCCAAATTTCGCGAAGCCGGTGCCCGTCTTGGTGATGCCGGTGCTGCCGGTGATTTTACCAGAACCGGCAAAAATGTAGTTTGCTACGTTCGGGGCAGTAGGGGAGACATTGGAGATGGTAAGTGTGACGGGGGCGACATCCGTGGTGAGGGTGACTGTGCTTTCGCCGGTAATGGTCGGGAACGTGGCCAGTGCTGGCTCCGAGTAGGCTGCGAGATTGGAGTTCCAGTTCAGGCTGCTGAAGTCCCAGTTCCCCGTGCCTCGGGACCAAGTGAAGGCTGTGCCTGAGGCCGTGGTAACGTTGAGGAAGTAATAGCCGTCCACGGTGTTTTCCTGAAGTGTCGCCACCATGTTGAGAGGCAGCGTGCCGAGCTTGAGCGAGCCGGGACCGGACTTGGTGCCATAATCGAGAATTCGGATCTCGCTGGAAACCGGGATGTTGGAGCCAGCGATATTGACGATGATGTCGGTGGTGTTGAGAGTCAAATTTGGCACCGTGATGAGTGCCGGGTTTGACGCACTGTAGACGCCGAGGTCAAAGTTGAGGGCGTCGCCGGAGTGGGCCAGAGAAGAAGGTGACCAAGTCGTGGGTCCGCCTTTCACACCGAGGCCACCCGCTTCTACTGTCACCGGCCCGGTGATGGTGGCTGGCAAGCCGAGTGTCAGCAGCCCGCTGCTTTTCTTGATCAGACCGCCGCCGGGAGAAGCTGGATCGAAGGCGAGAGTGTGGGCGATTCCGACATTGAAGCCGTTGGTGTCGATGATTGCCCCGCCGCTCTTTACAAGGAGCGAAGAGAGGCCGGAAATAAATGCAGCATCGTTTTGGCGGGCGATCAGGGTGCCGCCGTTGAGATTGAGCCTACCCGTGCCACTCGTTCGCGTGATTTTGTTCAGCGCCAGCGTCCCGCCGTCGAGATTAACCGTCGCGGTGGTGGTATTCATGTCCAGATTCGCCACCGTGGCGCTTCCGCTCAGGATGTTGAATACCGCAGTACGGGTGCCGGTTCCAGATCCAATGCCCATGGCCAGGCCAGCATTCGTGCCAACGTAGGTGCCTCCGTTGATGGTGAGTGCGCCGGAGGCGGCGGTCGTGCCGGTTGCGTTGCTGATGAGGTCTGGGGCGTTCGATCCGAGAGTCGAAAAGGTTCCGGCGGTGATGAACAGCGAGCCATTGGTCCCGTTGCCGATGACCAGTCCGCGGAGTCCAGTGGCCGAGTTCGCGTAGGTGGTGGTGACCCCCGTGAAATTGTAGGTCGCCACGTTTGCAGCAATTGCGTTGTTGATATTCAGCCGGTGAGCGAAGGTTGTGCCGGTGGGAGCGGGCCCTGCGGTCACGCCGGTCGGGGCCGACCAGTTGGAGGCCGTGGTCCATAGGCCGCTGGTGGTACCGCTCCACTGGTAGGTGTCTGCGGAAGCGTTTGCTGTGGCAAAGGCCGTGAGGGCGGTGACCAATGCGAGGGATGGGGCGAACGGAAGGCCGACGTGGCGGCGGATGGATTTAGGTCTCATGGAATGATCAATGGGTTGACGGACAGGTGTAAGAAGACGGAGAGCTTTGATGCGCACCACCGATTTCAAAATCCATTTTCGGATGTGGAGGTATTGATAACAAGGTGAAAATGCGCATTTGATATGCGCTTTTGCGGTGTTTCGGTGGATTCGAGCGGGGGGGGGGAGAAGTGCGTGACGGGACACCTAACCCAGTTCGCCCGCTTCATGGCGCGACAATGCCCGCACACGCCAGGGAGCAAGAAGGAAGTCTTGCGGGTCCGGAGATACGGCATTCTCCGAGCTGGCGTTACTTGAGTTTGACCTCGTCGAATTTAGCGTCCTGATGTCGGGAGCCGTCTCGATTGCCGGCGGTGACGGCGAGTCCTGCGTGGACTGAGTCGCCCATTTCGACAGTGACGGGTTTTCCCACCTGGGCCCATTCATTGCCGTCGGCCGAGGCGTGGCCGGTAAAGACCTTGCCCGTACGTTCGAGTTTTAATTGCACCGGGGCATCGAATTTACTGGCCGGGCTGATGGTGGTTTTGCCGTTTGATTCTGAACGGCTGAAAAGTCGAACGCCATCCTTGGAATGGAGGAGTGCGATGCTTGGGGAGCCAGCTTCGAGATTCTCACGCAGCATCACGCCGGCCATGGGCTGGCGGGTGTTGCCTTCCATCCCGAGGAGGCGGGCTTGGATCAGTGAGTCGCTGCCAACCTTAGTGAACGCATACTGGAAATTGTCGATTTTCTGACCGGGTTCACCGATGTCGCGACCGCTGCCGCGGATCGTGATGACCTTGTCTTGGAGATGCGCACCGCCCCATGGACGTTGTTCGCAGCCGATGAACTTCGTCTCCCACTTCTCGGGCAGGGTGCCTCGGGTTACGAAAGGAATCGATGCCGCCGCCCAGGCTTCACCTTTGGAATTGGAAACGCAGGTCCGATAGAAATGCTGGGTCCAAGGTTTGAGGCCTGAGATCTCCGCTTTGAAGGAGACGGCGGTTTTCTGGCTGCCAACTTTTTCGGAGTTGGCCCAAGCGCTGGCATGATCACCCCCGTCTTTTGGTCCCCAGTAGATTGTCGCTTCGGATGCCGGGGTGGCGTTGTAGATGATTTTGCCATGGAGAGTTGCGCTGGTGCTGGTGACGTCGGTCACCCATTCACCGTTGTTGACCACCGCTGGCAAGCCCGAGGATGGGTAGTCGAGGTGGATTTTTTTCTTCATCGGGCGTTCCCAGCGTTCGGCTTTCCGGGGGACCGCAATCAGGACGTTGTCCGGGGTGATGCGAAAGACTTCGAGTTCGCC
>Ga0163144_10027337_pt1 | contig 11051 bp, 10 predicted proteins | sample OliLak19BULKMAT1_FD_123175 | JGI IMG/M metagenome (GOLD analysis project Ga0163144, IMG submission 123175) | Freshwater microbial mat bacterial communities from Lake Vanda, McMurdo Dry Valleys, Antarctica - Oligotrophic Lake LV.19.BULKMAT1 | ecosystem: Environmental > Aquatic > Freshwater >... | reverse complement strand
TTTGGAGGATCTCGCCACAAAGGAGGCCCAATTGAAAATGGCCATGCGAGAAGCCCGACGGCATTGGATGGCTGCGGACAAGATGGAAGAAGCTGCCACGGAACGATTTCAATACGCTTGTCGCTATCGAATGGTGCGTACTGTAAAGGAGTGTGTGATTGTGTTTGTGTATATTTTGGTGTATTTTATGTCGCAATCTCCTTACTTACCTTTTTAAACATATAGGAACACCACTTGGATTTGTTTCGGACTTTGTACCCCATCCCTGCCGTGTCATCGCTCGAGGAAGACGCCAGCGAGTCCCAAACCCCACGATCATTACAATGCACACCACCCGACCCATTCGTAGTAGTAGACATTCAATCCACCATGAGAGCTCAACTCGAAGAAGAATTATCGCTGGACAAACAACCTTTTTTTGTCCGGGGTTGTACCCGTGACAAGTCGGCCGTCGCGGTCAAATTGGGACGCGCCTCTCCCGAAACTTGTCATGCATCGTACGTGACAACCCAGTTGTATGTCGCCGAACGGGCCATGGCCTGTACCGAATGGTTGTCCCGCGGCGTCCAAGAAAAAGTCGTGGCCGTCTTTGACTTTGAAAGCTATTCGCGGGCCAATGCTCCTCCCCTTTGGACGCTCAAGGAAACGGTACAACTCTTGCAAGCCTTGTACCCGGAACGCTTGCAGACGGCCGTCATTACCGAACCCGCCTTTTGGATGAAGGCCATTTACAATCTCGTGTATCCACTCTTGGGATATGATACGCGTGATAAAATTCAAATGGCCTATGGAGATGTATGTACTATACTGTATTGTATTGTATTGTATTGTATTGTATTGTGTTATATTATGTATTGCATTATGTTGTTATAGTATGTATTGTTGCAGTTGCTTTCGGTTGCTCGTTTCCTTTTGTCGATGGATGTCGTTTTTGCGTTTTTTTTCGATGCCCCTAGCTAGTCTCATGATTTGTCTTTCTACTTGCCATAGGGAAAACACGAACTCATGAGTGCCCTGTTGGAAGCCGACCAAGCCATGCCCTTTATGCGACCCGATGGACAATTGCCGTCGGAATTTGATCCCAACGTCTTTCTTCAACAAGTACCCTTTCATTGTCTCTACCAATAAAATATAGAACTACAAATATGGAATGATTGATAGGTAATTCATTAACTAGTACTAGTACAGTGCCACTACCACCCGACATGTATGTAGTAGTAGCTTGTACGACGTACTAGCTAGTAAGTAGTAAATGGCCCAGAAAGTAAAAGGCAATAGCAAAGAAGAAAATGGAAGGGACGTCCTCTTCTCGTGTATATACTAGTAGCAGCGACGGGTGTGTGCGTATTGACAATACAGATGCAATGGTCTTGCTTGTAGTAATGTATTTAAATAGGTACTAGTATGTATGCATATAGAATAGAGCCAGCTCGCTACTATAGAAACCTTTGGTGCTGACTCACTCGTTGGTTGGTTGGCTGATTGGTTTTAAGTTAAGAGCCGCGGAAACGACGTGATGGATACTAGTAGGTCTCTTTGTTGACGTGCATGACGACTCACTTGACTCCTTTTTCATTACTCTCAGAATTCATTTCCAGCGAACATGGCATTTGCATTCCAAACGACTCCGAAGCGAGTTAGTACATGTAGCTTCCATACTATAATTATTTTGTTTTGGCCTTCTGCTTGCCAAGCTCGGCATCCACTGGTAATGAAAAGGGCCGCACCGCCATCATGTACAAGAACCAAGCAGTGGGTGGTACAAACAAGGCCAACACCAAAGTAGGAACAATTGCAAAGACGTGAAACCTCCAGGAAGTTCCTCGTTTTACCGAGTCGAGTGCCATCCATCGTGATCGTCCCACCAAAGGATCACAGACGCAATGCATGTAATGCAACCATCCTCCAAAGACGCCCGTAGGATCTTGAAACAATGTGACAACGCCTTGAAAGGTCGACATGTCGGGGGCTGCTTCTCCAGCATTGTCTTGCCCCAACAATGCTAACATCAGATTGGCCAACACGACACGAAAGTGTACAGCAACGCCAAAATTAAGGGGGCAATCACGGTAGGGTCAATGTAGGTGTGTGTTGTGTTTCCATCGGGGGGCCACCAACACCAAAATCCACGTGATCAAACACAAATTGACATTGTACAAGGCCATACTAGATATAATAGTTGGGCCGCCGGGTGCTGTAACCATGCAGCAATCAGAATGGGAGGCCGGGACTCGCAGCACTCTTTTCTTCGACGGACCACAGCATCGATATTGGAATTGTGGCAACGCGCTAATATGCATATGTGCTGCTAGTAAAACACTATGGTAGACAAACAAAAGTAGCACAGCAGCTGCACATTCGTCTTAATGATGATGATGATGCTATGTTGTTAGCTAGCCTGACCTGTGCTGTGGTGACTGTCACGAAAAAGATACGTCGTACCACTGCATGCAAACCGCGCTGATTGAATTCCATGAAAAAGGATTTTGACGTCCATCCAACACACAAGTTAGCAGTGTGGGATTTGGGATGCGCGTCCAAATGCGTAAAGCCATTCTCATGGACATGGAATCTTAAAAAAAAGGATTTGCAGCTTAGATCATGATGGTGATGATTTCAAACACAGGATTTTTTGAAATCCTCCGATAAATCCCACTGGGTCACTCCCGAAAAATTCGGATTTTTTAATTGAATAACTGTAATAACAGCATTTTTCGACATTTAAGACTTTTGCTGACATTCAGACAAATGCTTAGACAACCACAGACGTTTCCTGACCATTGCAGACTTTTGCAGACATGTGAAGACGTTTTCCGACATTGAAAGACATTAAATGCGTGTTTTAGATTTGATCAAAAAATCACTGTTGAATCAGTTTCAAAAATCAGTTGTAATTGGAATTTAACAAGATTTCTATTTAATGTCGGAAATTTGTTCAGACAAATCAGACATTCAAAGACGTTTTCTGACATGTGCAGTTGTCTGCTGATGTCAGAAGACATTTTCTGACACAAGCAGAATGTCTGCAGACATTTCACACATTCACAGACATTGAGTGCAAAACATTTATTAGCAAGTGAGATTCAATTAGCAAAATTAGACTTTTTCGGCAATGACCCTGTGTGACAAAAACAGTTTGACAAAAACAAACAGCGTGCAATGAAGCAAATCCTCCAACAAAATCAATTGTCAGATCTTTTCTTCGTGTGATTCAAATGGCCCATTGGATTTGTTGAATTCAATTGGTTTCATGCTGCACAATTTGATGGATTCATTTGATTTCCACTCAGAGTCATCAGTTTTGTGTAACGACAATCCCTGTGACAAAATTTGTGACATTTTTGATGCAGTTTTTTGGTGAAATCCTCTGACAAATTGTGTGTTGAAAGCATCAGACAAAATTGCATGACAACATTCCAAAACCGCGCGACATGACACAAGTTGTGCACTGCCATGACACTGCCAGCACATGCATCGCACAAAAGACAACAAGACAGAAATTGGACATTGGGATTTGCTGTTGGGATGAAGTCGGAAGCAGCAGCCAAAACACACATCATTTTGACAAGACAAAGACAAAAACCTTGTGACAGAACATGTGTTGCCGTCGAATGCAGGTTTCTTGAGCCCCAGCCAATTCATTGAGCGAGCATCATGCAGGATTTCCTTTCACTGAGACATTGTCTTTTCTTTCAAGACAATCTGAATGCATTCTGAGATGTCTTGAGACCATTTGCAAATTGTCTGGAAAGAGTTGTGATGTGCGACAATTGTCAGACAAGAGACTGATCAACCAACCTGCATCTTTCAATTGGTGAGAAACTGTCTCAAGACGATCTCAAAACTGTCTCACTGCAATTCTGATGATCTGTTGAGTTGTCTTGTCAGGTTTCAGATGATTTGTCGCACTTGAGACAATTGCATGCAGGGTCATTTTCCAAGCCAGGCGAGCTTTCAGCACAGTTCAAACATGTGAGACCAAACCACATTTTGCCCCGAGGTGCTGAACACAGTTGTTGCTGCCAGCAGCTGCCAGCAGCAAGCAACAGCATTCTGTTGTGTCAATGCCACTGTTGTGGCCAGATGGAGCAGCATTTGTGAGCATGGTGTTGCAAGTGATGATGCAAGAAATGGAACCATGATGTCCAATTTTTTTCATGAAAGATTTCAGTTGCCATGTGGGTGAGTTCACAAAGAACCAATGTGTGAAAAATCAAGCATTTTGGATTGCAAAGAACTGAAAAAAATGAGATTAACCCCAAAATCCTGCCCCCTGGCTTTGCCTTTGGCAGCGGACATGTTTTGGCATTGAGGGGGGGGGGGGCACCCTCTGCCCAATGCAGGAGGGACTTTGTGCAAAAATCCTGCCAGAACCAGCGGGTTGCGGGAATTCGTGATTTGGTCGCAAAATCATTGAAATCTTTTCATGTTGATTCAACCAGGTGTTTTTTTCAATTTGAACTAGCAAATTGAAGCACATTCAATTCAACCCAGTTCAATTGAATTCTGCGCAAATGCAAAACATGCATGGTTTTGGCACGGTTTGAGACAAAACACATTCAAGCTTTTTCAACTGTTTTCAACTGCTTTAAACGCAATTCAACTGCAGTCACTGACATTCAATTCAACCTTTTCAACTTGAAAGTGTTTTCAATGAATTCAACCATTTTGTGACCAAATCCCGAACTCCCGCAATCTCTGGCCCTTCCTGTTTTAAAACACGATTCCTTTTTAGCAGTGCGAGATCGAATCATGGTCACGACTCGACTCGAGCGTTGGCCTTGTGTGCCTCCAACCCTTCTGCTCCTGTTTTGAAACACGATTCCTTTTTAGTCGTAGGAGATCGAATCATGGTCACGACTCGACTCGAGCGTTGTACTTGTGCACTCCGGCGAGAAAAAATTATCGTTCTAAAAATCCATCAATCATAATCAGTTCTGAACAACGCGGGCCAACAATTAACACAACATACAGTAGCGTTTTGCTTGCTTCCAACGTTCCATACACCACCGTGTACGTGAAAAGGTATTGATATCCAAAAGCATGAAAGTCTATTTCAAACTAAACGACGATGAGACAGGCGACGTCGAGCTACAGCCCGGCTTCGAAACTGTTATGTTTTTGAAGTCTTTCATCTGCACGAAGAACCCCTACCTGTTTTCAAGCGGTGGACCTTCTAACATCCACGTCTTTGCCGTGGGCTCGGACCCAGACCGCGACGAGCCTTTGCATGACATGATGCCTGTTCCTAACGATTCAGCAAAGGAAAATCCGCTTATTGTCGTTAGAGTGGAGGGAGCAGCCATGGCAAAAAGACGACGAGTTACCATTTCCAATGTCCGTTTGTTGGCCCCAGTGGAAGTATCACCCCCTCGCGATACGACACCCAAGTTTATTTGCCCACCAGACTGGCTACAAGAAGTGAAAACGAAGATATTAGCACGGCTTGAGGAGGAGGACGAGGACAACGGGCCCATCGACAAGGACGGCAAGAGTGATTGCAAGCTCCGCAGGGTCCCTCCAATGAGCCTTGTGAGATGCTCTCGGGGCGGAAAGACGAGAGCGCTGTATGAAATTGCCAATGCAATGAAAGGCTATTCTGATTATTTGGAAGACCATGTTGCCTGTCTCTATGTCTCCTTCAATGATTACACGAGTTTACAACCCTGGGAACAAGCCGACCCATTGCAAGCTCTTTTTCGCAGGATTGCCTTTGCCGCATCCACCCCCCCCCCGGAGTCCCGTGGCACAAGAGCCGAGCGATTTGATGCGTTTTTGAAGGACAAGCCTGTTTGGAAGAAAGATGCCTTCCTGCAGTGGATTGGTGACACTCCCTGCGTCCTACTAATTGATGAGTTGAACAATTTGAACGAACTGACGCAATTAGAGTCAGACGCCGCTGCGGACTTTGGACGTTTCCTCAAGACTAATTTTATTGGAATAAAAAATCGGTACCTCGTGTACTCGTCCCATCTGCTTGGTACCAACGTGTTTCTAAGCCAATACATGGACCCAAGCAAGGGTAGCCACCGTCATGTCGAGTTGCAAGAACTGCCCCTTGTTCCCTCACTTCAACAGGCGTTAACCCTCAAGCCATCCCTTGATTCAGCAAGAGAAGCAGTGTACTATGGATTAATTCCAGGAATGATTTACGAATCATGCGGTACAGGCATTGCAGGGAAACGTAAAACAAGCGTAGAGGATGCTATCGAAAAGTCGAAGGATTTGGAAATTATGTTTCGTTCCATTTTGAGATCTTTGATTGACGGTGTCTTGCGTAACGGCATCCCAGAAGATCTCCACATATTGTTAGACTCTGCAAAGGGAAAAGAGTATGACGATGATAAAATCCGGTGGGTGCCATATCATCTACAATTTGTTTTGGAGGCATTGGGACGTAATGTTTTTGGCAATCAAGAGCTTGCGGGAAAATTGGCTCACTGCTGCTATGTTTTGAAAGATGCTAAAGAAAAATCTGGAGATGGTTGGGAAAGTCTCTTTGTTCTCCTCCTGGTGGCCCGTTGTCTCAACAAATTGACGGACAACACATTTGTCCCTCCAGAGTGGTTTTTATATTCTCAAAACACGACAGATGTGTGCCTAAATGCTTATGATTCGTCCTTGAACAATGGTGTGCCATTTGGGGATTGCAAAACATGGGACAGCATGAAGGACGGAGTTCCCATTGGAGTGGCACCTCAGATAGCTGTTCTCTTTCCAAGTCACAACAACTTTGAAGTGTACGATGTCATTGTGGCATTCTCGCAACACGGAAAGAGGAGTTGTGTGTTTGGATATCAGCTCAAGGAAGGCAAGAAGTCCTCAAGAAATCACTCGCCTCACCGCGACATGGCGAAAAGTTTTTGGGTGCAAGGCAGTCCGCCAACAACAACAGAGACAACCGAACTAGGTTGGACCATCCCTAGTCGGGAATCAATTAACTCCTTCTTTGGCGAATCAGGCAAACACTGGACGCCAGAATGCTGGAGAAAGTTTGAAACGCTAGATTCCTGAGTTTGATCGTGGCTCTCTAGCTAGCTAGTTTTGCTGCTTTGTTCCATTTGTTGGGTACTCGTGGTAATTCTAAAAGCTACCTGCCATGTCTTGCTATCTAGCTGTTAGAAGTACCGATACAAGTACTATCTACAAGCTGGCTAGCTCGTAGCTACTATCTAGCTACTACTAGCAAGCTATTCGAAAAGCCTGAAGGTCCTTCTATCACCCGGGTATAATAAATTCTATTTTAATAGCTTCGAGATTGACAAAACTGTATGATCGACCGCCGCTATCCACATATCTAAGGACGACAGAGGCACTTGCGAGTAGCTAGCTAGGCTCGGTATCGACGATATAGGTCAGGTAGAGCGCTGACTTCAGACAATGTCAGGTGTCCATCGTTGAAAGGACGCGGCGGTTAGAACGTTTCACGTGCAGGTTTCTTTCAAGGATGGACGCTTTCTATTTTATCACCAAACCACGGGAGTCTTGCGAACGACGAGCCTTTCAGCAAAGTTTCAACACAAGCAATGCAACCCATGATATGCCTGCCGAACCTATACGGAAGGAGTCCGTCCGTCTGGAGTACATCACGAGCACTTCCACGACGTCGGATGCGCAGGCGGCATTTACCATTTAATTCAGTCGATCGGCAGAACGAAAAAACATTTACGAGCAGGAGTCAATTCATGGCCCTGCAGTGAAGTATGTAGTGGGTTTGTTTTGTTACAAGCTAATATTACCTTGTCTGTTTTCCGATCCAAGAAGGCATCATGCCGAAACGGTATCCAGTTTTTCGTCTCTTCGATTTGGAAAGCGAAAATAGAGAGGCACAGCTGCTCGATTCATTCAACAACCCGGATGGCTTCTTTTTTTTGTTCGTCGGTCCAGTAAATGGATGGAAGATGCTCCGATCGAGAAAGCGCTGTACACCCCGCCTCTATGCAGCTAGATAGCTCAGCTTTCTATGTTAAGATTATTGCAAATCGATTCGTTTCCGCAATTCAATGGTGGACAGCGCCTTCAATTCTCCACCACAAAGCTCGAGGACTAACAATGCAATAATGATGATGTGCGTCAGGGAAAAAGTCCACAGTGCAAGGAAGCGAAGGCATGGTGAGATGTCTCAGGTTCAAACTACAAAAACACGGGACGGGCACTTGCGGTCAACATTTGACGAAAGGAAACCAATCCTTATTCCAAACCATCCCACATACGTGCATATACAATGAATCGTTATAAGTGTATATATGCAGTAGCACAGTACAGCACAGCACAGTACATACCTTCATGCCACAGGGGTTTGGGCAATCCCAAACATTGTTTCAAGGCCAACGAACGAGCACACGCTACGGGTTGATAGGCCCCGTCCTGCACTTTTTGTTGGAGGGCTCCCCGGTCGGGATGCGCGGCGGGATCGTAGGATTGTCGGCCCAAAAAGAATCGAAAATCGAGGGGTCGGTAGACGCCCTCCAAGACGCCTTTGACGGCGGCCTCCCAACCTCCTTGATAAATGTGGGTGCCGGGAGCAATTTCCCGAGCTCCTTTCAAATCGGAAATGCCGTGCAAGAGCAAAGCCGGTTCGTCTTGACCATGGGGACCACCCATGTAGACGGCGGCTTGCGTCCCAAAGGCTTGGACCAATTGATCCCCAAAAGTGTAGTCAAAATTGCCCTTGCCCTTGCCGGAACTCCCTTCGAGCAACAGCGTCGCCAAGGGTTTATTGATTTGTTTGGTAATGGGCCGATTCAAAATGACGGCTTGGCTCCGCCCCGTGGTGGGGGAATGTTCCAAGACCAAGCAAATTTCTTGCCATGTTTTCTGTCGTGTGCGCACGTATAGAATGTAGTAGATTGTTGTAAACGTCATTTGGATCGGCAAACGGGGAATCATCGTGACGAGAGTGTAGCAAGTGAGTGAAAGGCGATCCCTTTGGTTCCATTTCAAAAAGGCATTTATGCTTGTCCACAGACTTTCCATATTAAACGCGTCTTTGTTCGCACCTTGTATTCCATATACTTGTCGAGCAATCGCCGTTCATTGTCTCCCAAATCACTTGGATTGAGAATCCCATTTTGAATCTTTCCACTTTGCGTAATGGCGAGCAATTCGGTTTCGACCAGCTTTTCTGCCATTTGGAACCATCTGTATATTTTTGAATGTAAAAAAATTAAAAGAGGGGGGACGTAAGACTATTTTTTAAAAATGCAGATGGCCAACAACGAATGAATTGATTGGAACGGCAATCAAGGATGGAACTTACTGATCTACTTTTTGAACCGTGACGAGATCGGCATCGTCTTGACCTTCCAAAGCCTTGGAGCTTCCACTGCTGCTCGTACTTGAACTCGATGAGGATGATGATGATGGTTCCATACTGAGCATGAGCGTCAACTTGTCCTTCCAATATCCTCCCGACGGACCATTATAAAGTTCCGCCTCCAATGGCATGCGGGCCAACAAACCTCCCACTTCCGGCCATTGAATCGTGTGAGCCCAAACGCCACGTTTGTATTCTTGCGCCAAGGCTTGATTTTGTTGTTCCAATAAGGCTGTAAAAAAAGAGGGAAATTGTATAAAACATTAAGAGACACCTTCGCATGGATCCAAAGAGAGAGAAAAAACGAAACACAAATGCGTGCTTCCTTTTCGTACCTTCATTCTCTTGGGCCACAGAGGTTGTTGGCTGGTTGGGTTCACCGCCGCTGTTGTTGCTGCTGCTGCTGCTTTTCGAAATTAAGGAGGCCCGAAAGCTTCTCCAATCTCCCAGAGATGCGGTCATTGCGTCATCTTCGTCGTCGTCTTCATCTTCTTCGTCTTCTTCCTTCTTGCTTTGTTTGGCTTGCAAAGACAAAGTGAAGGAGGCTAATGCTATTTGTGGAGCCCTACTAGCCGCCAAAGCCGGCGTCGTCACAAAGGCCTCTGCTACCCGTAAATTTGCTGCACTCAGTATCAGTAGTGTGGTGGCCAAAAGCACGTGTAGCAGCCACATGATCATGAATGGATGCCACAACAATTGAATGGATGGCGATCGTACAGCACAGTGCCGGATCAAGATGGGATTGCCCCAACAACAACAACAACAACAACAACAACACTTTCTATGCTTGTGTTTGCGTCGCGACTAGCTAGCTAATGCGTCGCACCGCAGCCTCCTGTGTTGATCACTGTTACGTTGTGTGTAGCTGTTAGCTTGTCGCTACTACTATTAGCTACTAGCTAGAAGAATGGCAAGTACGACATAACCTCTGGACATCTTCTTCAATATGTCGGTTACTCTGCAAATTACTGTACTATTTTTTTGTGATGACTTTTGGGGTCGACCTAAGGTCGACCCCTAAAGTCATCACAAAAGACGCACACCTGGGAGGAACTTGAGTACCGTCTGACGGTACTCAAATTCTTCCTACGTCGTACGGAAACAGCTTGTGCGTGATGAGTCAGCGGAGTCAGTGTGTGACAGTAATAGTGGTGATAAATAGTAGTAGAGGAAGGACGCGCAATTTAGTCATAGCGATCTAACTAGCTAATCGCGACTACATACTATCTAGCTAGCTAGTAGTAAACACGGTGAATGTCTCTAGATGGCAATTAGCTAGCTATCTATCTAGTAGTAGTATGGTGGGTACTAATTAGCTCCGTCGCTTCTAATGCTAGCTAGTATTGTAGTAGGATACAGAACCCAACAAGCAGTGCGCATGACTCGAGAACTCAGCAGGCTACACATACTGTACAGTAGTACAATGATTCAGTGGGCATGGTCGTGTTCGTTCGTCCGTCGCGAGGAGCTTGACTTGCGTCTGTCTGTGTCTTTGCTTGTGCTGGCATATTTCATAGTGGCTGGCATAGAATGTGTGTGTGCGTGTGTGTGATTTGGTATCTTTCTCCGTGTCACGTCATGGGGTAGAGGAGGAGGGCAGCGGTGTCTTTCCGCCTCCACGAAAGGGTGACCCAAGCTCCGCTTCGTCATAACAGCAAGTAGGTGGCTAGCTAGTAAAACTATATAGATGTGGACAGATAAATGCGTTCATTTTGTAGGTATGGTAATATACGCA
>Ga0163144_10027336_pt1 | contig 11052 bp, 3 predicted proteins | sample OliLak19BULKMAT1_FD_123175 | JGI IMG/M metagenome (GOLD analysis project Ga0163144, IMG submission 123175) | Freshwater microbial mat bacterial communities from Lake Vanda, McMurdo Dry Valleys, Antarctica - Oligotrophic Lake LV.19.BULKMAT1 | ecosystem: Environmental > Aquatic > Freshwater > Lake... | reverse complement strand
GCTTTGCGTCATTCACCATAAAGGTGAATCCAACTGCTTCCTAAATTCTCTTAAAATCAGTGTATTCCGTGCAATCCGTGGTTCCCATCTTCCTATCTAGAATGAACCGGATATCCATTGGAACGGCTTTGCGTCTTTGCGCCTTCGCGGTTCAAAACTCCTCACCGGCAATGCACGGCCAAGATTTCCCCTAATCCTAGAAAGGAAAGTCGAACCGCAGATGACGAAGATTTACGCAGATAATGAAAAAGTTAGCTGATTTGCGTCATTCACCATAAAGGTGAATCCAACTGCTTCCTAAATTCTCTTGAAATCAGTGTATTCCGTGCAATCTGTGGTTCCCATCTTCCTATCTAGGCTAATGGAGCCACCCCGGAACTTGGAAATTCTGGCTGCGCCGAAGTTCTTCCATTCGATGTTCAGCGTTCGGTGTTGGGCGTGCCTATCTACCCCCTGCCGCCTGCCCCAAAAAGGTGAAGTAACCAAAATGAATAAAAACATTGACCGGAATCCAGAATAGAGCAGATTTCTATCGCCTCAGCCGAAAAAAGCCAAAAATCTGGCTGAAATCCCCGCACTAATCCGCATCCCATGAAACCCAAATACCGCTCCGCCTCCCGCTTCTCCTCCCTCTCCACCGTCATCTTCGCCGGTGTCGTCGCCGCCACTTCCCTGAATGCCGCCACACTTTACTGGGATGGCAATGATACCAACGGCAACGCCAATGGCGGAGCAGGAACATGGGACAACGGAACCACAGCCAACTGGGACACCCTCGCCATTGCAGGAAGCAACTCCGTCTGGACGAACTCCAACGACACCGCCGTCTTCGGCGGCGTGGCGAGCGTCGCGGTTAACCTTGGCGACCCCATCACCGTCGGCGGCCTCACGTTCAACACGACTGGATACGGCATCGTCAACGGTGCGAACACCCTCTCCTTCAGTGCCGGGGACAACACCATCCGCTTCAACCACATCGCCGCCGCCACCATCACCGGCACTGTTGCCGGTTCCGGCAGTAATGTCATCCTCACAGGTGCCCATCCCGTCAACGCCGGCACCCTCACCCTCACCGGCGCCTCCGCAGGCGGCTGGTCCGGCACGACCACGGTCAATGCTGGCATGACCCTGGCCTCGGTGAGCACAGCCTCCGCCACCAACAATGCGCTACAAAGCACCACCGGCATCACGCTCAACGGCGGCACAATTGCCTTGACCAGACACGCCGGAGGCAACGCCCAGAACCAAGTGTCAGACTCTGCTGGCATCACTTTCAACGGCGGCGGCACCCTTAACCTAACCAATGGCATCGGAGCCGCATTCACCGAAACCATCGGGACGGTGACTATGGCATCGGGCCAGGCGAATTTTGCTTACTCCAATGGCTCCAGCGGCGGAGGCGTTATCACCACGCTTTCCGGCCTGAGTCGCACCGGTTCTACCTCCGCGATCACCTTCTCCAATGCAAATTCCGCCCAGACCAGTTTTGTTGTCAACGGCGCTGGCGGCGCAACTCCGGCCGGCCAGATCGCCGGCCCGTGGGCTACCACGGGCACCGCTATCGCTGCCCAGACGGACTATGTGGTTTACAATGCCGGGAACACTGTTCTCGTCGCCAACATCGCCGGATCCTTAGAAAGCACCTGGACGACTGCCGCGAATGCTTTCACACAAAGCGCATCGCAAACACTCGGTGCTACGCGCACCATCACCGCTCTCCGCAACACCGGCGCGACCGCAACGACAGCACTGGGAGGATTCAATCTGGAAACCAATGGCCTGCTCAATGGTGTTGGAACGCTCTGGACCATCTCCGGCGCGGGTGCCGTGACCCAGCAAGGCACTGCTGCCGCGAATCTGTTCGCCACCGCCGGCAGCGGTGGCATCACCATCAGTTCGGCCATCAATAACAACACGGGTGCCCTCACCCTCGTCAAAGGCGGCTCCGGCACCCTCACCCTCTCCGGCACCAACGGCTTCACCGGCGGTCTTGTCATGAACGCCGGCACCGTGAGCGTGACAACCGCCTCGTTGAACAACAACGCCATCACCGTCAACGGCACCGCAACGCTCGTTGCCAACGTAGATGCCACCACCACCACCTCCAGCGGAATCACCCTTAACACCGGCAGCCACCTCAACATCGCGAACGCCAATGGCAAGTTCCTTACCGTCAACGGGGCGGTGACTGGGAGCGGTGCGCTGACTGTCTCTGCTACGCATACCAACGTCAGCCTGCTGAGTAGCAGCAACGACTTCACCGGCGCAATCTGGATCGGCCCCACAGCGAATAGCAACATCAACTCCATATCACTCACGGTCAATAGCATTGGGGACAGTGCGAATGCCATCACGTTTGGCTATGGCAACACCTCTCTCACGACGAATGAACAGAGATTCGCCTACACGGGTTCCAGCGCCTTGATACTGGACAATCGCTATTTCGAGTTTGGACCCATCTCCACCACCAATGCTAATGGATCAGGCACGATTGACGCCTCCGGTGCCACCGCCGCCGATACGCTGACCATCAATACCGACCTGGTCGTCAGCGGAACAGGGACCGGTTTCACCAAGAATCTCACGCTGCGCGGTGCCAACCTTGGCAAAAACACCTTCGACGGCAACATCGCCGACGGGGTCGGGACTCCCATCCGCGTGATCAAGGCGGGCGCAGGCAGATGGGACATTACCGGCGATATGAGCCAGACCGGAGGACTCACTGCCAGCACCATCAGCGGCAGTATCTTGAACCTTTCCGGCACCAACACCTACAGCGGCACGACCATCAATGCTTTCAGCAACCCCGCCACAGGCTTTTTGGTCTTCCAAGGCATGCAGGCGCTCTCGAACAACACGGATCTCCAACAAACCCACGCTGGCGGCGTCGGCGGTTTCGGCGTCATCAAGCTACTGGATGACTCGGCCACCCCGGCCTCCAGGTCGGGTGTTGATCTTCTCATGCTTGCCAACAACTCATCGCACACGATGAACCTGTTCGTCGGCAATAACAGCGTGGCCAACGGCGGAACCAGCGGCTCGACCCAGACCGGCAGCACGATCACGCTGGGCAATTTGAATTTCACCCAAAACGTTGTTGGCAATCTCAGCCAGACCTTGGCCGTTGACGGTGCGAACGATTACCGTCTCCAGATCAACAACGTGAACCTCCCCGGTTTGTTGGCGAGTGCTACGACATGGAACGGTATCATCACCGCCACCGCGAACACCACGATCGCCGGGAATATCCAGCAGTTGGCTGGCAATGCGGCGGGCACCACGACGCTGACCTTGCAAGGCACAGCTATGGACAGCATCGTCCAAGGCAACATCCTGGACTCTGCGGATGTCACTCCCAAGGTGCTTACTGTAACCAAGAGCAACGCCGGTAAATGGACTTTCTTCGGCAACAACACGTATAGTGGCCAGACGAGCGTTACCCTCGGCACGCTCAATATTCGGCATGCCAATGCACTGGGCAGCACCGCGCTCGGCACCGGGGTGGCAAATGCCGCCACCCTAGAACTGCAGGGCGGGATCAGTTATGCGGCGGAAGCCTTGACGTTGACGACTGGCACTGGCACCACCTCTCAGCTTCAAAACGTGAGCGGGGACAACACTTGGAATGGCACCATTACAACTACGGGAGTCAGCACATTTGCCCGTATTTCCTCGGACTCCGGGCTTCTCACCTTGGCGGGAACTGTCACCGGAAGCAACGCGGCCACTTCCATCGTTCTTCAGGGTGCCAGCGCGATTACGATCACTGGTCAACTCACCGGCTCGTCGGGACTCATCTCGGGCACCGTCGGCACGGGTGCCGGGTCGATCCGCACCCTCAGTGGTGCAACCAATAATTACACCGGAGCCACTTCCATCACCGGTGGCACACTTGTCGGCATCGGTGTCAACGCCTTCGGCAGCACCCCCGGCATCAGCATTTCAGGTTCTACAAGTGTCCTGAGTTTGCGTGGTGATTCCAGCACGAGTTTCGTCAAGGCCAGCGATGCCACGGCTTATTCCGTTACCACCGGGGCAAGCGGCGCGACCATCAACGCGGATCAGGCAACCATTGCCGGAATCGGAGCCAAGACGATGACCATCGGCACTCTGCAGATCAACACCGCCATCACGAATGTGACGAACTTCACCGGTGCGAACAACACCAGCCTGAGCATCGGTGCCGTCACAACCGGTACATCGGTGAGCGGCACGGAGACCATTCAGAACGACATTTCCGGCGGAGGATCACTGACCCTGGCCAGCATCGCCGTGAACCGCACCACGGCTCCCACTCTGGCGTTCGCCGGAAACGGGAACACAACCGTCACCGGAGCGATCACCCAGGTTGCTACGACCGCACTTACCAAGACCGGCAATGGCACCCTGACCCTCACCGGAACAAACCTCTACAGCGGCACCACCACCATCACCACGGGCACGCTACAGCTCGGCGACGGCACCAGCGGCAAGGACGGCACCATCGCCAACAGCCTGAGCATTGTGAACAACGCGGCGCTGGTCTATAACCGCTTCGGCTCCACCTCCTACGGCGGCGTGATCAGCGGCACCGGCACGGTCACAAAACTCGGCGTGGGCACGCAGGCTCTCGCCGGCGCCACGGCCAACACCTACAGCGGCCTGACCACAGTCAGCGCCGGCATCCTCGACCTCAACAAGACGGCAGGAGTCAACGCCATCGCTGGTGACGGCAATACCGCCACCAACGACGTGCTCATCAACGGAGGCACACTCAGGCTGCAGGCCAATGAACAGATCGCGAATAACGCAGCGATCTCGCAGACGTCCGGTGGCTTCAATCTCAACGGCAAGACGGAAACCATCCTGAGCTACAACAAAACCGGCGGCACATTCCGCACCGGCATCGGCGGCAACCTCACCGCCACCGGCAGCACGATCACCTTCGACGGTGGTGCTCCCCTCGACAACATCATCGACGCGGATTCGGTGGTCGCTGATCACCACCTCGTTCTCACCAACGGAGCCACAGTGGATGTGTATAGCACGTCCGACTCCGGCGGCGGGACTGCGGGCGGAACTCTGCAGCTCAATGCTGCTGGCACCCCCCCTACCGGCTTGGAGCTCAAAGGCACTGGTGGAAACATCATCAACCTCTATTCCGGCACCACCAGCGCAGAAGCGGGCAAGCTGATCCTCAAGGGGAACCTGACCACCTCAGGCACCGGGCTGAACACCATTGCTGCCATCGACGGACTCGCCTCCGCCAGCAAAGGCACCGTGAATCTTGACGGCGCAACCCGCACCTTCACCGTGGCGGACACCGTCGCGGGAGCGGGCAACGACCTCCTGGTTTCCGCGATCATCACCAACGGCGGCCTGACGAAGGCTGGTGCTGGCACGATGACCCTGTCTGCCGCGAACACCTACACCGGCGCGACCTTGGTCTCCAACGGCACGCTCATCGTGAACGGCAACATCTCCACCAGCACCCTCACAACTGTTGAATCAGGGGCGACGATCAGCGGTTCGGGAACGGTGGGTGCGCTGACCGTGGATTCCGGCGGCTTCATTAACCCCGGCACCGGCCTGGGTATGATCAACACCGGCAACCTCAACCAGTTCGGACTCCACACGGCGGAGATCGCTGGAACCACTCCGGTTACTCAGTATGACCAGATCAGCGTCACGGGCGCGGTGGATATCACCGGCGGCAGCCTCGCCACAATGTTCTCAAGTACGGGATATGCGGCAGGCGATCTGATCTTTATACTGCTTAACGATGCCTCCGATGCCATCACCGGAACCTACGCAACTTTCGCGCAAGGTGACACAGTTACTACCTACAACGGCTTCGACTGGCAGATCAGCTACATTGCGAATAACACCGGCGTTGGCACTGGCACCTTCACGGGTGGGAATGACATCGCGCTATTTGCTGTGGCCATCCCCGAGCCGAACACCATGCTGCTCGGCGCACTCGGCGTCCTCGCCCTGCTCCGCCGCCGTCGCTAATGGTTTAAAACCTTAGATCCTAAACTCGAAACCGTAAGGAAAAGGATAGGAGACGAATCCAAAAACCCACCGGTTCCCTGCGGACCGGTGGGTTTTTTCGTATCCAACCGTAGCTGCGGCGTCCCGCCGCAGGCCGTGATTGTGGCGTCCCGCCACAAGATGGTCTCGTGCAGTGACAGGCCGGTAGGCGCTTTGGTTTTCAGCCCAACGGGTTGGTTCATACAAGCCTAGGGCAACGCCCTAGGTGAGTTGAAAAAGCGTTTCGCAGGCTGAAGGTTTGCTGCATTCTTCCCTGATTTTTCGTTGCCGTATGAGGCAGACTTTCAGCCTGCGGTGAATTTTCTGGCATCGAATCCTAGGGCGGTGATCGCTAACGCGACCTTGCCCCAGGCTTGTGTTTTTGCCCCTACAGGGCGGGAGAATGGGCAAATTTTTCACGGGCCAGCAACTCGGAGCAACGTAGGATGCGCACTCCGTCTATGGTCATCCAATTTCCTTGGAAGTCAGGATGTCTGAGGCTGCACTAGGGAGAGAAGCCCCAGATCTCCGTCACTATTGGAAATAATTGAACCGCCAAGACGCCAAGCTCGCCAAGGAACCCTTTAGACCGTTTGCCAAAAGTCCGTGCGCATTTGATCGTGGCTGGAGAATCCTGCTCCAGGCCGTTCTTGGGGAATCCTGCCCCAAGAATTCCCATACACGCACGGACTTTTGGCAAACGGTCCAAGTCTCCGCAAGGACGGCCACTTAAACCCGGAGCACCAATCATCTCTGATATCTGTCCTTGGCGGACTTGGCTTGCTTGGCGGTTCAAAACCCTCAACTGGCATGCCCGGATACGATTTCCCCTATCTTAGTCACCTGCACCCGGCTGGCCTTTGAACTCGACGCACCGCCCGAGGCCATGAAGCATCAGGTTCCCGCAATGAAACGAACCATCCTCATCCTCGCCTTGCTGCTTGCGCCACATGCGGCGATACATGCCGAGCCGTCCGAAAATGCCCCCAAGGAAATGCCCTTTTTCACGCCCGGGCGGGACAGGAAAGGGATGAAAGGCGGCGATCCCAGCGATGCAGCCCTCCCCAATGTCCTGATCCTCGGCGATTCCATCTCCATCGGATACACCCGGCAGGTGCGCGAAGGCCTCAAGGGCAAGGCGAACGTCGTGAGGCCGAAGGAGAACTGCGGCGACACCCGCATCGGCCTTGCGAACATCGGCAAATGGCTCGGCGATACGGAGTGGGATGTCATCCATTTCAACTGGGGTCTCTGGGATCTCTGCTACCGGAATCCCGAATCGAAATCCCAGGGCAACCGCGACAAGGCCAACGGCAAACTCTCCGTCCCCCTCCCCGATTACGAAAAGAACCTGGAAACCCTCGTCGGGCGGCTCAAGCAAACCGGAGCAAAACTTATCTGGGCCAGCACCACCGCTGTCCCGGAAGGCGAGGTCGGCCGCATCGTTGGCGACGGGGTGAGATATAACGCCGCCGCCGCACGCATCATGGAAAAGCACGGGATCCTCATCAACGACCTCCATGCCCTCTCGGAAACATTCGGCCCGGAAATGTCCAGCGGCTCGGGCGATGTCCATTACACGGACGGAGGTTCGGCGAAGCTTGCGGCGCAGGTGGTTTCCGAAATTTCAAAGGCGTTGCAAGCCGGGGGCGTGATCGACACCCACGTCCATCTCTATGACCTGTCCAGGCCGGACGGGGTCACCTGGATCGACAAGGACAACGAGAAGCTTTACCGCAACCACCTGCCCGCTGACCATGAGCCGGAGGCAAAGGCCAACGGTGTCACCGGGGTGGTGCTGGTCCAGGCCGGACAGAGCATTCCGGACAACCAATGGAACCTGGATGTCACCGCGCACAACAAGGCACTCTACCGCGGGGTTGTCGGCAACCTGTCGCGGGTGATCGGCACCCCGGAGTTCGCCCCGCTTTTCGCGAAGCTCTGCGAGGATCCCCGCTACCTCGGATACCGCATTTCCGGACGCGAACACAAGGAACTCGACGATGCCTTTTACCGCGACCTGGAACTCACCGCCGCCGCTGGCAAGAGCGTCGATTTCCTCGTCGGCGACTACTCGCTAAAGGACGTAGGTGCCATCGCGAAAAGGATGCCTAAGCTGAGGATCATCATCGACCATTTCGGCGGCGTGAAACTCGATGACAAACCGCTCGATCCGGCATGGGTTGGGGATTTCCGTGCGGTGGCGAAGAATCCGAACGTGTATTGCAAGGTCTCGGCGCTTTACGGGCGGGTTTCGCCGCAGCCCGCCCCTCAGGACATCGCTTTCTACAAACCAATCCTCGATCTCGCCTTCGAATGCTTCGGCGAGGATAGGCTCATCTATGGCAGCGACTGGCCGGTCACGAAATCCACCGGCGACTACGCCTCCGTGCTGAAACTGACCCGCAGCTATTTCGAACCCAAGGGCGCGGAAGTCTGCGGGAAACTCTTCCACCGGAATGCGGAAAAATTCTACGCAATCCCGGCGGTCGAGTGAGGTGGAGAGTAGGCTTTAGCCTACCATGGGTCGCGGGTTTTAACCCGCAGTAGCTCGACTTTTAAACAAAACCACCATGAACAGCGGGTTGAAACCCGCTGGCCTTGGTAAGCTAAAGCATACTCTCCCTCAACTTCAGCCCGCCAGCTCCATCGCCTTGCTATAGAGAGCGTATCCACCGGCCACAAATAGCCCCGCGATGCTCAGCCACAGGCCGATATCCCAGAGCCGCCCGGGCACCAGCCGGGCATCGCAGCGGCGGTAGCGGAAATATAGAGCGGCCACACCAAGGAAAGGCAGCATCAGCGCACCCATGAATCCGCCCGCTTTGACGAGTAGCTCGGGAGCCTTGAAGAACGCAAAGCTGGCGAGGAAAAGGATAGGCAAAACGATACAGAAAATCTTCACCCAACGCCGATAAGTCTCCTCATCGCCGTTCGATATCTTGAAGACACGCAGCGCATCGGCACAAACCCGTGCGTGGCTGGCTGTCGCTACGAAGAAGGTCGAATACAGCACAGCGAAGGCGCCGAAGAGAAACACGGGCTGGGCTGCGGCACCGAAGACAGGGACATACATCTGCCCCAAGGTCCGCACCATCTGGGGGCCCGCCGGGATGAGGCCGGTTCGCCCGAGGATCGCAGCACCGAGCAGATAGAAAGCCACCGTCGCGAAGGTGTAAACGATCATCGAAGCCCACGCATCCCATTGCAAAACCTTCACCCAACCGCGCGCCCGCATCTCCCATTCCTTCGAACCATCGCGCGGCCCGGTCCACTTTGCGTAACCTTTTTCCAAACACCAATACGGATACTGGATCAGCTCCGTCGCCCCGACCCCGATGATCCCGAAGGCGGCAAGCGCCACGCCCATTCCCTTGCCTTCCGGAATGTGGAAACTCATGCCAGAAACCAGATCCGCCCAGGAAACCCGCCACTCCGGCAAGACCTGAAGGTAAAGGAGGTTCCCGACGGTGATCAATGTGAACGAGGCCACAAGCGCCGTGGAAACATTCTGGATCATACGATACCGGCCGACCACCAAAAGCACGATGGATATCAGCGTGATCAATGTCGCCCAGATCAGGGCGTCGTTGGACGTCGCCTCCTCCTCACCCTCCCATTTCGCCAACGCGGCCTCCGCCGAGGCTTTTTCCTTGGCCAGCTCTTCGAGTTTCGGTGCCATTTCCTCCTGCCCTTGGAAACGCTTCGCGATGCTTTCGGTCACCTGGATCTGGATCTTCGCATCCTGCTGGGCATTTACCGTATGCCCCGCCTCAGTGAGGGGTTGCTGGATTTCCATCGCCTGCCCCACCCCGCCAATGATGCCGCCAAGCTGGATCAGCGCGACCACAATGAACACCAGCCAGAACCACATCAGCCAATTCACCCTGGCCCGCGGCCCCGGAACCTCGTTCAGGCCATCGAGCGTCGTTCTGCCGGATGTGATGGTGAAACGTCCGAACTCGATCTGGACAAACACCTTGATCACACAGCCGATGATGATCAGCCAAAGCAGCACGAAACCGGCTTCCGCGCCGACCAAAGTCGTCGCGATGAGTTCACCCGACCCGACAATCGAGCCGGCGATGATCAGGCCCGGCCCGAGCTGCCGGAGTATCCCGCGTATGGTGGTCGGAGGATCGGCGGTCTCGGATGGATGATCATTGGGTTTGTTCACTAAAGCGATGCTGCCCTCCGGGTGATTCCCGTCAATCCCGATGTCCGGCGCAAGTCACAGGGTGCTGCACTAGGTGGCATCGTGTCTGAGAATTGGCAGAAAAGAGTTTTTAACCGCCAAGACGCCAAGTCCGCCAAGGTCAGATTTTAGAAATGAATGTTACCCGGGTTTCGATGACTCTCCCTGGAACTTTTTGGGTCTTCCTTGGCGAACTTGGCGAACTTGGCGGCTTGGCGGTTAAAAACTCTCTGCTGGCAATGCACGGAAACGATTTTCTTTAATCCAAGCAACTATTCAAGCACCTGCCCATTCGCCATGAGCTTTTCACGCAGCTTGTCGTAGGGGACGTCCTGGACTGCAGTGCCGCCATCAATGGCCATGCAGGCGGCGGTTCCGGCGCTTTGGCCGAGAGCCATGAAAACCGGCTCCATCCGGATCGAACCGAAGGCGATGTGTGTGGAGGAAAGCGCCCACGGCACCAGCAGGTTCGTGCATTCCGATTTTTTCGGGACGATGGAGCGGTAGGAAATCCCGTAAGGCTTTCCGCCGAGCGAGCGCTGGATGTCACCCTCGTTCCTGACCATCCCGTTTTCCACGAAGCGCTGGGCGTTATGTGAGTCCAGCGTGTAAGCGCCCATCCCGACCGGATCCCCGACCGGCAGCTTGCGGTTGCAGTGGCTCTCGGTCATCACGAAATCGGATTTCATCCGCCGCGCCTCGCGGACGTAGAGGTTGTAGGGCCAATGGCCGTTGTCAGCGAATTCATCTTTCGGCAGCCCCCATTTTGAATGCGCCACGCGAACGCTTTCCGGGACACGCTCATGGTGCTGAAGCGTCCATACCAGCCCGAGCTGCCAGTCCCG
>Ga0163144_10027335_pt1 | contig 11052 bp, 6 predicted proteins | sample OliLak19BULKMAT1_FD_123175 | JGI IMG/M metagenome (GOLD analysis project Ga0163144, IMG submission 123175) | Freshwater microbial mat bacterial communities from Lake Vanda, McMurdo Dry Valleys, Antarctica - Oligotrophic Lake LV.19.BULKMAT1 | ecosystem: Environmental > Aquatic > Freshwater > Lake... | reverse complement strand
TAGCGGCTCGCGAACTCAAGACGGTGCACAGCGCCGCCAGCAGCGGGCCAATTCTCGTCAAGGGCGTTGATTCGAGATGCATCATGACAGCCCGAAAGCCTCTTCCAATTGATTGCCGAACACCGACAAGTCCTCGTCTTGACTTCCCTCAGCCGTCGACCCCCAAGCCTCCCATGCCTCGTCGGAAATAGTTCGAATTCGGTTGAGGTACGATCGAGAAATGCCCGGGATGGAGTTGGCTAGAGATCCGGGATCGTAGTCCATCTCGCTCCATCTCTGGAGAACGAGTTCGTCAAATTCGAACTCCGTCAAGGAATCATCGGGGTTAGCCAATCCTAGTTGGCGCCCGGTGAGCAGTTGGAGCCAGCTAACGTTTGACTCCGTCGGCGTCCCCAACGACTCTTGAGCCACAGCGATTGATTCACCGGACTCAACGGCGGCACTGGCCGCCGCTGACTGTAGCGTCAATGGGGCAAATGCCGACGCAGGCGTACCGATGCCGTAGACCATGCCGCTCGTCGACACGACGACGATTTCCAGCATGCCATCGCCATTGGCGTCGGCAAGAACCGGAGAACCGAGATACCCGCTATCTGGAGTGAACGTCCATTCGATCGATCCAGACGTTCCTCCGGGATTGGCGCCGACGACGTAGAGCGTGCCGTTGATAGCGAAGATCGACTCGACGCGTCCGTCATTATCGACGTCGCCCGAGATCGAGAGCGTCGGCGTGTCGGTGTAAGCGCCTCCGACGGGAGCATGGGCCCGGCCGGGCAAGTTGACGCTCCACAGCAACGCGCCGGTCTTGGCGTCGTAAGCGTGAAACCGCGACTGGGTATCGACGCCGGGCGACGAAGGATGCCCGACGCTGAGAAGATCGAGATCGCCGTCGCCATCGACGTCACCAACGCCCTGGATAAAGCCTGGCGTGTTGTCATAGATGAATGGAGTGTGCCAGACGTCGGCGCCCGACTTGGTCATCAGCCCGAGCTGCGAATATCCGCCCGCGAACAGTATCGAGTCTGTCTGATTGTTCAGAAAGTCGGCGACAATGGGCGTGCCATAAAGCGGAGATCCGCCTGCGAAGACGCCCCCGTTGTAAATTGAGCGATCAATCAGGTTGTCTCCATCGCCGTCAACGACGTAGAACATGTCGGGATGCACGTTGACGGCCTCGTCGAGTCCATCCCCATCCCAGTCATAAACGACCATTTGGGCTTCGCCGGCGTTTCGCAGCACGGGGCTGCTGCCGGCAGAGTTGCCGTAGGTGCGCGTCCATACTAGCGCCCCGGTGCGACCGTCAAGCAACTGGAACTCGCCGGTGCCGCCGCTGCCGCGCATCAATTGCACGAGGACGTCTTCGTACTCCGTGCTGCGGAAGTGGCCGGTGCGCCATAGCGTCAGCCCTGGCTGATTCCACTGACGCGTTCCTCCCGGCACATCGAAATCATGAGTCCAAACAGCCGTGCCGTCGGACGCGGCGGCAACCAACCTGGCCTCGCCGGCCGCCCCTTCAGTGGCGAACAGCGTCTCCAGCGTGCCATCGCCGTCGACGTCCGCGAGCGCCGCGCCGCTGTATTCATGTTGGCCTTGAAATTGCGTGGCGCCGGTAAAGCCGCCAATCCCCGGCTGACTCCAAATGCGATCGACGGAGCCATCGGCATTCGCTTGCAGCGCAACCATGGACTGCGAGCCGCCCTGCACTACGACCGTCGGCGCACTGGTCGGACCATCGAGTCGCCCCACGACAACGCTCGACCGCGGCGGCGAGCCTTTTTGAGAGGTGACGGCATTGCCGACAAAGCCCGCCAACTCGACAGCGTTAGGTGCACTGCCGCCGAAGTTGGTCCGCCAAATGGTTAAGTCGCCAGCGTCAACGACCCCGTTGCCGTTTCCGTCAGCGCCGCTGCCGACAACGACCGACAGCCCCAGCAGTCGCTGCCAACTCAGCAAGTCGTTACCGTCAACCAGTCCACTGCCGTCATAATCCCCGGCGGCCAGCCCGGCCGTTCCGAGGAACTCTGTGGAGAATAGGACGCTCGTTTGCCCGGGTGACGCTTGGCGCACAGCGGCGACGCTCAAATTGACGCCCGTTGCGACGCCGATGGCCGTGGCGCCGCCAGTTCCCGTGAGTTGCCACGCCGTGATCTCCGTCGTCGCCGCCTGCGCGTCGAGCAACCGGCGGGTGAAGAACGTCTCCTCTTGCCCCGCGGCCAATCGGCCCGTGAGCAGGTCACTTTTGCCGGTAGAGGTGGCGCTATTCACGTTGAGCGGAAAATCACTCAGGTCGGCGCGGACGAAGGCTGAGTTTGGCTGGCTCCAGATGGCGGCGAACCCGGCGCCGTTCCAATCGAGAATCTGGACCGTCGATGCGGCCGGTATCAAGGCGCCGTCAGTCGTTTGGACGAACAACTCATAATCGCCGTCGCCATTGACGTCGCGCGCGCCTTCGATCACATGATCAATCAGATTGTGCAGCACCGCGCCGTTCGCCGAATCGAAGACCAGCAAGTGCCAACGCTGATCGCCCGTTTCGTTATAAATGGAGGTGACGATTTCTGGTCGGCCATCGCCCGTCACGTCTCGAACGGGGAACGCCATAGGGCGGTGGCTCGTTTGCTTGCCTGCGAGTCGCTGATCGAAAACGTGGGTCCATAGCTGGACGAGATTGCCGCTGCCGTTCCAGCCCATCACGCTGATGTAGTCCTGGAAATCGCCGATGACGACAAATTCATCCCGCGCGTCGCCCGTGAGATCGTACGCCCCTAGCCAGCCGTACCCGCGCCCCGACTCGTTCGCAGCAGGCTTATAAACGCCGGTTCGCTCTAGTGCGCCAGTATTGATATTCAGGATGTAAAGGCTCGTCCACGGCACTACCGCCACTTCGTTGACGCCGTCGTCGTCGAAATCTCCAACCGTCAAATTAGGAATACCGAACATTGACGGAATCTGGGCCGACTGCCACTGCTGAACCCAGGCTCCATTCTGATAGACGGAGAGTCGAATCACTCCTTGTCCGAAGGTCGGATCGAAGACTTCGCCCTCGATCTTTTCCATCATGCCGTTGCCCGGGATAAAATCGCCGACGCGACGGATCGAAGAAGTCGCTTGGGCGACGAGCGTCCCATTGCCGACCAGGTCAAAATAAGGCCCGCCTATGCCCCAAGACGCATTCTCGGCCGCCGACATGGCAAGCGTCGCCGTTGGAATGGGCACGACGTCGGAGCCGTCGGCGGGGGCTGCCGCGATCAGAGCGGACTGCGAGCCTATGTATTCGGACCACAGTACGACGGGCGCCGCCAACACATCTTGAGCGACGGTTGCTTCCCCTGTCAGTCGCTTGTTGCCGCGATGCTGATACCATTGCAGTAGGTCAGTCGATTCGCCGCTGGGCGGCGTCCACGGTACAGGCGCCGCGCCGTCGTTGATGACGGTGATATTGTCGACGTAGACGGGGGCCGAGTTCGCGGGATAGGCGCCGAAGAACCCCATCATATTGACCCCGGTCGCTCCCGCCCGCCAAGGCCGATTGGAGTTCCCACCGGCGTTGACGAGCGTCCCGTTGACCGTAAGCCGGTAAGTCTGCGTGGCTCCATCCAAATCGTACCGCAGGCGCAGCAGCGAATTCGGAGTGATCGACGCGAGGAAGGTTCCTGTACTGTCGTCGAGAATGAAGCCCTGGGGCGCTCCCGGATTAATGCGGAAGCTATTCCAGACGGTCGTATCATTGACCGTTGTGGGAGCCGTGCGCCCCGCGCCGCCGTAGCCCAACCGAAAATCAAAAAACGTCCAATTTCTTGACCCAGCCGCCGGTAAGTAGAGATCAAACTCAATTGAACCCGTTCGAAAATCGTGCGGGTCATCCGAGAACGCCGAACGCCAACTGACGATTGGCTGCGCGGCCCCGACGTCGTCGATCACCAACGCCTTGTTCGCTGCGCCCCCAAAGGGAGGCATGTAAGCGCCGCCCGGCCCGGCAACCTGAATGAACGATTCCGGGCCGGTGGGATTCCAGAACTCATCAGCGCTGTTTGGCTGGGCGCCTACGACGTCGCTCAGAAACGTCTCGCTGAGAATAGTTACGCTCAACGCCAGGCGAGATTCGAGCGGCTCGAACCTGCATTGCCGCGAGCGCGTCGAAGCGTCATGCATGCTAACCCCAGATACTCGAATTGGCAACTCAACAGCCATACGGGAGAGCAGAGTTCCTAGCGAGGAGTGGCGGTTCGGCGCCATCCGCTCAAAGCTACACGGTTGCTCGCTTTAGCTCAGGTACGACAACTCATCAAGTGCCATTCGAACCCGAACCATCTGCGCAGCGAGTCATCTCGAATCAACTCGGTCTCGATCACACGGTCTGAAGTCGCTGCCTTCGTAGCGCAGCCGCAGCGAACACGACTGCGCCGCTCAGCAGAACAAAGGTCGTCGGCTCGGGGATGGACGCCGCGGACGGAGCAGCGACGACAGTTCCGAAATGGCCTTGCCAAATGGTCAAGTCCGGGTCGTCGACTGTCCCGTTGCCATTGCCGTCAGCTCCCGATCCCGCGGGGACGATTGTTCCGAAAGTGCGTTGCCAGAGCAGAAAATCTGCGCCGTCGACGACGGAATCGCCGTTGTAGTCGCCGTTGCCCAGCGGCGAGAGATCGTTGTTGACGACAACAAGATTGTCGAGATACACGTTCGAGGCGCCGCCGCCGAAGAACGAGCTCGCGTCGGTCAGAAAAGAAAGAACATTGATGCCCGGCGCGCCAGGAACCCAGGGGTGACTCGTCGCGCCATCCTGAAGCCAAGTGATCCCCGAATTGCTCACCTTGAGTACGTACGATTCGCCTCCCGGGGTTCCGTTGATCTCAAAGCGGACATGAAACAAGCTGTCGGGAGCCATCAGGCCCGGATTCGGGTCCGTGTAGGTGGTTTGCAACCCAACCGAGAACTGGGCTCCTGCGTCGACGATGCTTTCCACGGGATCGCTCTGCCCGGCGACGTTCTGGATGCGAATATTATTCCAAATCGTCACGTCGCCGACGGTGCTGACGCCAGATCGCGTTGCATCGCCGTAACCGATCCGTACATCCATAAATGACCAGAACTTGCCGGGATTCGGCAGCGGCTTCTCCATCCACAGATCAAACTCAATGACGCCGTTCCTAAAGGCCGCGGGATTGTCGTCAAAAATTGAAGTCCACGTCACGCCCATTTGGGCGGCGCTGTTGGGATTGTGAAACACGAGACTTTGGTTGCCGGCGCCTATCGGATCGGGGAACTCGCCGCCAGTCACGACAACCTTCGCTGGCTCGGTTTGAGCATTCACGAATGGGACGAGACTCCGGGCATAAAATGTGCCGGCTGGGCGGGAGCCAGGAGCTTCGTCCTCGAAGTCCTCCGAAAGGATCGTCCGCGCCGCAAGTGCCTCGCGCGGCGGGAGTTGTAGCGCCACGACCACGAACAACAGGCTCGAACAGGCGATCGCTCTCAGGCCGAAGACATTCGCTGACATTGCCCAATCTCCTCTATGGCCGCCATGTGTCGTATTAAGTTGTAAGCAATCAAATTGGGACCGGCCGTCCCGGCGACGGTCGGCCCCAAATAACGCTTATGCAGACTAGTCGCGACGACGAAGCCGAGTGGCCAACCACGGCAGGGCCATACCTACCACCGCCAGCGAGCTTGGTTCGGGAACCAAGCCGGCCTTGATGACCAAATTGTCGATGTAAAACGGCTTGTTGGTCAATCCGCCCGGTCCAAAGGCACTGCCGATTCCCAAGACATTGAAACCGGCGGCCGGTCCGGTAGTACGCCAGGGGATGATTGCCGAACCGCCTTTTTCAACAAAATTACCGTCAACTTGCAGCGTGTAGGTCTCGTTCGGATAGATCGTGTACGCGATATGTTGGGCCTTATCGGGAATGACCGGATGGCCGTTCGAAGGGGGAAATGCGCCATCGAAGAAGTAGTAAGGAATGCCATCCTGCACGCGGAAATTGCCGTAGACGATGGTATCGCCGACGGTATTGGGATATGTCGTGTCAAAGCCGAGGCGAAGGTCAACGTATGTCCAGAACTTCTCGTCAACGCCGTTCACGACATCGTTGTTCAAAAAGAGATCGAACTCGACGGTGCCGCTGCGGTACTTGGTGCCAGGGTGTCCAAGCTCGTCACTCCAAGCGGCGATCGGATATTGCACACCGCCAGGCGCGGCGTTCGAGCCCCCGTTGTAGTTATCCAAGACGAAACTGTGATTTCCGGCCGGACCGAACGGATCGGCGTACGCACCGCCGGGGCCAGCCACGGCGATTTGCGATCCCGTCCCCGGCGGATTCCTCCCCAGCCTGAAGTCGACGGTATTGGGAATGGAATCGACCGCGTCGTCGTCAAAATTCTCGTCTAGCAGTACTGCTGCTCGGGTTAGAGGGGCGATCAAGATCGCCAAAGCGCTGGCACAAAATAGAAGAGCAACACGATTCAATCTCATTGGGCTAACCTCTTCCGGACGATGCCGAAATCAAAGGAATGGACAGCCTCAACGGGTTTGTTGAGGCGACAACATGGCCTCCTCGCAAATCATGCGAGGCGCCAGCAATAACAAACTCAGCTTTGTGAAGACCGCTTCGCGTCGATCGCGAGGATTCTGCCAAGCTGGTGATAGCCGCTTCTCTGATGCTGCCGCCTGAAGAATCGAAGAGCCGTTTTGCTCGTCGCCCAGCCCTCCTTTCTTGCCTGCTTTGTGGTTTTCTGGAGTCACCGTGCATTCACTTCACGTCAGCTTACCGGCAAATGGTCCAATGTCAAACCTTTTCTGCAAACTTTCACGACGATTCACCGGGGTGCCATGCGGCGTAAAATCGCAGGCTATTTCAGGAATTTTCTGTTTCTGCCGAGCTCGTGCCGGGGCTTCCCCAGTTGAAAAACTGGGACGGGACCGATTGTTTTTGATCAAATCCACTACGATGGAACGACTTAAAGTGAATGCAATATCTGCAATCACTTCACCGCGACTTCACCGCGACTTCACGCGATGTTTCCCCCTCTCAGCACATGATGTTCGTCAGTCGCAGTCTCAAAGGAAATTCAGATGCTCGCGGCGTGGCTTCTTGAATCCGCTGACTCGCGCTCCTCGCGCGTTGTCTTTGCAGGGCAAGTTTTTCCAGCCCGTGCCTTAGCCCGCAACCAGAGCTCGCCCCAGAGTATCCGCTGAGGGCTAGCGGCAACGACCCAAACGACACGGGCCCCCAAGAGGCAACCGACGAGCGAAATGACATGCGGCGACACGCCGGCGACATGAAGACCGTGCGCAACGCTAAGGGCGGCCAACAGTCCTGCCAATCGGATCGATACTCGATCTCCGATCGCTACGAAGGCCCCCGAGACGGCGACGAACATGGAGATCGACGCGAACGCAGTCATCCAACACAACGGGCACATTGACGCTCCTCCTGCAACTAGCCAATCGTCTTGCAGCCGTAAGCCGCGCTCAGTGGCAGCAAGAGGACTTTTCCACGGCTGCCGATGGCGGGAGATCATTGGCGGGATTTTGGCGAAAGAAACCCGCGGGCTTTAAGAGAAAGCCGATGTAAGCCGCCGGCATCACAGGATAGTCTTCTGGCCGCGGCAAATGCGTATGCCCGAAGGTGTACCAAAAGACGATGTCCTGATCATCCAAACCGCGGTCTTGCTGAGTCCAGCGGATCAACCCGTCGCCCCCGGCGCTTTGATTAGGATAATCGCCGGCGGCATAACGCTCATCCTGGCGATAGGGCGTCACCCAAACATGATTCTCCACGAATCCCGCACGGCGACGCCACGACGAGCTAGGCGACGCGTACGGCGTTGCATTGTCCCCGGGGAGGAAGCGATACCCAACGGGCTGGCCGACGTGATTCAGTTGACTACGGTTGACGATCTTCCAACTGCGAGCGGACTCTAAATTGAGATTGGCGCGCGCTTGTCGCTCCGATAGCAGTCGCGTCGCTTTAGTGTAGAAGCCGTTTTCAAATGGGTTGTCGTCGTCGATCGCTTCCGGGACGACGTCGAGCTGATCGACGGAATTGGACGGACCATCAAGGTCGAAGTCGAGTCGAACATTGAAGAAGTGCTGATGATTGGGGGCATACAGTTGCGGCGCCACCAGCGCACCGTACACCGGCGATTCATCCGGACGTAACGCTCCGAGGGACAGTATTCCAGTGAGCTTGATCTCAAACTGAATATTGCCGTCCTGGTAAAGGTACCAAAAGAATCCATATTCGTAGTTCTCCACCGTGGAGACGGAGGAAATGACGAGTCGCCGCGAACGACGGACCTCCGGTTTTTCCAACCGGCGATCCGTATGTTTCCACAAAATGCCAAAGTCCTCTTCGTGCATGCAAACGGCGTTTTTCACGGTATAAGGTTCGCCGCGACTCGTCGTCAGGTGCGCGTCAAAATATCGAATGAACCCCAGACAGTCGCACCCCAACGTGAGACTATTGGCGCACATCCCCATGCCGTACTCGCCCACGTCAAAAGCGTTCTTGCGCCGTTGAGTCGGACCCGGATCGCCATACGGCACGACCATCTCCGTCAGCGACGCACGATAGAGGATCGACCGCTCGCGGTCGCCGTCGACGTAGCGAAGGTGGTGAAGAGTGAGCCCTTCGCGCGCACTAAAACCGATCACGAACTTCCAGCGCTGCCACTCCACCTGATTTCCTTCGACGGCAAAGCTCGGCCCGTCGGGCTGGAGGATCTGGAGCGGTAGAATGTCATTGCGTTGCGGAGAGACTCGGTCGGCCGCGTAGTTGCACGAATCAGTGGGCAGCGGCCAGACCCCATACTCCTCAATACGGATGACTTCCATCAGGTTCAGGTCGACGACTGGTCGGAGGCCTTCGATCGGACGAGCGTAACCGTTATCCGTCGGGTCGCTTCGCAGGAAACAGAGAGGGCGGGCGAGTCGCATGGCTCCTTCTTCAGGCGAGCCGTAGTTACCTGCGCTCCAAATGTCGACCATGACGAGGTTCACGTCATCGGTCCCGCAGTGGCGGAGGAGCGCGGCGCGAAACTCCGGGCTGGCGAGGACTGCCTGCTCGCACTCGATCTGTTCGTCGATGGTCATCGTCGGCTGAACGCCGGGAATATGCTGCCATGTCGCCAGTCGTCCGTCAGTAATTGAGACGATCGCTTCGTAACAAGCGTTCTGACCGTTGTCAAAGAGCACCGCCAGTGCCTCGCGAGGCGGCTTCGGATGGTCGGCCGGAGCATGGATGAACTGTTTTGCCGGCTCCAGCAAACTCACCGATACGAAACGAGTGGTCGGGGTGACGTGACCTGAATCCCGCAGGATCTGTACCGTAGCGGCAACCTCCGCTGCGTTGAGGGGTTCAAGCGGGTGTCGAGGTGCTTCTGACATGATTGGCGGACCTTATTCGCAAGGGGTGGGGAGATTCTAAGCCGCTGCCAAAGGAGTTCACCTCGTGATCCGCCTGGCGAGGCAACTCCCGGAAAAATGCCACATGGCAAGAGAACTATTTGATGGATTGAAGGTGACGTGCGCTAAAGGCGAGACGCCAAGCCGGCTGGCCAAACTGATGGAAGCCGGTGGACGCCGTGACGGGGAGTAAAAAGTTCAGCAAGACGCGGCAAAAAATCGTCGTTGGCGTCTGGCGTGAACTGCGGCGAGTTTAGCTCAACGCCGTTCACTGTAGGCAAGTGAGCGCCTACCGCTGCGGCGTGGATCAACGCAACGCCCGGGTTCGTTAGATCCTGTAGCGAGAGGAGCATGCCGTGGTCACGCGCCCAGGCCGCGGAGGCAAGTAACATGCTATGCCCTTTGCAGGTTTTCAGCGCAAGACCGCTCCACCCTTGCGCCTGCGCTTCGGGGAGAATGTCCAAATCGGTCAGTCCCTCGTCGAGCAATACGGGCTTTCTGGCGGTTACCGCGCGCCAATCAAAACGGTCGACGACGATGTCGCGCCCAGTGGGTTGCTCCAGATAGGCGAGCGCCGCAAATGCTCCAGCGTCCTTGGCCTCAAGGAGATCGAGGTATTCCACCACGCTGGAGAGGTCTGGATTGGCTTCATTGCTATCGACGGTGATCGTCGGTGGCGTTTCCAATAAGCGTTTTGCAAAGTGAAAAACCTCGATTGTCCGAGCCACGTCGGCGATCGGGTCGCTGCCGGTGATCTTCAGCTTGAGCGACCGATAGCCATATTTTGTGATGGCGGGTTCCAAATTTTCAGTCAGATTGTCGTACTTGCCGACAACCCACCACGCCGGCAGCTCGCGTCGCGGCTTTTGAATAAGCCTAGAAATGGACGCGGCCGCGCCACCATCGGGGAAGTAGCGATCGGCCAGCGGCAGCGGCGTCAGTTCATCGTAAAAGGAGAACGCCGAAAGTTCGACGGCCGCGCCAACGGCGTCGTGAACCGCAGCGTCGAACGGGCTGACGCACATCGCCCGCGCCAATGACGGCGGATCCTCCGCAACTACAAGGTCGTGGCACGCCCATTGATGAAGCTGCAGGCCGAATTCCAAAGGGTGCAATCGATCGTTACCAGCTAACTTCGGCAATTCACGGGCGGCCGCCTCACACAATCGCCGTAACACCCCGTCGCGTAGTTCGTGGGAGAGAGCAGGATCGGGCCACGCCCAAAGATCACTCAAATACATCGATCCATGGCCGACGCCAAGTCGACCTCCGCGGGTCTCCACCGTCACTGTGACGCGCGCTTCGGTGATTTCACGAATCGTGCCGGTGCTAAGCTGAAGCGGGGTCGCAAGGCGACGCGGAATAAAGGCGGTCTCGGCGGAGCAAACTCGCGCAGCGAGCCGAGTCGTGTTGGTTGCATTCATCGGCGAAACTCTCGACGAGCTCAGGTTGAGAATCGATTAAAACTTCTTGAAAACTTCCCAGGAAAGTTAGCGCACCTGAACTTCGCGTTATTTCAATCAGATAACCAAGCGGCCAAATTGTCGCGCACAAACTCATCGTCGGAAAGGCACGGGTACAGTTTGCTCACTCGGTCGATCTCAGCCGCTTGGCCTGGACTAAGCCGCTCGTCCTCATCCAGGCAC
>Ga0163144_10027334_pt1 | contig 11052 bp, 7 predicted proteins | sample OliLak19BULKMAT1_FD_123175 | JGI IMG/M metagenome (GOLD analysis project Ga0163144, IMG submission 123175) | Freshwater microbial mat bacterial communities from Lake Vanda, McMurdo Dry Valleys, Antarctica - Oligotrophic Lake LV.19.BULKMAT1 | ecosystem: Environmental > Aquatic > Freshwater > Lake... | reverse complement strand
TTCCCGAGCCCGAAGTGCATCATCAGCGCATGCACATCGTGCCGATCGAGCTCGTACGGGCGGGATCCCCGGTCCATCAAGAACCTCGCGACCCCTTCGCGCGGCGCGAGGAAATAGATGCCGAACGCATTGGCGCGCTGCTCGATGGGCTCGCGCTGGGCGCGCCGGCTGGCGATCCCCAGGGGAGCAGCGGGAACGCGATCGAAGAGCACGTGGCAGAGCTCGTGGGCCAGCGTCGACCGCAGCGTCCACCAGAGTCGGTGCCGGCCGCGGACGTTCGCCACGATGCTCGGGCCCACCTTTGGATCATTGAGGCTGATGCCCTGAATGGACTCGTCCAGGCGATCGGTCCATACGAGCCGAATACCCAGGTCCGACAGAAGTGACGTCATCGAGCGGATCGGCGACAGACCTAGATCCAGCTCGTGCCGCACGTGTCTTGCCAGCGCTTCCCCGTGCGCATGGGGTGGCGACGTGGGCTCGCCTGCCGGCGCAAAAGCCGGCACTCGGCCCCGGGCCGGCGCCCCAAGGAGGTCCTCGATCCGGGTGCGTTCGCGGCAAATCGAGGCAAAGCGGCCGAGGTGGGGCGCCAGCTCGTTTCCTTGCGGATCGCCGCGCAAGAGGGCGCTCACCGCCGTATCGGACAGCTTGCCGGCACCCGCGAGCTCTTCTTCGGCGAGGCCATAAATCTCGCCGAGGGAGGCAAGACGTCGCGAGGTCAGGCCTTGTCCCGCTTCACACGCTTCGAGCTCCTCGCGCGTCAAGCCGACAGCGTCCGCCGCGACGTCCTGGGTCAATCCGGCTCGCTCCCGTGCTTCGGCAAGACGAGCCCCAATTTGCAGCGAATCCAGCATCTCGTGCAGCCCTACCATCGCCCCTCCATCGAGCCAAGTCTGGCACGCGCCCGCCGCCACGCTCTCAGATCCCGTCGCCCTCGGTCAGCAGCTTGCGGATGCGCTGAGCGACGTCGACCCAAGCGTCCTCCGGGTCCGCCCACCGCGTCACCGGGATGGCGTCCTTGGGCACCGCCTGAAGCTTCGCGAGGGGTGTGCTCTTCCAGTCGCACGGTCGCACGATGACCGGCACGACGCGCGCCTCGCCCGCCTCGTGGCGCTGCAGCGCCCGAGTCATCTCGACCTCCCAGCCGCGGCTCGACGCCAGGAAATCGGCGGTGACCAGCAGGAGCACGAGGTCGGCGGCGTCGAGCTGCCGGCGGCTCTCTGCGCTCCACTCCGCGCCGGGCGCGATGCGGCCGTCGTGCCATGGCTCGATGAGGCCCTCGCGTGTCAGCACGGAGAGGTGAACTTCGAGCCGCTCGCGGAGTGCCTCGTCCTCGCGTGCATAAGCGTAGAACACGCGCTGCCGGCGCCGCACGCTGAGCGGCTCCGTGTCCGGCCGTAACAGGCGCTCGTAGAGCGGATAGCGGATTGGATGCGTGCCGCGCTCGCCTGGCCGCACGAGGCCTTGACGCAGGAGCGCGTCGAGCGCGTTCGTGTCGACCCGGGCGGCTGGATTTGCCGCGAGCCTCGCGAACGCCGCGGCGAGCTCGGGCTGCGCGTCGAGCCGCTGGCGGTGCTCGCGCAGGTTGTCGGCAGCCAGGCTCGGGCCGAGCGCCGCGCCGCGTGTGAGGGCGTCGATGGTGTAACGGCCGTGCGCCAGGTCGTAGAGCACTGCGCGAACGAGCTGCGGCTGACCCCCCGCGATTGCGAGAAGGCGACCCAGATCGGCCGCGCTGAGAGAGAGCCCGTGAAGCCTGGCGAGCGAGGCCACCTGATCGCGATCCAGATCGGCGAGGCGGATGGGCGGCGTCAGGTTGTCGAACGCGGAGCGGTGGGTCTCGTGGCTGGCCCGCGCGAGGTTGCGCGATACCGAGACGACGAGGCGCAATCGATCCCAGGGCGGCTGGTGTTTCGCCTTCTCCACCCATGCGCGGAGGAGGCTCGCGAAGTCGTCGTAGAAGGGGGTGCCCACGAGGAGGTCCGCGCGATCGAGCACGAGCAGGAGAGGGCCGGGCACCGCGCGCAGGATGGTGCGCGCGAGAAGCTCGTTCAGCTTCCGCGGGGCGTCGCCGCGGAGCTGCCACACCTTGTCGAGACGTGCGTCGATCTCGGAGGGTGCATCGCTGTCGAAGACGCTCTCGAGGAGGGCTGTCGCGAGGGCATGGAGACAGGCATCCAGCGAGCTGAGCGCGGCGGGACCGAACGCGCGGAAGTCGACAGCGATGATCCGGCGGGCTGGATCGGCGGAGCGCCATTGTTCGGCCACTCGGGTCCAGAACCAGGTCTGCCCCTGGTGACGTGGGCTCCAGAGGAGCACGGGTTGGCCGAACTCCAGGTATTCGAGAGCGAGCTTTTCCTCGTGTGGACGAGCTGTGTACCAGTCGCGCCGGAAGGGGGTGCCCGGAGGCTGCAGGATGGGGGGAGGGGTGGGCGTCATGGGGTCTTTGCGGGCTTCTGCGGTTCTGCGGGCTCGGGGTCTTCGGGCCACTCTGGGCAGGTCTTGCGGTACGGCCCACCGGGCATGAACTGAGTCCATTCGTTGCGGGTGAGGTTGCGTCCAGCGTACTGGCAGGCTCTCTGGAGCAAGACGCGAACATCCAATGTCCAGATTCGCGAGTGCTGAGAGGACGTCGTCAGCACAAGTGTGCCGTCGGGGCTGAAGGCCGCACTTTCGACCTTGTCATTGTGGCCACGAAGGACAGTGGGCTCGCCTGACCCATCGGCATTCCAGATGCGCGCCGTGTTGTCATTGGAAGCGGTGAGGATCCATTTACCATCGAGGCTAAACACTGCGCTGATGATCGGGCTTTCGTGGCCGCGAAGGATGATGGGCTGACCAGAGCCGTCGGCGTTCCAGATGCGCGCTGTCCTGTCGTAGGATGCGGTGAGAACGTGAGTGCCGTCGGGGCTGAACACCGCGCTGTTGACGTAGAAGTCGTGACCACGAAGGACAATGGGTTCGCCGGAGCCGTCGACGTTCCAAATCCGCGCTGTGTTGTCGTTGGAAGCGGTGACGGCGCGCTTGCCATCGAGGCTGAACGCCGCGCTGATGACCCGGCCTTCGTGGCCGCGAATCACAATGGGCGCGCCGGAGCCGTCGGCGTTCCAGACGCGCGCGGTCTTGTCCCAGGAAGCGGTAAGGACCCGTTTGCCGTCGGGGCTGAGCACGGCGCTCCTGACCTCGTCTTCGTGGCCGCGAAGGACAATGGGTTCGCCGGAGCCGTCGACGTTCCAGATGCGCGCTGTGCGGTCGGAGTCAGCGGTGAGGGCACGACTACCGTCGGCGCTAAATATCACGCTGTTGCTGATGGCCGGGGGACTCAGGGTGATGGGCTCGCCCGAGCCGTCGGCGCTCCAGATGCGTGCTGTGTTGTCGTCGGAAGCGGTGAGGACCAATTTGCCATCGGGGCTGAATACCGCCGTATTGACATCGTCTTCGTGGCCGCGAAGAACGATAGGATCACCCCGGTAGTAAGCGTCCCAGACGAGCGCCGTCTTGTCGTCGAAGATGGTGAGAACGCGTCCGCTGTCGGGGCTGAAACACGGCTCCTTCGAGCGACCCGTGTCGTTGCGGAAGATGGTGGGACACGGCTTCCCCCTCCTTTTTGGTAGCCGTCTCCGCGTCCCGCTGCGCTTGCTTCGCTCGCGTGGTCTGCCACACCGCGAAGCCCAGCGCCGCGGCGAGCAGCGTGATCATCCCCACCAGCACCACCACCAGCGTCCGCTGCGCGCGGCGCCTTTCTTCGGCACGCGTGCGCGCCTGTTCGGCACGCTCGCTCGCTTGCAGGAAGGCCCGCTCGTCCGCGTGGAGATCGTCGCGGCCGTCGGCCCATGCCTGAGCCTCGCGGAGCGCATCTCCACCCATCAAAAAGCCCTCTTTTCGCCCGCTCTCCATCCACCGCGCCAGAGGCTCTGCCATCACCCGGCTGGCCTCTTTCTTCCGCGCCCACCCGGCGTCGAATACCGCCTCGAAGATGCGGCTGCGCACCGCCAATCGTCGCGGTTCACCCGTGTGCCCGCGCTCCGCCGCGAGGCCGGTGAGCCGCAACCCGAGCTGCACCGCGTCCGCCCCGTCTGCCGCCACGTCCTCCCCCGAAAGCAGCTGCCGGTAGAGCCGCAACATCTTCGGGACCACCGAGCCCGCCTTTCGCAGGCGCGCCTCGCCGAACCATCGCTCCGCATACTGGAGGTTCGCGTCCTCGGTGCGACCCCGCTCCAGGAATGTCGCGCGCACCACATCATCGACGGACCGGGCATCGCTCACGAGCACGTCGCAAATCCGCTGCGTCATGTACGGGTGGCCGGACGTCCACGTGAAGACTTCGCCCAGCAAGGCGATCCGTTCCTCCGCGGAGCCCTTCAAGCCCTCGGCGAGCGTGGCCGTTTCAGCCCGTGAAAAATCCTCCAGCCGGATCGCCTTTCCGATGTTGAACGGGGTGCGCGTGGGGTCCGAGATCAAGTCTCCAGGCGCCGCCACGCCTAGAAGGCAGAAGGTCAGTCGCTCGTTGTCCGGGCGATCGGAGCGGCGGATGTAGAAGGCGCGCACCGCGGCGAAGAAGTCGTCGCGCGCGAACGGGAGGGAGAGCGTGGCGTCGATCTCATCGATGAAGATCACGATGCGTCCAGCGACGCCCGCCAGGACTTCTCCCTCGATGTAACGAGAGAAGGCGTGTACTGGGCCGAGCGCCTTGTGCCTCTCCCAGAAGTCGTCGGGCGGCGGCAGATCGAGCCCCAGCGCGATCTCGGCCGTCAGGCCGACGTACCACGTCTCTGGCGACGTGTTCTCGGTGCCGAGCGCGGTGAGATCGATCGTCACGCACGCGATGCCTTCGGCCGTGAGCCGTTTCGTCGTGCGCAGGCGCAAGCTCGACTTGCCGATTTGACGCGTGGCGAGCACGTAGCAGAGCTCGCCGCGCCGCAACGCTTCGGGTAGCTCGCGGTCGGCAGCCCGCTCGACGTACAGCGCGCCCTCGGCAAGCGCGCCGCCGACTTGAAATCTAGCCCGCCGCTTCGCGCCCGTCGCCTGCGGGACGACGCCGGTCATCGGGCTGCCCGGCCTGCGGCCGTAGTGTGGCTCCGCGCTCTTCGAGGCGTCCCGCGGCCCTTTTCAAGCCACAGAAAACACGCGGCGCCGCAACCCAGAGCAACCGAGCGAGGGTCATCGACTGGCGGGCACTTCAAGCATCCTTCGAGCACAGGCTGCTCCTCGGAACGGTGTGATGCCGTCCGTGCGTGCGTCGCAAAATCCGTAAGCGTGAGCTGCGACGCAGCGCGATCTACTGGTGGATGGTCGGATGCGAGAACGCGCGCGCATCTCGGGGATGCGCGGCGCCCAGCGTCAGTGGAAGCGAAACGGACGAGGACAGCAACCCTCGTGCCGTGGGTTAGCCGCTCTTACTTGTCTTTGGGCGGCGCGACATCCGCTGCCGGGTCGGCCGGGGTTGCCACAGCCACCACCTTCTCGCGCTTCCTTGGTGCCGGCCGTTGCGCCGAGAGCTGATCCAAATACGCGAACGCCTGCGTCTCCAGATCCCGCGGGAGCTTCTTGTTTGTCGCGACCTCGTCGGAGAGGGCGCCGCGCATGCGGGAGAGGATGCCGATCGTCTTGGTTCGTAGCGCGCCGGCGCCGGCGCGGGAGTCGAGCGGGGTGTCGGCGCGGTCGCTGAGGAGATCGTTGAGCGCGAGGCCGGCGTCGAGGTAGCTGGTCACCCAGTCGAAGAGGGTTTCGCCGCCGGCGACGGGGAACAGCTTCAGGTCGTCCTTGTAGTCTTTGAGCGTGACCTTGCGGGTGCGCGCGCGGTGCGCTTCGTCGGCGAACGTGCCCTGGAGCTCCTGCAAGGTGGGGATGAACTGGACGCGAATGCGGGCGGCGGCGGCGCGCACCTCGTCGCTCGCGCCGGGGCAGCGAGCGTAGGCTTCGGTCAGGAACCAGACGGCGCCGCCGAAGCCGTCGTGGTCGGCGTCGCGTTCGGCGAGCTGCTGCGCGAGCGGTGTGCCTGTATCGACGCTGGGCGGCAGATCGTCGATGGCGTGGAGCTGCTCGGTGAGCAGCGGGAGATAGGTCTTGCCGGTGTTTGTCGCTTCGAGGAGAGGTTTCTTCTTCCCGAGCAAATCCGACAAACCGAGTTTGAGATCGGTGAGGAGGAGTGCCATTCGTAGACCTTATCAAGAGGTCGAAGGCGCGATCTACGGCCTTGCGGAGCGATCGACGCCCTTCTCGCCGACGACGCATACGCGTGATTTCAAACGCACAGGCCCTTGTCACCACGCCCAAGACCCGGCCACCCGCGCCCACACCCCTCTCCAAGACTCTCCGCAGCGCGCTCTGTCGAAGGTTCGGGCCTCTCTGTGACTCTCCCGTAAAAGGCCTGTCGAATGTTCGGGTCTCTCCGAGAGACCCCGGTGCCCGGTCGCTCGCGCGGCCGACTCTCTCGGAGAGACTCCGGTGCCCGGTCGCTCGCACGTCGAAGTCTCTCTGAGAGGCTCCCATGGGCGATCGCGTGTGCCTCTGGCGCTCTTGGGGAGGCTCGCCTGTCCGATCGACCGTGCCGCCGGCCGTCTCGTTTGCGCCGGCTGTCGCAATCAGGCCGCGTAGCGGAAGACGGCGAGCTCCGTGACCTGGCCGGCCGACTCGAGGAGGCGATCGACGTTGGCCATGACCGGATCACGGAGCAGGTAAGCGTTGCAGTGCGGACACTGCAGCACTGGAACGTGCTTGACGATGACGATCGTCTCGTCTCCGAGCTTGAAGGGCAGATCGGTGACGCGTTCGCCCAGATCACCGCCGCATGTCGTACAGATCATGTCCGCTGCCTCCGTTGCAGACAATACCCCGCGCGGGCGAGGCCAGGTCGCGGATCCTTGCGCTCGCGCTGTCCCCGCCGAACAGGAGCCGGACCCACCGCCCTTCCAAAACCGCCCCGCCCGTTGTTTCATGCCCCTCCGTGCCACCCCGTCCGCCTAGCAACTTCGACTTCCTGGCGCACCACGACCCGCGGCTCGTCGTGTTGGGGGCGGAAGCGGAGCGGCAGTTTGCGGAGTTTCCGGTGGCGTGCATCGTCACGCTCCGGCGCTTTGGGGAGCTGCTTGCGCAGCGGGCCGCGGCGAATGTCGGGGTGTTCGTCGATCCGAGGGACGCTCAGATCGAGGTGCTGAGCCGGCTCACCCAGCGGGGGGCGCTGCCGTTCGCGCCGCGGGAGCTGTTTCATGATCTGCGGCGGCGGGGGAACGAGGCGGTGCACGACGGCAGGGGGGACCACCGCGAGGCGCTGCACCAGCTCAAGCAGGCGCGCGAGCTGGGGATGTGGTTCGAGCGCTCGTTCGGCAACGACAAGTTCGCTCCGGGGCCGTTCGTGCCGCCGCCGGATCCGGCGGGGGACGACGCGGGGCTGGCGGCGCAGCTCGAGGGGCTTCGCGCGGAGCTGGCCAGGAGCAAGGTCGACCTGGACGCGGTGCGGGCCGCGGTGGAGGACGAGGCGCGGAAGCGGCTGACGGCCGAGCAGTGGGCCGCCCAGGTGGCGGAGGAGCGGGCGCTCTGGGAGGCGCTGGCGCAGGACGCGGAGGCCCGGCGGGCGAACGACGTCGAGGCGGTGACGGTCGCGATGACGGCGGCGACGACGGCCGCGGTGACGGCCGCGAGCAACGCCGCGAGCGCGGCGACGGTGGAAGCTGCCGTGGACGCGGCGATCGAAGCCGTGAAGGCGCAGCACGCTGTCGAGCTGACCGCGCTTCAGGCGCAGGCCGTCGACGCGGCCATCGAAGCCGTGAAGGCGAAGCACGCCGCCGAGCTGGCCGCGCTTCAGGCGCAGGCGGTGGCGGCGGCGCCGGAGGTGATTCAGGCGACGGTCGACAGGGCCGCGCTGGCCGGGGCGGCGATGAACCTCGACGAGGCGGCGACGCGGCGGCTCATCGACGGGCAGCTCCGCGCGGCGGGGTGGGAGGTCGACTCGGAGACGCTGACCGAGAGCCGGGGGGCGCGGCCGCAACGTGGGGTGAACCGCGCGATCGCCGAGTGGCGCGTGGGCTCCGGTGGAGCGGCGAGCGATCGGGCCGACTACGTGCTGTTCGTGGGGCTCGAAGCGCTCGCGGTGGTGGAGGCCAAGCGCAAGCGCAAGGACGTGAGCCAGGCGCTGGTGCAGGCCGAGCGCTACAGCCGCGGGTGGAAGGCGAGCGGTGAGGCGGTGGCGCCGGCGGGCGGGCCGTGGGGCGGGCAAGAGCTCCACGTGCCGTTTCTCTTCGCGAGCAACGGGCGGCCGTATTTGCAGCAGATCGCCGAGAAGAGCGGCATCTGGTTTCGCGACGCGCGGCGCGACGAGAACCACGGGCGGGCGCTCGAAGGGTGGTACTCGCCCGAGGGGCTGGTCGCGCTGCTCAAGCAGGACATCCCGGGGGCGAACGAGAAGCTCGCGAAGGAGCCGACCGCTTACCTCGGGCTGCGCGACTACCAGGTGCGCGCCATCCGCGCCGTGGAGGAGGGGCTCGCGCGGTCCGACAAGGCGACGAGGAGCGCCGAGAAGAAGCAGACGTTTCTCGTCGCGATGGCCACCGGCACCGGCAAGACGCGGACGGCGATCGGGCTGGTTTACCGGCTGCTCAAGAGCAGGCGCTTCCGGCGCATCCTGTTCCTCGTCGATCGCACGGCGCTCGGCGAGCAGACCGCCAATGCCTTCAAGGACGCGCGGCTCGAGAACCTGCAAACCTTCGCCGACATCTTCAACATGAAGGAGCTGAAGGACGCCCGGCCCGACCCCGAGACGAAGCTCCACATTGCCACCGTGCAGGGCATGGTGAAGCGGATCCTGTTCCCGAGCGATCCGGCCGACACGCCGCCGGTCGACCAGTACGACTGCGTGATCATCGACGAGTGCCACCGCGGCTACGGGCTCGACCGCGAGATGAGCGACAGCGAGCTGGGGTTCCGCGATCTCGAGGACTACGTCTCCAAGTTCCGCCGCGTGCTCGACCACTTCGACGCGGTGAAGATCGGCCTGACCGCGACGCCCGCGCTGCACACCGTGGAGATCTTCGGCGATCCGACGTTCCGCTACACGTACCGCGAGGCCGTGATCGACGGCTGCCTGATCGACCACGAGCCGCCCATCCGCATCGTCACGCAGCTCGCCGAGGACGGCATCCACTGGGCCGCGGGCTCGGAGGTGAAGACCTTCGACCAGAAGACGCAGCAGCTCGACCTCATCCACCTCGGCGACGAGGTCGACGTGGAGATCGACAGCTTCAACAGCCGCGTGCTCACCGAGAGCTTCAACCGCGTGGTGTGCGCCGAGCTGGCCCGCCACATCGATCCGAACCTGCCCGGCAAGACGCTGATCTTCGCCGCCACCGACTTCCACGCCGACATGCTCGTGCGCCTGCTGAAGGAGGCGTTCGAGGCGCAGCACGGCAGCCTCGAGGACAACGCCGTCCTCAAGATCACCGGCGCCGCCGACCAGCCGCTCCAGCTCATCCGCCGCTACAAGAACGAGCGCCTGCCCAACGTGGCGGTGACCGTCGACCTGCTGACCACCGGCATCGACGTCCCGACGATCAGCAACATCGTCTTCCTGCGCCGGGTCAAGAGCCGCATCCTGTACGAGCAGATGCTCGGGCGCGCGACCCGCCTGTGCCCCGAGATCGACAAGGCCGTCTTTCGCATCTTCGACGCGGTGGACCTCTACCCCGCGCTGGAGGCCTACACCGAGATGCTGCCTGTCGTGCCCGCGCCGAACATCGGCTTCGATCAGCTCGTGCGCGAGCTGACGGAGGTCACCGACGAGGGCCAGCGGCAGACCGTGCTGGAGCAGCTCATCGCCAAGCTCCAGCGCAAGCGCCAGACGCTGAAAGGCGCCGCGCTCGAACGGTTCGAGGAGATCGCGTCGATGTCGCCGAAGGAGCTCGTGGCGCTCCTGAAAGAGGGCACGCCGCAGCAGGCGGCCACGTGGTTCCAGCAGCACGCGCCGCTCGTTTCGATGCTTGCCGAGGGCGGCGGCGGAGGGCGGCCGCTGCTCGTCTCGGAGCACGCCGACACCCTCCTGCGCACCGAGCGCGGCTACGGCGACGGCAAGAAGCCCGACGATTACCTGGCCGGCTTCTCGGCGTTCGTGCGCGAGAACATGAACCGCCTGCCGGCGCTTGTCGTGGTCACGCAGCGCCCGCGCGAGCTCACCAGGAAGCAGCTCAAGGAGGTCGAGCTCGCCCTCGCGACGGCCGGCTACACCGAGGCCATTCTGCGCACTGCCTGGCAGGACAAGACGAACGCCGACATCGCCGCGTCGATCCTGGGGTTCATCCGGCAGGCGGCGCTCGGGGATGCGCTCGTCGACTACGAGGAGCGCGTGGACCGGGCCTTGAAGAAGATTCTGGCGCGCCAGAAGTGGACGGCGCCGCAACGCGAATGGCTGGGGCGCATCGCCAAGCAGATCAAGAAAGAGAAGATCGTCGACCGCGAGGCGATTGACTCCGGGGCGTTCGCCTCGCAAGGCGGCTTCCGCCACCTCGACAAGACGTTCGACGGCCAGCTCGAGCAGGTGCTCGGCGACCTGGGTGACGCCATGTGGAAAGAGACTGGATGAGCACGACCGATATTGTTCAGAAGCTCTGGGGCCTGTGCCACGTGCTGCGCGACGACGGGATTACCTATCACCAGTACGTGACCGAGCTGACGTACCTGCTCTTTCTCAAGATGATGAAAGAGACCGGCCAGGAGGAGCAGCTCTTGGAGGGCTACCGCTGGGGCGATCTCGAAAAAGAAGAGGGCGTCCAGCTGCTTAGCCACTACCGCCAGCTCTTGGTCGTCCTCGGTACGAAGGGCACCGGGCGCGTCCAGGAAATCTATGCCAATGCGTCGACGTCCATCAAGGTACCCAAAAATTTGCGGAAGCTCGTCGATGCAATCGATGCAATCGACTGGTACTCAGCGCGGATCGAAGGCCTTAGGCGACACCGAAAATTAAGTTGACTATTCTTTCGTGACCTTATCGCGAGGGGCAAAGGAATAGTTCCAGTCACCATGGAAGTCGCTCCGCGTAATTGCAAGCTCTTCCATCTCGGCCCTGGT
>Ga0163144_10027332_pt1 | contig 11053 bp, 7 predicted proteins | sample OliLak19BULKMAT1_FD_123175 | JGI IMG/M metagenome (GOLD analysis project Ga0163144, IMG submission 123175) | Freshwater microbial mat bacterial communities from Lake Vanda, McMurdo Dry Valleys, Antarctica - Oligotrophic Lake LV.19.BULKMAT1 | ecosystem: Environmental > Aquatic > Freshwater > Lake... | reverse complement strand
CCGCGAGGATTATCCAGAGCGTGAGGCGCTGCGCCTGGGCGGAGGGATTAGCAGCAAGCATGACCCGATTATAGCGGCACAGAAAGAGCTAGGGCCGAGACCACAACGCGGCCTCGGCCCTAGCTCTTTCTTAGCGCAGCATCTCTTTCTCTTTTCTCTGCGCGTTAGCTGCCCTGCCCCAGCCGCGCCTTCTCCGCTTCTACCACCACCGCATCGTCGAGCTTCTTGAACAGTGGCCCCGGCGTTCGTAATGCCTGGCCGGGCGCGAGCGTGCTCGGCACCCAGCGGCCGGTCGTGCCGGTCGCGTCGTAGGTCAAGGCCGTGTGTTCACCCAGGCCGTCGGTGTAGGTCTCGACCTTTTGCGTGCCGAACAGCGGGCCGTCGTAGCCCAGGTACTGGTGCAGCTTCTCCGACGTGAACGGCAGGAACGGCGCGAACAACATTTTCAACGAGTCAATCGCCTTGAGCGCCGTGTATACCGTGCGGGCCGCCTCGGCCTTGTCCTTTTTGACCTCGAACCACGGCCCCTGCGCGTCGAGGTACTTGTTGGCCTCGGTCGCCAGGGCCAGCGCCTCGCCCAGCGCCGCGCGCAACTTCACCGCCGCGATCAGGTCGCCCACCGTCTTGAAGCCGCCCTCGATCAGCGCCAGCAGCCCCTCGTCCTGCGGCCGGAGCGTGTCGGGCGTGGGCACGTGGCCGTCCCAATGCTTGTAGGCAAAGGTCAGCACGCGGTTCGCCAGGTTGCCCCAGGTGGCGACCAGTTCATTGTTGTTGTGGGCCACGAAGCCCGCCCACTCCCACTCGGCGTCGCGCGTCTCGGGCATCACCGCCGTCAGGTAATAGCGCAGCGGGTCGGGGTCGTAGCGGCTGAGGAAGTCCAGCGCCCACACCGCCCAGTTGCGGCTGCCGGAAATCTTCTGGCCCTCCAGGTTGAGGAACTCGTTGGCCGGCACGTCGTACGGCAGGTTCAGATGCCGGGCCGGATCGTCCTCGTACAACCGATCCACGCCCAGCAACTCGGCCGGCCAGATGACGGCATGGAACGGAATGTTGTCCTTGCCGATGAAGTAATAGGTCTTGGCGGCCGGGTCGTACCACCAGCGCTTCCAGGCCAGCGGGTCGCTCGTGCGCTGGGCCGCCCATTCGATCGAGGCCGAGAAGTAGCCGATGACGGCCTCGAACCACACGTACAGCCGCTTGCTGTCCCAGCCCGCCACCGGCACGGGGATGCCCCACTCCAGGTCGCGGGTGATGGCCCGCCCGCGCAGCTCGCCGCTCTCGGCCTGCCGCCGCGAGGGATTGATGACCTGCGCGCGCCAGTGGCTCTTGTCGTCGTTCAGCCACTTGGTCAGCCCCGGCGCGAGCTTCGCCAGGTCGAGATAGAAGTGCTCGGTGTCGCGCAGTTCCAGCGCCACGCCGCTGGCCTTGGCGTGCGGCTTGATTAGCAGGTTGGCGTCGAGTAGGTTGCCGCAGTTGTCGCACTGGTCGCCGCGCGCGTTGGCATAGTGACAGATGTAGCACTCGCCCTCCACATAGCGGTCAGGCAAGAAGCGGCTCTCGGCCGGCGAGTACCACTGCGGCTCGGTCTGGCGGAACAGGAACCCGTCGGCCAGGAGCTTCAGGAAAATATCCTGCGACACCCGGAAGTGGTTTTCGGTATGCGTGCTGGTGAACAGGTCGTAGGTCAGCCCGGCCTGCTGGAACAGGTCGAGGAAGCGCGTGTGATAGCGCTCGTACACGGCCTGCGAGGTCACGCCCTCGGCGTCGGCCCGCACCGTCACCGGCGTGCCGTGGCTGTCCGACCCGGAGACCATCAGCACATGGTTGCCGGCCAGGCGGTGATAGCGGGCGAAGATGTCGGCCGGCAGGTACGCGCCGACCAAATTGCCCACGTGAATGTCGGCGTTGGCGTACGGCCAGGCGACAGCGACCAGGATGTGTTCAGGCATGGCGACCTCCAGGCAACCCGCCCCACCGGGCCGGGTGACAACAAAAACCGCCAGCCGAGGCTGGCGGTTGTAGGCCGGGACCGTGACTGCGCCGGGTTAGCGTGCGCAACCGGTCCGTGCGGCAGCGGAGCCTCGGCTCCCCGACCGCGACGGCAGGCAGCACATCGCCATTTCGTCTGAGTCCCACGTTGCGCAGTTCATGCGGATTATTGTAACACGAGTGGTCAAGCGGCGCCGCAAGTGCAGAGCAAAGAAAAAGGTAGGCACGAGGCCGCACCCAACAAACCATGTAATTGTTGGCTCGGCCACGAGGCACCCCTTCCCCGCGCCGGGGAAGGGGCCGGGGGATGAGGTCTCCCTTACGGTCCGGCCACCGGCGCGAGCAGCGACCAACTTTGCCCGCCGGTAGTCGTGTGTACCAGCGCCAGCGCCATGCCGGCCTGGGCCACCGCCCACCCCTGCACCGGGCTGACGAAATTCAGTTTGGCGGTCCACGCGACGGTGTTCACCTGCGCCCACGTCGCGCCGCCGTCGGCCGTTTGATACAAGCGGCGCGGCGCAATCGGGTCGTTGGGGTCGGCCGGGTCAATCGTCCAGCCGGTGAGCGGGTCAAGCCAGGTGTGGTCGCGGGCCGGCAGCGGCTGGCTAGTCCAGTGCGCGCCGCCATCGGTCGAGGTGTAGAGAAAATTGTGAACCGTCAGCGTGTCGGTGTAGACGGCGCAACTGACGGCCACCAGCACCGTTTGCGGCGCAAACGTCACCAGGTGATAGGTGCCGCAGCCGCCATCCTGCCGCTCAAAGGCGTCGGGCAGCGCGGCGGGCGCGGGCAGCGTCACGGACGCCCAGGCATGCCCGCCGTCGGCGCTGTGCTGGAGGAACACGCCGGGGGCCACGCCCTGGCAGTCGCCCGTCACCCAGCCGGTCTGCGCGTCGAGAAAGCCCAGCCCGGTCTTGAGGCACGACATCTGCAAGTTGTCTTCGCGCGAGTCGAACGGGTCCGCCACGCGCGTCCAGGTCTGCCCGCCGTCCGCAGTGCCGAACATCACCACGTAGTCGTGGTTCATGCCCGCGCCCACGTGCGTCAACAGCCAGCCGTGGTCGGCGTCGGCGAAGTGCAAGTCAGAGGTGGCGAAGAACTCCACGTCGCTCAAATCGAGCGGGGCGCTGGGCAGCCAGGTCGCGCCGCCGTCGTGCGTGCGCCACACCAGCGCCGCGCTGTCGGGGGCGATGTCGCGGCCAAAGTAGCTGGCCCACGCCGTCTGCGTGTCCTGAAAGTAGGCCACCGCCGCGCGCCCGGCCGGCTCGGCGGCCCGCGCCTCCGGCGGCGACACATCGCGCCAGGTCTGCCCGCCGTCGGCCGTCACCAGCAGGTGATCGTAGGCGGCGTCGCCCGTGCCGTAGCCGATGGCCCAGCCGCTCGTCTCATCCACCAATTTCACGACCGTCAGCGTCACCGGCTGCCCGGCGACCAGGGCCGGCAGCGGCGCACCCGGCGGCGGGCTGGCCGGCTCTGGCGTGGTGGCCGGCTCCACCGTAGCGGCCGGCGTCTGCGTCGGCGCGGGCGCGGCGGTGAGCGCCTGCCCCAGTCCTGTTGGGGTGGCCGATATGGGAACTGGCTGCGTCTCGGTCACGCCCTGGCTGGTCGGCGCTTCGGTGGCCACGCCGCTGGGCGATGCCAGGTTGCAGGCCGAACTCAGCAGCAGCATGGCCATCACGGCCGGGAGCGTGCGGCGGTGCGTGGGGGTGTTCAACATAGCCTAATCTTATCACGCCCCTGCCGCCCATGCGCCATTTCGCAGCAAATTCTCATCTCTTTCTCTCCGCTCCCTATTCGTACTACAATGCTGGCAGCAAATATACCCCCTCCGGAGGCGAGCGATGGAATACAAACTGTTGATTGACGGCCAGTGGGTCGCGGGCGGCGCGGCGCTGGAAGTGCGCAACAAGTACACCGGCGCGGTCATCGGCACCGTGCCGACCGCCCGCCGCCAGGACGTAGACGCCGCCCTGGCCGCCGCCGAGCGCGCCGCGCCGGTGATGGCCGACATGCCCGCCCACCAGCGCAGCGCCATCTTGGCCCGCACCGCCGCGCTGCTGGTCGAGCGCCGCGAAGACCTGGCCCAGACCATCGCGGCCGAGGCCGGCAAAGCGATCAAGTTCGCGCGCGTGGAAGTAGACCGGGCCGCCGGCACCTTCACCATCGCCTCCGAAGAAGCCAAACGCCTGCACGGCGAGACCATCCCGCTCGACGCGGTGCCCAACGGCGAGGGCTACTTTGGCTTCACCACCCGCCGGCCGGTGGGCGTCATCGCCGCCATCGCGCCCTTCAACTTTCCGCTCAACCTGGTGGCGCACAAGGTGGCCCCGGCCCTGGCGGCGGGCAACAGCCTGGTGCTCAAGCCGGCCAGCACTACGCCGCTGGTGGCCGTCAAGCTGGGCGAGATTCTCATGGCGGCCGGGCTGCCGGCCGGAGCCTTCAACCTGGTGGTCGGCTCGGGCGGCACGGTGGGCGAGTGGCTGGTCACCGACAAGCGCGTGAACAAGGTCACCTTCACCGGCAGCCCGCCGGTCGGCGAGCACATCCTGGCGGTGGCCGGCATCAAGAAGGTCACGCTGGAACTGGGCAACACCTCGCCCGTCATCATCGCGCCCGACGCTGACCTCGATCTGGTGGCGAAGCGCGCGGCCCTGGGCGCGTTCTACAACTCCGGCCAGGTGTGCATCTCGGTCCAGCGCATCTACGGCCAGCAGAGCATCGTGGCCCCCTTCACCGAGAAGTTTGTGCGCGCCAGCGAGGCCATGATCGTGGGCGACCCGCTGGACGAGCGCGTGGACGTGGGGCCGATGATTGACCTGAAAGAGGCCGAGCGCATCGAGCAATGGGTGCAGGAGGCGCAGCGCGGCGGGGCGCAGGTGCTGACCGGCGGGCGGCGCGAGGGCGCGGTCTATTGGCCCACGGTGCTGTCCGGCGTGACGGCCGACATGAAGGTCGTGGCCGATGAAGTCTTTGCCCCGGTGGCCTCGGTGCTGCCGTATGACGACTTCGATGACGCGCTGCGCCAGGCCAACGACAGCGAGTTCGGCCTGCAGGTGGGCGTGTTCACCCGCGACATTGACCGGGTGTTTCAGGCGGTGCGCCGGCTGAACTTCGGCGGCGTCATCATCAACGACACGCCCAACTTCCGCGCCGACCACATGCCCTACGGCGGCAACCGCCGCAGCGGCCTGGGGCGCGAGGGCGTGCGCTACGCCATGGAAGACATGACCAACATTCAGATGGTGGCGATCCGGCTGGGGTCGTAAGCCGCCCGTTCGACGCCTGGCGAAGGGAGCGCACCGATGAAATGGCTGACTCGCTCGCATGTGCATGTAGACCGCGTGGCCTGCCCGTGGCTGATCTTGCGCTTCGTTGACAATGAGGCCGAGTTTCTATTTGTGCCCAAGCGCCAGGTGGACTCGGTCGCGGCCGAGACCGGGGCCATCCCATTCGACGCGCCCGGCGTCGAGCTTGGGCATCACGCTGGGCGCTGCTCGTTCGAGTCCATCCTGCTCAAGTATGGCCTGACGGACCCCGGACTGGTGCGGCTGGCGAAGATCGTCCATGCCGCCGATGTGGCCGAGGACATTGACACCGACCCCATCGCGCGCGGCCTGGAAGCGATTGCGACCGGCTTTAGCCTGCGCTATCCCGACGATGAAGAGAACCTGAGCCACCAGTTTGAAGTGTACGACGCGCTGTACGCCTGGTGCCGCTTGCAGGTGGCGGCAGGGGCCTGACGGCCGCCGCACCGGCCTCGGCACGCCAACCAAAAACACCGCCGCTCCCATGAGAGCGGCGGTGTTGGTTTTAGCAAGTTAGCCAACCAAGTGGGCTGACTTCGCGCTCCCCCCGCCCTACACTTCCAGATGCGCCAGATACGCCTCCACCATCAGCAAATTCCGGTCGCCGGCGCGGCGGATGACGTCGAGGATGCGCTCCATCTTGTTGATCTCTTCGAGTTGCTCGTTGATGTACCACTGCAAGAAATCTTGCGACAGGTAGTCGTTGTCGGCCACGGCGATGTTCATGAGGGCGGTGATCTGCGCGGTCACTTCGCGCTCCCACTTGAGCGCGGCGGCGGCGGCTTCCTCGGCCGAGGCGAAGGCGGCCTTGGGCGCGGCGATGGCCGGGATGACCAGCCCGGCCTGGGTGTCGAGCAGGTAGTGGACAAACTTGAGCGCGTGGACGTTCTCTTCGGCGGCCTGCGCGAAGAACAGCTTCTCCAGCAGGGTCAGCTTGGCGTTGTGAAAGTGCCCGGCAATGGAGATGTATTGCAGGTTGGCGCCGAGTTCGTTGGCGATTTGTTGATTGATGGCGTCGGCCAACTTGGTGCTGATGAGCGAATTCATGGGCGGCTCCTGGGGCTGGGCCTACACAGAGGTCAATGCGTGTCCGAATTATATCAGACGGCTTCTAGCCAACCGCCAGCAGCTCGTCGCCCACGTCAATCGTCACCGGCTCGGCCTCGTAAGTGCAGTAGTAGCCGCGCAGCCCGTGATCGAGAAATTGCAGCGCGGCCTTCACGTCTGCGGCGGCGGTCGAGCGCGCGGCGTAGCGGCTGAACTCGACGCACGGCAGATCAACCCGCACCTGCCCCAGCGCCACCAGCGCGCCCGTGGCGGCCCGGCGCACCACCAGCCCGCCGGCCACCGCCGTAAACGGCACCTCTCCCTCGGCCGCCACCAGGATGTTCTCGCCCGCGCAGCCGTCAATCAGGTGAGCGCCGTAGCGGGCGCGCATCTGGTCATAGTGGCCGGTGAAGCCCACCGACAGGTCGTTGACGCCGTCGGTGTTGCGAGTGAGCGGGTGCTGGGCGTGGTGCACGTCCAGCAGCGTGCCGCCATCGGCGGTGCGGGCCAGCGCTCCGTCGCGCGTGAGCGTCAGCGCGTCCACCGCCAGCAGCGGGGCCGGGTCGTACACGCGGTTGCCCTTCTCGCCCAGCTTGAGCGCCGAGCGTTGAATTTGCAGCCGCACGATCCGGCCGAGCGGTTTAAGATTCTGCGGTGTGGCATCCATGCGTTGACTTCCTCGCTTTCATTGCTTTCTTTGTCATTTCGAACCCGCCTCAGGTCGTTGGTCCTCACGCTGCCCTGGGGCGGGTGATCGCGAAGCACCCTTTAGGGGAAATCTCACCTTGAGTCCCCCGCAGCGTCAGACGTCGTCAATCAGACAAGCGGCGTCTGGATGGTCAGCCGGTGAGATTCCTCACCCCGCCAATTACGCCATGTTGCGACAAGGCCGCGAGCGGGGGTTCGGAATGACAGTGGCAGCCGGGTTTGGTGGGGCAGGTGCCACGCTGAAATGTACCGCGTCTCAGTCGTTCCAGGCCAGCACGACGCCGGTGTCTTTGGTGATGCGTGCGCCTACCTTCCCAACAGCCGCGCCGCCAGCCGCTGCGTCAGCGCCTTGGTCTCGGTGGCCTCGAGGCCCACCGGGCCGACGCAGGCCGGGCAGCCGTCGCGGCAGCCGCAGTCGCGCACCAGATCGTGCGCCCCGGCCAGCAGCTCCAGGTGCAGCTCGTACAGGCGCTCGGCGAAGCCCAGCCCCTCCGGCACCCGGTCGTAGAGCGTGATGGTCGGCGCCTTCGTCTCGCGCGCGCGGTTTTCGCTCAGCACCCCCAGGTCGCGCGGGTCGCACATCAGGTACAGCGGGGCCAGGTTGCCGAGCGCGTAGGCCAGCCCGCTCAACGCCGTCTGCGTGCCGCGCCCGGCCTCGGCCCGCGTGTGACAGGCCCGGCACAGCGTCTGCAAGTTCTCTAGCTCGTTCGCCAGGCGGTAGTTCTCGTTCAGCCCCGGAATATAGCCGAAGGTGCGGAAGGGCACCACATGATGCACGTCGTGCTGGCGGCGTTCGGCGGCCGACTCGGCGGCGGACTCGGGCGTGCCGCACTGCACGCAGCGGAAGCGGTCACGCGCGCGGGCGGCGTTGCGCTGCGTCTCCCAGTTGGGGCCGTAGTTGTTGGGGCCGACCAGGATGCCGTCCTCGGCCAGGGCGCGCACCGTGGCGGGCGGCAGCCACAGCCAGTAGCCGGTGGTCTGAAACTGGCGCGCCGGCAGCGTGATCTCGCCGTAGCCCAGCGTCTCGTGCGTGTAGCGCTTCACCAGCCGGTACGAGGCCGCCTGCGACGTGACCACCAACTCGCCCCAGGCGCGGGCGTGCGCCAGGGCGGCGGAGGGGCCGGCAGTGGGGGGTGGCGGCAGTTGGTCGAGCGGCGTGTCCCAATCGTCGTTAACGACCGCGCCAAAATCATCGTCCTCTGCCAACTCGTCGTTCGCGGTCGCGTCCTCAGGCGCGTCCGCTTCAAGCGCGTCGGCCAGGTCTTCCGCTGCGGCCGGCGGCTCGTGCGCGTCGTAGACCGTCACCACTTCCAGGTCCACCGACTCCGTTGCCTGGGTGAAGTAATCCACCTCCTCAGCGTGGACGTGGGCCAGGCCCCCCTCCCAATCAAGTTGATCCACCACGTAGCTGCGGCCCTCGTGCAGATAGACCGCGCCCGTATGCACCCGCACCGGCGCGGTGCCCCGGTCCACCTCGCCGATCACGTTCGGCGGCTCGTCGCCGCCGCCGGTCTGGATCACAATCTGGTCGGCCCCGGCCGTGCGCAGCGAGACCCCCGCCGCCGGGTACTCGCCCGCCACCCAGCGAAACTCGCCGCCCGACTCGTGCAGCGTGCCTTCCTCGGCCAGCGCGTGCAGCAGTTCGCCCACGTTGCCGAACGCGCCAAAGCCCTCGTTCGCCACGAACGGCAGCTCGAAGGCCGCGCAGCGCAGGTGGTCTACCAGCAGCGCCAGGTTGTCGGGATTGATCAGCGCGTGCTCGGGCGAGTGCTCAAAGATGTAGCGCGGGTGCGCCGCCAGGTACTGATCGAGCGGCGCGGCCGAGGCCACCAGCACCACAGCGCTGCTCTCGGCCCGCCGCCCGGCGCGCCCGGCCTGCTGCCCGAGCGAGGCAATCGTGCCCGGATACCCGGCGATGATCACCGCGCCCAACTGGCCGATGTCCACCCCCAACTCCAGCGCGTTGGTCGCCACCACGCCGCGCACGCTGCCGTCGCGCAGCCCGCGCTCGATGGCGCGCCGTTCCAGCGGCAGGTAGCCGCCCCGGTAGCCGCGCACCGCCTGCGGATCGCGCCCCTGCTGCTGGGCCTCGTCGCGCACGTACATCAAGAGCACCTCGGTGGCGTTGCGCGTGCGGGCGAAGACGGCGGTCTGCACCGCGTCCGCCAGGAACTCGCCGGCCAGCTTCTGCGCTTCGAGCAGGTACGAGCGCCGCAGCCCGAGCGCCGGGTCGGTGATGGGCGGGTTGTAGACCAAGAACGCCTTTTCGGCGCGCGGCGAGCCGTCGGCCTCGGCCGGCACCAGCGTGGCCGGCGCGCCGATGAGCTTTTCGACCAGCGCCTGCGGGTTGGCAATCGTGGCCGAGGCGCAGATGAACTGCGGGGCCGCGCCATAGAAGGCACACACGCGCCGCAGCCGCCGCAGCACGTTGGCCATGTGCGACCCGAACACGCCCCGGTAGGTGTGTACCTCGTCCAGCACCACGTATTGCAGGTTGGCGAAGAAATCGGCCCAGCGCGGGTGGTGCGGCAGGATGCCGGTGTGCAGCATGTCGGGGTTCGAGATGACCACCCCGCCTGCCTTGCGCGTGGCGGCGCGCCGGCCCTGGGGCGTGTCGCCGTCGTAGGTGCGCACGGCCAGCACCGGCCCGCTGGGGTCGGTCGTCGCCAGCGCCGCCATGAACTGCGCCAACTCGTTGGCCTGATCCTGCGCCAGCGCTTTGGTGGGGAACAGGTACAGCGCCCGCGCGCTCGGCTCGGCCAGCAGCGTGTGCAGCACCGGCAGGTTGTAGCACAGGGTCTTGCCCGACGCCGTGCCGGTGACAACGACGACGTTCTCGCCGCGCAGCGCCGCCTGCACCGCCTGGGCCTGATGGGTATAGAGCGTCTCGACGCCGCGCCGCGCTGCGGTGGCCGCCAGCCGCGGGTCTAGCCCCTCCGGCCACGGGCCATAGCGCGCCGGCCGCGCTGGGAGGTTCTCCCAGGCGACGATGTTCTTCATGAAGTGCGGGTTGAGGCGGAGGCGCTCGAGCGTTTCCATGACTGGGCTATGGTAACACGCCGGGATTAAAACCTTCGGCCACGAATTTCACTAATTGCACGAAGGGGGTTGGGGAGAACAAAAGGTTGGCGGAGGTCGTCACCAGCGCCATTTGAGTCGTTGGAAACGTCACTATCGTCACCAGCGCCATTCGAGTCGCTAGAAACGTCATTATCGTCATCGCCGTAACCGGCGGCGCGCGATAGGCCGCCGGGGCACGCGAGAACTCTCACGCCGTCACCTATGCCGTCAGCGCGCGCGGCGACAACAGCACCCTGACCATCACGCAGGAAAACAATCGCGACCAGGCCGAAGTGGACGAGTCGCAAAAGACCTGGGGCATAATCCTGGGCGGCCTCAAGCAAGTGGTGGAAGCCGAGGCGCGCTAGCCGCCTAGCATCCTCCACAGCCCGCCCGCCGCCATTCCCCCGGCCACCGAGCTGAGGAAGTTCACCCAGTCGTTGTCGAGCCAGCGCAAACCGCGAATCTGGCGCGTCGGCGCGCCGCAGCGGTGCAGCGGGTGACGCTCGGTCTCCTGGCCGTCCGCGTCGCAGACATAGATCGCCTGCACCGTCGCGCCCAGCAGCGAGTCGGCCAGCGCGCCCAGCAGCCCCGCGCAGGCCGCCACGAGCACCAGCCCGGCCGCCGCCGCCAACACCGCGCCCCCGGCCAGGTCAAACCCCGCCGCCACCAGCCCAATCAGCGCCGCGCCGGCCAGCGCCGCGCCCGTGCCCGTCACCGTCAACCCGCCGGAGGTGCCCACCGCCACCACCCGGCCGGTCGTAATCAGGCGCGGCGGCGCGGCACTCAGCACGCCAAGTTCGGTGGCCCAGGTGTCGGCGTTCACCGTCGCCACCACCCCCACAAACAGCGGCCACCACAGCGGGCCGGGCCACAAGCCATTCGCCAGCGCCAGCAGCGCCCCGGCCCCGCCGTTCGCCAGCGTCTGCGCCAGGTCGCGCCGGCTG
>Ga0163144_10027330_pt1 | contig 11053 bp, 7 predicted proteins | sample OliLak19BULKMAT1_FD_123175 | JGI IMG/M metagenome (GOLD analysis project Ga0163144, IMG submission 123175) | Freshwater microbial mat bacterial communities from Lake Vanda, McMurdo Dry Valleys, Antarctica - Oligotrophic Lake LV.19.BULKMAT1 | ecosystem: Environmental > Aquatic > Freshwater > Lake... | reverse complement strand
TTCGTCTTTTTTTCTCAAGGACCAATACACAGTTGACCTCAACACTAAGAACCCGCTTGGAAGTGGGGGGCACGTCGCCGCAGCCTATGCGTCACTTGAAAAGAAAATTTGGGGAGGGGAATATTCGGTTCTGGTGCCCAGGATGTTAAAGCAAACCGTTGCGAACTTTGCTCCCCAGTTTGACAATTCCTACCAGGTAGGCTATCAAAAGTCTTGTACTCTTTGAAGGCAATTGCAATGGTAATTGTTTGGCGTGAACTCACATCTTGGCTATTCCAAAATTACAGCACGACAGCCACGAGTTTTGTCAGTTTCTTATGGACGGTCTGCATGAAGATCTTAATCGAGTTAAGACAAAACCGTATGTGGAAGAGCTGGAGGGTTTTGGAATGGAAGACGATGTTGCCGCCATGGAATCTTGGAGAAAGCACTTATTGAGACACGATAGTATCATTGTTGATCGGTGCCAAGGAATGCACCGAAGTCATTTGACATGTCCCGTGTGTGGCCGAGAAAGTATAAAATTCGATATTTTTTCTTCCATATCGCTTCCTCTGCCACAGACTAAGGACAAGACGAACTTTAATCTGGAAGACTGCATCGACCAATTCATGGAGGGCGAGCAGCTTGATGAGATGAATGCCTGGTATTGCCCGAATTGTAAAAAGCACGTTTGTGCCCTAAAAATGATTGCCTTATGGTCAGTCCCTGACATCCTCATATTGCACCTCAAGCGCTTTACATTCAACACCTGTGCTCAAAGCGGTCAAGTTGTACGGTCCAAGATTGATTATAACGTCGATTTTCCAATCGAATCCATTGACTTGACAAGGTTTGTTTTGGGTCCGAAAGACAACGATGCACCTCCCATCTACAAGCTGGTAGGCGTGAGCGAACACGTCGGGACGACGGCAAACAGTGGTCATTACACAGCAACAGTGAGAAATAGTGTGGACGGAAAGTGGTATCGATGCAATGATTCTCACATTGGTAGAACGTCCGGAGAAGCTGCTGTCACGGGAGGAGCTTACCTATTGTTCTACCAACGAAAGAATGGTTTGTCGCGATGGGGTGGCCAGGAAAAGTTCATGCAAGAAAGAGGCGTCGATCCATATGGAGGTCAAGAGATTGATAAGGAGGGATTCAAGAGAGTTAGTCCCAAAAAGACCAAACGAAAGCCTAACAAGGCGAAGTGACAGCGCTAGGGTTGTCTTCACTAGAAATGGGATGGTGCTGCGTACATTACTTTAAACAGCAGCAAATCTCTAATGTAACATTTTTTGCCACCACTAAAAATATTCAAATAGATCAAGCCATACGTGCGGTTGTTTCTCCTCCTGACCAATGCTCCCTCTTGCTGCCTTCCCGAGCAGATAGTGCTTGTAGTAGGAATGCAACTTTGCCAAAGACATCGACAGCATGCACCATGTGCTATGTTGTTGATAGACCCAACAGTCGCCGGAGCAGGCTATCCTGCACTAACTAGATTAGCACAAGATCTGCATATGCTGTCCGCCAGCGGTCCTTCTGCTTCCGCACCCCCTTTCCCCCTGAAGTCTAGTCCTTGGCTGTCTTGTTTCCACCAATTCGGAGATTGTTCTTTTACCACTGGGTGTGCAGACACTTGGGTTTGGCAGGTTGGGCAGATGTTGCCCTGATGGTGGCCACCATGGACATATGATCACCAGGAGAAGCACCAATCATTTACTCCAACTTGACCTTGGTTTGAAAAATATCCTCTGGTAGGTGCTCTAGAAATAGGCCGAAAAGCTGGGTCCCAATGCCCAGGATTCTGTGCACAAAGCACTTTTTGTTCCTCCTAGGGGTCCACCGACTCAGTCACCATATTTTTGTTTCTTGTGTCCACATAAAAAAATCACTAGTAGCTAAGCACTGTATGTGCATGCACATGGTTGTAAATAGCCCAGCTGCTGTAATGCACAATTGGAAGGATGGAAAGGCCAACAACAATTTTAGGGGGGTTGGAGCATCATCCTGCCTTAATCCTGGTGTGCTGGCTACTGTGAATCATAACCCTAATTGGGTTCCTGTGGGGGGTCTCACTACACCGGGCATCATATGTGGCAGAATGGACGCATGTGGTAGAAGGGACGCTCGCGCGCTTCGCTCGCTTGCTCGCTCAAACCCAGCCGCTTTGCGACTGTTGAGGACGAAGCTAAGTAGCTTTCAGTGCCAAGCCTACACAACAGCCCAGCTTCCACAAATGGCTTCAACGAGAGATTCAATCAAACCAGAAGGGAAGAATGCAAAAAAACGAAATTCCACGGGAACTCTGTGCAGATCAATGCACAGTGACTAAATTCAACATGACAAAAACACGGCAAGCAGGGGGAGCTTTAATGTACATAAATTGTTATCTACAGAACGGGATCATTAAGTAAGGCATCATGAAAACAATAAGTACCAAAACGCGACTGTTGCACTTTTTGTACTAAAGTTTATATAGTCCGCGCGCAGGGTTTTCCAATCCCATCTTCCCCTTCAGACTTCCCCAATCTTAGGGATCTCATGTGAGACCGAATGGAGGAGTTTCATTGGGTTATGAGGTTGGCCCTCGCTTCCACTTCCAATACGCCGAGCAGCAGATCGATCGAGGCCGCTGCATTTGAGCATCTGGGAAACGAACATGTTCAATTGAATACACTATTATCAACAGGAATAGAAGTACCACTCAAGGAGTAGGATCCATAGTCGTTGATAATATAGTATAGAAGATGGCGGACACAAGAACTCTCTTCACATTGTTAGAATGTGCGGCAGGATATGCCCTCTTTGAGGTCGTAGCGTTTGAAGAGATCGGTGGCCTATTGGAGGATTCGATGGATACCGTAACAGATATGAAACGGTTCGGACGGGCCGTCAAGCTCACGGCTTTTCAACCATTTGAGAGTGCACACGAGGCACTCGAGAATGCAAATACTATCTCGGAGCACGGCATGACAGGAACACTACACAACTTCTTGGAGCTCAATCTACCCAAAATCAAAAAGAAGAGCAGCAGCAAAACCGCATCGTTTGCGCTCGGCCTGATTGATCCAGGCTTAGCGACCGCTGTATCCGATGGACTCGGCGTCCAGTGCCGCAGTGATGACACGGTTCGTGAAATTCTTCGGGGATGTCGCTTACACTTGGACACTTACATCAAGGGCCTCACAGGCGGTGCCGCTGAGAAGGCTCAATTGGGATTGGGTCACTCCTACTCGAGATCGAAAGTGAAGTTCAATCCTGCTCGTTCTGACAATATGATTATCCAATCCATTGCTCTGTTAGATCAGCTAGACAAAGACGTCAATACCTTTGCTATGCGTGTTCGTGAATGGTATTCTTGGCATTTTCCTGAACTGAAGGATATCGTGAAAGACAACATCATGTTTGCTAGAGCAGCAGCCTACGTTCAGAACAAGAACTCGCTTTTTTCGTCATCCCAGGGAAAGAGCAAGGGTGACGACGACGACGAAGAAGAAATGGAGACAGACGACTTTGAGGACAAATTGCCTGGGCTGACTGACATTGTGGGAGATGAAGAAATCGCAAAGTCAGTTATAGCCGCAGCACGAACAAGTATGGGTATGGACTGTAGTGCAGTGGATATGATCAACATTGTTAATTTCACAGAGCGAATGGTCAGACTTGCGGAATATCGTCGAAAACTTTCTATTTATTTGACTGATAAGATGGAAGTCGTCGCCCCCAACCTTAGTTCTTTAATCGGTGACACTGTTGGAGCCCGGCTCATCAGCAAGGTAAGAAAAGGATTTGTGTGCACCTGTACAACTTGTGTTCATTTGATGTTCTCGAAATTTGACCAACCCCTGCTCCAAAACTTCTTTTTCCTAGGCTGGATCCTTGACAAATCTTGCCAAGGCTCCTGCCTCAACAGTTCAAATCTTGGGTGCTGAAAAGGCCTTGTTTCGCGCTCTCAAAACAAAGGGTAATACTCCCAAATATGGATTGATCTACCATTCCACTTTTATTGGTCGCGCGGATGCGAAAAACGAAGGCCGCATCTCCCGTTACCTGGCCAATAAATGTTCCATAGCTACTCGTATTGACGCCTTTTCGGACGAACCGAACCGCTTGTATGGAGAGAAGCTCCGTGAGCAAGTGGAAGAAAGGCTAAAGTTTTACGAAACAGGTGCTGCACCGCGGCGCAATCTTGATGTCATGGAAGAAGTTGCGCGCGAGCTTCGAGGTGGGGTAGATATTGATGACGACGAAGATATGGGGGAGGCACCAAAAAGCAGCAGCAAGAAGGACAAGAAGAAAAAGAAGAAGAAGAAGGAAAGCAGCGACGAAGAGGAAGAGGCACCTGAGACTCCCAAGTCAAAGAAGAAAGAAAAGAAGGAAAAGAAGAGCAGTAGCAAAAAGAGAAAGGTCGAAGAAGCCGACGCTGCCGAGGAAAGTGAAGAAGAAGCCAAGTCTGCCAAGAAGGCGAAGAAAGAGAAGAAAAAGGACAAGAAGAAGCGCAAGTCGAAAGAGTAAGCAGATCCAGCTGCTGTAGTTCTTGCCCATCTAAGGATTTCCCTTTCAATAATTCATTATTATTTGTGTATATACATTTCATTTTATAAGTTGTATGGGTTCCCAGAGGGTCAATTGAATTGAGATGAGACGATACTATAATAATGATAACCGAGTTTGCTAGCTTGATAGACGGCATTTGACAACCACTGCAGAAGAGTTGCCCGACGGCGATGTTGGGCCTTTGGCGCAGGCTAGGATGTGGCCACTGTGTCCACTGGAAGGGTGAAAGGCAACCTCATCAGCTCCTCCGTATCCAGACATGCCCGGTTTCTCTTGAAGCTGTACCATACCAGCTTGCTCGCCAGTGTCAGACTCCGCGATATCGATCCCATCCTCTTCTGAGCAATGTGCAAGCCATTTACCGTCTTTAGAGAAGGAAACCCCGCAGATGCGCTTGACGCGTCGATCAATAGTCGCTGTGCAACACATGGTAGCAATATTCCAGATGCCGACAATAGAATCGGCACCCCCAGTTGCCAGCCTCTTTCCGTCTGGAGAGAAAGCCATGGTGAACACAGGCCCCGAATGCGCAGGTACTTTAAATTGTGTCTCGTCTTTCCGAGACTTATCAAAGGCTTCTGATCCTTGCTTCCATTCCCATATCCTCAAATCCGAGGGCATTTCACCCTTGGTAGCAGTTGCTGCCACCAAGTGGTTTCCCAAAGGCGAAAAAATGCAACAGTCCAGATCAACGTTTGGAATTTGAAAGGTGTGCACAGCAGTGCTTGTGCTTTTGGTATTGGTGCTGCCCCGACTGGCATTCGATAGTTTCCGCGTATCATAGACACGGACAGCTTCCCGTTCCGTGACGGAGAGAAAGGACGCACTTCCTCCGCCACTGCTGTTGGGATTCCAGTCAATGTAGTTTGCACTTTTTCCATTTGTGTCAATTCGACCCACTGATCGTTCAACTCCAGCTCTGATATCAAAGACCCTGACTGTTCCATCGACTGAGCTTGTACATAAGGTGTTTTGTGCCGTGGGGTGAAACCGCACGCGGTTCACAGGGGCGTTATGTGATATGACCAAAACCTCGCTGCAGCGTCCTATGGTACCAGAGCTGTTGTTGTCTTCAATAGACCAAATACGGCAAGCTGGACCACCCATGGCCAACCAATTTCCTGTGCTGTTCCATGATACGCTTCGCGCCTTGACGAATGGTTGATGTTTAGGGCGTGATTATTGAGTCGATTTATCAAGATCCTTTCATTTTCGAAGCATACGCGACAGGGAACACTCACCGCTGGGTGATGATTATAGCCTCCAACGTCGTGCAGGCTCACGTCGGAGATTGGCATGGTCGAGATCTGTGTGGATATTCTAACAATTAGATATCTACAGGTAGCTGATGATACGGCTTGATTTTCTTAGTGGGACGGCAACATAAAATCAATGATTTAATTCTCATGTGCCTGTGTGGCTGCCTATGTATTATTGCAATGCGTGCTTCACATTACAGACGATGTACTTAACTACTAGTAGCTAGCTACTAGCTACTGTAGCTAGCTAGCTAGCTAGCTACAATATTGTACGTGACTTTGTAGCGATCGCAGCTACGGTACTAGTACATACGTCGTAGTGGTACGTAATAGTAGCTACTACTAGCTAGCTAGTAGCTATCTCACCTCGTAGTAAAAGCCAGAATGTACACGTGCATGATACACGAGAACAAAATCTACGTACAACAGTATCCAAAATTTGATTTCAGTAGAATAATTGGCAACCACCCAGGCATATATATTTTGTACTGTATTTTGCGCAGTAGTTCCAACAGTGTGCGTCTTTTCTTATCTTCTTCAACTTTTTTTCGATTTTGTCCAATCAGGGGACAATCAAGCCGCCACATGTGTAGAAGGGGAAGAGAAAACTCAAAACAACAAAACGATTTTACTAATCAATTTTATAGACATAGAGAAACGAAGCACCATGGCGGCAAGTGCCCCACCGCCTCATCTAGCGGCTGGATGGATCAACGCTAAAAGGTATGTTCGAAAAATCACAAATTGTATATAGAGTTGTTGCGAGTTTGAAGTCGTCTCGACATGTCATGATGAGGATGATGGACTGCGGCTTGAGTTTTTCGTCCGCACCTGGCTCCCATCACCTCCCACGTAGATTTCTACGGCGCTCCGTAGTGACAGTGCGCACCCCTTGACAGCGCCATAATGGAGCGTTGCGGTGTAAAATCTATTCTTTACCCTGGGAACGGATCGTTGCATTATAACCAAACTAATACTGCTAGCTAGAGCAGCAGCTATGTTTGGATCGTTAACTTAAGTTGAGCTCCGCCACGACCGCCATGGTCGGGAAGCCAGCAATCCATCGAACCCCAAACCCTTTCCCAGAAGAAATAAAATGTCAAAGCATTGCCGATATTCATTTCTGTTTATATAAATCTTAAGTCTGAATTCCAAAAAATGCTGTTCTGGAATTAAGGAAGTGACATTTGGTTACTTAAGGGACCCGGAGAAAATCGTCCTACTTTACCAAAATGTATCAGAGTCTTGTCCGTTGTATTGCATGCTGGCGCATCGCTCCCGTCTCACATCAACCTGTCTTGCTTGCTATTCGATTTTTGCTTGATTGGGATTGATGGCTGGATCCGACGATTTGACTTTTTCGATGCATCAACGATCGAAACAATTCCATCCATGACACTATGTCAAATAACAACAGCGGCGGAGGAGGTGACGGCGACGGAGGTCAAAAGGAGCTAGAGTTGAAGATGTCCGGGATGAGCCTGATGACTAGCTATAATAACCACAGCGGTCCTCCCGGTCTGTCAGGTTCCACCGTGTCAACTTCATCCGTCGATCCCCACCCGCACGACAGCAGCATCGATCATTCATCCCAAGCTGGAAGCATGAAAGGATCTACGCCATCTTCACCAAATCCAGAAGTCATTGGACATCATCATCACCTTCACCAACAACCTCTTCCAGGTAGCTCGACCGACATCAAAGGTTTATCGAGGCCTCCGGGGCTCGCAGGCGGCCACGTAGCGTCACCCATTGTGGGTGGTGGTGGTCCTGGTCATTCCAAGAATTCTTCAGCTACTTCACCCATGCTTACGCTGACACCTAATTCCTCTGTGGATGGAAACTCAGACCTTTACAGTTTAGGTGGAGGACACGGCCAAGCATCACCCTTCCAAGGAGGTGACAATTCTGGAGCTGGCGGCCCCACGATGCCGTTCCTACGGAACAATGATGGACGCCGTGGCGATGAAAGCGGTGACTATGGAGGAGGTAGTGGCGGCGGTGGATTGTCAAACTTTGGCAGCTTTGACTTGGTAGACAGCGACAACGATGGTTTGCTAGGTCTAGATGCCCTGCGAGATAGAGCGTACTCGTCACCAGGCCCCATGGCGAGATCATTCGAATCCGCTCCTTCTTTACGCAGTGGTCTACCCCCGCCGCCGAGAGTAGACGCAGCTTCGGAAGGAAGACGTCGGCGTGGTGTGTCACGAGACAACAGTGGGCGTTCTGCAGGTAGCGCTAGGCCACCCCTCTCTGGTGGTAACGCGGCACATTCTCCGCACTCTGGGGACTATGGGACCAACACGAATAGTAACAATAGCACAGGAGGCGGTGATCTAAGTCTGGGTGGTCTAGTGGTACCTTTTCCTCCTGGCGGCAGAAGCGGCGACCCCAGCCCAACACGGCAAACGCAGGAGGCCTCTGATTACCGTGGATTTGGTGCTTTAGGTCGTCCGGAGTTCTCCGGAAACGCGCAAGAGTGGGAACCATCTAATCGACGCCGTTCCATTGCTGGAACCGAACCGAGTGCATATCGATACGGAAACGAACAGCAACCCGAGTACGAACCATCTAGACGCCGTTCCATCGGGACTGAGTGTGGCAGAGAATTTTACCAACAGCAACAGCATCAAGCGTACAGCACTCATAATGATAGCGGATACGGCCGTGGCGATCACGGCCAGCACCAACTATCTGACCAGCCTTTTGCGCAAAAATTTGGAGCTCTGCCATCACTAAGCTCGCATATGCAACAACAGAAGCGGATTCCCTCGCCGCACCAGCAGCCGTACAATCCAATGTTGATCCCCCAACCGAAGCACGTGCGATCTTTTTCACAACCAGGTCCACCGAGAACCGCAACACCACCGGATCATTTGAGCATGGAAGGAGGATCAGTAGGAAGGTACACTTCTAATGGCATGGAGGACAACGGAGGACAATACCCACCCAGAGATCCACCACGCTATATCAGTCCGCCGCCTCCCACGCATCACGTACGAACTCATTCTGGAGACAGCTTCCGGTCTGGCAACAGCCGCCGAAGTGCTAGCATGTCGCACGGTAGCCTTTCTGCGGGTAGCTATGACGGAACAGGTATGCCGCCCCAAAAGCGCAATTCGCAACCGAATCTTACCGGCGGCTTCTACGGACAGCAGGCTCTTCCAAGCATGCATCCTGCGACGCAACGAATGGTACGTATTATTTCATCCTTGTTCTGCCGGAGTGTGGCTGTATTGTTGTTTACCATCTCGTGCTAACTGCTTTGTCATCGCCTTGCTTCCAAACTAGCATGAGAAGGCAGACCCGTACGATCCTAATGGCCATCGCCGCAACATGTACGAAGACGACCTGACTTTGCTGGGAGAGCACATTGAAGTGCCCGCTGACCATGGTTACGACGAAGGATACGCCGGGTACGGATACGCTGATAGGGGGGTGCGCCCACAGATGGCTACACCCGAGCAAATGGCCCCTCATTACAGCGGCTATGAAGGGCAGGCAATACATCATCACTTGCCTACTGCAGGTGCTGCGCTCCCATCGCCAAAAGTTATTTTCAACGTCAAGTTCAAGCGAACCCAGAGGAGCTTCGTCTTGGGCCCTCGAATTCAACGCGACTTGAAGGTTGGCACGTATGTGAAAGTAGAGGCTGACCGTGGCGAAGATCTAGGTATTGTCATCGGAAAAGTTGCAGCTGACAGATACAACTTTCCGAACAGGTCACAATTTCGCTCCCACAGTATGGGTGGTATCAGCGACATGATGCCACTGTCCCCCACTGCTATGAGCCCACCCGGAGCAACCGACTTGAAATGCATCATACGGTTGGCAACTCACGATGAGGTTACATTGCTGTCCATGAAACGCGAAGAGGAAGAAGAACTCCTCAAGATCTGCCGCACCAAGGTCCGACAGCGTGGACTTCCTATGAATGTTGTCGACGCAGAATACCAATTTGATAGACACAAGCTGACTTTCTTTTTCGAGGCCGAAGGTCGTATCGATTTTCGAGAGCTCGTTCGAGACTTGTTCAGCATGTACAAGACGAGAATTTGGATGCAGCAACTAGACAAGAATAATTGTAGTACCGCTGGTGGAACAGGACAGACACCTCCTCCCTCCAGCATGATTGACTACGGAACGCCAATCATTGCGCCAGCAAGTGAATTCAATGACATGTTCATGATGAACGGTCTGGCCGGCGGTTAATTTGTAAGAGAAACAGGCGCAAGAATTTCAACGAATGAATAGAAAAGATAAAGAAAGAAGAAACGAGAAAGAAGAAATGAGAGAAAACACAGCAAAAAGGCGACAACGCTTGTTCAAATATAAATCACTCGGGGGGGGTGGAGCTGTTGTGTTATTGGGTGCCTCCAGTTGAGACATCCAGGGAGTACACCACCATCACGCAGGTTCGACGATTTGATATCGTCGTGTCCATTTTGTCATCGTTCTGCTACAGAGGTCGGGTTCCGCCCTTCTCATAGCTATAAACCACTGCCCATCGCAATTGTTGTATTTGTTTCCGCATCGCAAGCAAGAGAAATTTAAACATAAACACAGTAGAAAGAGTAAAGTTACTTTAGAAAGTTTCATGCATACACTACATCATACTCATTTTTTTTCGTTTGTTCTTAGTTTGCTGTTGGTTGCAAATCTAGTCCTTGGTAGGTTTTGGACGACATTTCTGGCAAGAACTTGTCTTCACGTATATAAATGCTACCAAAGTAACCATCAAATGTACTGGTAGTCTCTTCCAGGGAAAGTTGTCCGCTGACTGGTAGAAAGTAAGTCCTCTCACTGCATTGGCGAAAGGTGCATTGGTGACCAGAGAATTTGGTTCCCAACCACCGAAATAGCCTGCCTGTCTTACTTACTGAAAAGCGCGGTCCACACTACTAGCTCCGTAGTCTACTGCTGTCCACTAGCTAGTGGCAGTCTACTTGTAACCTGCTCAGAGAACTGTTTTACAATAACTTTTGGAGGGACAACATAAAATAGCTTTAGAAATACTACTAGGTTGGTAGAAGTAAATAATAGTAACATAAAATGTTACCGTAGGACGTAGTACTAGATGTACACAGCTATGATACTATCAGTAGGGGCATCTCACAAGTACGTACGCACGATGGAGGTTCGAAGTTCGAATCTGCGAAAAAATACAAGTTGGGCAAAAAAGCAATAACTAGTATTTTTACTAGTAATTAGCTAGCTAGTAGTTTTGCATACTAGCCTAAATTACATTA
>Ga0163144_10027329_pt1 | contig 11053 bp, 10 predicted proteins | sample OliLak19BULKMAT1_FD_123175 | JGI IMG/M metagenome (GOLD analysis project Ga0163144, IMG submission 123175) | Freshwater microbial mat bacterial communities from Lake Vanda, McMurdo Dry Valleys, Antarctica - Oligotrophic Lake LV.19.BULKMAT1 | ecosystem: Environmental > Aquatic > Freshwater >... | reverse complement strand
GTTAGGTCGACATTTCACGTCGAAACTACCTCATACTCCACTTTAGTCTCAATCCCCTAGAGCGGGGGGGGTTAGGTCGACAGAGCGAGGCAAGTCGATGGATGCAGTACGGTGCAGTCTCAATCCCCTAGAGCGGGGGGGGTTAGGTCGACAGCGAGGCTAAATAACCTCAAGGAGTTTTCTTTAGGTCTCAATCCCCTAGAGCGGGGGGGGTTAGGTCGACCCTGGCTTCCTAACCCATTGGCAGCAAATAGCTTCGGCGGCGCTTTTAGCTTTGTGTCATCGCTCGGGTGCTTGGCGGTGGTACCGTTGGAGAGTCTAGTGGGCATCTGTTTGGTGGGCAAGGGGTTCGAGGGATCTCGGCAGAGTGGTCACCAGGGACTGGCAGTGGTTGTGGGCCAGCGGGGGTGACCTGGGACATGGTTTAGGGTGGCCTGCCAGGTCTGGATGGTAGCGACCACGGCATGCATCTGGCCAGGACGGCGAGGGCCGCCGTGGAGCCACGTGGACCATTGGTCCTTGAAGCGCTTGCGGCCGTCGGCGGTAAAGGTGCAGCGTTCCGGATTGCAGGGATCCTGCTGGTGCCATGGGCCAGGGGCGTGGAGGTGCCAGCGCAGCACGAAGCGATCGACGATCAAGGGGCGGAGCGGTTCCATCAGGTCTAGGGCAAGGGTGGGACGGTGGTCGTCATCGGCATGCAGGGCACCAGTGGCCAGGTCGGCGCCCAGGGCCAGCAGTCGGCAGACCAGGGCCTGCACCAAGCGTGAATATCCGGTGTCCAGCAGCAGATTGATGGGGTCAGGGGCAGTGCGCGGCTGGCGCGCGAAGGGGGCGCCGAGGATGATTCCCAGGCCTTCGATGTAGGTGCGGGCGGCGTGGCCTTCCAGGCCGCGGATCTGGTCCATGTCGTGCTTGCCGCCCAGAGTCAGGCAGTCGGCATCGAGGCTGCGGATGCGCGGCAGCAGGTGTCCGAGTCCAGGATGGCGGCGGAGCCATTGTCCCAGCACCCGCGATTGGGCGGCGATTTTTGCGGTCACCAGGCTGCGAGCCAGCATCTGGCGCCAATGCTCGTCGTGGTACTGACGGTGCTGGCGACGTCGCAGGGTCAGTTCGGCTGGTCGAGGCCCTTGGCTGGTGGCCAACCAGGCCACCCGTGCGCCGCGCAGCAGGGCCACCGAGAGGCCGTGTTCCCAGCATTCCGCCAGGGCGTCGGCGGTGGGTTGTCCGGTGGGACCAAGGCTGATCGCCCGCTGGGGTGCGTCGAGTATCTCGGCCTGGGCGGCATCCTGGCCAGGCAGGCGCCATGCCAGCCTGGCCGGGCTGGTGGCAGTGGTCTCGGGCGGTTGGAAGACGAGGTGGCCTCTGCCTTTGGTGCTAAGGTCGAGAAGCATCGGCTCAGGTGCGCAGCTGATAGGGTTGCCAGGTTGCGATGTGACCCTCGCGCAGCGCGCGGGCCAGATCGGCAGCCTGGGCCGCCACCAAGGGGCGCAGGCCGGTTTCCACATCATCATCGCCGCTGCGATGCTGCATACGTTTCTCGTAGGCGGTCAGGTAGCGCCGGAAGCCGTCAGCGGTGAGCCGGGGCAGGGGGTCGCCCGTCTCGGGGTCGGTCAGGGGTGCGTCTTCCTCATCCCGGACGGTCCCCTCCTGGTCTGCGGGCGGGGCGCTGGGACATTCGAAGTGTTCCGGCCCCAGGCGGCGATGACTGATCAGGTCCAGGATCAGGCGGTCGATCACCACCGGACGCAGCGCCTCCACCAGGTCCAGTGCCAAGGCGGCCCGACCGGGTCGCAGGCCATGGAGGATGCCCAGCCAGACGTCGCAGCCGAGGGCCTCGGCCTGGGCCTGCACTTCGTTGGTCAGCATGGTATAGCCCAACGATAGGAGAATGTTCAGGGGATCGCGGGGTGGTCGCCGATTGCGCCCCGCCCATACAAAAGGGGCAAGCATGGCCGCCCAAGCGGGGAAATAGGCGGCGGCGGCGGCCCCTTCAAGGCCGAGCAGACTGCTGGTGGCGTCCGTCTTTCCGGCGTCGCTGGCCAGGCCGTCCAGCCGGTCCAGAAGACCCTGGTCCGGCGGCTGATCACGGCCACGCCAGGCGCGTAGCAGCACGGCACGCTGGTTGTGGATTTTGGCGGATACGATGCGGCCGGCGGTTGCCGTGGTGGCGGCCCGGTCATCAGCGAGACGATATTGAGCGCGGCGCACCTCAAGGCCCTGGCACGGTTGGTGGGTCAGGCGGGCGCGTAGGCGTCCACGCCGTGAGAACCAGACCAGATCTCGCCCCTGGTCGGCGAGCAGGTGGATGGCGTTGGTGGTGACCTGCACCCTGCCATAGCAGTGGACGCGATCGGCGTTCAGCAGCGGCAGGTCGCTGCCGACGCCGTCCGGGGTGGTGATGCGCAGGTGGCGGCCGTGCGCCTCGACCAGGGTGCCTTGGGTATGCAGGACGATGGTGGCCATGGGGGTTCTTTCAGACGGTTCAGAAGAAAATAATGTCGTCGGCGTCCAGCAGAGCCGGGTCATAGCAGCCAACATGGCGGACCGCCTCATCCCAGGGTCGATGGAGGCGGTACAGTACGACCCAGTCCACGGCGACATCGATGATGCCATGCACCGCGGCCCACAGTTCGTCAACCTGCGGCGGCGTCAGCAGGCATTCGAAGACGCTGAGTTGGACGGGTACGCCGTAATCTTTGAGACGCTTGTGCAGTCGACACAGGCGCCGGCCATCGCGCACGTCATAGGCGATGAGGTGCTTGATGCGTCCTGACGGGTCGCCGCGCACCCGGGCCGCGGCTGCGAGGTCGGGGAAGGTTTCGAGCCAGGCGGGGATCAGGGGGACATCCATCACCCTTGTTACCGGCGCGACAGCGGCGGTCTGACGACCGCGTCAGAGGCAGAGGATCCGGCACGCGCTGCTGTCGGGCAGATAGCCATGCTTGGGGCTGTCGATGGCGATCAGCCGCGTCGTGCCATGGAAGTGCAGCGCGACGGCCACGGCCATGGCTTTGGTGCCGCCCGACACATCGACGACCGTGTCGCCGTCCACCTCAGACCAAGCGGCCAAGGCCTGCCGGGCCGACACCACCGGATCGGCTTCGTCGATGGTGATGCTGGTCGTTACGGTGCCGGCGGGCAGGTGGGCCAGGGCTGCCTGCCACATTGGCGCCATGGTGGCGGTGATCAGGGCGGTGATCTGACGCGGCGCCAAGCTGCGTATCAGTTGCACGTCCCGCGGCGCGCTGGAGGGGATCAGCACCAGATGTCTGACCGGACGCAGGAATGTTGCCCCCGGCATGGGTGGGTGGTCGGGCAGCAGGTCAGTCATCTCGAAGCTGTCGCGTCGGTCGCGATCGGTCAGCAGCCGGTGGTAGGCCAGCCGCAGCGTTCTGTCAGTGCCATCACAGTGACGGGGTGGGATGGCGAGGTCCGCAAGAATCGGGGCAAGGCTGTCGCGGAGGGCACCGGGCGGCAGACGCGCCGCGCCTGCGCCCAGGCCGGTGAGGTCCTGGCTGGGCGCCACCAGCAGGCGGTGTGCCCCGACGCGTCTGGCGGCCAGTTGCTTTGCCGGCAGGCCAGCGACGGGCTGCCAGGCCCCATCCCAGGCTGCGCTGAGGGCCAGGGCAGCGGTGGGACGCAGGCCGGCTGCGGCCAGCACCAACCCCGCCGCCAGCGCGGCGGCGGCAGACGCTGCCGCCACTGGCAGTCTGCTGAAATCGCAGTCCGCAAGGGAACCGGCCAGATGCCACCCGGCATCGGCGGCCAGTGCGGTGCGCATGGCCACGGCGACGGTATGCAGGGCCGGTGGCACCAAGGGATCGGGCGGCCCCAGCCGCCAATGCACGGGCAAGGCCCAGGCCTGCGCAAATCCTGGTGGTGGATCCTGCCAGAGGAACCATGGCAGACAGCCCCCGACGGGAAGCACCGGCGCGCTGTCGCGATGGGACAGGGCCAGCCGCCGATGCGCCCCGCCAAGCAGTGGTAGTGCCCGCTCGATGGTGGCATCGTCAAGCAGCCAGGGGGCAGCCACGTCCAGGTCTTCGACCAAGGCCGCCGCCTCGCTGGGGGTCACGGCGCGGCGCGCCAGCATCCCGGCATCGATGCGCACCTTCATTGCTGGTCGACCACCACGCCATGATGGCGTGTGCCATCCAGGATGAGCACTGCCACCGGGGCGTCACCGCGTCCATTCCAGGCGGGCAGCAGGTCACTCAACGGCACCAGGGCCCGGCCATTGAGCAGTGGCAACCGCAGGCCGCAGAGTTCAAGGACCGCCGCTTCGTCAGGTGCTACGTCGCAAACGACGCGTACGGGAACCGTATCGTCGGCGAGCGCCAGCCCAGGAACAGTGACGACAGCCGTCCAGGTGCCGTCTTCACCGACAATATGAGCCGACCAGCCGGCTGCCGCCAGGTCACCGGAATCGGCCGACGCCAGCGGGCCCGGGGAGGCCGTCAACGGCGGACGTTGGCGGCGTCGCCACGCTTGGGCCAGAAGTTGGGCGAGGGGATCAGGCATTGGCAGCCTTGCGCATGGGCGATCGCCAATGCCCGTGGGTGGCTGCCCAGTCCTGTTCCGGGCATTCACGACGGATCCTGGCGCGGGCGCGGGATAGCCACTGATCAACCGTGGCGCGCGGAATGTCGCCCTGCTGGGCCAGCAGGCCCAGGTCGGCCCGGTCAGGCGGAACCTGCGCGAGTGCCACCCAGCAGGCGGCCGCTGTGCTGCAGCCAAGCTGTATATCCGCCAGTGCCGTTGGCCAGGGAGTGGCATCGATGGCCGCCTGTCGAGCCATCCCGTCCGGCAGTTCTGCGGCCAGACGTCGCCAGAGGGCCAGGCGTTCGGCCACCAGCAGGGTCGCACCGTGGGGCGGCGTCACCGGCCAGGCAGCGACGCAGCGCACCATCTGCCAGTGCGCGTGTCCCCAGGTCCGCCAGGCATCTTCAACGCAGTCGGCGTCGTGGGGCGGCGCGACCGGTCCGACAAGGTCCACTTCCAGAAAAACATGGTCGTCGTCGGCCAGACCCGCGGTGTGATCGGCGATCACCTGTCGCGCCAGCACCGCCACCACCTGGTCGGCGGTTACCCCGTCGCGGCGCAGCGCAGACATGTCGCGAGACAGCAGTCGATGCGCCACCTCCATCACCAGGTCCTCGGGATGGCGGTGCCGATGACGGCGCCAGCGTCGGGCAAGGTACGGGCGCAGCCATTGGCAGGCGCTTCCCACGACTATCGCCTCAGCCAGGGCCTCCGGATCCATGCTGATGACCGTGGCCGCGCGCCTGTAGGCGCAAGGACGCGTCAGGGCCTGGGAAATCCCTGGTTCCGGCTGCGACCGGGGGGATTTTTCCACGGTCTTTCAGCCCAGCAGGCGGCGGAGCACCGGCAGGGCAGCGTCCAGGGCAGGGCCGAGGGGCTCGCGGTCGCTGCGGACGGTCTGGGCTCCGTGGGCCACCCGGTTGCGAACCCGGCGCAGTCGGTCGCACACCGCGGCGGCCTCAGGCTTGCCCGCCAGGAATGCGGCGACGGCGGCATCGACGTCGGCGGTCTGCGCGTCGCGGGTGGCAAGGCGTCCAAGACCCTCGTAGGCCGCCAGAGCTGCCAAGGCGGGACGGCCCACGGCCTGGGCCAGAGTTGCCAGGGCCACCAGCCGCTGACTGAGCGGACCTTTCGCCAGTGGAGCGACCACCGCCCGGATCTCATTGGCCACCAAGCCATCCAGGTCCCCATCGAGCCGGTCAAGATGGGTCAGGATCTGCTCTGGGGCTTTGGTCAGCACGGTGAAGTCGTGGGCCAGCAAGCCCTCGCCGAGATCGTCCAGGGCTTCGGCCAACGGCCGGGACGTGGCCCGCACGAGGGCCGCCAGGGGCTCGGGATTGAGACCTACGGTCAGGGCCGCTGCCGCCTGGGCGAGTCGGGAGATGCTGCGCAGGCCATCCAGCCGCAAGGCTCGGCCGGTGGCGATTGCCGGGCCGGGTCGAGCCGGAGTGGCGGCCGAACCGGCGGGTGTGGCCAGTTCGCCATACCAGAACGTCGTGCGGGCCATCGAACCGGGATGGAAAGCGTCATGCAGGTGCAGGGCCGCCATGGCGAGCATGGGCAGGGTTCGAAAGCCGTGGGTCAAATCCAAGATCAATGGGCCGCGGTCCGGCAGTAGCCGGTATAGGTGCAGGGCCACCATGGTGCACTCCGCGGCATCCGGGGCTTGGTCGATGGGCAGCATGGTGCAGGTGGTGTCGGCAGACCAGGCGGCAGACAGGCCCTTGGCAAGCACGCCAAGGTTGGCCAGCGTTGGCCCGGTGCGCTGCTCGGCTTCAAGGTGCGTCGCCAGGTCGAGGTCTTGCAGCACATCCAGGGCCAGAGCCTGCCAGGTGCTGGTGCGGGTGCCGACCAGATGGATCGCTGTCGGGGCCAGCTCTGCCGCCAGGGCTGCACCAAAAAACACACTGGTGTGGCTACCGCCTGGGAATTGGTAGGCGGTTGGCTGGTAGGCTTCGCCTCCGGAGGTCAGATTGCCCCGCCCGATGATGGTGAGCAGCGTGGTCATGGCAGATCCTTCAAGGCGGTGGCGATCTGTTGGTCAACCGTTTTGATCAGGATTTCGCGAGCGGCGGTGGGCAGGAAAGCATGAAGAAATCCCTGTTTTATCAGCGCCAGGGCCTCCCAGCGGGTCAATGCGGCCAGGCGGCCGGCGGTCACATACTCGTCGGCCAGGGTGGTGCGCGAGATGCCGGGGTTGTCGGTGCAGAGGGTCAGGGGTACGCCGAGCGCCATCAGGTTGCGCAAGGGATAGGGCGTATCGCAGCCTGGGTGATCGGGATCGTGGAAGCCGACCACCTCGCGGTTGCTGGTCGGGCACAGTTCCAGGGCGGTGCGCCGGTTGCGAAACCGTTGGGCCAGTTCCGGTGCCTGGGCCAGGGTCAGACCGTGGCCAATGCGGTCGGCATGCAGGTGGTAGGCCGATTTCCAGATGTTGACCGCAGGTTGGCCCTCGCCGGCATGGATGGTGATAGGCAGACATTCGGCGAAGGCGTCGGCGAAGGCCGGGGCCAAGACATTGGGATCGCCAACTGCCTCATCGCCGGCCACATCGAGTCCGACCACAAAGCCGTCCAGGCGTTGGCGGGCGTCCAGGGCGAGCCGCACGGTGGCTGCGATGGAGTCGACGTTACGCCGATCAGCAATGACGATCACGCGGATGAGCGGGTCGCCTGGTTCGTGATCGCGGGTCAGGGCCAGGTGCAGGTCGTCAAGGAAACCGTGGTAGTATTTCTGCGGGCTGCAGCGCAGTTCCAGATAGGCCAAGCCATCGCGCCTGCAGCGGTCGCGGATCGCGGTGGCCATCGCCCACGTCGCCGCGGGGGTGTGCAGGATGGTCGAGCCGACCAGGCTGCCGGGGTGCTCGTAGGCTTTGAAACCCCACGCATGACGCGTGGTTAGCGCGAGGCGCGGACCGGGGGGCCAGAGCGCCGCGGCCAGAGTCGTGCGGTCGGTCTGGGCCAGCAGCGCGGCGGCGGCCCGGGCCCGTCGCTCCCGATCCGTAAACCGCCAGCGGTCACCGCCGGCCACGTCAGAGCGGTCGAGCCAGGCTTTGGCGTCGGCCTCGGCCAGTTGGCGCTCGTGGTGGTGCAGCGTCTCCCAGACTGCCGCGCCCACCTCGATCTGCTCATCGAGATCGAGTATTCCGCCCAGGTGGCAGTGCAGGTCGGCCTTGGGCAGGGCGGCCAGCCAGGCGCGGTCGTCGGGACCAAGCTCTGCGTGGCGCAGGGCCTCGATGCGATGGGGTGGCAGGCGGTACAGGCAGCGCCAGTTTTCGTGGTGTTCGCTGCGCGCCACCTCGGCGTGGTACTGCACCAGCAGGTTGCCTCCTTCCGTTTCGCGTGCCGCCAGGGTCTGATGCAGGCTGGGGGCCAGAACCGGAACCGGGGCGTCCTCGGGCGGCAGTGGGAAACGTTTGGCATCCAGGCTGGGCGCGAGGTCCAGCAGGTCGCCCCGGCGGCTGCGGCCGACCAGCACCGGCTGGATCGCGGCCGCCAGGTCGGCAGGCAACGGGGTGGCGAAATCCTGAGCATTCAGGCGCTGCTGGAGGTCGCGAGCTTCGGGCGGCAGCACATGCAGCATGGCCCGGCAGCCATAAGCCATGCCGGCGCGTTGCAGGTCAGCGGACATGGTCTTGCGTCCGCCCGACAGGCACAGCAGCGCGTCGGGGCCGGCCCCCAGCACGGCGCGATGGATCAACTCGCGGATCAGTTCGACCTCAGCCTGCGCCGCGCCGTCGGTGGCGGCAGTGCGCCACAGGCGCAGCCGTCCAGGGTGGCCCAGCCGCTGCCACCAGGCTCGCAGGTCGCCGTCGCCGGTGGTGCCGGCAGTGGTCACCACCCAGATCTCGGTGGGCGCGGGCAGGCACGCCTCGTGGCGCACCGCCGCCGCCCGCTCTGGGGCCAGGGCGTACAGCGGGCAACGCTCTGGATCCAGGACGCCGAGGATTTCAGGCACCACCTGCCACGTCGTGCCCAGGGTGCAGACCAGGATGCTCATGAACGGCCCCGCACCGCGTCCCTGGCCAGCAGTGACCAGTCTTCGTACCCGGCGGCGCTGGTGATCGCAGTGGGATCGACAAAGCCGATGGCCTCCAGCCCTTCACCGCGCCGAGGCTGCGGTGGGTCGGCCATGCCCCAGGGGAGGGCAAACACCAAGCCCAGGTGGACGCGGCCGATGGCCGTCTTTTGCTCATTGATCCAGGCGATCGGCTGGATCAACCCGGCCATGGTACGGGGATACGCTGCCAACTCTTCGGCCAGTTCCCGCGCCAAGGCGGCGCGCACGGTTGGCAACAGCTCGCCACGGTCGTCCTCTTGCTCGACGTGCCCACCCACGCCGATCGAACACCGGGCTCGCAATCGATCATCGCCGCCGGTGCGTCGGTAGGCCCAGGGTCGATCAGCGAGATCGATCAGCACCGCGTAGGGGATGACCTGCAGCCAGTCGGGATCGGTCTCGACCAGGTCACGGGCTCGCCATGTAAGCGCCGGGCTGAAGGCAGCGTCCCACGGGACGAGGGACAGGGTCACTAGTGCCGTGCAGACTGAACGCGGGAGGACGAGGATCATCAGAGGGGGCGGGCTTTATGGGTTTGGGCTCGACGGTGCGCTCTCTCCACGCGGTGAGAGAAAATGATCAGGCAACAATGAGCAACTTATCGAGGACGCGGCCAAGCATCAGTTTCTTGCTCGCGGGTATGGGATTTAGTTCCGTTGACCACCCCCGGCCATGCTGCGTGGGTTGGGTGGGCGCTGTCGCCAGTGTGATAGGAAAGCACCCATGCGCGGTCGTGAGGGCGGCGTGGCGGCGATGCCGGCCTCGCAAAGCTGATGGTGCATGTTTGCTGTTCAAGGATTACACCAGCGGCGAAACCTGCCCAGTGTCGCTGGCCGGACCCTGGACCACGATCTGGCCCTTGTCATTGGTGGCTGCGGTCCGCGTGACGATCCACACCCGGCCCTTGGCAAGCGGCTCCTTCTTGAAGAAGCACGCTGGGCCACGCACCCAGGCGTTCCCGTCCTGGACCAGCAGGAACCCTGTACGGGATCCGGGTTGGCTGGGATCGCTGGGCGCCCATACCGTCAGGACCTGATCAGCCTTCAGGCTTTTGACGCTATCCCGCAGGCGATTGCCTACGGCGTGGGCGGCCTCGATTTTGCGCTGCTGCTCGGCGTGCTCGGCGGCGTCCTTCTGCTTTTGCTTCGCCTCGGCAGACATCTCCCAATGGTCTTCAAAGGCGCCATACCCCGCAGCCGTCTTGGCCCCGGCGCCCAGCCAATAAAGCCCACCCAGCAGCAGACGCTTGGCCGCCTCGACCAGTTCTGCGGGCGTGCGGCTGTCGGCTGGCCGGACGCGGAAGCGGAAGCGGGTGCCGGCGGCGATGGTGAGAAAGGTCACCGGCACGGGACTGAGCCAGTCGCCCGGCGGGGACTCGCCACGGTAGTAGGGCCCGTAGTGCGGGGTGCAGACGTCGACCTCCAGCCGTGGCGGCGTGCCATCCTGTTGTTCGCCGAAGGCGTCGTGGAAGACCACCGCACCGCGTTGCTGTTCGTGGTCACGCATCCCGGCCCGGGCGCTGCGCGGATCGGCCTCACGGCGCTTCGAGTCGTTGCGAATCTGGTTCGGCGCCCAGCCAAAAATGTCCTCGACCTCGCGGACGAAGTCCTCGTCTTTAGCTGTGCCGCGCACCTGGGTCTCCCACAGATGCCCGGCATAGGCTGCGGCCAAGCCCTTCAGCCCCGACCCCGGCAGATAGGCAAAACCATAGACTGGATGCAGGCAACAGTTGGCGTTTTCCAGCCCACCGGCCCGGGACAGGTGCAGGGCGATACGCGAGCGGGCGGTGACGGTGAAGTCACAGCCGCCGCCTTCGAGGTGGGCGAGGATGCCACCGTACTGTGCTGCTGTCCACGGTCGGGCCTGCGTTACCCGATCGAGGTGCTCCTTCTGGTGCTCTTGGTCAGAGATTTGCGCGCTGGTCGGCAGGCGATCAAGAAACAGGCTGGGGTTGAGGGACTGCGGCTGAAGCACGTGCGGTGCTGCCAACGCGGCAGCGGCATTCGGCAGCAAGGGGCTGTCCTGGCCCGCAGCCTGACGATCGCCGGGACCCTGAGGCCGTTGGCCAGAGGCCTGCATCGCAGCGGCTGCGCGCGGCAGCGGTGTCGTCGACGCCCCGGCGGCTGGACGCACCGACGTGGCCGCCGGTTTACCATCGCGGCCAGGGGCGAGGTCGAACATGACTGCCATTCCTTCCTGTGGCTGCAGGCCCAGGCAATCCCGCAGATGAAAGAACAGGTCTGCCCCACCGGGTTGCTTGATGAATCCAAAGCCCTTGTCGGAAAGCCATTTCGAGATCGTGCCTGTGGCCATGGTATCAAGCCTTCGCCTTGTAGGTGTCAGCCCACTTTGCCAGCCATTCCAGAATCTGTTCGGCGTAGGTCTGTAGGCGGCGGATCTCCCCCGCAGAGGCGGTGCGGTAGACGGTCAGGAGGCTGTCGGCGTCACCAGG
>Ga0163144_10027328_pt1 | contig 11053 bp, 14 predicted proteins | sample OliLak19BULKMAT1_FD_123175 | JGI IMG/M metagenome (GOLD analysis project Ga0163144, IMG submission 123175) | Freshwater microbial mat bacterial communities from Lake Vanda, McMurdo Dry Valleys, Antarctica - Oligotrophic Lake LV.19.BULKMAT1 | ecosystem: Environmental > Aquatic > Freshwater >... | reverse complement strand
GTGCCCTTGGGGCGGCCCGGCGGGCACTGAAATGAGCCCCCAAGCTCACTGCGTTCGCTGCCCCCCAAGGGGGCGCCGTGCCCTTGGGGCGGCCCGGCGGGCACTGAAATGAGCCCCCAAGCTCACTGCGTTCGCTGCCCCCCAAGGGGGCGCCGTGCCCTTGGGGCGGCCCGGCGGGCACTGAAATGGCCCCCAAGCTCACTGCGTTCGCTGCCCCCCAAGGGGGCGCCGTGCCCTTGGGGCGGCCCGGCGGGCACTGAAATGAAGCCCCCAAGCTCGCTAACGCTCGCTACCCCCCGAGGGGGCCGTCCGCCAGCAGCCCGGCAAAGCCGGTTCTGCGGCGGGAAACTTGGTGTGAATGTCGCGCCTTATGCGTCACGGGTGGCGCCCAGCGCGATGGAGCAACTGTCATGAAGATTCTGCTGCTCGGCAAGAACGGTCAGGTCGGCTGGGAGTTGCAGCGCTCGCTGAGCCTGCTCGGCGAACTGATCGCGCTCGACTTCGACAGCACCGGCCCGTGGCGCGCCGATTTCAGCCAGCCCGAGGCGCTGGCGCCGATGATCCGCGCCATCGCGCCCGACATCATCGTCAACTCGGCCGCCCACACCGCCGTCGACAAGGCCGAGAGCGAACCCGACCTGGCACGCGCCATCAACGCCACGGCGCCAGGCGTCATCGCGCGCGAGGCGGCCGCGCTCGGCGCCTGGCTCGTGCACTACAGCACCGACTACGTCTTCGACGGCAGCGGTGACGAGCCGCGCCTCGAGGACGCGCCGACCGGCCCGCTCAGCGTCTACGGCCGCACCAAGCTGGAAGGCGAGGAACTGATCCGCGCCAGCGCCTGCAAACATCTCATCTTCCGCACCAGCTGGGTGTATGCCGCGCGCGGCGGCAATTTCGCCAGGACCATGCTGCGGCTGGCCGCCGAGCGCGACGCCCTGAACGTGATCGACGACCAGATCGGCGCGCCGACCGGCGCCGATCTGCTGGCCGACGTCACCGCCCACGCGCTGCGCTGCGCGCTGACGCAGCCCGAACTGGCCGGCACATACCACTGCGTGGCGGGCGGCGCGACGAACTGGCACGACTACGCGCGCTTCGTCATCGAGTGGGCGCGCGCGCAGGGCCGGCCCGTCAAGGTGGCCGCTGATGCCGTGCGGCCGATACCTACCAGCGCGTACCCGACGCCGGCCGTGCGCCCGCTCAATTCGCGCCTGTCGACCGCCAGGCTGGAAGCCGCCTTCGGTGTGCACCTGCCGCAGTGGCAGCCCGGCGTCGAGCGTTTGCTGATCGAAGTGCACAACAAGTAAGCCCGGAGACTTCCCATGCAACGCAAAGGCATCATCCTCGCCGGCGGCTCCGGCAGCCGCCTGCACCCCGCCACGCTGGCCATGAGCAAGCAGCTGCTGCCGGTGTACGACAAGCCGATGGTCTACTACCCGCTGAGCACCCTGATGCTGGCCGGCATGCGCGACGTGCTGCTCATCAGCACGCCGCAGGACACGCCGCGCTTCCAGGGCCTGCTCGGCGACGGCAGCCGCTGGGGCATGAACATCAGCTACTGCGTGCAACCCAGCCCTGACGGCCTGGCGCAGGCCTTCATCCTGGGCCGGCAATTCGTCGGCGGCGCGCCCAGCGCGCTGGTGCTCGGCGACAACATCTTCTACGGCCACGACTTCCAGCCGCTGATGCACCGCGCCGACGAGCGCGGCACCGGCGCCACGGTCTTCGCATACCACGTGACCGACCCGGAACGGTATGGCGTGGTGGAGTTCGACGCCGGCAAGCGCGCGCTCAGCATCGAAGAAAAGCCGAAGGTGCCGAAAAGCAACTACGCGGTGACCGGCCTCTACTTCTACGACGGCCAGGTCTGCGACATCGCCGCCGCCACCCAGCCCAGCGCACGCGGAGAGCTCGAGATTACCGAGGTCAACGCCCAGTATCTGCGGCAAGGCCAGCTCAACGTGGAGATCATGGGCCGCGGCTACGCCTGGCTCGACACCGGCACCCACGACAGCCTGCTGGAAGCAGGCCAGTTCATCGCCACGCTGGAAAAAAGACAGGGCCTGAAGGTGGCCTGCCCGGAAGAGATCGCCTACCGCAGCGGCTGGATCACGGCCGATCAACTGGAAGCGCAGGCCCAGCCCATGCTGAAGAACGGCTACGGCCAGTACCTGATGCAGGTGCTGCGCGAGAAGGTATTCTGATGCGCCTGCTGCCGACCTCGCTGCCCGGCGTGCTGATCGTCGAGCCGGCCGTCTTCAGCGACGAGCGCGGCTGGTTCAGCGAGAGCTTCAACGAGCAGCGCTTCAACGACGGCCTGGCCGCGCTGGGCGAACCGCTGCCGCGCCGGTTCGTGCAGGACAACCATTCCTGCTCGAAGGCCGGCGTGCTGCGCGGCCTGCACTTCCAGCGGCCGCCGCATGCCCAGGGCAAGCTGGTGCGCGTGGTGCGTGGCGCGGCCTTCGATGTGGCGGTCGACATCCGCCCCGGCTCGGCCAACTTCGGCCTGTGGTTCGGCGCCGAGCTGAGCGCCGGCAACCAGTTGCAGATGTGGATTCCCGAAGGCTTTGCGCACGGCTTCCTGGCACTGCAGGACGACACCCACTTCCTCTACAAGACCACCGACGCCTACGCCCGCGACTGTGAAGGCGCGATCCGCTGGGACGACCCGGCCATCGGCATCCTCTGGCCGCTGCCCGCCGGCATGGCCGCGCTGGTGGCACCGAAGGATGCCACGGCGCCCATGCTGGCGGACGCCGGGCTGGCGGGCTGAGCCAGGCCGAGGGCCGGCCTCCCAGTCCGGTATCAGCGCGCCGCCGTCAGCAGGTTCTCTGCCAGGCGGTGGGCGACCGAAGCCAGGCGGTCGTCGTTCGTCCACAAGGCAGTGCAGCCGTGGCGCTGCGCGGTCGCCAGATGCAGGGCGTCGGACGTCTTCAGGCCGAAACGCGCGCGCAACTCGGCGGCCTGGGTGAAGACCTGCTCGTCCATCGGCAGCATCTGCAAGCGGGCGAGTCCTTGTTCGTAGTGGCTCTGCAGAACCAGATTGCCGGATCGCATCGGCCCGACCAGGCATTCCAGCTTGACCAAGGGCGAAATGACCAGCGTGCCCGCCGCAGTTGTGAAGGCTTCCCTGACAGACGCGGCATGCCGAGGGTGGTTTTCGAAGGCGTAGACGACAAGGCAGGTGTCGAGGTGAATCAGTCCCACGCCGCGCGCTCCTGCGCAAGTGCCTCGTCGATCTCAGCCGCACTGCGCTGCACATGCAGCGGCAAAGGATGCGCGGCCAGCCAGGCCGCGATGCCGGCAGGCTCGGGCACAGGTGCCGCCACGCCCACCAGCCGGGCCACCGGTTTGCCGCGATTCGCGATCACCACCTCGACACCCGCCTGCGCAGCCTTCACCAACTGCGAGAGCTGATTCTTGGCAGCCAGGATATTGACTTGCATCTGGCCATTCCAGCCAGGTTGGCCGAACTTCGTGGCCAGATCGATCAGCCGCCGCGCCCGATGCCCCTGTACTCGATGCCCAGCATCCGCATCAGCGCCGGGTCATACAGGTTGCGGCCGTCGAAGATCACCGGTTGTTTCAGCGCGGCCTTGATGGCGTCGAAGTCAGGGTTGCGGAATTCCTTCCACTCGGTGACGACGAGCAGCGCATCGGCGCCCGCCAGCGCGGCGGCCTGGCTGTCCATGAAACTCAGGCGCGGCACGCCTTCGAGCACGCGGCGGGCTTCGTCCATCGCCACCGGGTCGTAAACCTGCACCGCCGCACCGCGGCGCGCCAGTTCGGCCACGACGACGCGGCTGGGCGCGTCGCGCATGTCGTCGGTGTTGGGCTTGAAGGCCAGGCCCCAGACGGCGAAGGTGCGGCCGGTGAGGTCTTCACCGAAGCGCGCCACGACCTTGTCGACCAGCACTCGCTTCTGGCGTTCGTTCGCGGCCTCGACGGCCTGCAGCACGCCCAGCGAGAGGCCGTTTTCGCGGCCGGTGTGGATCAGTGCCTTGACGTCCTTCGGAAAACAACTGCCGCCGTAGCCGGTGCCGGGATAGAGGAAATGGGTGCCGATGCGCGGGTCGCTGCCGATGCCCATGCGCACCTGTTCGATGTCGGCGCCCACACGCTCGGCGAGCAGCGCAAGTTCGTTCATGAAACTGATGCGCGTGGCGAGCATCGCGTTGGCCGCGTACTTGGTGAACTCGGCGCTGCGCAGGTCCATCACCATCAGGCGGTCGCGGTTGCGCATGAAGGGCGTGTAGAGCGCGCGCATCAGCAGGATGGCGCGCTCGTCGTCGGCGCCGAGCACGATGCGGTCGGGGCGCATGCAGTCTTCGACCGCCGCGCCTTCCTTCAGGAATTCGGGGTTCGACACGACGGCGAATTCCATGTCGAGGCCGCGCTTGGCAAGTGCTGCCTTCACCGCTTCGCGCACGCGGTCGGCGGTGCCCACGGGCACCGTGCTCTTGTCGACGATGACCTTGTAGTCCGTCATGTGGCTGCCGATGTTGGTGGCGGCCGCCACCACGTACTGCAGGTCGGCCGAGCCGTCTTCGTCGGGCGGCGTGCCCACGCCGATGAACTGCAGCGTGCCGTGGCCGACGGCCGCGGCGATGTCGGTCGTGAACTGCAGGCGGCCGGCGGCCACGTTGCGCTGCACGATCTCTTTCAGGCCGGGCTCGTGGATCGGGATGCCGCCGTCGTTGAGGATGCGGATCTTGCGTTCATCCACATCCAGGCAGACCACATGGTTGCCCATTTCCGACAGGCAGGCGCCGGTCACGAGACCCACATAACCGGTACCGACGACGGTGACTTTCAAGCTGCTGCTCCCCGGCGCCCGAGGGGACGCCCATCAATGCAAACCCTGAGAGTCTAGTGGCCGCCGCACGAGAGATATGAGGCCGCGTCAAGGCCGCGCCAAAACCGCCGTGACGGAATAGGCAGCACGGCTGCCACATGTGCCCGAAAAGCCGGGCGGACACCAAAATGAGACCACCGCCCGGGTGCGCCGTTCATCCTGCGGTGCTATGGTGAGATCTTTCTGGAGACGCTCATCATCACTCCATCCCGGCCCCACGTTTTGAACCGCGAGACACTGCGTGACGGCCTGCCGCATGTCGTGCAATGCCTGAAGTCGCACCGAGCGAGCCTCATCGGCGACGGCTGCATCGACGACTACGTGGCACTGGACTGGCTGGAGTGGCGCGGTGGGCACCTGCAGCTCACCGTGGTGGGGCAGAACATCTGCCGCCAGATCACCCTGGCCAGTGCCCCCGCCAACGGCGGCTGAAAGCGCCGCCGGGCCCGGCCCGTCCCGGCTTGTGACGCCAGAACCTCAGCCACCAGCGGCAGCGTGAACCTGGCGCAGCCGACGTCAGAGCCGCCATCACGCAAAGCTCAGGCACGGCTCAGGCACGGCTCAGGCGATTTCCATCCTCCGAGAGTTCGGCATTTCGCCACGCCTCGATGCGGGCATTGCTGGCACGAATGAGCGCGTCGGCCTCACTGATCCAGCGCAGAGGGTCAGCCACCTCAGCGGCGTGGTCGGCGACCTGCGGGAGTTCATCATCCCCCCCGATGCCCAGCGCCGCTTTCAGCACATCGCGCACGCAGTGGCGGCACAGGTCGAGCGCCACCTCATGGCCGGCAAGTTCGGAGGTCAGCGTGGGCCCTGCGTGCGAGACGGCGGTGAGTGCTCGCCATCCCAGCGTGCCGGGCAAGGCCACCATGCCGCAGTGGCTGCATACCAGGCTTGCCACATGCGGCCTGACGAGGAGTGAGGTTGACTTCATGGCAACAGCAGAATTCGGTACAGCACATCGGAACAGTTCTGCGAGCAAACCCGCAACCCACCGACAACGCGTAACCTTAGACCAGTGCCCGACGCTAGCCACTCCGGCAAACCCTAGGATGCCGCGCACGGTTTCGTGACGAAGCTTCAGGCCTTCGGCGGTGTCGTCCCGCCACCGGCGAGTTGTGTCATGCGGCGCACGTCCTTCTCGAAGGCGGCGATGGTCAGTTCCGAAATCGGCGCGTGCAGCATCACGGTGCGCGCCACCTCGGCGTGCGACTCGAAGGTGCGCAACAGCGTCTGGCGCAACTCGGGTGACATCGCACTGACCATGGCCGAAAGCAGCGTGTCGAGCGCGACCAGGTTGCCCTTCAGTTCGCAGATCTTTTCGGTAGCGTCCTGCAGGTTCTTCATTGCACCTCCGGATCGCGCCCGTGCCGGGCGCACAAACAAAAAACCCCGCCGAGGCGGGGCACACAAACAAAAAACCCCGCCAAGGCGGGGTTTTCAGCGGGTGAGCGCGAGTGGCGTCAGACCGGGCGAATGTTCGAAGCTTGCGGGCCCTTCTGGCCCTGCTTGACTTCGAACTGCACGCGCTGGGCTTCAGCCAGGCTGCGGAAACCGCCAGTGCTTTGGATCTCGCTGAAGTGAGCGAAGAGATCCTTGCCGCCGCCGTCAGGGGTGATGAAGCCGAAGCCTTTGCCATCGTCGAACCACTTGACGGTTCCGGTTTGGGTAGTCATGTAAAAAAATCCTTGAACAGGTGATGCGCAGCACATGCTGACGCAGTGCAGAGAAACGCAAGAAAATCACCGCAGGGAGTTCGAACGACACCTGCCGGGGAGGCAGGGCGAAGGAGGGACCTTCAGAAAACGGTCTTGAGAAAATCTACCGCCGCATTATGCGCTGTTTCGGGCTGTCATGCCGATCGGACGCCAGCTTGTCATGCCACGGATGCTATGGTTCGGGTTTTCATATGCAGCGAGCCCCATGACCAAGACGGCACTCATCACCGGCGTCACCGGCCAGGACGGCGCCTACCTTGCCGAACTGTTGCTCGACAAGGGCTACGCGGTGCACGGCATCAAGCGGCGCTCTTCCCTGTTCAACACCGATCGTGTCGACCACCTCTACCAGGACCCGCACGTCGACCACCAGCGCTTCACGCTGCACTACGGCGACCTCACCGACAGCACCAACCTGATCCGCATCGTGCAGCAGGTGCAGCCCGACGAGATCTACAACCTGGGCGCGATGAGCCACGTCGCCGTCAGCTTCGAGCAGCCAGAGTACACGGCAGACGCCGACGGCATCGGCACGCTGCGCCTGCTGGAAGCGATCCGCATCCTGGGCCTGGAGAAGAAGACGCGCTTCTATCAGGCCAGCACTTCCGAGCTGTACGGCCTGGTGCAGGAAGTGCCGCAGAAGGAAACCACGCCCTTCTACCCGCGCAGCCCGTACGCGGTGGCCAAGCTCTACGCCTACTGGATCACGGTCAACTACCGCGAGGCCTACGGCATGTACGCCTGCAACGGCGTGCTGTTCAACCATGAGAGCCCGCTGCGCGGCGAGACCTTCGTCACGCGCAAGATCACGCGCGCCATCTCGCGCATCGCTCTCGGTCTGCAGGAATGCCTGCATCTGGGCAACCTGAGCGCGCTGCGCGACTGGGGCCACGCACGCGACTACGTGCAGATGCAATGGCTGATGCTGCAGCAACAGGTGGCCGAGGACTACGTCATCGCCACCGGCGTGCAATACAGCGTGCGCCAGTTCGTCGAACGTTCGGCGGCTGAACTCGGCATCACGCTGGCCTTCGAGGGAGAAGGCGAGCGAGAAATCGGCGTCGTGGCGGCCATCACCGGCAACCGCGCCAAATGCAAGGTGGGCGAGGTGATCGTGCGCGTCGACCCGCGTTACTTCCGCCCCACCGAAGTGGAAACGCTGCTCGGCGACCCGAGCAAGGCGAAAGCCAAGCTCGGCTGGGTGCCCACCACCACCTTCGAGGAACTGGTGCGCGAGATGGTCGAGAGCGACTACACCAGCGCACGCCGCGACAGCATGATCAAGCTGGCGGGCTTTCGCGCCTACGACCACCACGAGTGATGGCAATGGATCACGACACGCCCATCTACGTCGCCGGCCACCGCGGCCTGGTGGGCAGCGCCATCGTGCGCCGCCTGCGCGCCGCCGGGCACATGAACCTTCTGCTGCGCACGCATGCCGAACTCGACCTGACCGACGAACACGCCACGCGCGCGTTCTTCGCTGCCGAACGGCCCGGCCACGTGTTCCTGGCCGCCGCCAAGGTGGGCGGCATCGTGGCCAACAACATCTACCCGGCCGAGTTCATCCGCGACAACCTGGCCATCCAGACGAACGTGATCCACTCGGCCTGGCTGGCCGGTGTGCAACGCCTGCTGTTCCTCGGCTCGAGCTGCATCTACCCGAAGCTGGCGCCGCAGCCGATGAAGGAAAGCGCGCTGCTGACCGGCCCGCTCGAGCCCACCAACCGGCCTTACGCGCTGGCGAAGATCGCCGGCATCGAGATGTGCTGGAGCTACAACCGCCAGTACGGCACGCGCTACCTGGCCGCGATGCCCACCAACCTCTACGGCCCGGGCGACAACTACCACCCGACGAACAGCCACGTCATCCCGGCGCTGCTGCGCAAGTTCCACGAGGCCAAGGTCTGCAGCGCGCCGACGGTCACCGTCTGGGGCAGCGGCACGCCCAGGCGCGAGTTCCTCTACAGCGACGACATGGCAGACGCCTGCGTCTTCCTGATGAACCTGATTGACGAGCGCTACACGCCGCTGCTGGGCAGCGATGAAAGCGTGAGCGGGCGCTTCGAGCCGCCGCTCGTCAACATCGGCGTGGGCGAAGACGTCACCATCGCCGAGCTGGCAGCGCTGGTGGCGCGTGTGGTGGGTTACTCGGGCGACATCGTCTACGACGCCAGCAAGCCCGACGGCACGCCGCGCAAGCTGATGGACGTCGGGCTGCTGAACCGCGCCGGCTGGAAGGCCAGCACCGGGCTCGAGGACGGATTGAAGATCGCTTATGCGGAGTTCAGTGCGGAGTTCAGTGCGGAGTCCAACGCGCAGGTCGGCTGAAAGTCGCCATCGAAAGCGCGGGCAGTGCGCGTCGAAGAGCCGCAAAATGCGCCCGCTGCCGGAGCCCACGTGATCCCACCCCGCCTGATCGCCCTCGACTGGGGCACCTCCAACCTGCGCGCCTCGCTGCTCGGTGCCGGCGGCGCATGCCTGGAAGAACGCGCCGCCGCCACCGGCATCATGGCGGTGGTGGACCGGCAGTTCAACGCGGCGCTGCTGGCGCTGTGCGGCGACTGGCTGCGGGCGCACGCCGTGCCGCTGGTGGCCAGCGGCATGATCGGCAGCCAGCAGGGCTGGGTCGAGGCGCCCTATCTGCACTGTCCTGCCAGCCTGCCGCAGGCCGCCGCGGCGCTGACATTGGTTGCCGTGGACACTGACGCCAGCCAGCCCGCACGCACACTGCACCTGGTGCCCGGCCTGCGCTGCACCGACGCCGACGGCGTGCACGACGTGATGCGCGGCGAAGAAACACAAGTCTGGGGCGCCGATGCCGCTGCCGGCAGTTGCTGCCTGCTGCCCGGCACGCACAGCAAATGGGCCTGGCTCGACGGCGCCGGTTGCATCAGCCACTTTCGCACCTTCATGACGGGCGAGTTGTACGCGCTGCTCAGCAAGCACGGCATCCTGGGCCGCCTGATGGTGTTCGGCCACGAGAGCGAGCCTGACTTCAGCGCCGGTGTGCGGAGAGGGCTCAGCCACAGCGCGCAGGCCACGCACGCCCTGTTTGCCGCGCGCACCGCCGGGCTGATGGGGCAAGTGGCGCCCGAGGGCCTGCCGGACTACCTTTCGGGCATGCTGATCGGCATCGAGGTGGCCGGCGCGTTGCAGTCGATGCCGGCCACCAGCGCGCCATTGACACTGATCGGCGACGATGCCCTGTGCCGCCGCTACACGCTGGCATTGCAACTGGCCGGCCAGGCTTCCGAACTGGCCGCGGCCGGAGCCGCCACCCGCGGGCAGTGGCGGGTGGCGGTGGCCGCCGGCCTCGTCACGGACTCAGCATGACACCCTGCGCATCGACTCCGGAACGCCTGGCTCACTTGCTGAGCCACCCGCTGCTGCCCATCCTGCGCGGCGTGGCACCCGCCGAGGTGCTGGGCGTGGCCGAGGTGCTGCTGGACTGCGGTTTCCGGGTGCTGGAAGTGCCGCTCAATTCGCCCTCGCCTCTCGACAGCCTGGCGCGGCTGGCAGGGCTGGCCCGGCAGCATGGCGCAGGGGTCATGGTCGGCGCCGGCACCGTGCTCACCGCGACAGATGTCGATGCCGCTGCCGATGCCGGCGCCAGCCTGATCCTGGCCCCCAACCTGAACCCGCGCGTGGTGGCCCGCGCCGTGCAGCGCGGCCTGCTCGTGATGCCCGGTGTGGCCACGGCCACCGAGGCGTTCAGCGCGCTGGAGGCCGGCGCCCATGCGCTCAAGCTGTTCCCGGCGGACGTGCTCGGCCCCGCCACCTTCAAGGCCTGGCGTGCGGTGCTGCCCGCCGCCACACCGCTGTTCGCGGTGGGTGGGGTGACGGCGGGCAACCTGGCGGCCTTTCAGCGTGCAGGGGCCAGCGGAGCGGGCCTGGGGTCGGCGCTGTACCAGCCCGGCATGGCGCTGGACGAACTGCGGCGGCGTGGTTTGTCGATCATGGCGGCTTGGGAAGCGGCGGCGCTTGCCGCCAGGTCGAACGCACCGGGCAGCGAATAACGCGCCGGAGCGCAGTCGCCGAGATAAGGCGCACTAATCACGCTCTGGGCGCGACGGCCAGCCGGCGCAGCAGAAGCCTGAGGCGCCAGTGCGGCGTTCTCGAGACCGCCACCGACTTGCATGTGAATGCAACAGGTCGCCGCGGTGCCAGCCCGCACGGCTGCAGGTGCGTGGCTCGCGGCGCGCCACGCCAACCCTTACGTGTGGTTGCTCCGCCTTACACATGAGGCCTTGAGTCGGGCAAAGGTCGGTCGATGTCTGCTTCAGCATCCACCGCTCCGCTGGACGCAGGCCCGGCCTCATCCCTTTGCCAGACACGACTCATGACCGCACCCAGCTCCCGCTCTGCACCCATCTTCTGCGCCATCGCACTGGCCTGCCTGCTCGCCGGCTGCGGCGGTGGCGATGAGTCCGTCGCCGCCCAAGGTGCCAACGGCGAGGACGGCAAGAGCAGCGCC
>Ga0163144_10027327_pt1 | contig 11053 bp, 9 predicted proteins | sample OliLak19BULKMAT1_FD_123175 | JGI IMG/M metagenome (GOLD analysis project Ga0163144, IMG submission 123175) | Freshwater microbial mat bacterial communities from Lake Vanda, McMurdo Dry Valleys, Antarctica - Oligotrophic Lake LV.19.BULKMAT1 | ecosystem: Environmental > Aquatic > Freshwater > Lake... | reverse complement strand
GGCGGCGTACCTGCTGCCACGTAGGCCATGTGGATCTCCCAAACCGCAATGAACATGGCCGCGATCACCGGCCCCAGCACAAAGCCATTGATGCCGAACACCGACATGCCGCCCAGCGTGGTGATCATCACCACGTAGTCAGGCATGCGCGTATCCTTTCCGACCAGGATCGGTCGCAGCAGGTTGTCGACCAACCCGATCACCAGTACACCCCAGACGACAAGCGCTATGCCCTGCCAGAGCGCACCGGTAGCAAAGAAATACAGGGCCACCGGCAGCCATACCAGTCCGGCGCCGACCGCCGGCACCAGCGACAGAAAAGCCATCAGCACTGCCCACAGCAAGGCACCGTTGACATCGAGGAACCAGAAAGCCAGCCCCCCCAGCGCACCCTGGATCGCTGCCACCAGCAGGTTGCCCTTCACTGTTGCACGGATCACGGTGGTGAACTTGCTGACCAGGTCCTGCTTTTGCGCGTGCGCCAGCGGAATCGCACGCCGCACCGCGCGCGCCACCGTTTCGCCATCGAGGATCAGGAAGAACGCCAGGTACATGGTGATGAAGAGGCCGACGATGAACTCGAACGTATTCTGGCCGATCGCCAGCGCCTGCGCTGCGATCAACTGGCTGGCCTGTGACAGCGCCGCTGCCAGCCGGCGCCGCAGGGTATCGAAGTCCGCCAGCCCGAAGCGATCCAAAAGCGCGTTGATCCAGGGCGGCAACGCATCGAACACGTCATGGAAGTACTGCCCCGCCTGCATCTCGCCCGACTCCAGGCGCTGGTACACCAGTGCCGCTTCGCGTGCCAGCGCAGCGGTCAGCAGTACCAGCGGCAGGATCACGATGATCAGCACGATCAGGAGCGTGATCAGCGCCGCGCAGCGGCGGCGGCCATTGAGCCTTGGCAGCAGCCGACGATTCAAGGGCGCAAACAACAAGGCGATGATCGCGCCCCACATGATGGTTCCGTAAAACGGCAACAGGATCCAGCCCAGGGCTACGCTGACCATGAGCAGAAGTAACAGCACCCGGTTTTCCGAAGATGCCGACGGCGTGTGGTCCGGACCCTGCATGCGAAGCTGTCAGGGCTGGTTGGCTGCGGCCCGGGCCGGCGCTGCCAGCGCGCTTGCCCGTGCCAGTGTCCGTTGCGTGCGCATTCAGTGCGGTGAACGCGATGGCTGGTCGTTCGGCACCCGAATGACCAGCTTGCCGAAGTTCTCGCCCTGCAGCATGCCGATGAAAGCCATCGGTGCATACTCCAGGCCGTCGACCACTTGCTCGCGGAACTTGATCTTGCCGGCGTCGAGCCAGGCGCTCATCGCTGCCTGAAATTCGCCGAAGCGCGCGCCGTAGTCGTCGAAAATGATGAAACCCTGCATCTTGATGCGCTTGGCCAGGAGAGTGTTCGTCAAAAGGCTCAGGCGGTCTGGCCCCGCTAGCGGGCCGACATCGTTGTAGTGCGCGATCAGGCCGCACAATGGAACCCGCGCGCCGGTGTTCAAAAGCGGCAGCACCGCATCGAATACAGCGCCGCCGACATTCTCGAAATAAACATCGATGCCCTGCGGGCAGGCTGCCGCCAAACGCGCCGGCAGATCGGCTGTGCGCCGGTCAATGCAGGCGTCGAATCCCAGTTCGCTGGTCACAAAGCGGCATTTGTCGTCACCACCGGCGATGCCGACCACGCGGCATCCTTCAAGCCGCGCGATCTGGCCCACCACCGCGCCCACCGCACCACTTGCCGCGGCCACCACCACGGTTTCACCGGCTTTGGGCATGCCGATGTCGAGCAGGCCCATGTAGGCGGTGAAAGCCGGCATGCCCAGCGCACCCAGGGCGCGCGACGGGTGCGGCATGCCGGCGTCGAGTTTGGTCAGGCCTGTGCCGTCGGATAGCGCGTAGTGCTGCCAGCCGCTGTAGCCAAGCACCAGCTCGCCGACGGCAAAACCGGCGTGTGCGCTGGCCTCGACGCGTGATACCGTGGCGCCCACCATCACGCTGCCGAGCGCTATTGGCGGGGCGTAAGACGTTGTATCGCTCATGCGACCGCGCATGTATGGATCGAGTGAAAGATAGAGCGTGCGCAACAGGACCTGGCCAGACTCGGGAGCCGCGACGGCGACCTCCTCGAGCGAAAAATTGGCCGCGGTCGGCGCGCCGACCGGACGCGAACGCAGGACGATCCGGCGGTTGACAGTGCTGCTTATGGTCATGGCAAGAACCTTGGTTGTTCAGCAGTAAAACCTGCAAAAAGGGGTCGCATCGAGGTTCACGCTTCGGTGCCCGGCGCGCCACTCCCAGCCGGCCTCATGGCCAGCGGCATGGAACACGGCGTCGCAGTCGCGCGCGGCGAGCACATCGAATGCCCGCGTGCCGGCCAGTGCGACCCGCGCACTGCCATCCTGCTTGAAGCGCCGAACCGCAAGGGTTTGACTGGCGTTATCGGTATGCCCGGCGGGCAGGTGCAGCCGGCCTGAAAATTGCGTCGCCAGCGTGAGTGCGGCGCCTGCATCGCTGAGAAAATTGCAAGGCACGGCAACTTCCTTCAGTTGTACCCCGGCGCCTGGCGCAGCGCAGCCGATTGCACGCTGCGAATTCAAAACCGTCAAGATCTTCATGTAGTGTTCCACGGCTTCCGGATCAAGGGTTCGACCCGGCGCACAGCTTGGTCAGGTACGCGCCGGCAGTCAGTGCGCTACCGCGCATAGCGCGGCATCCCGCGCGACTAAGCGGTATCTCCGCGGCAACCGCGCGCGATGCTCCGCGCGGCGCTACGCGCGCAGCCTGCGGCACCCAAGGCAATGTGCCGCGGCCCGAGCCGCGACGTCGGTTCAGCGGCGGGTGCTGGTGATGGACAGCGCGGCGGTCGAGAACGGTGCGTTGGTAGCTCTCGCAAAACTCGCCCGTTGAGCGCCACCAAAAATATGACAGCCTCGCCATCGGCATGTTTTTTGTCATGAAATCTGCGATTCTCGTTCCTACGGCAATGCCGCGACGCCGCGCCTGTGGCGGCAGGCCATGCAAATGCGCGACCAGCGCAAGCACCGCAACGTGCTGGTCAGCGATGTCGCTTTATGTGCGGCGGCGAACCGATCGTGGTGCAACATGCAGCTAGATTGGGATGATCCCCATGAAAGCGGGTTTCCCGCCGAATCTGCATGACCGAACTCAGTCTTGCATTGATGCTGCTGCTGTCGGGTGCTACGTACGAAGAGCCCTGGGTATGCAGCATTCGCACCGACCGGGATTCCACGGTATCGGGCCTGCTTGAGCGCGTCAATACCCCATATGCCGATGCCGCAAAGGCAGCATTGGCAAACGTCAAGGGGCCCGCCGAAATCATCCCGCCAGGCGACCTGGCGATCAAACACGCCTGCCTGGTTTACACCTTCAACATTCGCACCGCAGACAGCATTCGTGTGGTGCACGTTGATGCCGGCAATGGCAAGCTTGTCAGCCGCCAGCGCAATGCCACAGTGTCACCACGCTCCCCGCTGGCAGCTCAAACAACACGTGTCAAGTAAGGCTGCGCCCTATTGCGCCAAGGCGTAACGCTGCAAGGTTTTGCACTATTGAGTCGGCGCCGCGTCCCCGGGAAATGACCCGCAATGCATGCCGCCGGCGCGCGCCGTGGTCAAGGCCGCCATGATCGATTGCCCCAAGGTGACGACGATGAACCACACAGCGAAAAAACCCCCGACAAACTGGTGAGTCGCAAGGACCAAGGACTCAAGTTGTGGTTGTTCCATCAGGCGCGGTCACTTTCTCGTCCAACGCTGCCAGCACCTCCTGCGGGCTCATCGCCTGCTGCAGGACTACGGCACCCGAATCATGCCGGTCCTTCACATTGGGCAGGTCGCGCCGAAGCTCCTCGACCAAGTCGATCAGCTTGGCCGTTTTTTGCTCGATGAGCAGGGCTACCTTCAGATCGAGATGCGAGCGTTGTTCGCTCAGCTTGTCCACGCGATTCTGCTTGATCAGAACGACGGTGGTAATCAACAGCGCGGCAAGCGCAACGATGCCTTGCAGAAAGTGGAATGGTGCGGCGTCGAACGGCGGCAATTCCCATTCGGGCAATGCCAGGTTGGCACCTATCCAGAACGCGACGAACAATAGAGTGACCACCAGGAATGCGGGCCGGCCGACAACGCGCCCGATGCTTTCGGCATGACGCTGCGAGTTGCTGCGCTTGCGCTCCTCGCGGCTATAAAACTCGTGCACAGCGGAAATGTTCTGGCCGATTTGCTCGCTCTCCGCGCTGACAGCGCCAGCCGGCACGGCTGGGGCTGCAATGGGCGATCCGCCGCTCACATTGCGCACCGCAAACTGATCGGTGTGTCCGGGCGCGGCCGCCGGTGGCACGGTTCCTCGACGACCTGCCGCACCGAGCGGGCCCCGGCTCTGCTTCGTATGCCGTGCCTTGAGCGCATTGCCAGGCCGGCAGTGCCGGCAAGCGACAATCGGCAGGGCAGCCGGCCAGTGCGAATGAGCGCAAGAAACGGCGGACGATGATTCATTTCAGGAGGCGCATTGCGTGCGTCATGCTGTACCTCGGTCGATGCTTGAAATTGAATCTCCAGTGCTGCTGCCGGCCGCGCACGACAATCGCATGCGCGTGTTGCGAATCCAGCGACACTTTTGCGCCCGCCAACACAGACATCATGCAAGCCCGCTTGAATGCATCTCCTGAACTGCATCAAGCCGATCCGACCCTCACGCGGCGTAGCGCATGGCGAGTACCGCAATGCCGGGCGAGGCAGTGAGCGCCTGGAGGGATCTCAGGTAGCCCACCCTCGCAACGGTGAGCAACGCAGGCGGCTCTGTGTGCCCGCCACCTGCTGCGGCAGGCGTAGCGGATTCTGCTGCGCCACGCCTGCAAGCCCGGTACGTTTGAACCATGTCACGCCGCGACACCGTCCAAGAGCGACGCCAGATCGTCGGCATGCTCCTCTTCAACGGCGAGAATCGACTTGAGCATCTGCTGAGTGGTCGGATCGTCGCCGCCCAGATACGCGATCATTTCGCGATAGCTTTCGATAGCGATTCTTTCGGCGATCAGGTCTTCCTTGATCATCGAGCCGAGCGTATCGCCAGCCACGTACTCGGCATGGCTGCGCGCGCTCAGACCGTCAGGCGAGAAGTTCGGCTCGCCACCGAGTTCCACGATGCGTTTGGCGAGGCGATCCGCATGCGCCATTTCCTCCCCGGCGTGGGCCAAGAACTCGGCCTTCACCGGATCGGAGTGGATGCCCTTGGCCATGAAGTAATGGCGCTTGTAGCGCAGCACGCACACCAGTTCGGTGGCAAGCGCTTCGTTGAGCAGGCGAATCACAGTGATGCGGTCGGCGGCGTAGCCGGTTGTGACGGCACCGGCATCGATGTTCTGGCGCGCCAGTGCGCGCAGTTTCTTGATGTCGGACAGGCCCGCTTCACTGACTGGGGCGCTTTTTATTTTTACACTTTGCATTTGAGTTCCTTTCGATGGTGCGACGATTTGAATCAAAGCCGCTGAACAAAGCGGCATGGTTGCAGGTCCAGCCTCGATCCTGGAGGTGTGTTCGGGGCATGCCCTGGATGACGACCGCCACCTCGATACGGTGCCGGTACATATTGAATCCCTCTAAATGCTTATGCCCGACAGACGGCGTTTTGTGTAGCTGTGGATGCGGAAAACCACCATGCGGTAGACCTTTGCCCGGCGCACCGGGCGCGCATCGTGGCGGACAAACCGCGCGGCCTGCCAACTGGCCCTCAAGATTGCCGTCCTGAGGTAATTGATCGCCTACTCGCCATACCAGCAGGCAGATTAGGCAGGGCACGTGAGCGCGTCGGTACGCTGGCGCACGAAAGCGCCTGCGAATCCGCATGAACTCACGAACCGCAGCCGGGGCGTCTCGCTACGGGTGGATCGCGCGCCTTTTGCGTAGCAGCGCAGGCTTTGAGAATCGCACGCGGCGTATCACTTGCACTTTATTGTCAAGCGCTTCGGCAAGCCTTTGCTGCGTATCGAGCGGGGGCATCAGCGAAGCGGTTTTCCTCGCGGATTTGCCGAAAATCTCGCTGGAATCCCGACAACTCTCTGCGGGCAACAGAATTGGCCATGGCGGACGGGCCCGCCAACTCGCGCGGACCTATGCATTTTTGGCGTCCCCACGTGGAAGCCTGGCAAACCCCGGATTGCGCGTTACTCGGGCTGTGCAGCGCCATCAAGAAACGGGTTGACGATGCGCACGCCGCCGAAGATCGCACCATGCTGCATGTCTTCGCTCAGCAATTGCTGGCAGCCGCTGACGATGGCTGCCTGAAGAATCAATGCGTCATAAAACGATATCCCGTGCAGCACATGCAAATCCAGCGCGCCGGCCATCAAATCCGCACTTGCAGGCACCATCTCGAAGCGACTGTAGAAAGCCAGGCGATCACGGATCAACGCGGGCGGTAGCCGAAGTTTTCGCAGGGCGACGTTGACGAATTCCTGCAGGACCTGCGTCGACAACACCGCAGTCCCCGCTGTGCGATGCTGCTTTACAAGGTCAATGGCACGTCTTTGTTTGCCGGGCTCGTCAGCCGAATCCGCGTAGACCAAAAGGTTGGTGTCGAACAGGCTACGCACGGCGGTTGGCGTCTTCCCGGTCAAACTTCCAGCCCTGAAGGCGCCCCGGCGTGTTTAAGGTGGAGGTCTCGAAAGCCTGCAACTCGGCCGCAAGCTGCGGCCCCCTCGCAAGTTGCTCAAGATAGTCGCGTACGGCCTGGTTCAAGCTTTTGCCCATCGCACCTGCGGCCTTGCGCGCTTCCTCGGCCACTCGTTCATCTACGGACAAGGTGATATTCATTGTGGCTCCACGTATTATGTGCGCACTAATTATGCACCAACTCACTGGTTACCCGAGGCGGTCATCGGCGTGGCGCGGTGTGCGATGCGGCGCTGCGTTGCCGGCGCCCGGGATCATGCGTCTGCCCCGAGTCCGGCGGTTTTGCGCCGAGTCGGCACACCGCCACAGGCTGAACCTGCGGCAAGCCGCCGTAGGCTCCGGCGACTTCAGCGCAATGCACTCAGGCGCCAGATGATGTTGCCGACGTCGTCGGCCACCAGCAATGCGCCGCGGTCGGCCCGTGGCAACCCGATGCGCCTCTTGCCGCCCCGCCCGAAACGCCGAAAAGGACGGGTTGGTGTCAGAGCTGGCTCTTGAACTACCTGAAGGAACGGACAAACGCGTCGCGGATTTTCTCCATCTCCGTGACCATCCGGTCGCAGGAAACGATGGTCAAGAGTACGGTGCGATGACCCGCTCCGGCGACTGTCCCGTGGTAGCGGAACGGAAATCGACGTGCGCGGTCTGTTCGCAAACGCACATACCCTACGGTTAGTTCCGCGCAATCTGGCCGAACGTGCTGGCTGGGCGCGCGGCCGGGCCTTCCAGACAGACCCAGCCTCAAACATAAGTGCGGGATGCGAAATGCAAGACGCCGCTGCAACAACTGGCAAGATCCCGCGCGCGATCTGGGCTCTCGGTTGCGTCAGCCTGCTGATGGACGTTTCGTCCGAAATGATCCATAGCCTCTTGCCGGTATTCATGGTGACTGTGCTGGGCGCGAGCGCTTTTTCGGTCGGGCTGATCGAAGGCACTGCGGAAGCGACGGCGCTGATCGTCAAGGTGTTCTCCGGCGCGATCAGCGACTACTGGGGCAAACGCAAGCCGCTGGCTCTGCTGGGCTACGGGCTGGGCGCGCTGTCGAAGCCGCTATTCGCGCTGGCCGGTACGCTCGGGTGGGTGGTATCGGCCCGCCTGATCGATCGGGTTGGCAAAGGCATTCGCGGCGCGCCGCGCGATGCTCTGGTTGCGGACCTCGCGCCACCCGAGTCGCGCGGTGCCGCCTTCGGACTGCGCCAGTCGCTCGACACGATGGGCGCCTTTCTCGGGCCGCTGCTCGGCATGGGCCTGATGGTGCTGTGGGCCAACGACTTCCGGGCGGTGTTCTGGGTGGCCGTGATCCCGGCTTTCCTGGCGGTGGCATTGTTGCTGTTCGGCGTGCAGGAACCTGCGCGGCGGCAGACGGCCAAGCGCGTCAATCCAATCCAGCGAGCCAACCTCAAGCGCCTGAGCCGGGCCTATTGGTGGGTGGTTGCGATCGGCGGGATTTTCACGCTGGCACGCTTCAGCGAGGCCTTCCTGGTGCTGCGCGCATCGCAAGGCGGACTGCCAATCGCCCTTACCCCTCTGGTCTTGATCGGAATGAACGTCGTGTACGCGGCCGCGGCCTATCCGTTCGGCAAGTTGTCGGACACCATGAGCCATACCAGATTGCTCGCCCTCGGCCTCGTTGTCTTGATCGCCGCCGACCTGTTGCTGGCGTGGAGCAACCAATGGGGGTGGGTATGGGCCGGCATCTCGCTATGGGGCCTCCACCTTGGCATCACCCAAGGCTTGCTCGCCACCATGGTCGCCGACACCGCGCCGGAGGACTTGCGCGGCACGGCCTACGGATTTTTCAATCTTGTCGGTGGATTGGCGATGTTGATCGCCAGCACACTGGCAGGCCTGTTGTGGGACCGGCTTGGTGCCTCGTTTACCTTCATCGCAGGTGCCGGCTTCTGCCTGCTCGCCCTGATATCCCTGGTGGCAGCGCCGCGGTTGGCGCTTGTCCCGAGGGTTGACCGATAACGGGCGTGCCCCGGCCCATCGGTACGACTTTCCTGCCCTGCTTCAGCGGGAAAAATGCCTGGCCCATGGCGGTGCCGACAACCGATGGATGACATCACAAGGGCCTGGCGATGTCGTTTTCGCCAGCGCCGCCGCGCAGTTCGTCCGCCCGGCCATGGTTGACATCGCGGTGATCGGCCTCGTCGGCTCGCACGGCGATCACCACGTCGCGGAGCGTCGCATCGGCTGACAGTTTCCAGTAGCGTCTGGCGATCACCGGCCTGGCGCGGTGTGCGATGCGGCGCTTGGTTGCCCGCACCCGGGATCATGCGTCTGTCCCGAGTCGGCACACCGCCACAGGCTGAACCTGCGTCAAGCCGCCGTAGCCTCCGGCGACATCAGCGCAATGCACTCAGGCGCCAGATGATGTTGCCGACGTCGTCGGCCACCAGCAATGCGCCGCGTCCGTCCAGGGCGACGCCGACCGGGCGTCCAAGGGCACGGCCCTCGGGGCTGAGAAAGCCCGTCAGCACATCCAGCGGCAGCGCGGACGGCCTGCCATTGACGAAAGGCACGAACACCACCTTGTAACCGCTGTGTGGCCGTCGGTTCCAGGACCCGTGCTGGCCCACGAACATGCCCTGCGCGTAAACCCCGGGCAGAGTTGTACCGCCTGACCAGGCCAGGCCGAGCGAGGCCGTGTGCGGTCCGAGTGCGTAATCGGGAACGCGTGCCCGCGCCACCAGATCAGGCCTTGGCGGCTGCACGCGGATGTCGACGTGCTCGCCGTACCAGCTATAGGGCCAACCGTAGAAGGCGCCGTCGTGCACGGCGGTCAGGTAGTCGGGCACCAGGTCGCTGCCGAGTTCGTCACGCTCGTTGACCGCAGTCCACAGCAGGCCCGTTTCAGGCTCCCAGGCCATGCCGTTGGGGTTGCGCAAGCCCGTGGCGAACGGCCGCAGGGTGCCGCTGGCAAGGTCGAGTTGCAGGACGGCCGCGCGGCCCTCCTCGGCGGCCATGCCACGCTCGCCCACGTTGCTGTTGGAGCCGACCGTGATGTAGAGTCGGCGGCCATCGGGGCTTGCCAGGAGGCTCTTTGTCCAGTGGTGGTTGATCGGCCCCGCCGGCAGGTCGGCGACCTTGACGCCCGGCGCCGCGATGCGCGTCTCGCCGGGCGCATAAGGAAAGCGCAGAACGGCGTCGGTATTGGCCACGTAAAGCGCGCCATTCACCCAGGCCATGCCAAAAGGCGAATTCAATCCCTCGAGCAGCACGAAGCGCTGGTCGGCCACGCCCGTGCCTTGTGAGTCGCGCAGCAGCGTGATGCGGTTTGCACTCGGCGTGCCGGCGCCGGCGCGCTGCATCACCAAACCCATGATCCAGCCGCGGATGCCGGCGCCGTCGTCGGGGCGCGCCGGGGCATTGGTTTCCGCTACCAGCACGTCGCCATTGGGCAGCACGAGCAACCAGCGCGGGTGGTCCAGGCCCTGTGCGAAGCGCTGCACCCGGGTGTCGGCGGGACCGATCGGCGCGCCGGCCACGGGCCAGCCTTGCGCGGGCGCGATGTTGACGGTGGGAAGCAACGTGCTGCGCGGCTTGGGGAGCGTGGGCGCGGGCCCGGTTCCGGCAGACACCGGAAGCCGCGCGAGGTCACCGCAGGCTGAAAGGCACAGCGCAGCCAGCATGAGCGCTGCGGCCGCAACCTTGGTCGGCCGCCGCAGGAATTGCGTGCTCCCAATGGAACTCTCCGCCCCGGCCGCTGCCCCGCCGGTCGCGCATGCGTATCGCATAACTGATGTCGGCATTTTAAAACCTGGTTCTACGCAGCAAACGACGTAGTGGTGACATTGCGATCGGGCCCAATGCCCATGTTTTTTCGGATCCACCGTTGACGATGCCCGGCGACCTGCATACCGCGATCACAATGCGCGCGACTGCGGCAGCCATCCGGCGCAGTCATGGCGCATCGCAGGCCACGCGCGCACGCTGAAAAATGTCCGGTTGCAATGGCAAGGCCGCAACTCTCACGACACGCACGGCGGGGAACGATCAGCCCGGCTGACTGTTTCCCTTCCGAGTGTCGCTGCAAAAGCGGCGCCAAGCTTGCATCGGAGGCGCGTCCCTCTCCTACCAGATGGGCTTGGTCCCGTGGTAGGCGTGGGATTTCGTTCGCTATCGTCGGGCCGCGGCTCGTCTTGGTGGCCGAGTTCAAGGTTGGCAACGCTCCGGTCAAGAATTGGGAACGCTTACTGCGAGGAACCTCCCGCCTGAGCGTCCGGCTACTTCAGCGCAGCAAACGACCGATCAGCATGCCAGCGGCGAGCCCGATCAGCACCGTCTTAAGCGGGCTTGCCGTGACACGCTGGCGCGCGTCGTCTAGCAACTTTTGCTGGGTTAACTTGAGACTCTCC
>Ga0163144_10027326_pt1 | contig 11053 bp, 5 predicted proteins | sample OliLak19BULKMAT1_FD_123175 | JGI IMG/M metagenome (GOLD analysis project Ga0163144, IMG submission 123175) | Freshwater microbial mat bacterial communities from Lake Vanda, McMurdo Dry Valleys, Antarctica - Oligotrophic Lake LV.19.BULKMAT1 | ecosystem: Environmental > Aquatic > Freshwater > Lake... | reverse complement strand
TTCGGCGAATCAATTGATCCGTTTCGTGAGCTTTAATGGAGTTGTAAGCAACATTGCGGGCGCTCCACTCTCTCCAGGAGCCTCGGATGGCAAAGGTGATGCCTCTCGTTTCAACTATCCTTCTGCTCTCGCTGCGGACGGCGCAGGCAATATCTATGTTGCTGACAGCCAGAATGGTTTGATCAGGAAAATCGACAGCAATGATCAAGTCACCACCATAGCCACCGGGCTGTTCAATCCCGCAGGTATAGCCGTAGGCGACAATGGTGATATCTGGATCTCCGACACCAGAAAACAAGTCATACAGAAGCTTGGAGCAGACGGTGTGATGCGAATCATCGCGGGAACCCGCGGAAGCAGTGGTTCCGAGGATTCTGATCATGGGCTTTTGGCAAAATTCAATCATCCCCGAGGCCTCTTGTGGGTTAATAAAACAGTCGGGCTCTTGGTGGCAGATGGGGGTGGTCATACCATTCGCAGAATTTATTTTAGTTCTGAACTCGAAGATTACGTGGTGGAAACTTTCGCCGGAACTCCAGATAATTCAGGGTTTCTGGACGGCAATCTCACCACCGCGAGGTTTAACAATCCAGTTGCATTGACAAGGGATCCTGAGAATGGTGGATTCCTGGTTGTTGATCGCGCCAACAACGCCCTTCGCAGAATTCAACTGACGCCAAATCAACCACCACTTGCGGACCCCCAGATCGGGATAGTTCTTTTTCCGCCCCCCGATTTCACATCTCAACTTTTTCCGCTCCAGAATGGAGTTTTTAACAATGACGTGATCCTTGCGGTGCTGCGGGAAGAAGGTTCTGAAGCATATTTTACAAAAGGCCCCACCCCAGCCAGCCCCTTGGAAGATTTTATTCCCATCCCAAGCAATGTCACTGGAACCCAGACACCGACCTATCACAACGGCTTATTTCGAAATCAAGTGCTTCCAACTTTGTTTCCGCCGGAACCTGACGTCATGGTAAAAGTGATCTCCAGCCAGGATGGTCGGCGCTCCAGCAAGGTGGTTACAGCAAGGTACCAATTTCGAACTGCAAATCCTCTGATTCTTGGTGACAACGCCGCCGCATTCAATGTGACTAATGTGACCGATGGGTCGGTAATGTTTTATACCATTGATGGGACAGATCCATCTCGGACCAGCACCAACGACAGCACCGTGGGCCCAATTCCAGCCGGGCAAAACTTTTCGTTTTTGCTCAAGGATACTGATCTTACTGTTAAGATTCAGGCGTTCCGCGACGGTTTTGCTCCGAGTGATATAGTTAAAAAAGTATTTTCAACGACTAATTTTGTCGCGAACAGACTTACGTTTGGGTTTGAGAACGGCGAAGCATCCAGCGAGTTCATAGGTGCTTCGGGTCAGCGCTTTTACGCACCGGTGACTTTAAGCCTGGTGGGAGGGCGTTCCATGTATTCCCTTCAATTCAACATGACGGTGACCAACCTTTCGGGCCCCCCGGTAGCTGGCAGTAGTCTAGGTTTCATTTCCTTGCTAATGAAGCCGATTACAATAGCTGAAAGAACTGTTTTTGTTCCGATTGAACCTTCGGTTTTTGGCGGGGAGAAGACCTTTATGGAGGTGATTCCAAGATTCGATGGAACTTTTTTCACCAACTTTTATAGTCAAACAACGTTTTCTAATCTGATATTCACCAATTTCTCAGCAAACCTGATCGGGGTCGGCTGGATTGAAAGACGCGGACAAACTAACCTTTACAACACCGTCGCCCAAAATCTTGTCAGCTTTTCACAAGCGCATAACCGACGCTATTTGGGGGCAAATGGCAAAGTGATTGTCGGTGGTTATTCCTTCAGAATTCCAAGTTCCGCCCGGGAAAATGATACTTATAAGATTCAAATCGAAAGACCTTCAGCCACTCTCGATGGGGTTGATGCCGATCTTTATATTGAGGCACCTACCAACAAGACTGTGAGCGGAGGCTCCTTGAATGCGGTAAAATATGTAAAAGTCGGCTCACGGCTTTATTTGGTGGGGGATTGCCTGCCGTTTAGATGGTTTAACGCTGGCGATTTTGGCGACGGAAGAATTCTAAACAACGATATTCTACAAGTTTTTCAGACTGCAATCTACGGTTTAAACCCACCCCTGCCGGGCAGCGATTTTATGGGTTCGCTCGATTCTTCCGATGGTGAGATCAATCCATTTTTGGATTCAATTGACGGAAACGATTTGACCATTAATGATGTGAAATACGGCGACGGTGCCCTGAACATTGATGATCTCTATGTCACTTTCAGAAGATCATTGGATCCGACATTAAAATGGTACGCCCGGTATTGGTCCAACGGAATTCTTAATGCCGTCGAGGTTCCGAACCGGTATAACACCAACGACTTGAGTTCCCAGAGCTTTTCGTTCCCACAGCACGACGAACGGATAAAATCCGTGCCTTCCGACATCAAACCGTTCGTTACCTTCAGCGCTGATGACATCGTCCTCACTCCTGGACAAACCTCGGTTTCAGTGCCCATCCGGGCCAACATTGCAGGCAACCGAAAATTGCGCGCCCTGCTATTAAGCCTCTCGGTGGTTCCTTTAGGCAATACACCCCCAATTACAATCCCGGTGACTTTCGCACCAAATCCCGATCTCAATGCACCGTTTCGAACCGATTCATTCAACCCCAACCATTTTGGGGCTGTCTGGTTGGGCGAGAATGTCTTGAACAAAGGTCTGGCCGGAAACGCCATTCTCGGAAATTTGAACGTGATCCTGCCAACAGGACTTCCGGCTGACGCGGCTTACAAGATCCATTTTGAACATGTGTCAGGCTCTCCGAATGGCCTGGGCCTCTTTCCCAAAGCCGTTCATCCTGGTTTGATCACCGCTGCGAATGTTTCTGGATCTATTTGGAAAGATAAGATTCCTGACTCATGGCGGTTGAGATATTTTGGAACTTTAAAAAACATCCTTGGACTTCAGAAAGCGGATGCGGATGGGGATGGCGCAAACAATGAGGAAGAGTTTCAGGCAGGAACAAACCCGAATGATCCCATGTCTGCCTTCAAATTGATCTACGGAAACAATCGTAACGGAACAAATTCCATCCGCCTGAGATGGCCAAGCGTTCACGGCAAGAGTTACATTGTTGAAAAATCCCCGGTGTTGATTGGTGGTGAATGGACTGTAATCACCAGCAACCTCATCGGGACCGGTTTGATTCAGGAATTTAGCGAAACCAACACGGATGAAACTGTGCAGTTCTTCCGCGTCCGGACTGAGGAGTAACCAGGATTAGAATCCAGATTTTTTACAGAACATGTTTTGGCTGGTCCGGGATGGGCGTGATTAAAAGTGGGTGAAATATTTCCACCTCACCGATTCAGTTCGCCCATAGGAGCAGTGCTGCGGCTCACAGCCCTCACAGCCCCGCGCTCCGGGGAGGCCTCACCCAGTTTTAATCACACCCGTCCGGGATGTCCGGGATGTCCGGGATAGTCTCCCCCTTTTGGGGCTGGAGTTTTTAGGGGCTAAAAACCAGAATTGTTCCTTCGCATCCTCTGAATTTACGCATGGCATTTTGATCAAAGCCCGGTGGGAACGAGGACAAAATCACCTCCCAAAAAAATGCTTTCCATTGAACAAACTGCGCGCATCTCTGGCCGAGCGGTCCAAAGTTAATCCTTGAAGTGTATCCCGGGAGAAAGTCTCGTTTTTTGTAATTCAGAACTGAAATTCTGAGGATGTTAATGAGAATTACCGGCACATAGGGAAAAACCCAATGATTATGCGGGTATAACCCTTGAATACAATCTTGACCTTGAACACTTTAGAACCTTAAGTAAGATCTTGTAGGTATTTTCATGTTCGCCCAAATTAAAAGCCTTTTTTCCAACGACATCGGAATCGATTTAGGGACGGCAAACTCCCTCGTTTATGTTCGGGATCGTGGAATAGTCTTGCGAGAACCTTCCGTAGTGGCCATCCAGGCTGGAACCACCAATGTACTGGCCGTCGGAGACGAAGCAAAAAGAATGCTCGGACGGACTCCTGGAAACATTGTGGCCATCCGTCCCATGAAGGACGGAGTTATTGCGGATTTTGAGATCACTGAAGCCATGCTGCGGCATTTCATTCAGCGTGTTCACCATCGCAAACTCATCGCTCCACGGGTCGTCGTAGCCGTTCCATCAGGAATAACTGAGGTTGAAAAAAGAGCTGTCAAAGATTCCGCCACACATGCCGGCGCACGGGAGGTATATCTCATTGAACAACCGATGGCTTCAGCCATCGGGGTCGGATTGCCCGTTCACGAACCCGCCGGAAATATGATCGTCGATATCGGGGGTGGCACTTGCGAAATTGCCATTATTTCCCTGGCTGGAATTGTTTTCAGCCGCAGTTTGCGAGTGGGTGGTGATGAATTTGACGAGAACATCGTGGCTCACATGAAACGTGCCTATAATTTAATGATCGGTGAGCGCACAGCGGAGGAAATCAAGATCCGAGTAGGTTCAGCTTTTCCGCTGGAGCAAGAATTAACCATGGAAGTAAAGGGGCGCGATCTCAGTGCCGGGCTGCCAAAAACTTTGACCATCCGTTCCGAAGAAATTCGTGAAGCCCTGAAGGAACCACTTTCGAGCATCTTGGAATCGATACGCATCACTCTCGAACGCTGCCCGCCCGAACTCTCAGCCGACCTCGTTGAACGAGGCATTGTCATGGCCGGGGGCGGAGCTCTGCTCCGCGGCATTGACCGGCTGGTGGCCGAGGAAACAGGATTGCCTGTCCACATTGCCGACGATCCCCTCAGTGCCGTTGCAGAGGGAACCGGAAGGGTGTTACAAGAACTGGCTTTCCTTAAACGAGTGGCTTCCAGCAAGACTTAATTCTTCCAAACGCTCATCTGCAGTCAGGTGAAAATGTTTCGCAGACCGCAGTATATAGCTCTAGTTTTTGTTGTTGCCGTTGTGGTGCTTCTCTACAAGCTCCCCTCGGAAACCGTGACCAGAACCAAATTCGCTTTGGGCACCCTTTTTCTGCCCCTGTTCGGTCTGGCAGGTTCTTCCAACACCCTAAAAGACGAGTCCGCCCATCTGATCACCTCCAAAAAGGATCTCCTGCGACAAAACCGATCCCTGCAACAAGAGAACTCCGAACTCAGGATGACCCTGGAGCGTCAGGATGAACTTACACGTGAGAACGATCGTTTGCGGGCCGCCCTGCAATGGCGACAACGGAATCAGGGAAATTTCAAGCTCGCACGCGTTGTCGGGCGTGATCCCGCGAACTGGTGGCGCACCATCCACATAGACTTGGGCTCGCAGGACGGCTTGTTCCCACACCTCCCCGTTCGAACCGCCGAAGGCCTTGTCGGACGGGTTTTGGCCGTAGATGCGCACCGATCGCAGGTGGTGCTGCTGGGAGATCCCAATCTGCGGGTGGGAGCGCTGGTGGTGGAAACCCGTGAAACAGGTGTGATCATTCCCAGCAACACCCGGCAGTTTAATCAAAATCTTGTGGATCTCGGTTACCTGGCAGGCAACAGCGGGATCAAACCAAACCACACCGTGGTCACCAGCGGGGACGGCGGAATGTTCCCCAAAGGGATTTTGATTGGAAAGATTGTCGATGCCAGACATGTGGATTTTGGCATCTCCACTGAAGCCCGGATTCAGCTGGCAGCAGATCTCACATCGTTGGAAATGGTATGGGTGTTGATGCCATGAACTGGGTTCTATCATTTATCATCATCCTCGCCGTCCTGCTGGCAGTTTTTGCACAGGTTCGGGTCGAATGGTTTCGTGAAATATTCGGAACGCAGTTTGACCTACTGCCGGCCTTCATGGTGTATGCCGGACTTAATTCGAGCATCATGCTGATGACTACCATCGCATTGTTCGGAGGATTGCTCCTAGACTCCTTTTCATCTAACCCTCTCGGCGCATCGGTAATTCCGCTGTTTATAATTGGGTTTGTGCATCATCAAAACAGGTCGCTGCTTTTGCGGACCACGGCCTTTGCCCAGTCGGTTTTGGGCCTTAGCGCCTCGGCAACGGCGCCTCTTTTCACCTGCCTGATCATCCTGGCCCTGGGTGAATCACCCATTATTGGGGTGGGGTTCATCTGGCAGACCATCGTCTCCGCAGCATTCGGCGCCGTCGTCACCCCGGCACTTTTTCTTTTTTTGGGCCGTATTCAAAAAGCCTTCGACTACCAGCAAGATCCAGGCTCCAGCTTCCGGCCTGATCGCGAAATCAAGAGAGGAAGGTTCTAGATGCTCGTCGTGGACCAACTCAAAAGAAATGACCCGGCCCTGCGCCTGCTGGCCATGCTGGTAGGACTGGGATTGGTCATCCTCTTTGCCGGTCTTTATTACATCCAGATCATTTCTTACAAACATTATGCCGAAAGCGGCAAGGGTCAGACCTACAGGACAGTTCGAATCCCTGCGGTCCGTGGAAAAATCGTGGATAGAAACGGACAGGCCATCGCGGAGAACCGGGCGGTTTATAATATCGTGCTGTATCTGGACGAACTACGCCCTCTTTTTCGCGAAGAATACAGGAAGTCGATGGCAAGACTGAAAACACCAGCGGCTCCGGCACCCGGCTTTATTAAGAATGCCTGGGTGAATTTCACTGGCACAATTCAAAACATCTTCGGATCCAAGCCTAAAAATCCCAGCCATTCAGCCGCTCGTTTGCAGGAAAAATTGATGTTCGACCGGCAGATTCGTTTCCGGGTTGCAAGCAATCTTGTTCAGCATGTGAGCGACCTGCTGCAAATGCCCATTCCTTTTAACGAAGAAGATTTTCATGCCCATTATGAGCGAAAAAAAATCCTGCCCCTGCCGGTACTCAAGGACCTGACACCTGTCCAGCTGGCACGGTTTGAGGAACAACCGGCCAACCCTCCCGGGCTCAGCCTCGAAGTGATTCCGACCCGCATATATCCGCAAGGTGAAGGGGCCGCGCACATGATCGGCCACCTGAGCCGGGAGGAAATTGCAGATGAAAACGCCTCTATTTTTGACTATCGATTGCAAGATTACAAAGGAGTCATCGGGCTGGAAGGTGTGTTTGATGAGGAGTTGCGTGGAAAAGCCGGTGTGAAATCAGTCGTGGTCAACCGTCTCGGCTATCGGCAAAAAGAAAGTGTCTGGATTCCTTCCGAACCGGGCAGGAGCCTCGTCCTGACCATCGATCTGCCTTTGCAACAGGTGGCCGAAAAAGCCTTAAAATCCACAGCCCTCGGTCCCGAAGCCAGGGCGGCCGCGGTGGTGATGGACTGCCGCAATGGCGATCTGCTCGCGATGGTTTCCAATCCCGCCTATGATCCCAACATTTTCCTCAAGCGATTGAGCATGGAAGATCTGGAAAAATTAAATGACGTCGTTCTCCGCCCACAGATCAACCGGGCGACGCAGGGGATTTACCAACCCGGTTCTATATTTAAGATCATCAGCGGGCTGGCTGCGTTGGAGGCCGGAGTCATGACCGCGCAGACGGTGATCACCAATCATGGCGCTTACCATTTGGGCAATGAAACCATCCTGGACCGCCTGGCACCGACGGGCGAATACGATTTCAGACGGGCGTTTCTAAAATCTTGCAACACCTACTTCATCGAATTTGGCCTCCGGGCCGGCCTGGAAAAAATCCTCGATCTGGGAGATCGATTTTATCTTGGCCAAAAAACTGACCTCCCAATCATGCAAAACAACGGCGGCATCTTCCCCTCTATGGAAAGCATCCGTCTGGCTAGGCAGAAAGGGAGGTTGTGGACCGAAGGCAACACGGCGCATGTTTGCATCGGCCAGGAAATCGCCGTCACCCCCATGCAGATGGCGGTCATGACCGCTGCAATCGCAAACAACGGAAGAATTCTCTGGCCCAGGCTGGTGCAGAAAATACAATCCACGGACCCGATGAGCCGCGAAGATGCGACGAGAACCTTTCCGTCAAGAATCCGTGGGGAACTGGGTGTCCGCCCCGCCCATTTGCAATTGATCCGCCAGGCCATGCTCGACGATGTCGAGGACCGGGAGGGGACCGGACAAAAAGCTTTTGTACCCGGTTTTCGCGTTTGCGGAAAAACAGGGACTGCGGAGGTGACCCAAGGCAAAAAAGTTGTGGGACAAATCACTTGGTTCGTTTCATTCGCGCCGTTCGAGAACCCCCGTTACGCGGTGGTGGTGATGGTGGAAAACGGCACCTATGGAGGGCAGACCTGCGCGCCTGTGGCGCAGAAAATTTATCAGGAGATTCATCGACGGGAGCGGATGGCGGAGAAACAGCAGCAAATTTGATCATGATTCACACAGACAAACCAAAATCGTTTGAACTGGACTGGCTCCAGATCGCGGCTGTTTTGGGATTGATGTGCATCGGGGCGGCTTTCATTTACAGCGCCAGCAGTTCGAACGAAAGCTCAGTCACCCTGCCGTGGTTCAAGCAGTTTCATTCCAAACAAATCATCTGGTACATCGCGGGTATATTGGGCGCGGTGGTGATCAGCTTGATCCGGTATCAAGTTCTTGTCCGATGGTCCCTGGTGCTCTATTGGCTGACGATTCTCCTTCTGCTGGCCGTTCCCCTGCTGGGGAAAGAAATCTACGGTGCCAAACGCTGGATCGATGTCGGCCCGCTGCGGATTCAGCCTTCTGAATTTGCCAAGATTTCCTTCATCCTGGTCCAGGCTCATTTTCTCAGCCGACCTGTGGACGAGCTGCGGATTGGAGGGAACTTCGCCAAATCGCTGGCGATGACAGCGCTTCCATTCCTGCTGATTCTCAAGCAGCCTGACCTTGGTTCAGCCTTGGTCTTCTTACCCATCGCCTTCACCATGCTTTATGCTGCGGGAACCCCGAAGGCCTACCTGGTGAAGATTGTCGGGGTCACAATGGTACTCATGTCATTGCTGGTGGTTGACGTGTTGTTTGCGCCAAAAAATTTAAGAATTCCTCTCGAAGAATATCAAAGGCAACGCCTGCTGGTCTTTTTCGGGAGAGATTTTGCCTCTCCGGACGCCACTCCGGAAGAACGCAAAGAGAAGCGGGCTCTGCAAAAATCCAAATCCTATAACGTGGAGCAGGCGCTTATTTCTGTCGGTTCAGGAGGACTGACCGGCAAAGGCTGGCGGCAGGGAACCCAGAATGTCCTTGGGTTCCTCCCGCGCACAGTGGCACATAACGACTTCATTTTTTCTGTGATCGCAGAAGAAAAAGGATTCGTAGGCAGTGTGACAGTGCTCACGCTGTACGGAGTCATCCTGTTTACAGGAATACGAATCGCAGGCGAGGCGCGCGACCGCCTCGGTAAATTGCTGGCTGTGGGCATTGTTGCCCTCCTATTCAGCCAAGTCTTCGTCAACATTGGAATGAACATTCGCATCATGCCCGTGACAGGCGTTCCGTTGCCGCTTCTCAGCTATGGCGGATCCTCGGTTCTCTGTTCGCTGCTCGCCATCGGCATTCTGCAGAACATCTACATCTACCGGAAAGTTTATTAAAAATATGAGTGAAAAAAATTTTTCACGACGCAAACGCGGAGGCATGCGCTTTCGACCACCAGGCGGACTCGCCCCCTCGCCCCGCCAAGACCGACCCTTGACCACACCCAGGGAGCAACTCGTCGCCGAACCTGTCGAGGAGTCGGTTTATGACCAGTCCCGTCACGAGGCCGAAATTCAAAAATCCGAAAATGCAGCAGCATCCTTTTTTGAAGATGCCGCCCCGACAGCCAACGAAACCAAAACTGCACACAAGCACGACGACGACCACTCGGAAACACCGGCCTTGAACAAGGCTGACGGAGCAAACACCCATTCAGCCCCTCAGGCCCAATCACATCCTCATTCCCACTCGCATCCATCTCGTGACCGGAACAGAGAACGAGATCGCGACAGGGACCAGGGACGGGACCAGGGACGGGACCGGGACAATCGCGGACGGGACCGCGAACGGGAAAAGGTCGTTGAAAAGGAAATTGAAGAAAAACCATTCGAACCCGTTGCTCTCAAGGACGCCCAGCCCCAGGGCATCGTGGAAAGCATCAAAGCTGCGGCCAACAAGGTCATCAAAAAGGTCCAGCGCTTGATCCAACCAGTCCGAAAAACCCACAAGGAAGTCATCATCAATTCCGAGTCCCTGGAAACCCGCGTTGCAGTTCTGGAAGAAGGCAGGCTCGAAGAGTTTACCATCGAACGCACCACCGAGGAGCGGCTAGTCGGCAGTATTTTTAAAGGCAAGGTTAGAAACCTTGAAGACGGCTTGAAGGCCGCCTTCGTTGACATTGGTTTTGAAAAAAACGCGTTCCTTCATTATTGGGACATCGTTCCCAACAACTTTGACAGCGGCGTAGAATTAGTGGAGCGCGAAGGGAAAAAGCGGGAAAAACCGCGCATTACGCAGAAAGATATTCCGAGGCTCTATCCTCCCGGAACCGACATCATCGTCCAGGTAACCAAAGGTCCGATAGGAACCAAAGGTCCCAGGGTCACCACCAACCTTGTGCTGCCGGGCAGGTATCTAGTTCTGCTTCCCACCTCGGATCAAAGCGGTATTTCGCGAAAAATAGAAAGACCTGAAGAGCGGCAGCGTCTGAAGAAAATTCTGAAAGGCCTCACCATCCCGGAAGGGATGGGGGTGATCATCCGGACTGTTGGCGAAGACCAGCAAGCCCGGTATTTCGTCCGCGACCTGGCCCTGCTGCTCGAAGAATGGAAGGAAATCCAGGAAAAGATCAAGAACCAGCCAAGCGCCACATGCGTTTTCCAGGAACCCGACCTGATCGAACGAACCGTGAGAGATTTCCTGACCGAGGATGTGGAACGAATCGTGGTCGATCATCCCCGTGCGTATGAAAGAATGAAGGAAATGATCGTAAAAATCTCGAAACGATCCGTTGGAAAACTCAAACTCTACGGAGATTCCCAAGCGGTGTTCGACCGCTTCAACATCACCCGGCAACTTGAAACCACATTCTCAAGGCAGGTGCCCTTGAAGAGCGGCGGACATATCGTGATCGACGAAACCGAGGCCCTTGTGGCTATTGACGTCAACACCGGACG
>Ga0163144_10027325_pt1 | contig 11054 bp, 7 predicted proteins | sample OliLak19BULKMAT1_FD_123175 | JGI IMG/M metagenome (GOLD analysis project Ga0163144, IMG submission 123175) | Freshwater microbial mat bacterial communities from Lake Vanda, McMurdo Dry Valleys, Antarctica - Oligotrophic Lake LV.19.BULKMAT1 | ecosystem: Environmental > Aquatic > Freshwater > Lake... | reverse complement strand
GACGTAGCGGCTAGCAAACGATAAACCGCTTGCGGGGAGTCCTCTTTGCTCTTTCGCGCGATCAGTGCGTTCGGCTGCCTCCGCTGGCCACCCTTTCGAACGCCCCCGGCCTGGAGGTTTTTCCGTCGATGGGGCAGTTTCAGATGATTACGTCGCGCCTCGCTGAAAAACACAGCGGCCGTTTGCCCAAGTGGCTCGTGTGGCTTCTGGCGGGATTCCCTCTGCTTGCTGGCCCGCTCTCCTTTGAACCCCTCCTCCGTTCGTCCGCGTTCTTGTCCCGTGGCCCTGGCTATAATTTCGAGCTTCGGCCGCGCGAAGCGATTCTTAAGCTTGGGAACGCTACCGTTCGGCTCGGGTTCGTCCACGCCAACCCCGCAGCCACGCAGGCCCCGAAGGACCCGCTTGTCACCCGTGTCAATTACCTCTTCGGCAACAACCCGGCGGAGTGGCGCCGCAACGTTCCTACCTTCGCCCGGCTTCAAGTCGCCGGCCTTTACCCCGGCGTCGACCTCGTTTACTATGGCAATCAGCGTTAACTTGAATACGACCTGGTCCTGGCCCCCGGTGCGGATCCGTCGCCGTTGCTGCTCGATTTCGATGGGATCTCTTCGCTTCGCTTGGCTTCGGACGGCGCGCTGTTGCTGGCTACTTCCGCTGGTGAACTGCGGTGGCAGCGGCCGATCGCTTATCAGGTGATCGGCGGGAAGCGGCGTCCGGTCGACTGCGCTTATCGCGTCCGCATGCGGCATCAAGTGGGCTTCGAGATTGGCTCGTACGACCGCTCGCTGCCGCTGACGATCGACCCGACGTTTGAGTACTCGACCGCGCTTCCGGACGTCCAGGTCCACGCGCTGCAAGTGGATGGCTTTGGGCAGACTTACGTCGCCGGTTACTCCCCGAACGGCCTGACCGGGGGCAATGATATCTATGTGAGTAAACTGAACAACGCGGGTAGCTCGGCCTTTTTTACCACTTACCTGGGTGGCCGCGGCGACGACCGCGCCCTTGGCCTTGCGCTCGACTATGCGGGTAGCATCCATCTGACCGGCCGCACTAACTCGCCCAACTTCCCGGTGGTTGGCGCTACGCAATCCACGCTCGGCGGCGACTTCGACGCCTTCCTCGTCAAACTTACTCCTGGCGGCGACCAGATCACTTTCTCCACCTACCACGGCGGCAGCACCTACGACTCGGCGGCCGCCGTCGCCATTAACCCGGTCGACAACTCGATCTTTATCGCCGGTTCGACCGATTCGTCCGACTTGCCCATCCGCAATGCGCTCCAGTCGTTCAAGTCGTCATCGACCGACGGGTTTGTGACCCGCTTCACCCCGAGCGGAGCGGCCCAGATTCTCTCAACCTTCCTGGGCGGTACTGGCACCGACTCCATCGCGGCGCTTAAGGTCAACGCCGCCGGTCAGGCCTGGGTTGCGGGCGCTTCGAACTCGCGGGAGGTCTTTGCGTCTCCGAACGCCTTCCAGCGGAACAACGCCGGGGGGATTGACTGCCTGGTCACTGGTCTCACCTTCGATGGGTCCGCTCGCGCCTACTCGTCCTACTTCGGCGGTAGTGGCACCGATATGTGTACAGGGCTCGACCTTACCGCGGAGGGAAACGTGGTGGTGACTGGCTCGACCGACTCCGTTGACCTGCCGCTGCTCTCTCCTACGCAGGCCGCCCTCGGGGGAGCGACGGACATGTTCGTCGCCGAACTCGGCCCCACTTCGGCGCTCATCTTTTCCACGTACCTGGGCGGACCCCGCCTTGATCAGGCCAATGCCGTCGCGGTGGACGCCTCTGGCACGATCCATCTGGTCGGCGAATCTACCGGCGAACTGCCGCTGCTCAATGCTGTTTCGGCGGACCGCGCGGGTAGCCCGGCGGCACTCCTTCGCTCACCGAGTTCAAACAGCTTGTTTTCGCAGGCTGCCCCCGGCTTCGGCTCGGAAACCGGCGTGGGTGTTCTCGCTTTCCAATCCGCCCAAGTCGTCTTTGCGGGCTCGGCGTCCGGTCGGCTCTATCGGTCCCTGGACACGGGCGCCAGTTGGCTGCCGGTCCCGACGGCCCTCCCCGCGCCTATCCATTTCCTTGCCTTCTCCGGCCCGAACCTCCTGGCTGGCACCTCCCAAGGGCTCTATTTCAGTACGGACCAAGGGGTCAGTTGGGCACTTCGCCACGCTGGCCCCAACCTCGTTGGCCTGGCGGTGAACTCCACTAGCAGCGCGTTCTATCTCGCCCTATCCACCGGTTTCTATCGCTCGAACGACCTGGGCCGGACCAGGGCGCTCGCCTCCAGCGCTACCGCGCAGACCCTGGCTATCGACCCGGTCGATCCGTTCCGCCTCTACCTTGCCACCCCTACCGCGCTGCTTCGGTCTAACGACGGGGGACGACGTGGGCCGCTATCTCCTCGCAGTCCTTCTCCCAGATCATCCCCACCGCTACGGCTCAGGTGTACGGCGTCAGTAACGGCCGCCTGTTCGCCTCCGCGAATGCAGGGCAGTCTTGGACCGCTGTTCCTTTTCCCATTGTCGATCCCTTGGTCCGCGTCGCGGTCGATCCGTCCGACTCCAGGCTCCTCCTCGCCGCGACGAGCGCCACGGGGCTATGGCGCTCCGTGGATCGCGGACTGACCTGGGCCGCCGCCTCCACCGCTGACTCTTCGCCCCTTGACGTGGCCTTCGCTCCGAACGGCTCCGCCTTGGCCAGCTTCAACGTCACCTCCGACGCGGTCCTGGCGCGTTGGGGTCGCCTGCGTACGGCTGGTAGTGCGCGCTATACGTACTACCAAGCGTCGGTCACCTATCTCGGTGGCCACCTTGCTGAGGTCGGCCGCGCCGTCGCTGCCGATGCGAATACGGTGGGTAGCTACATCGCTGGCCAATCTCCAACGGGGGCCTTCGTCGCCCGCTTCGCGCCGTCTCCGGCCGCTTGTACCTCCCAGGTAACGCCCCGCGAACGGATTGTGTTTCCTACGCAGGAGGGAGGCGCTGGCGTTGTGCGCGTCCTCGCTCCCTCGGGCTGCCCGTGGACCGTATCCGCATCCGACCCATGGCTTGTGACCAATGCGGCCGTCAATCGCACCGGTACTGGAGAAGTCCGCTTCTTTGCGCTTACAAACCCCAATGCGGCCAATCGTTCCGACACGCTTTCTATCTCCGCGACTGTCGTTAGCGTAGAGCAGGCCGGTGCCACTTGCTCCACCGGGGTCTCGCTCTCGAACTCCGGCACCAGCCTCTTTTCGCTTGGCACCATTCTCTACCCCACGCTCAACATCGCCCCCGCCTGCGCGTGGACGGCGGACACCGCTGCCCAATGGATCAGCCTTCCGAGCGCGTCGGGCTTCGGTCCAGGCGCTGTTTCTGTGGTGGTCGCGCAAAACCTTACGCCCTTCGCCCGCTCGAGTCCCGTGCGCATCGGGCCGGTTAGCTTCACGGTCTACCAAGCCAGCCGATGCTTCGTCACCCTAAGCCCCGCGGTGCTAGCTCTTCCTGGCACGAGCTTTTCGGGCCAATTCGAGGTTCGTACGGGTGAGGACTGCTCCTGGTCTGTCGCCGCCGCCGATCCCGGCATCACCTTCACCTCCGCCGTCGCTGGGTTTGGGCCGAGTCTCGTCTCGTACACGATCAGCGCCAACCCCGCTTCGACCTCTCGAACGCTTACGATCACGGGAGGCACGGTTGCCCTCACCATCGTCCAAAACGGTGGTTCGTCGTGCACGTTCTCGATTGATAACGCTCCCCGTAGCTTCTCCCCGCTGGCGGCCACCGGCACCGTCGCCGTGGCGACCCAAGCGAACTGCGTGCGCCCGGCTTTCAGCGATCTACCTTGGCTGACCCTCAACGGGACGACGCAGACCAGCAGTGGGAACCTGAGCTTCAGCCTCGCGGCGAATTCGACGAGTGCCCGGCGCACCGCCAATCTAACTTTGGACGGCCGGTTCATCCCGTTTACCCAAGAGGGACTATCGACGCAAGTTCCCGGTGTCTTCGCCCCGGTACCGGCTTCGGGCTCGGGCATCGAACAAACCTTCAGCTTCCAGTTCGCTGCCGGCAACGGCGCGACGAATCTCGAGGTCCTTAACCTTTTGATTAACAACTAGCTGGACGCGCGCAGCGCCTGCTACCTGGCCTATGTGCGTAGTTCCGGCGTACTTTACCTCGTCCCCGACAGCGGGGAGGGCCTTCTCTCGGGAAACCTAACGAACTCCCAATGCAGCGTCGATCGGGTTCCGACATCGGCAGTCGTCAGCGGGAACCTGATCACGCTCACTCTCCGGCTCACCTTCGGCGCCTCCTTCGCCGGCAACGAGGTCGTCTACGAGGCCGCCGCGAACCGCAGCGGCACCAACAGCAATTGGACCGCCCTGGGAGTTTGGAACGTCCCGAGCAGTGCGCTTACCGCCCCATCGGCACCGATCGTCAGCTCCTTCTCCCCCGCCCGGACCACTGGAAGCCGGCAAACCGTCTCGATGACGATTACTCGGGTCGACGGGATCGCCGACCTCAACGTCGTCAACCTTCTGATCAACAACGCACTGGACGGCCGTAACGCCTGCTATCTGGCTTACGTCTGGCCCACCAAAACTCTTGATCTCGTCCCTGACTCCGGCACCGGTCTGCTGCTCCCAGGCAGTTTGGACAACAGCCAATGCCGCATCCTCGCGCCGGGGATCTCTGCTACCACAACGGCCACCACCTTGACGCTGACTTTGCCGATCGAGTTCAAGGGTCAGCGTCTTCCGTGATCGACTTATCTACGGAGCGGCCCGCGACCTGGCGGGGAATAACTCGGGCTGGCAGGTCGTAGGCTCGGTCACTGTGCAGTAACCGTTTAGACCTTCTTCGGGTCAGGGTGCTGCCAGGGCTTCCGGTAGGCCCGCGTCAAAAGTTTTGTTGCTTCGCCGTCTCCGGTCACGATGTGCTGGGCCGGGTCGTATCGTAATGTGCGTCCTGTTTTCATGGCCAGATTCGCCAGGATGCAGCTTGCGGAGGAGATGAACCCCTGCTCGATATCCGCCACGGGTTTACTTCGCTTCTCGATCGCCGCGAGCCAATCCTTCATGTGCCCGCGGATCGCCGGGGCTACATGCCGCTCCAAATCCTTCTCGGTCTTGTCGATCGGGTACTCTTCGAGTTCCATCTTCACGTCCCGGTGGATCGTCTTTTGCCCTTTGTCGAGCGGCTCAAAGTCGTAACTCATGACGCTCGCCTTTAGCGTTCCCTTTTCCCCATAGAAAGTCGCCCCCCAGGGATACTTCGGGTCCGGCGGATGGCCCCAGCTCCGATGGGTCCAAATCACCTTGACTTCGCCAAAATCAAAAGTCGCTTCCTGGGTATCGGGGATGTTTGCCACGCTGCCCGGGTCCATCAAAATTCCTCCGGCTGAGGAAATCCTGGTCGGCCAACCGAGGTCCATCATCCAGCGGACCATGTCCAGCATATGGACGCACATGTCGCCCATAATCCCGTTTCCGTATTCCTCAAACGCCCGCCAACGCCGCGGATGCTGCAATCCGTTCCACGGCCGCATCGGCGCCGGACCGGTCCACATCTCGTAGTCCAATTCGCTGGGCACCGCAGGGGTGGCGGGCGGATTCTTGGCCCGCATGTGGTAGTAACAGTAGACCTCCACGTAGGCGATTTTTCCCAGCTTACCCGTCTTGATGATCTCGTCGCGCGCCTCGATCAAGTGCGGCGTGCTCCGCCGTTGCGTACCGATTTGCACGATCCGCTTATACTTCCGGGCGGCGTTTAACATCGCGAGGCCTTCGGTGACATCGACCGAAACTGGCTTTTGACAGTAAATGTCGACGCCCGACTTACATGCGTCCAGGAACGGCAGCGCGTGCCAATGATCGGGCGTCCCGATCAGGACCATGTCCAGATCCTTCTCGCGAAGCATCTCCTGGTAGTTGGCATAAGTGCGCGGTCGCTTCTTCGAGACCTGTCGCTCCGCCACCATATCGGCGCAATTGCCCAGCATTGTCTTGTCGACGTCGCAGAGAGAGACGACCTCGACGGGCGCCACCTGAATCAGACGGAAAAGATCGCTTTTTCCGTACCAACCCGTGCCAATCAAGCCAACCCGCTTCGGCTTCTCCTGCCCATATGCAGCCATCGCGGCGGCGCTCAAACTAAGGAACTGTCGACGATCCATGTCAAGAAGTATAAACTCAGGAACATGCGGTGTCTCGCCTTTTTGTTTACGGTCTCCCTTTTTGCTAAACCTGTCGAGTTCACGCGGGACGTGCGGCCGATCCTTTCCGATGCCTGTTTTCAATGCCACGGGCCCGATGATTCTTCGCGCATGGCCAAGCTTCGGCTGGACACGAAAGACGGTGCTTTCGCGAAGGCCATTCTTCCTGGCAAGTCGGCCGAGAGCCCGCTGATTAAGCGCATCACTCACTCGAACAAGGCGCTCCATATGCCGCCGTTGACGGCGAAGGTTCAGCTGACGGAAGCCCAGGTTGGGACACTGAAGCAGTGGATCGACGAGGGGGCAAAATGGGAAGAGCACTGGGCCTACACGAAGCCAGTTAAACCTTCCGCCACGTCCATTGATGCCGTCGTCCTGGCTCGTCTCGTTAAAGAGGGTTTGAAGCCCAGTCCGGCGGCCGACAAGGCCACTCTACTCCGCCGCGTGACGCTGGACCTTACGGGTCTGCCGCCTACGCCCGCGGAACTCGACGCCTTCCTGGCGGACAAGTCGCCGCAAGCCTACGAGAAGGTCGTCGACCGCCTGTTCGCCAATCCGCACTACGGCGAGAAGCAGGCGATGCATTGGCTCGACCTTGCCCGCTACGCCGATACCCACGGCTACCATATCGACTCCCATCGCGATATGTACCCCTGGCGCGATTGGCTGATCGGCGCGTTCAACAAGAACATGCGCTACGACCAGTTCACAATCTGGCAACTCGCCGGCGATCTGCTGCCCAACGCGACTCGCGAGCAGAAAGTGGCTTCCGGCTTCAACCGGAATCACGTCATCAACTATGAGGGCGGCGCCATCCCGGAGGAGTACCAGACCGAGTACGTCATCGACCGGGTGGAGGCGACGACCACCACTTGGCTTGGCCTTACGGTTGGCTGCGCCCGCTGCCATGATCATAAGTACGACCCGATCAAGCAGAAAGATTTCTACCAGTTTTTCGCCTTCTTCAATAACATCGCCGAGAAGGGTCTCGACGGCCAGAAGGGGAACGCTGCTCCGTTTTTAGCCCTGCCGACGGAGACGCAAACCGGGCTGCTGAAAGAGATTAACGAAGCGGTCGGCTCTCGCGAGAAACAGCTCGAAGCCTCGAACGTCCCCGCCCAACTCAAAAGCTGGGAAGCGTCGAAGACGTTCGCCGAAACATCTCGCCAAGGGCTGCTCGCGCATTACGAGTTCGAAGGGAACATGCTGGAATCGACCGGCAGCTATCGGCACGGCCGGTACCTCGGCCTGCCCCCGACGCCCCGCGACGGCCCAGTTGGCCAGGCGGCGACGTTTGATTCGACGTCGCTCGCCGAGGCTCCGGCTTCGCATGACTTCGACTCCACCAAGCCCTTCTCCATTGCCTACTGGTTCCGCGGCGGCAATAACATCGAGCCGCTGACCATCCTGCAGCAGAAGAACGAAACTGGCTGGCTCTTCACGCATGACACCATTTTCAGCATCGGCGACCTTCGTCGCGGATCGCATCTGATCATCAAGTTCTTCGGTCCTAACGGCGCTGCGCTTGAACTCCAAACCGCTCAGCCCTTCCCCTACGGCGACTTCGTCCACTTCGCCCTGAACTATGACGGCCGGGGCCGGTTCAGTTTGTTGCAGGACGGCAGGCCCGCCGAACTCGTTGCGACGAAGAACTCGCTCGGCACCGCAAACTTCAAGACCACCGCGCCGCTTTCGGTGACCAAACTCGTTGGCACGCTTGACGACCTCCGCATCTACAACCGCGAACTCACGCTGGCAGAAGCCCATCAGCTCGCGGTCGACGAACCGGTCCGTTACCTGCTGGACAACTCCGGCATCCGCCGCTCGAAAGAGCAGATGGCGACCGTTCGCGAGTACTACCTAACCTACGACGCCCCGGCGGAAACGAAGTCGCTCTACTCGCGCCTCAATCAGCTCAAAGCCGAACGCAAGGCTCTCGAAGCGGCGATCCCGACGACAATGGTAATGGCGGAGCGCGACGACGCGCGCGAGAGCTTCATCCTGCTACGGGGTCAGTACGATCGCAAGGGCGACAAAGTCTCCCCCGCCACGCCCGCCTTCCTCCCGCCGATGACGGCTAGCCTTCCCCGGAACCGCCTTGGCCTCGCCCAATGGCTGGTGAGTCCGGACAACCCGCTGACCGCTCGGGTCGCGGTGAACCGCATGTGGTCGAACCTGTTCGGCACTGGCCTCGTCAAAACGGTGGAAGACTTTGGCAGCCAGGGCGAGCAGCCCTCGCACCCGGAACTGCTCGATCTACTCGCCAGCCAGTTCGTCGAATCCGGCTGGGATATGAAGGCACTGCAGAAGCGGATCGTCTTGTCGGCGACGTATCGCCAGGTGGCCAAAAGCTCGCCAGCGCTGCACGAACGCGACCCTGAGAATCGCCTCCTCGCCCGCATGTCGCGGTTCCGCCTGCAGGGCGAGTCTGTCCGCGACAACGCGCTGGCGATCAGCGGCCTTCTCAACCCATCGATCGGTGGCAAATCGGTTTCACCGTATCAGCCGAGTGGATTATGGGAGGACGTCGCTTACGGCGCCCAGTTCTCAGCGCAACGCTATGAGCAGTCGCACGGCCCGGACCTTTATCGCCGTGGCATGTACAGCTTCTGGAAGCGGACGCTGCCCCCGGCCACGCTTGCCACGTTCGACGCGCCCGACCGCGAGAAATGCGTCGCGCGGCGCGCCACCACGAACACCCCGCTGCAGGCGCTGGCGCTGTGGAACGACCCGACCTTCATCGAAGCCGCCCGCCAACTGGCCGACCGCACACTGGCCGAGGCTGGCCCCGATCAGACCAAGCGGCTGCGTTTGATGTTTCGCATCGCGACGGCTCGGTACCCAACGGCGGTCGAGCTCCAACTCCTGCGCCAGACGGCCGATCAGCAGCTTGTCGAGTACAAAGCCAAGCCCGCTGACGCAAAAAAGTTAGTTGCGATCGGCGAGTCCGAATCGAAGTACCGCGACCCGATTGAGCTCGCCGCTTGGACCAGCCTCGCTTCGGCCATCCTCAACCTCGACGAAGTCATCACCAAGGAATAAGCCATGAACTCCCGCCGCGATTTCCTCGCCCAACTCGCCATGTCCAGTCTGCTCTCCGGCGCTACGCCCACCAAAGCGAAGTCCATCATCTACCTCCACATGTCCGGCGGGCCATCACAGATTGACCTGTTCGATCCCAAGCCGATGCTGAAGAAGTTCCAGGGCCAGGATCTTCCAGCGTCGATCCGAATGGGCCAGCGGATTACGGGCATGACCTCCGGCCAGTCCACGCTTCCGGTCGCCAGCTCCATTTTTTCTTTCGGGAAGTACGGCCAGTCCGGCGCTCAACTTTCGGAACTGATCCCCTACCACCAGAAGATCGCCGACGACATCTGCATAGTCCGCTCGGTCAACACTGACGCGATTAACCACGACCCGGCCATCACGTTTATCCAGACCGGTTCGCAGCAGCCGGGCCGGCCGTGCATTGGCTCCTGGGTGAACTATGGCCTTGGCAGCGAGAACAAAAACCTGCCGGCCTTCGTCGTCATGATCAGCCAGAAGAGCGGCATCAACGTCGACCAGCCGTTGTTCTCCCGGCTCTGGTCGAGCGGCTTTCTGCCGTCGAACTATCAGGGCGTGAAGTTCCGGTCGGGTACCGATCCCGTTCTGTTCTTGAACGACCCGGCCGGCATCACGCCTACCACCCGGAAGAACATCCTGGACCTCTCGGCCAAGCTGAACCGGCAGCGTTCGGCTGAACTGGGCGACCCCGAAATCGATACTCGGATCGCGCAATATGAGATGGCTTATCGGATGCAGTCGTCGGTTCCTGAATTGACGGATTTATCGAAAGAGACTGAGGCGACGTACAACCTTTACGGACCGGAATCCCGCAAGCCGGGCACGTTCGCGCAGCAGTGTCTGCTGGCTCGTCGACTGGTTGAACGCGGAGTCCGGTTTGTCCAGCTTTATAACCGGGGCTGGGACCAGCACGGCGACCTGCCGCGCGACCTCGCCCTGCAGTCCAAGGCCGTCGATCAGCCTTCGGCCGCTCTCGTGCTCGACCTGAAACAGCGGGGGCTGCTCAAGGACACGCTGGTTGTGTGGGGCGGGGAGTTCGGTCGGACGGTCTATTGCCAGGGCCGGCTGACGGAGACGAACTACGGGCGCGATCACCATCCGCGTTGCTTCTCGATGTGGTTCGCCGGCGGCGGGATTAAGGGCGGCCAGACTATCGGCGAAACGGACGACTACTCGTATAACATCGTCCGCGACCCGGTCCATATTCACGATATGCAGGCCACTCTGCTTCATTGCTTAGGCGTCGACCATCTCAAACTTACTTACAAGTTCCAGGGCCGTTATTTCCGGCTGACGGATGTACACGGAAACCTGGTGAAGCAGATGGTTGCGTAGCCAATGCTCTGGCGGAGCTACTCGCGCAGAAAGCCTAAATAGCGGCCCATGTAATACGGCAGCAGGTACGAAGTCCCGTCTGCCAGCGAGTTGCCGTCACCACCGGTATCGAGCCGAAACGGATCGTGATTCCAGTGGAAAACGATTCGCTCATCGACGGGCAGAACCTTGCCGTTCCGCTTCATTCCGCGGCCCTGCCCGAGCCTGTTGATGTCCCGCCGCTGGCTATTGTTCATGGCCCAGTTCCGCAGATCCAGGGGGAACCGCCGCAGCGTATCGACGGAATCTTCGAGCCAGGGCCCGGTCGGGGTCAGATCGTACATCCGGTGCGGATCGTCGAACTTCTTGCCCTTCAAGGTCGCCGCCGCTACAAAGTTGAAAAACGGGTTCAGTTCCGGCCGATCTAAATCCCAATACCGTTTCAACGAAAACGCATAGCGTTCCACCAGTTCCGG
>Ga0163144_10027323_pt1 | contig 11054 bp, 8 predicted proteins | sample OliLak19BULKMAT1_FD_123175 | JGI IMG/M metagenome (GOLD analysis project Ga0163144, IMG submission 123175) | Freshwater microbial mat bacterial communities from Lake Vanda, McMurdo Dry Valleys, Antarctica - Oligotrophic Lake LV.19.BULKMAT1 | ecosystem: Environmental > Aquatic > Freshwater > Lake... | reverse complement strand
GTCGCGCTCGACGGCGGCGAGCTCGGCGTCGGTGGCGGCGGCGGACTCGGCGAGACCCTCCTTGGCGCGACGCCAGGATTCTGCGAATGCGGTCGGACAACTCAAGAGTCGCTTGCCGAGGATCTCGACGGCGAAGTTGCCCGAACGACGGCGCCGACCTTCGCCGGAAGCGACAACGGAGCGGATCTTCTTGCGGAACCCGTCGAATGCGGCGGAGAGCGCAGCCTCTGCTGGAGAGAGCGCGAGCAAGCGCGGGCGCGGGGGATTGCGCGTGCAGAAGCGCGGCGGGTCAGTGCGCGCATTGATCTCGCGCTTCAAGCGGCGAAGCACGACCTGCTGGATGCGCTCCTTCTCGGCGGGGCGCAGCGCGTCCGTCTGGCTGAACCGCACGGGATCGAGGATCTCGAGCAGGCCCGAGAAGCAGCGCGTGTGGCCGTTGTGGGGTGTCGCGCTCAGGAACAGACGGTGCTCGAACTGCGGAGCGATCAGTCGCAGCATCCGGCAGAGGTCGCTGTCCTCGCCGAATGCGGACGGCATCAAGTTGTGGCACTCGTCGACGATCAGCAGGTCCCAGGGGAGATGCGGAGAGCCTTCCGGCGTGCGGCACGCTGCGAGGAATTGATCGCGCACGTCGTCCTGCCGCAGGTAGTGGTACGAGGCGATGATGCGACTGAACGAGCGCCACGGATTGGCGTCCATCCCGAGGCGCTTGCGCAGCGCGTGGGTCTCGCCGCGGTCGACGAGGTCGAACGACAACGAGAACTTGTCCCACATCTCGTCGCGCCACTGGAGGCGCAGCGAGGCCGGCGTGAGGATCAGTACACGCTGGATGCGGCGGCGCAGGAGCAGCTCGCTCAGGATCAGGCCGGCTTCGACGGTCTTGCCCAAGCCCACGTCGTCGGCGATGAGCAGGTTCACGCGCGGCATGCGCAGCGCCTTGAGCAGGGGAACGAGCTGGAAGTCCTCGATCTGGACCGCGCCGTGGAATGGGCTGGAGATCGGCGGGCGAGTCCACGGCGCCTTGCCGTCGGGCTCGAGCCAGGGCGAGCCCGCGGTCCAGCGCGCGGCGCGCACGAGTGCGTCGAAGTCGAGCGCCGGCATCGGATCGGAGTTCGTCGCCTGCGGTAGCGCGGTGGGTTCGAGCAGCGACTTGCGCGGTTCGACCTCCCAGAGCAAGCGCTCTTCGAGCGGATGCTGGTCGTCCTTGTACTCGAGGTGGACGAGGTGGATTCGGCCGCGATCGCTGTCGAAGGGCTCGACTGCGGACACGACACCGCGGCGGTTGCGAACCGTCGCGAACATGCCTGGCCGCGGAATCGGATGAGCGGGCTGTGGATGCATCGACGTCTGCGTGAGGATCTACTCCCACGTCCCGCGCGCGGCCGTGGGAGTTCGATAGCGAGGAGACCGGGGTGTCGGGCCAGTTGGTTTCAGAGTGGGGTCGATAGAGCAGTGCCTGGCCCAAGGGTGCGATGCCGCGCGCTGCGGCATGCGGGCCGTGGGCGGCGGCGCTCCGCCATGGGGGGTCAGGCGTGGCGTAGCAGGGCTTCGGCCACGCGGTCGATGTCGGAGTTGGTGAGGAAGGGGTGGACGGGGAGGCAGAGGACTTGTTGGGCCAGGCGTTCGGCGTTCGGGAAGTCGCCGGGGCCGACGCCCCAGGGGCGGGCGGCTTCTTGGAGGTGCACGGGTTTGGGGTAGTGCACGGCGACGGAGATTTTTTCGGCGGCCATGGCGGCGAGGACCTGGTCGCGGGGTTTGTCGCTGAGGAGGCGGGCGGTGTATTGGTGGAAGCAGGGTTTGGAGCCGGGCAGCACGGTCAGGGGGCGCACGGTGTCGCTGGATTGGAAGGCGGCGGTGTAGCGCGCGGCGATTTCGCGGCGGCGCTGGTTCCAGCGCTCCAAATGGGGCAGCTTCACACGCAGGACGGCTCCTTGGATGCCCTGCAGACGCGAGTTGGTGCCGATCTCGCCGTGGTGGTACTTGGCCACACTGCCGTGGTCCCGCAGGCGCGCCACGTGGCAGGCCACCTCGCCGTCGTTCGAGAGCACGGCTCCGCCCTCGCCGGCGGCCCCTAGGTTTTTGGTGGGGTAGAAGGAAAACGCGGCGGCGTCACCCAGTTCGCCGGAGCGGTAACCGTCGCGCTCGGCCCCGTGGGCCTGGGCGGAATCCTCGAGCAACTTGAGGCCGCGCTCGGCGCACAGCGCCGAGAGCTTTTTCATGTCGCACAGTTGCCCGTAAAGGTGCACCGGCATTACGGCTTTCGTGCGCGGACCGATGGCTGCGGCCACCTGATCCTCGCGCATCAACGCCGTGTCCAGGTCCACGTCCACGAACTTAGGGACCGCGCCCATCCAGGCAATGGAGCCCGCGGACGCAAAAAACGTGAACGGGGTCGTGATGACCTCATCGCCGGCTTGCACACCGAGCGCGCGCAGGCCGAGAAGGAGCGCATCCGTGCCGGTCGCCACGGCGACCGCGTGTTTGGTGCGCTGGTAGGCGGCGAACTCGGACTCGAACGCCACGACCTCCGGGCCCAGGACGTATGCACCGCTGCGCAGCACACGCAGCACGGCTTCTTCGAGCGCCGGACCCAGTTGCGCGCGCTCGGCGGCCAGGTCCACGGGTTGGATGGGCTTCAAATCCGTCGTGTTCATAGCGGGATCGGCGGTCTTCACGGGTAAGTCTTGAACTCGCCGCGCTTAAAGCGGCGCCAGTAGTCGGTGAGGTCGGCGCGCACCTTGCCCGAGAGCAGGAGCACACCCAGGATGTTGGGCAACGCCATTCCCAGGATCATCAGGTCGCCAAAATCGAGCACCGCCGTCGCCGACAGCACGGATCCGAGGAACGTGAAGCTCAAAAAGAGCAGTTTGTAGATCAGCGAGGTGCGCTCGCCGAACGCCCAGGCCCAGCAGCGCTCCCCGTAGTAGCTCCACGAAATCATCGTGGAGAACGCAAACAGCGCCACGGTGACGGACAGCACGTACGGGAACCAGGAGATTTGCATCCCCATGGCCTGGCTGGTGAGCGCCGCGCCCTGGTTGCCGGCGATCTCGTCGGCAAAGTCCGGGTTGGCGTAGGCGCCGGTGATGACGATGACGAGCGCGGTCATCGTGCACACGATCACCGTGTCGATGAAGGGCTCGAGCAGCGCCACGATGCCCTCGCGCACGGGGTGGTCCGTCTGCGCCGCGGAGTGCGCGATTGCGGCCGAGCCGATGCCCGCTTCGTTCGAGAACGCCGCGCGCGTGAAACCGATCACCAGCACGCCGATCAAGCCGCCGTAGGCCGCATCGGGTGTGAACGCACCTTGGAAGATCGCACTGAAGGCTGTCGGGATCTGGTCCAGGTTGATCCCCAAGATCACCAGGCACGCGAGGATGTAGATCCCGCACATGCTCGGCACGATCTTCTCCGCGACCTTGGCGATGCGCCGGATGCCGCCGATGATCACGATGCCGACGAGGACCGTCATCACGAGCCCGTAGACCCAGCCGTTGTCCTTGAGGAACGGCACCGTTTGTGACACCGCATCCAGGGATTGGCGCACCTGGAAGCTGTTGCCGCCCGCCAGCGATCCGCCGATGCACAGCACGGTGAACATCACCGCCAGCACCATGCCGAGCGGGCCAAGGCCCATTTCCTTCAACCCCTTGGAGAGGTAGTGCATGGCGCCACCCATGACGTGGCCGTCCGGACGCACTTCGCGGTACTTTTGGCCCAGGGTGCACTCGGCGAACTTGCTGCTCATGCCGAGCAAGCCGGCGATGATCATCCAGAAGGTAGCGCCGGGGCCGCCCTTGCTGATCGCGATGGCGACGCCGGCGATGTTGCCTAGGCCCACCGTGGCCGAAAGAGCCGCCGAAAGGGCCTGGAAGTGCGAGACCTCGCCCGGGGCGCGCGCGCTGGGGTCCGTGTAGCGCCCGCGCACGACCGCGATCGCGTGCCCAAACGCGCGCACGTTGATGAAACCCATCCGGAAGGTGAAAAACACCGCGCCGAGGACGAGCCACAGCACCGCGAGGGGCGCGCTCTTGCCCGTGCCGGGGATCGGCACGGGTGCAAAGAACACCGTTTCGATGGCGCCGTTGACGACTCGCATCGAGTCGTTGACTTTGACCTCGAAGCGCGCGAAGCCGCTGGGCTCGGCGGGCGGCGGGGCCGGCTGGGCGACGCCGATCGGCTCTTCGGACACCGTGGGGCCCGTTTGAGCGCGTGCGGAGCCGGTCAGCACCAGAACGGCGAGCGCGAGCGCGGCCCACGTGGCCCGCCCGGCGACCAGCGCGCTAGATGGCGTTCTTCGAGTCCGTCCCGCACCGGCGCGGAGGGGAGTCAAGGCCGCGGCGGAGGGCGCCGCAGTATGGCATCCCTGAAAGTGGCGGCCCTGGTGACAAGGGGCCATGAAGCGCGGATCGGGCATCGAGTCGCGGGGGGGCTGCGGTGGGGCGGCAACGGCACGAAGGCCGCCGCCGCGGGCTCGGGGGGGGGCGCCGGGCTCGACGCGCGCGGCCATCCTGCCAGGGAGGCTCGGCCGCCGCCAGAGCGCGCCCTCTGGCCTGACCACGCCCCGCGCCCGCGGGTCCCCACCCGGACCGCACGGCGCTCCGAGTCGCACGGCGCTTGCGAGTCGCTCCTTTCGCGCCTCGTCGTTCGCGCCTTGTCCTGCGCACTCGGCAGCGCCAGGATGGGGGCGATGGAAACGTTTGCGCGTGTTGTGTCCTCGTGCGTGGTTTTTCCGCTCCTTGCGGCGTTCGCCTGCAACTTCGCGGACGAACCCGAGCCCAGTGTCTCCGCGGACCAAACGGCACAGATGTTTGCGGAGCTGATGGCGGAGGTCGAAGCCCTGCGCGGTCTCGAGTTCACGCGCGAGGTGCCCTTTGATCGACTCGACGCCGCGGGCGTGGACCGCTACCTGACGACGGTGCTCGAGCGCACCGGCGGCGCGGAGCACCTGGAGTTCCAGGGCGACGTCGCCAAACTGCTGGGCTGGCTAGCGCCCGAGCGCAACCTCGAGGTCGTGGTGCGCGAGCTGCTCGTCGACCAGATCGCGGGGCTCTACGACCCTCCGACCAAGCGCTTTTACCTCGCCGAGGGCCTGCACCCCGCGATCGTGCGGTTGACGATGGCCCACGAGCTCGTGCACGCCCTCGACGACCAGCATTTTGATTTGGGCGCGGCGATGGATGCCAGGTTGAACAACTCCGATGCCCTGTGGGCCTACCAGGCCGTCGCGGAGGGCAGCGCCACGCTCGTCCACAACCGCTGGACCATGCAAAACCTCGCGACGCTGTCCGCCGAGGACATGCGCACCGTCCAGGAGCAAACGACCAAAGGGCTTTCCGATGCGCCCGAGTTCCTGTGGAAACCGCTGCTTGGCGCGTACCTCGCAGGCGCGGCGTTTTTGGTGCGCACGGACGACGTGCTGCGCGCGCAGCTCGCGCAGCCGCGCCCGGGCGATGTGGACCGAGCGCTCGTCGACCCGCCGCGGAGCTCGGAACAGATTCTGCACCCACACAAGTATTGGAACGCGGATCAGCGCGACGATCCGATCGCGGTGGACCTCGACCTTGGTGGGTTGAGCGCGGGGTGGACTTCGATGGGGGAGGACACCCTCGGGGAGATCGGCCTCGCCTTCGCGACCCAGCGCGCCGCAGCCAATGCGGCGTTCAATCCGCTCGCGCTCGCGCGGTTGCGCTTCACCCACCCGGCGGCGGCCGGCTGGGGGGGCGACCGTCACGTGCTGCTTGCGCGCGAGGGCGCGCGTGTGCTCGTCAACCACCTCGTGTTCGACAGCGAGGCGGACGCGGCGGAGTGCAAGGAAGCTCTGTTTGGGCTCGGAGAGTGGCGCGCGGAGGCGCTCGCCGCTTGGGCGCGCTCGGCGCAAACCGCGACCCTCGCAACGCCCGACGAAACACAGGCCGCCGCGTTCGGCGAATGGGTCGACACGGTCGACAGTAAACACCTTCGCTGGGTGCTGTTCGTCGGCTGCGGGCAAGCGGCCGCTCGGGAGGCGGCGTCGGGCGTGGGCGCCCGAGTGAACGCCACCGCGGATCCTGAACGCGTGCTGGAAGGAGCGGGGGAGGGTTCGCGTTGAATCGGCCGAATTCGGCCGCAATCAGCCGAATGCGCGGCCCACGCGTGCACGTGGCACTCCGCCGGCGAGTCGCCCCTGGAACAGGAACACTCCGGCGATGCGCCATCCCGCGCGCGGCGCGGCGGCCGCGTCCTCGGCGAGTTGCCAGCGGCTCACGAACAGCGTCAACGGCCGGCCCGGGGCCTCGACCTCGACGACGTCGAACTCGAGCCCGGTGAGGGGATTGGCCAGGTGCGCCACGGTGCGCATGGGTGCGTCGATCTCGAGGCAGCCCGCCGGTGCGTCCGCGCCACCCAGGGTGTGGATGCGGGGCGGCGCGCTGCGGCCCGGCTCGTCGCCGCCCAGGTCGGGGTAGACGCGCGACACGTCGAGGGCAAATCCGGCCGCGCTGATCGCGAGCACATGCCCCGGGAGCGGCGTGCCGCCGAGTCGCCGACGGTCGCCCAGGTGGCAGGCGAAGGGGAAGGAGCCATCGCCCTCGACCGCGCGCGGGTGTCGGCCGTCGGGACCCGGCAGGGGCGGGTTGGCCCGACCGTGCAGAAGGGCGTCGAACGGGGAGTCGGGGAGCGGGACGATCCCGTCGACCGCGACGCGCATGCGGTACGGCGCGTTGAACCAGGGCAGGAGCTGTGGTGGGACGTCGGGCCCGAGCCCGTGGTCGAGGCGAAGTTCCAGCCCGCCGCCGAGGGCCAGACGGCGATCCCGTCCGGCGCGGTCGCGCCAGGGCGTGGGTTCACCGCGCTCCGCCACCAGCTCGAGAAGCTGCAGGTGGTCGAAGTCGGGGGGGAAACCCACGCATTCGAGTAAAAAATCCATTGCCAATTCCAACGACGTGCCCAACCGTACCGCACGCGCTGCCTCGTTTACCCGTGGACGGGCCCGTGGACACCAAAATCCGCCCGTTCATCCCCAGTGCCGTGCTGATCCCCAGTGCCGTGCTCGGCGGCGACCGAGCGAAGCGCGCCGCTGGCGAAGGGAGCCGGGCGGTAAAAAGCGGAGGGCGGGACCGTACGGTGCGCCGGCAACTTCAGGGCCCCTGTGACGACTCCCCCCTCGGGTGCCGCCCCTCAGCCCCTTCGCGACGCGGTGCACCACCGCCCTCCACCTTTCTAAAACGCAGGCTGCGCGCCGCGACTGCCAAGAATTTGGGGTTTTCCCGCTCCGACGCGGAGGCCGCTCCCATTTTTGGGTATTGACGGCGTAATTTTTCGAGCTTTGGGCGGCGCAGGAATCGCCCGTCAGTCGGGGCGATGGATCAACAGCGTGCGAAGCTCGGTCATCGACTCGATCGCAAAACGGGGGCCCTCCCGGCCTAGGCCCGAACGCTTGACGCCGCCGTAGGGCATTGCGTCCACACGCACCGTGGGCACGTCGCCGACCACGACCGCGCCGACCTCGAGGCGTTCGAACGCGCGCAGCGTCCGATCGAGTGAATCGGTGAACACGCCCGCCTGCAGTCCGTAGCGGCTGGCGTTGACACGCTCGAGCGCGTCGTCGAAGTGATCGAAGGGTTCGAGCAACACCACGGGGCCGAACACTTCCTTGCAGGCAAGCGGCAAGCTCGGATCGACTTCGACGAGCACCGCAGGGTCCATGAACGCGCCGCGCCGACTACCGCCAGTGAGGAGCCGCGCGCCTCGATCGCAGGCTTCGCGGATCCAGCTTTCGACGCGCCGGGCCTCGCCCTCGTCGATCATCGGCCCGATGTCGGTGGCTTCGTCGAGCGGATCGCCGACGACCAATCCCCGCGCACGCTCCACCAGCGCGTCGCGCAGCGCCTCGAAGAGGCTTTTGTGCGCGAACACCCGCTGCACGCTGATGCAGCTCTGCCCGCTTTGGCCAAATGCGCCCTTTGCGATGCGCTCCGCCGCGCGCGCGATGTCGGTGCCCGCATCGACGATACAGCCCGCATTGCCACCCAGTTCGAGGCTGACCCGCTTCGACCCCGCGCGCGCACGCATGTCCCATCCGACGTCCGGCGAGCCGGTGAACGACAGGTGCGCGATGCGCTCGTCCTCGACCAGCGGAGCGGCTTCGCGGTGGCCGGTGGGCAATACGCTGAAGGAGCCGGGCGGCAGGTCGCATTCCGCGAGCAACTCGGCGACCAAGAGGGCACTGATTGGGGTCGAACTCGCGGGCTTGAGCACGAACGGACAACCCGCGGCGATCGCGGGCGCGATCTTGTGCGCGACGAGGTTCAATGGGAAGTTGAACGGCGTCACGAACGCGCACACGCCGATCGGGAAACGGCGCGTGATCGCCTGCCATCCGCGGGTGGCAGGCGACACATCGACGGGGAGAACCTCGCCGCCGATGCGTGTGGCTTCGTTGGCCGCGAGCGCGAAGGTGTCGAGCGCGCGGGCGACCTCCGCGCGGGCGTCCCGGATCGGCTTGCCGGACTCGAGCGCGATCGTGCGGGCGAAGGTCTCGCCGCGGGATTCGATCCCCGCGCGCACGGCCGTCAGGACCGCGGCGCGGCGCCAGGGCGGCAGTTGGGCAAGCGGGCGGCGCGCTTCCACCGCCTTCGCGATAGCGGCGTCCACGGATTCCCGATTGGCGCGCGCCACCCGGGCGATGGCGCTCCCATCGACCTTGGAAAGCACCGCGAGGTCGGTGTTGGCGTGGACGGCCTCGCCGGCGAGATAGAAAGGATAGTGTTCGATGGTCATGGCGCTGCCGGGGAGCGGGTGGCGGCCACGCGAGCCTACACGGATAGCCCCTCCGCCCCGGCTGCTGGGCTCGGAACCTGGCGCAGCGTCCCCGTTCCCGCGGGATCAACTACCCTGGGGCATGCAGCGCGGAAACTGCCGCGCTTCGCGCGCGCCTCACTCGCGGCGCCTGATCCATCCCCGTCGGCAGTCCCTTCCGCCGACACAAGCGAAGGAGGTTGAGAAGGACATGATTCATCTCGTACGGGCGCTCTTCGCGCCCGCGCTGGTCCTCGGGATTGCCGCCTACGCGGCTCCTGCGGCCATCGCACAGGACTCTGCAGGTGGTGGCGCCAAGGCGCCTCCCATCGAACTCGTCGATTTTGCCCAGACCAAGGCCAAGTCGTTCGAGGACTACGCCGGTCGGCTCGTCCTGATCGAGTTTTTTGCCTACTGGTGACCTCCTTGCGCAACCTCGGTCCCGCACCTTGTCGAACTCGAAGCCGAGTACGCGAGCAAAGGGCTGAGCATCATCGGCGTGACCGGTGAACCGAAGGGAATCACAGAAAAGTGGGTCGAGCAGCACGGCGCGACGTACGCCTACGCGTACGACAAGGGTGAATCCTTGTTCCGCGCCGTCGGTGCTAGGGGGCGTCCGCACGCGGTGCTGATCGATCCCAGCGGCACGATCGTGTGGTCGGGCCACCCGGCACGGCTGGACGACAAAATGATCGAGGCGCACCTGGGCTCCGCATTGCCGATCCCCCTGTGGGAATGGCCCGCGAGCGCGGACAAGGTCAAGAAGGCCTTCCGCGACGGGGCCCTTGCGGCGGCCGTGAAGCACATCGAAGCACTCGGCGACGACGACTTCAAAACGAGCGTGAAGCTCGCTCTTGAAACCATGCTGAGCGCGCGCGTCAAGGGATTCGCGGCGCGCCTTGCGCATGGCGACCTGATGGGCATCGACGAGGACGAAGCGGCCATGCTGAAGGCCGTCGAAGGCTCGGCGGGGGCGCAGGTGGTCCAGGATGCCCAGGTGGTCCAGGATGCCATCACGGCTGCAAAGGCGCATCCGGACCGCAAACGCATACTCGCGGGCCAAAAAGAAGTGCGGGAGGTGCGCGACGGGAAGTTGCGCTCGAAATCCGACCTTCGCGAAGCGATTGAGAAGCTCGAGAAAATCGAGTCCAAGTACGTTGGCACCTACGCGGAGACCGAAGCCGCGCAGTTGCGCAAAATGTTGGTCGCGCGCCTGAGTTGATCCACAAACCCACGGCTCGTGGGATGGGTTCACCTGCAACCGGCCGGTCCGCACAAGCGGGTCGGCCGGTTGCTTTTGTTTCAGTCACGGCGCCGGGCGTGCGAACGAGCGCACCGCGCCGTGCTTGCGCGCTTCTGGCGGGGGCAGCGCGCGGCTGGGCGGGATCCTGCGCAAACGGCGAGCCGATGGCGACGTCGTTCACCCCATCGTTGTTCCAGCCGAAGCCGCCGAGCAGTCCGCGTCCGAAAAACTCGCCCGCGACGGTGCCGGTGAGAGCGCCCAGCGACGCACCGGTCCGCCCACAGACAAACTCGACACGGCCAGTATCGGGCAAATCCGCAAAGCTCGCCGCAGGCGCCGTCGCGACGAAATCTTCAAGCCCGTCGCCCGTGACGTCGCCGATTGCTGCCACGCGCTCCCCCAATCGCTCCCCCGTTCGCAGACCGAGGAGGGTGCGCAGGGGGCGCCCCGTGCGACCGCTCCAGACCTCGACGGCGCCCGAATCCGAACCGCGCAGCGGCATGCCCGGCGAACCTACGACGAGGTCGCCGTGCTTGTCGTTGTCAACGTCGTCGATTCCGGCGAGCGCAGCGCCAAGGCGCTGCTCCGGCGTTTCACCGCGGGTGCGCCAAATCAGTTTGCCCGAACCGCCCGCGACCACGTGCAGCACGCCCCGCCCAAAACCTTCCCCGGGTGCGCCATCGCTTGCGCCGAGCCGCGCTCCGATGACGAGGTCAAGGACACCGTTGCGATCCCAGTCGATCGCGGCGAGGGCATAACCGAACTCGTCCCGCGCGTCCGCTCCAGCGAACTTCGCGCGCTCCGCGCCGGTGCGGCCCACGAGCACCCGCACACTGCCCGGTTCGTCGAGCTCGATCGCGGGGGCCGAAACCGCGATTTCGGCGATTCCGTCCCTGTCTAAGTCGCCCAGCGCAACGAGCGCAAACCCGAAGCCGTCGCCGACGGTGCCGTGGGTCGCGTCCACACGCGGGACGGGGCCGCTCGCGGGCACCCCCGCTTGGGTACCGGTCAAGAGCAGCAGGCACGCGCTGAC
>Ga0163144_10027318_pt1 | contig 11055 bp, 9 predicted proteins | sample OliLak19BULKMAT1_FD_123175 | JGI IMG/M metagenome (GOLD analysis project Ga0163144, IMG submission 123175) | Freshwater microbial mat bacterial communities from Lake Vanda, McMurdo Dry Valleys, Antarctica - Oligotrophic Lake LV.19.BULKMAT1 | ecosystem: Environmental > Aquatic > Freshwater > Lake... | reverse complement strand
GGGACCCTGCCATTCGTTCCCATGAGCTGACGCGACGACGTGTGCGTCTCCGCGCGACGGCGTCGCGCGGAGCGTGATCGCATCCAACCGCGCTGATGTGTCGCGTGCCGTGGCAGCACGAACGGTCGCTTGACCTAACGAGATGTGCTGGTCTCGCCAACGCGGCGAATATGGCGCGAGGTCAAACCGGACAGCCGCGTTCGATGCGCCGACAACGGCAGCCCCGAGCACACCCGCGACTACAATCGATCGAAGTTGTCTCATGCGCATGCCTCAGGCTGTCCCTCGCACGACGGCCTCCCGGCTACTGGAAGGAAGCGGGCAGTTGACGACGTGCATCGGTGTGTTCCATCCCTCGCTCGTCAGGAGCAATCGCGACGAGTCCGCGTACCATGTGATGCCTTCGCCACCAACTGTTTCGATCTGGGCAATGTTGCAGATGGCGGGGCGCACGGTAGAACGTACGCGCGCGTTGGACGAATCGGTGGCGAATACGTAGATCTGTGCGTAGGTGCGCACAGCCAGGAGTCTGCCATCCGGCGAGAGCGACGCGTCGGTAATGAGGCGCCGCGGCGCCGATCCGGGAACAATGGGCAAACTGTCAACCAACTGGGCGACCGCTGTGGTATCACTCCCCCAGAAAGCGTTGGGCAGGATGAAGACCAGCGCAGGCCGCAAGTGGCCTCGCGCGTCTTCCAACGGCCGCTTGGTGATCAGAGTGACAGTCCCGTCAGCAGCAACGTACATCGCCTCCACGTCGTGCGGTCGGTCCGGATAGCGATAGTCGAGCCGTTCCGCCGCGAGAGCGCCGATGAATCCCGTCGCTTGGGCCCCGGGCTCGCGAACACGATAGATGGTGCGCTGGATGTAGACGGCGTTGTTGTCTCCCGTATCGCCGATGTAGATGCATCCGCTGGCATGCGTGGTCCGAGCCGAAGCGTCGAGGGACGGGCACGGTCCGAGTGCGGCCGCCTCCCAGTCCACATTGCTCGCGCCCGCCACTCGCCACGCGCCGCGATCGGCCCCGGTGGTGTCAAGCGCGAACAGCAGCGCTTCGTTGCCGGAGTCATTGATGGTGAAGATGACGCCGGGTTGTGCGCGACTCATGACGGCCGCTGAATTCTCCACCAGGTCGGCGCGAGCATGCACCGCGATCGCGCGCACACTATCTGGTGCGACGCCCATGCTGTCCGTGTCGATGTAAAGGGCGTTCTCCGACTGCAATACCGACACCAGCTCTGCGCGCGAGCACGCCCCCGTCGCCAGCGATATTGCCAGACCTAACGCGACCAGCGCGAGCGGCACGCAGTTGAGCGCCAGCACCGCTTGGCAAGCTCGGCGAACGCGACATGTGAAGGGCAAGGGTGCTCCAGGAAAACGAGACTGTCGCTCCAGGAAAACGAGACTGTCGCTCCGGGAACACGAGACTGTCGCTACAGGAAAACGAGACTGTCGCAATACTCAGGGTGGCGACGTAACATGTCCAGCGTCGCGGAGATCCACGGGGTCCGACGTGTAGAGCCGAACGGGTGTTGTTTCGCCGGAAAGCTGCACCAGTCGGTCGAAGCGCAGGCCGATCTTTTCCAGCACCCGGATCGATCGGTCGTTCTCGGGGTCGGTAATTGCTAGCACGCGGGTCATGTTCAGCACCCGGCTCCCATACGCCAGCACCGCCGCTGCCGACTCCACTACATATCCATGGCCGCGATACGGTGGCAGAAAGGCGTAGCCAATGTCGCAGTCCGGCAACGTATCGCGCTTCACAAATCCGCATATCCCGATCGGCGTAGTCGTCTCCCTGAGCTCGACGACGAAGAGCCCGAATCCGTGCGTGTCGTAGCTGGCGAGCGCACCGTGGGTGATGTAGCCACGCGCGCCCTCAAGATTTCGGACCCCTTTGTCGCCGATGAATCGAATGAAATCGGCGTCGCTCACCAAGTCGAGGATGAAGGGAGCATCAGCGAGCGACATGCGGCGAAGCGTGAGTCGCGCGGTGTCCAGGATTTTCACGGGAGATGCATCCACGGGTTTGAGATCGGTCGCAACAACGACCGATGCGGGACAAGATGTGCGCGCGGCGTGGTAACGACTATGGGAGGCGACTATCTTCTGGCCAATGGCTGATTTCTCGTTTCGCACGTCGCACGAGCATGGCTCGGCGCGAAGGGGTTGGTTCACCACGCCGCACGGCGTCGTGGACACTCCGGCGTTCATGCCGGTGGGCACGCAGGGGACCATCAAGGGACTTTCGGTTGACGAAGTCGCCGCCGTGGGCGGCCAGATGATCCTGTCGAACGCGTATCACCTGTATCTCCGCCCTGGTGACATGATGGTGCGCGCACTCGGCGGCTTGCACGCCTTCGCCCGCTGGAAGGGTCCCATGCTCACCGATTCCGGAGGCTTCCAGGTCTTTTCGCTGGCCAAGTTGCGAACGGTGCGCGAAGAAGGTGTCGAGTTTCAAAGTCACATCGACGGGTCGCGGCATCAGTACACACCGGAAAGCGTGATGCGCATCGAACGAAACCTCGGTGCCGATGTCATCATGCAGCTCGATGAACTTATCGAGGGACGCTCCGAGCTTCCCGCCTCTCGCTCGGCGATGGAGCGCAGCCTGCGCTGGCTCGAACGGTGTCGTGACGAGTTCGATCGCATCACGCGCGATGGCCGAGCACTCCCCCCTGCATTCGACGTTTCATCGAATGCTCCGCCACTGGCCACTGCTCATCCGGCAACCGATCTCGTGGCGCCTAAACAGGCACTCTTCCCCATCGTGCAGGGAGGCGTACACGCCGAACTCCGCCGCGCGTCCGTTGCCGGCATCCTGCAGAGCGGCGAGTGGCACGGCATCGCGGTCGGTGGACTCTCCGTCGGCGAGTCGAAGCTAGACATGTACGCCGCCTTGGAGGTCTGCGATCCAGACCTTCCACGCGCCATTCCGCGCTACCTCATGGGGGTCGGCTTTCCCGACGACCTGGTGGAAGGCGTGCGTCGAGGTATCGATCTCTTCGATTGCGTGGTACCCACACGCATGGGGCGCCATGGGACGGCCTTCACCCCCGACGGCACCGTGCAGGTGCGACGCAGCACCTTTCGGACAGACCGGCGCCCGCTGGTTGAGGGGTGTGCGTGCCCATGCTGTACGCACTACGATCGCGCCTACATCCGCCATCTTTTCGTCGCCGAGGAAATGCTGGGCCTCCGACTGCTCGCCCTGCATAACGTGTCGTATCTCATCAGCATCATGACCGACGCCCGCTCGGCGTTAGGCGCAGGCAGCTTTGGTTCGTGGAGCGAAGGGTGGCTGGCACGATATCGGGCAAAGCAGCCTCGCTCCTAGCCTCGCGCATCGCGCCAGGATCGCGCGCATCGCGCCGGAAGCGTGCGCATCATGTTACCCGCGTCCGGCACCCCCATCCGTCAGCTGCTCGCAGCCCCGCCCAGCCGCGCCACCACCACCGTGATGTTGTCCGACCCTCCCTCGTCGAGCGCGAGCGAGAGCAACTCCGAGCACGCGCCTTCGGCCGAAACCGCGCGCCCCAGCACTTCGGCGAGACGTGCATCACTCACATGCTTCGTGAGGCCGTCGCTGCACAGCAACAGGGAATCGCCGGGATCGAGATCGATCAGGCCGATGGCCGGCGTCAGGTCGGCGCTTCCGATGGCACTCGCCAACGCGCGGCCGGCGGGAATCCGGGCCGCCTGCGTATCGGTCCACGCCCCCACGTCGACCATGTAGGCGCCGAGCGTCTGGTCGCGGGTAATCTGCGAGAGCCGATTGCCACGCAGGCAATAGGCGCGCGAATCACCGACATGGATGATGTAGGCCCGCGGCGCGACCAGCATCGCCACGGTCAGCGTGGTGGCGGGCGCCGTCTGCACGTCTCCGTGATTGCGAACGATCGTATCGTGAGCCGCGCGAATGGCGCTCTCCATGTGGGCGAGGAACGCCGCTTCCTCGGCCACATCAAATCGTTGAAAGCAGCCGCTGGCGCTACCGATATACTGCAGCAACGTCTCGACCGCCGTGCTGCTGGCCACTTCTCCCCCCGCTCGCCCACCGACGCCGTCCGCGATCGCCAGGAGCAACGCCTCGGTACCCCCCAATCGCTCGCCGATATCTGCGACATCGAGGCTTGACGAGCGAATGCGCACCGACATCCGCGCGGACGCCACCACAAAGTGGTCCTCATTCGACTCGCGAACCCGACCCGTGTGTGTGAGGCCGAACACGTCAACCTCGTCGTTCGGTGAAGCAGGGGTAGCACTCATCGCCGTCATTCTCCGTAGTCGGACTTCCCATCGAACAAGTGTCGAACGTTCGCGCCCACAATGGTTGCGCCGAGCCTGTCGCACCCGGCATACATCCGGCATACATAAAGAAAACGCATGTCCCGTCGTCCCACACCCGCCTCTCGCCCCCGTCGCGCGAGGTTCGGGCCCGTCTGATGATCCCTCGTACTCCCTGCATTTGCGGATCGCTATCTGCCGCAGGCCTGTTGACCACGCCCCTCCCGCCATGCATCCTCCACCGCTCCGGTACGCCGCGCCGCGCGGCACGCTGCCTGTCGGCCGCGTCCACCGCCCTCTCCGTGTCATGCGAATCCGCTCGATCCTACCCCTCGCCGTCCTCCTCGCCGCCGCTGCGGTCGAGGCCCAGTCTCCAGAAGTCGCCCGGATTGTCGTGTCGCCCGCAAAGCCAGTAATGACGGCGGGTGACACCCTTCGCCTCACCGGCCAGGCGCTCGACGCCGCAGGCAAGCCGATTGAAGGCGTCAGGGTGCGTTTCCAGGCCCAGGGCGGGCGATTCGAAGGCACCGTGGACTCGTTAGGCCTGGTACAATCCGGTGCGACAGGGACCCTCCCCGTGGTCGCCGTCGCCGTGGCGCCCGGATATCGCCCCAAGCTGGAGCGCTTCGAGGTCAGGATGGTCGCTGGTCCCGCCGCCGCCATTACCGCGTCGCACGCGAGTGTGAAACTCGCCCTGGGTCAGCGCCTGCGCGTCACCGGGCAGGTCGTCTCGCGCACCAACGATCTGCGGGCCGGCGACCGGATCACGTGGAAGTCGTCCGCGCCGAAAGTCGTGCGCGCAGACGCCGATGGGATGCTGCTCGGTGCCGCGGCGGGTAAGGCCACACTCACCGGCACCTCTGGTGCGGCTACCGTCACCCTCCCGGTCGAAGTGGTCGCTGCCCAGATCAGCTCGCTCGAACTCTCGCCCGCCCGCGTCGAGATTCGGCAGGGTGACGTGCAACGCTTCACGGTCGTGGCTAGGGACGCCCGAGGGAACCAGCTGCACGGGCTGTCCACCTCCTGGTCATTTTCCCCGGGCGAGGGTCTCATCGAACAGGACGGCGCCTTTACCGGCTATACCCCCGGCGACTATGTGGTCACCGCGTCGCAGGGCGCCAGGTCAACGCAGTCCGTCGTTAGGGTATCGGCCCGCGAAGTTCGCCGCCCCCTCACCGTGGTCGGACGACTGCCGCGCACCCGCTTCACCACCGAAGAAGTCTGGATCCACCCGGATGGCAAGCACGCCTACCTGGGCTCGGGCGGAGGCGGCGACGTGATGGTGACCATCGACATTTCCGATCCGGCCAAACCCGTCATCACCGATTCCATCATCTCCAATACCCGCCGGGTGAACGATGTGATGACCACGCCCGACGGAAAATTCCTCGTTTTCACGCGCGAGGGTGCGAGCGACCGCAAGAACGGCATCGTCATCTGCTCGCTCGAAGATCCGGCGCATCCGAAGGTCATTTCCGAGTTCACCGAGGGCGTGACGGCCGGAGTGCACTCCGCCTTTGTCGTCACCCAGGAAAAGTTCGGGACGCACATCTTCCTCACCAACGATGGCACCGGAGCACTGCACGTCATCGACATCAACGACCCCTACAAGCCGAAAGAAGTGGCGCAATGGCGTACCCCGCGCAACTTCGGCGATGCCGGCCGCACCCTGCACGACATCGACGTCCAGAATGGGCTGCTGTATGCCTCCTACTGGAACGACGGGCTGGTGATCCTCGACGTGGGGAATGGCGTCAAGGGAGGAAGCCCAAACAATCCGCAGATCGTATCGCAGTTCAAGTACGATCTCAACTTCCTCTACCGCGATGTGGAAGCCAGCGGTGGCCCGGGCTTCATTCGTGGCACGCACACGGCGTGGCGCCACAAGAACTACGTCTTCATTGCCGACGAAGTCTTCCCGGCCTCGGGGGTGAAAGGCGCCAAGGACGCCGCAGCGGGTCGGGCGTATGGACGCATGCAGGTGGTCGACGTCTCCGACATCACCAAGCCCAAGAGCGTGGCCTACTACGAACCGGAGTTCGGCGGCGTACACAACGTCTGGGTGGCGGGCGACACCCTCTACATGGGCGCCTACAACGGCGGCTTCCGGACCTTCGACATCTCGGGCGAGTTGCGGGGCGATCTCCGCGCGCAGGGGCGCGAAATCGGACACCTCAACACCGCAGATATGGACGGACGCGTGCAGAATGCGGCCATGACCTGGGGTGTCGTCGTGAAAAACGGGCTGGCCTACGTCAACGATATGTACAACGGACTCTGGATCGTGAAAATCGAACCCAAGCCCTCCGTCGTGCCCTGAACCTTCAGTTAGCGCCTGGTGGTGACTAGAATGACGCCGGACATGTTCCCGGTGCCGAAGCGCTGCGTGGCGTCACCTGCATTGAGAAAACGGATCTCCTTCACGACAAAGCGCGTCAGGCCGCGCAGACTCTCCGTACCCCCCGCACGCACGTTGTCCACGTACACCGAGACGCCCCCTGTCTCGCCGTCGCTATTCCCGGTGGCGGCTCGCGGACGCAGCATGCTCGGGCGCAATTGCTGCACGATGTCGAGGGCATTCTCTGCCGCAGACTCTGCGATCTCGCTCTCGAGAATCAGGTTCGACCCCCCGCGCTTCACCTTCTCGGGTTTATCGGGCTTGGCTACCTTGGCGGTATCCTGGGCCGACATGACGCGCGGGGCCAGTAGCGCGCCACCAACTGCCAGCGACACCATCACACCTAACGATTCCCAAATTCGATGCTGCATCCGTCCTCCTCGGCAGAATGATCCGGCACGCACAAATCCGTTGTGCCGCGCGCTTCATACACGCTCTCACCGGGCGTCGAGCCGCGCAAGGGCATTCCGGCGCAAGCCTCTCTTGCCTACACGAACGACTCCCCGTCCAATCCAGATGGGATCGGTAGCCCAAGCGCCGCCAGTGCGCTCGGCATCACGTCCACCGTTCGCCGCGGTGCGCTGAGCACCGGCTTGCTCAAGAGGAGCGGAACCAGCATGTGGTCGCGGTGCAGCGCCCCATGCGACGAAAAATGCGGAATGGGTTCGTACTTTTCGCGGAAATCCCACCCCCGGGCCGCCGACAGCATCAACTCGCCCGCCCGACCTGCTGCCGCCATATAGGCAATCTGCACCACGCCGTCGGGGTAGTCGCTGCCTAAAGTCGCGTCGAATGCTTCGCGCGGCCCCGCGAGCTCGAGCACGCCGATGCCTAACGGGTCACCGCTCATCGGTCGGTAGGAGAAATGACCGTTGGTCCGCTCGATCATGGCCGATCCGCGTCCGTTGCCGTACACAGCCACCCGCGTAGGCGAGTGAGGGACAATCGCCAAATCAACCGAATCCCGGGAAAGCAGCGACACCAGCGTCTCGTCCCATCGTCCCGCAAGTGTTGGCCAGAACGGCCGCTCCCGTCGGCCCAGCTCGAAGTACACGTGCGCCATGGCATTGCCGCTCACCATGACCGCCACGTCATGCGAATTGCCGAACGTCCAGGGATGTGACAGCGTGCGGAGCCTCAGGTCATCGCGAAAGTGCAGGGCAAGATCGTCGTGCGAATCTACCCGTGAGTGACCATGGTCGCTCACGATCCAGAGGTGGGTCGCCTCCCAGTTGCCGGCACGCTCGGCGTCGTGCCGGATTTCGGCCACCGTCTCATCAACAATGCGCATCGCATCCAGAACCACCGACGCGTTGTGTCCTTCGGCATGCGACGTCTTGTCGATCCCCACGAAGGCGGCGAAGACGAAGTTCGGCTTGTCGCGACGAATGCGGTGCGCCACCTGGGCGCCGATGTCGCGATCGATGTCCAACCAGCCACGTACGTTGCCCCGAAAATGCGTGATGGCGGCGCGCACCGCGAACCGCGCGCTGCGGCCGAGCCGTCGGCTCCCGGGGAGTCCGCGTCCAATCATGCTGAGCGCGCCTAAAGACGAGCCCGCCAGCTCGAATATCGTCGGAGCGTCCGCTGCCAAGTCGCCATCGAGGTGACGCATCTCCGATCCCACATAGCTCCGCGAGTGGCCGAAGAGTGGCCCGATGTCGCGCGACCGGTCGAACCAGCGAAGTCCGGGCAGTCCCACGGGACCCGGGAATCGCCCGAGGAGAAACGGAGTGTAAGCCACTCCCGTCACCGAAGGCCAGGCGGTGGTCACCGTGTGCATTCCCCCCTCCGCGCGCAGTCGCGCGAGGTTCGGCAGCCCTCCCCCGTCTATCGCTGCTTGCAGCGTGTCGGGGCGGGCGCCATCAGCGACGAGAATGATGACGGGCACTACGGATGACGGACGGGAAGCGGGAAAAGGACTGCTGGTCGGTCGCCAGCGCGAAAGACGGGGAGACGTGCGGCGACCTCCTGGTGTACGGCGGGGAAGTAGCGATGACTTCCCGCGCCCCTCATCAAGTCGCTAATCTCATGCGCGCGCCGTGCGCGAACTCCCCACAACTCTAACGCATCGATGGCAATCCGAAAGCAGCCGCGTCGTACTCCGAAGTCCGCCTCGGGGCGACCGATCGATCCCAAACGCCTGCTCGACGCCGGCAAGGAAGCGCTCGAGGGGCTCAAGGAGCGAACGGAGACAGGGCATCGCGCCGCCGGCCGTCTCCCTCCGTCCGAGATGTCCGGCTCGCGTACCAGCGGCGCCCACCGCGTGATTGACGCTTCCATTCGCGATCCCCATCCGACGACCGAAGACTCCAAACTCCTGCAACAGCCGGGCCCTCGCACGGCCTTCACGCAGACCGATCCGTGGCGCGTGATGCGAATTCAGAGCGAATTCATCGAAGGGTTCGATACCCTGGCCGACGTCACCAAAGGGGTGACGATTTTCGGTTCGGCGCGAACCGGCCCCGATGATCCGCAATATGGCGCCGCACAGGAAACGGCGCGCCTCCTCGCCGAGGCCGGATTCGCGATCATTACCGGCGCCGGCCCCGGTATCATGGAGGCGGCGAACAAGGGCGCGAAGCTGGCCGGCGGCCGCTCCATTGGTTGCAACATCGAACTCCCGTTCGAGCAAGGAGCCAACCCCTACGTCGATACCCTCATCAACTTCCGATACTTCTTTGTTCGGAAAACGATGTTCATCAAGTACTCCAACGCCTTCGTGATTTTTCCTGGCGGTTTTGGAACGTTAGATGAACTCTTCGAAGCGCTCACCCTTATCCAGACGGGCAAGATCCATCAGTTTCCCGTGATCTTGTTCGGACGACACTACTGGGCGGGGTTGATCAGGTGGATGCAGTCGCGCGTGCTGGCCGAAAAAAAGATCTCGGCGGGTGATATCGACCTCATGCTGGTCACCGACGATCCCGAGGAAGCAGCGCAGACCATTATTGCCGCGCACGATGCGCAACGCAACGCCGCGCGCACGCGGCCGCAGGAGATGTAGATGGTAAAGAAATCGGCCCGCGCCTCGGCCTCGGGCCCCAAGTCAACGCAGAAGAAGGCCGCCGAAGCTCGCGAAAAGAGGGGCACGGCGCACTCCGGCCTGGCCGCCAACCGCTTCCTTCGCGGAGGGAAAATCGATCCGCGCCGCATCACCGGGAAAGAAAAAATCGTCGATCTCATCGACGGAACCTTTCAGGCGTACAATGCCGGACGGCTGCGCGAAGCGTGTCGGCTTTTTACCGACAAAATGCTCGATCCCTCGGTAACCATCGGCCTAACGATGACCGGCGCCCTCACGCCGGCCGGGCTCGGAATGTCGTCGGTGATTCCGCTCATCGAGGCGGGCTTCGTGGACTGGATCATCTCGACCGGCGCGAATCTCTATCACGACACGCACTTTGGCCTCGGCCTCTCCATGCATCAGGGCAATCCGCAAATATCGGACGTCCTGCTGCGCGAGGAAGGAGTGGTTCGCATCTACGACATCTTCTTCGATTACGACGTGCTGCTCTCGACCGATGCCTTCTTCCGCGCCATCATCAAGGCGCCCGAGTTTCAGCGCCCCATGTCGAGCGCCGAGTTCCACTACCTCTGCGGCAAGTACATCGCGGCCCGCGAGAAGAAGCTGGGCATCAAATCCAAGTCGCTGTTGAGCGTGGCGTACAAATGCGGCCTTCCCATCTATACGTCGTCGCCCGGCGACTCGTCCATCGGAATGAACATCGCCGCCCTCGCGCTGGACGGTAACAAATGCGTCATCGACCCCAACGCCGACGTCAACGAGACGGCAGCCATCGTACTCGGCGCCAAGCGCAGCGGGGGAAAGAGCGCCATCTGCATTCTGGGTGGCGGGAGCCCCAAGAATTTCGCGCTGCAGACCGAACCGCAGATCCAAGAGGTGTTAGGCATCGACGAGAAGGGCCACGACTTCTTCCTCCAGATTACCGACGCGCGCCCCGACACCGGTGGTCTGTCAGGTGCAACGCCGGCCGAAGCGGTGAGTTGGGGCAAGATCGATCCCGATCGGCTGCCGGACGCCGTGGTCTGTTATCTCGATTCCACGGTTGCCCTGCCGCTCCTCACCTCGTATTCGCTGGCCAAGCGCAGCAAGCGTCCGCTCCGCCGCCTGTACGACCAGCGCAACGCGCTCATGGCGCGCCTACGAAGCGAGTACCAAAAATCGAAATGAACGCGACGTCGCACTACCCCTGTTGCACCACACGCGTGGGAGCCGTCGAATCTCTTCGCCTAGCGCAGCACCCGTAGTTACCCCTGCAGACGGCGCGTCGCGCCCTCCGCGCGCCCTCGTCGCGCGCGACGTCGTGCATCGATATGGCGACGTGACGGCGCTCGCCGGTGTGAAT
>Ga0163144_10027316_pt1 | contig 11056 bp, 7 predicted proteins | sample OliLak19BULKMAT1_FD_123175 | JGI IMG/M metagenome (GOLD analysis project Ga0163144, IMG submission 123175) | Freshwater microbial mat bacterial communities from Lake Vanda, McMurdo Dry Valleys, Antarctica - Oligotrophic Lake LV.19.BULKMAT1 | ecosystem: Environmental > Aquatic > Freshwater > Lake... | reverse complement strand
TCGTCGACGACGCCCTCTGGGCCGCCGTCTCCCCCATGCTCGCCGTCTCCCGCGGCAGCCTTTGGGCCCTCTCCACCCCCAACGGCCAAACCAACGTCTTCTACGGCCCCTGCAACACCCCCGCCAACGGCTGGGCCGTCCTCCGCTCTCTCGCCGCCGAATGCGCCCTCCACGGCGAAGCCCTCTACGCCCAGGAGTACGAATGCGCCTTCGTCGCCGCCTCCGTCCAGTTCCTGGACCGCGCCGTCATCGCCCGCGCCAAAGCACCCTACCTCCCGACCGGCGTCCCCTGCTACGGCCTCCACGAACTCTTCGTCGGCATCGACGTCGGCAAGCGCCGGGACCATACCGCCATCGTCGCCGTCGAATGCCACCTCACCCAAACCCGCGATCGCGACCCCTTCACCGGAAACCACCTCGTCACCGCCCACTTACTCGTCCACTACGCCGAATCTCTCCCCCTCGGCGCTGACCACTTAGACCTTCCCGCCCGCCTCCGCGCCGTCCTCGCTTCCCTCCCCGGCCCCTATAAACAAACCCATTTCATCATTGATGCCACCGGCGAAAGCACCCTCATCGAGGTCCTCCGCCGCGATAAGTCCCTCCGCCAACACCCGCTCACCCCCGTCGCTATCACCGGCGGTCATCAGACCACCCACTTACCCGGAGGTTACGAAGGCATCCCTCGCCCCGACTTACTCACCCGCCTCCGCACCGCCCTCGGTTCCCAGAAACTCACCCTCCCGCCCGCCACGCCCGGCCTCGCCGAACTCGAAACCGAGCTCATCGCCTTCCGTTCCGATGGCCACCAAGCCGAACACGACGACCTCGTCTTCGCCCTCGCCCTCGCCGTCTGGCTCGCCTTCCAACGCAAGAAAGACCACTTCTTCCCGAACCCCGGTAACCGCTAGCATCCCCAATGGTGTACACTCAAATTTTTGGAGGTGGATCTTCCCTAGTGGGCCTGTTTCCAATGCGCGCAAACCGCTCCTTCCTGCCGTAGCCCAGCGGACTCTCGCGTCCCTGTTTAATCTGGTCTTCCCCCAAGACTGTAAAGTTTGTGCGCAACCCGTAGCTCACGCCGGTCGCATCCCGGTCTGTTCCTCTTGCCTCGCGCAGCCTGCCCCCATGGCGGCTGACTACTTCTGCTCGCAGTGCCGCACGCCTTTCCTGAACGACGCCCCCCTTGATGATCATGGCGTCTGCAGCCGTTGCCGCTCCGGCCTCACCGGCTACGACTCCGCCTACTCCTTCGGCTATTACGAAGGCGTCCTCAAAGACCTCATCCATCTCTTCAAATACACCCGCATTGAACCCCTTGCCCAACCTCTCGGCGACCTCCTCCTCCGCGCCGTCCCCCTCGACCAACGCTTCGACCTCGTCGTCCCCGTCCCCCTCCATTGGCGGCGAAGGCTCTGGCGAGGCTTCAACCAGGCCGAACTCCTCGCCCGGCCCCTCGCCCACCGCCTTGGAGTTACGGTCAGCGACGCCTTACGCAGGTCGCGCAATACCGAAACCCAGGCTAGCCTGAGCCCCTCTGAGCGCCGGTCCAATGTGGCCGGCGCTTTTGTTTTGCGCCACCCTGATGCCGTCCGCGGACAGCGCATCCTTCTTATTGACGACGTTCTCACCACCGGCGCCACCGTCGGTGCCGCCGCCACGGTCCTCCGTCACGGCGGAGCCCGCTACGTCGCCGTTCTCACCCTTGCCCGTGTCGACCGTCGTCCCTCCTGGGCCTCTCGTTCCGCCGAAGAGGTCGCCAGCCTAGTTACTACTTTCACGAGTCAATCAGTTAAAGGAGCCAAGTAAGAATGCCAGTCATCGACCGCTTACATCAGCCCGTTCTGGTCCTCAACGCCAGCTACGAGCCGATCAACGTCTGCGCCGCCCGGCGCGCCGTCGTGCTCATACTCAAAGGACTCGCCTCGGCCGAGGAACTTGTGGCCGCCCACATCCATTCCTTCAACCGTACCGTTCCCTTGCCCAGCGTCATCCGCCTCCTGGAATACCGCCGCATCCCCCAACAAACACGGGCCCTATCGCGCAAAAACATCCTGATGCGCGACCGCCATACCTGCCAGTACTGCCATCGCATCCTCCCCGCCGGAGAACTCACCCTCGACCACGTCATCCCCCGCTCCCGCGCCGGCGGATCCTCCTGGGAGAACTTAGTCGCCTGCTGCCACCCCTGCAACAATCGCAAGGGCAATCGCACCCCCGAAGAGTCCGGTATGAAGCTCGGCAAACAGCCCCGGCCCTTCAGTCTCCATACCAGCCGCCACCTCATGCGGATGCTCGGCAACGCCGACGCCCGCTGGCGGAAATATCTCTTCTATTAACTGGCCCGCCTAACAAATTCCCGCCATTCGCTCTCTTAACTTAAGGAGGCGACTATCTTGAGCTGGTCCCTAAAACTCGGCACCATCGCGGGAATCCGCGTCCAGGTGCATTTCACATTCTTACTCTTCCTCGGCTGGATCATTGTCTCCGGCCTCATCGCCGGCAAAAGCCAGCAGGTCGTGCTGGCCAACGCCGCCTTCATGCTCGCCCTCTTCGGCTGCGTCGTTCTCCATGAGTTCGGCCACGCCCTCACCGCCAAAAGGTATGGCATCCTAACCAAGGACATCACCCTCCTCCCCATCGGCGGCGTCGCCCGGCTCGAACGAATGCCCGATGACCCCCGGCAGGAACTCTGGGTTGCCCTCGCCGGCCCCGCCGTCAATGTCGTCCTCGCCGCCGGTCTGTGGACTTGGCTGTCCATCACGCGCGGAGGCTTCAACCTCGCCGCCATCGACGTCGCCAATTCCACCTTTGCCGAACGCCTCCTGATCGTCAATATCTCCCTCGTTATCTTCAACCTGCTCCCCGCCTTCCCCATGGACGGAGGCCGCGTCGTCCGCGCCATCCTGGCCACCCGCATGGACTACACCCGCGCCACCCAAATCGCCGCCAACCTCGGCCAGGGCATGGCGCTCCTGTTCGGCATCCTCGGATTCTTCGGCAACCCCATGCTGATCTTCATCGCCCTCTTCGTCTGGATCGGGGCCGGCCAGGAAGCCAGCATGGTCCTGATGAAGTCCGCCCTTGGAGGCATCCCCGTCAGCGCCGCCATGATGACCAACTTCGAAACCGTAGCCCCCCATGACTCCCTCGACCATGTCTCCCAACTCATCCTCAGCGGAGCCCAGCAGGACTTTCCCGTCCTCGATCAAAATCAAGTCGTCGGCGTCGTCACCCGGGAAGACCTGCTCAAGGCCCTCGCCCGCAAAGATGCCCCCTCCGTCAACGAAATCATGCGCCGGGACTTCCCCCTCGCTCATGCCTCCGACATGCTCGAATCCGCCCTCCAGCGGCTCCAAGCCTCGCTCTGCCCCACCATGCCCGTAGTCCAGAACGACACCCTGGTCGGTCTCCTGACCGCCGAAAACCTCGGCGAGTTCCTCATCATCCAAAACGCTCGCCACCACCGCCCCGCATGACACAGCAACCCTGGCACAACCTCACCGCCGAAGAAGTTCTCTCTCAACTCGGCTCGTCCCCCTCCGGCCTGTCCGCCTCCGAAGCCACCCAACGCCTCACCGCCAACGGTCCCAACCAACTCGCCGAAATCCGTCGCATCAGCCCGCTCTGGATCCTGCTCGGCCAGTTTAAAAGCGTCATTGTCTGGATGCTCATCGGTGCCGGAATCCTCTCTGGTATCTTCGGCGATCTAGCGGATTCCATCGCCATCCTCGCCATCGTCGTCCTCAACGCCGCCATCGGCTTCTACCAGGAGTTCCAGGCCGAACAGTCCATCGCTGCCCTCAGGAAATTAACCGCCCCCCTCGCCAAGGTCCGGCGCGACGGACAACCCGCATCCTTGCCCGCCGCACAGGTCGTCGTCGGAGACATCCTCCTCCTCGAACCCGGTGACCTCGTAGCCGCCGATGCCCGCCTCCTGGAAGCGGCCTCACTCCGCTGCATCGAATCCACCCTCACTGGCGAATCGGAGGCCGCCCAAAAGCAACCGGAGAAATTGGACCTGGAACAGGTCCCCCTCGGTGACCGTGTAAACATGGTGTTCACCGGAACCAGTGTCGCCGCCGGTACCGCCGTCGCCGTCGTAGTCGCTACCGCCGCCGACACCGAACTTGGCCACATCGCCGGCCTCATCGCCGAAGCCGGAGCCGAAGAAGGTACCCCGCTCCAGAAGAAACTCGACGCCGTCGGCCGCATCCTCGTCTGGGTCGCCCTCGCTGTCGTTGCGATTCTCTTCGGCCTCGGCCTCCGTCGAGGCTCACCGTTCCTCGAACAACTCATCACCGCAATCAGCCTGGCCGTCGCCGCCGTCCCCGAAGGACTCCCCGCTGTCGTCACCGTCGCCCTCTCGCTCGGCGTATCCCGCATGGCCCGTCGCCGCGCCCTCGTCCGCAAACTCGCCGCCGTCGAAACGCTCGGCTCCACCAGCGTCATCTGCACCGACAAAACCGGCACCCTCACCGTCGGGGCAATGACCGCCCAATCCCTCTACGTCGCCGGCCAAACCTACCCCCTCTCGGGCGACAACCTCGAACCCACCGAACCGCTCCGCGAACTCTCCACCGTCCTCCTCGGCTGTAACAACGCCCGCCTCACCCCAGACCCCGTCGGCGATCCCACCGAAGTCGCCCTCCTCCGCGCCGGAATCAAGGCCGGAGGCGACCTCGATCGCCTCAATCGCGAACTCCCGAAGGTCCACGAGATCCCCTTCGACTCGGACCGCAAACGCAGCACCGTCATCCGCCAACTCCCGAACAATCAGCTCCGAGCCTTCCTCAACGGAGCCCCGGATACCCTGCTCGAACGCTCCACCCACCTCTATACCGCTACCGGCATCCAACCCCTGACCGATGCCGAACGCCACCAAATCCTCGCGCAAATTACGGCGATGGCCGGACAGGCGCTGCGGGTCCTCGGCTCCGCCTATCGCGACCTCGCTGCCGCGCCCCCAGCCGGTTTCACCGCCGAAGCCGTCGAGCAAAATCTCGTCTTCGTCGGCCTGACCGGCATGTACGACCCGCCCCGCCCCGAAGCCAAAGCCGCCATCGCCACCTGCCACGCCGCCGGCATCCGTGTGGTCATGATCACCGGAGACCACCCCCATACCGCCGCCGCCATCGCGAAGGAACTCGGCATCGGAGCCGGCCAACCGGCCGTCAGCGGCCTCGATCTGGACCAGATGTCCGACGAAGTACTCTCCCAGCGAGTCGCGGAAATCCCCGTTTACGCCCGCGTCACCGCCGCCCACAAACTCCGCATCGTCCGCGCCCTCAAAGCCAACGACGCTATCGTCGCCATGACCGGCGACGGGGTCAACGATGCCCCCGCCATCAAGGGCGCGGATATCGGCATCGCCATGGGCATCGCCGGCACCGAGGTCACCAAGCAATCCGCCGACATGATCATCACCGACGACAACTTCGCAACCATCGTCTCCGCCGTCGAAGAAGGCCGCGGCATCTACAGCAATATCCGCAAAAGCCTAGAATTTCTCCTCTCCGGCAACACCGGCGAACTCCTGCTCATGACCGTCGCCGTCGCCCTCAACTTGCCATCTCCCCTGCTGCCTATTCATCTGCTCTGGATCAACCTGGTAACCGACGGCCTTCCTGCCCTCTGCCTCGCCGCCGATCCGATTGACTCCGATGTGATGAAACATCGCCCCCGGCTCCGCTCGGAAAGCATCACCGACCGCGGCTTTATCTTCCGCGTCTTCCTGACCGGTGTCCTCACCGCGGGCGTTTCCTTCGCCGCCTTCCTCTACGTGCTGAGAACTGACTCCTTCGAGATGGCCCGCGCCTCGGCCTTCTCGGTCTTGGTCTTCGCCGAACTGCTCCGCTCCTTCGGGGTCAGAAGCGAAACCAAGCCCATCTGGCAAGTCAACTTCTTCTCCAACCGAAATCTGGTCTTGGTCGTCGCCCTCTCCCTGGCCTTTCAGCTCGTCAGCCAACACACCGGATTCCTGGGCGCGCTTTTGAAGACCCCGCCCATCCCTTGGCGCGACGGCTTTGTTCTATTGGCTCTCGGTGCCATTCCGCTCCTCGTTCTCGAAGCGATCAAGGCCCTCCGGCCTACTTCTCCTCCACAATCTCGTACGTAAAGTCGTAGAAATGCTTCCCACCCGGCTCGATCCGAATGCCCATCTTTCCGCTTAATCCCACCAGCTCACCGGTACCCGAATCCGGCACCACGGTCACCGACAGTGTCGGCTCACCGCGATTCATGGTCCCGCTGTGTTGCAACACAAATGTCCCCTTCAGCCCTGCCAACTTCCCATCCACAACCTCGATGGCGACATAGCCAGCCGAGCCCTTCGTGCCTGTTCCGGCGGCCAGCATCTGGCCCTTACTCACCGCCTCCAAGTCCCCGTGGAACACCTTGTCCAGGGTCATCCGGCCCAGCGCCGGGCTCGCCGACTCAGGCTCTTTTTTCTCCAGCTTGACCTCGAAAGGTCCTGTCGCACGATGAGGGTTGGGCACGCCGAAAGAATACCATCCAAGCCGTCAATTGCGTTTCCCCGGGTTTGATAGCAAGCTATGAGAGTGCGACCTTTCCTGGCATTTTGGCTGGCGATGAGTAGTGCGTCGCCCCCGGTCGCATTCTGGGATGCCACCGCCTCGTCAAAGATCGATTTCGTCTCGGCCGCCAGCAAAACGCCGGCCAAGTATCTCATTGAGGCCATGGGCGGCGGGGTCGCGATGTTCGACGCCGACGGAGATGGCCGGCTCGATCTCTTCTTCGTCAATGGCGCCGCGCTCAAGACTGGCATGACCGCCACCGATCGCGCCGGCAAGAATCTTCCTGCCTTCTGGAACCGGCTCTACCGCAACGAAAGCGACGGGACGTTCAAAGACATCACCGAGACCGCCGGGCTCCAGGGCAACGGCTATGGCCAAGGCGTCGCCGTTGGCGATTGCGACAACGACGGCCGCCCGGACCTGTTCGTCACCGCCCTCGGCGGCAATACACTGTATCGCAACAAGGGCGGAGCCGCGTTCGAAGACGTCACCACCAAGGCGGGCGTCAAGGGAGAAGGTTGGTCGACCAGCGCGGGCTTCATCGACTATGACCGGGACGGCAACTTGGACCTGTTCGTCGCCCGCTATCTGGACTGGGACTACGGCAAGAACAAGCCATGCGGCGATCCACAAGCCTATTGCCACCCCAACGAATTCAGCCCGGTTACGCACCTCCTTTATCGCGGGCTCGGAGGCTGCCGCTTCGCCAATGTCAGCGCGGCATCCGGCATCGCGAACTCCCCCGGCAAGGGCTTGGGCGTCGCTTTCCAGGACATCGATCGAGACGGCTGGCCGGACATCTTCGTCGCCAACGACAGCTTTCCGCAGCAGTTGTTCCGCAACCAGCACGACGGGACTTTCGAAGAGGTCGCCCTCGCCAAAGGCGCCGCCTACGATGAGGATGGCAGCGTCTTCGCCGGCATGGGCATCGACGTGGCCGACTACGACAACGACGGCGCTCCTGACGTCTTCGTCAATGCCCTGGCCAATCAGGGCTATGCGCTGTTCCGCAATACCCAGGGACTTCTGCAATACGTTTCGGCGGCCAGCGGCGTAGCGGCGGCCAGCAAGTTGCATTCCGGCTGGGGCACGAAATTCTTCGATTTTGACAACGATGGCTGGAAGGACGTCTTCGTCGCCCAAGGCCACGTGATGGACAATATCGAACTCACGCAGCCAGGGCTTCGCTATCGGGAGACGCCCCTTCTGCTCCGCAATGACCGGGGGAAATTCTCCGACGTCTCGGCGAAGGCGGGCCCCGCCTTCCTCGGCGAAATGGCCGGGCGTGGCGCGGCCTTCGGGGATCTCAACAACGACGGCGCCGTGGACGTCGTCGTCTCCGCTAACGACGCGGCACCCCGCGTGTTTCGCAATGGAGCCGTCCAGAATGGCTCGCTGCTGATCGACACCGTCGGCACGAAGAGCAACCGGGATGGCATCGGCGCGACCATCCGAATCCAGACCGCCTCCGGCCGCGACCAGTTCGGGTTTGTCTCAACGGCCGGGAGCTACCTGTCATCGCACGACAAGCGGGTCCACTTCGGCCTCGGAACGGAACGCGAGGTGAAGATCCTGGAAATTCGATGGCCCAGCGGCATCGTGCAGACCTGGAAGAACGTCCCGGCCAATCAGATCTTCGTCGCCCGAGAGGCGACCCAATGAAGGCGATGCTCCTGCTCGCCTTACCGTTCTTTGTCGAGGAAGGCTCGCGCGCCGGCCTGACCGACATCTTCGTCTGCGGCGACGAGCGCCAGAAGAACTACATCGTCGAAACGTTGGGCACCGGCGTCGCGTTTCTCGATTTCGATAACGACGGCCTGCTCGATATCTTCGCCGTCACGGCGTCGAAACTCGAAGGCTTCCCCGCCGGCAAAGAACCCATCAACCGCCTCTATCGCAACAAGGGTGACCGTACGTTTGAGGACGTTACGAGAAAGGCGGGCCTCGCCAAGGCCGGTTGGGCACAAGGCGTCTGCACGGGCGATATCGACAACGACGGCTTCGTCGATCTCTACGTCACCTACTGGGGCGCCGACGTGATGTACCGCAATCGCCGCGACGGAACCTTCGAAGACGTCACCCCGCCGGGCAAGGGATCGCACTGGGGCACCGGCTGCGCCTTCGTCGATTTCGATCGCGACGGCAAGCTGGACTTGATGGTGGCGAACTACGTCGATTTTGACCTGAAGAACACCCCCCGTCCCGATGGCCCGAAGGCCTGCCAATGGAAGGACGAAAAGGTGATGTGCGGCCCGCAGGGCTTGCAGCCGGCGCTGAATCAGCTCTGGCACAACGAGTCGACCCCGGGCCGCATTCGCTTCGTCGACGTCTCCAAATCCGCGGGCATCGAAGCACCCGGCCCCCGCTACGGGCTTTCGGTGACGACCCTCGACTACGACCGCGATGGTTGGCCTGATATCTATGTCGCCGTCGATTCTCAGGCCAGCTTGCTCTATCACAACAAGCACGACGGAACCTTCGAAGAGACGGCGCTCGAAAGCGGGGTCGCCTTGAGCGAGGATGGCCGCGAGCAAGCCGGCATGGGCACCGCCGTCGCCGACTACGACGGCGACGGATGGCCCGACCTCGTGAAGACGAACTTCATCGACGACCTGCCGAACCTCTACCGCAACAACCGCGACGGCAGCTTTTCCGAAGCGACCGTCCAAGCAGGCTTGGGCCTGCACTCGCAGTTCCTCGGTTGGGGCGCGGCGTTTGTCGATTACGACAACGATGGTTGGCCGGACATCTTCATGGTGAACGGTCACGTCTACCCCGGCGTGAAATCGGGCGACTATCGCCAACAGCGACTGCTCTATCGCAACGGTGGACAAGGCAAGTTCAGCGACCGGTCGAAGGAGGCCGGCGCAGCCGTGATGGAGAAGACCTCAGCCCGCGGCCTGGCGGTCGGCGACTACGACAACGACGGCCGCGCGGACCTCCTGATCAGTAACATGAACGAGCGGCTCAGCCTGCTTCACAACACGGCCACAACCGGGCAATCGCTGACGCTGCGACTCCTCGGGCAGAAGTCGAACCGCAGCGGCATCGGGGCAGTGGCTCGCCTCCGCGTCGGGCAGAGGACCTTGACGGGAGAGGTCCGCTCCGGCTCCACGTTTCTATCGCAGAGCGACTTCCGCCTGCAATTCGGGCTGGGCGCTGCCACGGAGGCGCAGGCCGTCGAAGTGCAATGGCCCGGCGGCGCGCTGGAAACCATCGGTGCTCTCAAGGGCGGGCAGATCGTGACGATTACCGAAGGAAAGGGCGTAACCGGCGTTATGCGCTACACCCAATGAATCTGCTGCTTTTGGCGATGGCGATGGCTGCTCCGGACTGCGGAAAGTCTTTCGCCCTGGGGATGGACGAGTACCAGCGCAAGAATCCGGCGCAGGCTCTGATCGCCCTTCGGGCGGCGATCCAGTGCGACCCCAAGATGGTGCAAGCTCACTTGGTGATCGCCAACATCCACGCCGAGCGGGGCAACGGCGGCGAAGCGTTAGCGGCGCTGCTTGAAGTTCTGCGAATTGAGCCGAATAACGTTCTAGCGCTGCGGGCGAGCTCGAACCTGTACCTGCGGAATGGCCTGCATACCAAGGCCCTGCCGTTACTCGAAACGCTGATCGTCGCCGCTCCGGCCTCCGTCGATGGGCACGCCGATTTGGCCGGCGTCTACGCGGCTGGCGGTAAACGCGAGGCCGCCGAGAAGGGGTTTCGACGGGCGCTGGAGTTGCAGCCGGACTACTTCCCAGCGCTGGCCGGATTGGGGAACTTGTTAGCTCGGGCGGGCGACCATGAAGCCGCCATGCCGCTGCTGCGCCGGGCCGTGCAAGTGTTGCCTCGCGCTTATGAAGGGCACTTTCTACTCGGCTCCGCGCTGAATCGGCTGGGCCAGTTTGACGAAGCCCGCGCGGAACTGGAACTGGCGTCCACCGCCGGCGGTCAGAACGAGCCCCAGGTTTTCTATCAACTCGCACGGGCCTACGGCGGGCTCAGCAAAGCGCCGGAGCGCAAGGCCGCGCTGGCCAGGTTCTCCGAGTTGACCAAGCAAGAGAAGGACAACATCGAACTCCAGCGCAAGGCGGCAGCATGGATCGACGAAGCCCGCGTGCTCCTGCGGGCAGGCGACTTGGAGAGCGCCGTCGCGCGATTGGAGCTGGCGCGCGAAGCCAAGCCCAACGACCCGACGCTGCTGTTCCGCCTGGCTGGATTGAACTTCGACCTGCAACGCCACGACGTCGCCCGCGAGTACGTGCAAGCCGCCATCAGCATCAGCCCGGCGACGTGGCTCTACCACTACCTGCTCGGGTTGGTGGAGCAGAGCGCCAACCGCTTGGCCGACGCCCGGGCCAGCCTGGAGGTGGCCGCGAAGCTACAACCGACTGAAGCGCCGGTGTTCAACACCCTGGGTCAAGTGCTGCTCGCCCAAGGCGAGCGCCTCGCCGCGGTCGCTGCCTTCGGAACCGCCGTAAAGCTGGCACCGGCTGATCCAGCCTTCCGGCAAAACCTGGAATCGGCCCAGC
>Ga0163144_10027315_pt1 | contig 11056 bp, 5 predicted proteins | sample OliLak19BULKMAT1_FD_123175 | JGI IMG/M metagenome (GOLD analysis project Ga0163144, IMG submission 123175) | Freshwater microbial mat bacterial communities from Lake Vanda, McMurdo Dry Valleys, Antarctica - Oligotrophic Lake LV.19.BULKMAT1 | ecosystem: Environmental > Aquatic > Freshwater > Lake... | reverse complement strand
TGAGCTTCTTGAACCAGCGCACCACCGGGTTGCGCTCGGGATGAATCTCCTCCTCACGCTTCACGATCATCTTAATGCCGGTGAGAATGAGGAACCCGCCGAAGACATAGATGATCCACGCGAACTTCGTAATGAGGACCGCCCCCAGTGCGATCATGATGGCCCGCATGATGAGCGCGCCTAGAATACCCCAGAACAAGACCTTGTGCTGATACACCAACGGCACCGCGAAGTAGGAGAAGAGCAGCGCGAACACGAAGACATTGTCGACGCTCAACGATTTCTCGATGAGGTACCCGGTGAAAAACTCCAACGCCCGCTGCGAGCCAGAGTAGTGCCACACGCCAAAGTTGAAGACCAGGGCGAGGGCAATCCAAACGACCGTCCACGTCAGCGACTCCTTGATCGACACGACATGAGCCTTCCGATGGAACACGCCGAGATCCAGCGCAAGCATCACGAGGACGAACGCATTGAAACCAATCCAGAGCCAGAGGGAGTCGTTCATCGTGACAGGCGGAGGTTCACTCGTTTAAGCCGCCGCGCGTCCAAGGCTGGACGTTGCGCAAGGGCGTGATGGAGCGGGCATGAAAATCCGTCAGGAGCCTCGCGGAGGCTTGACGGGCCGTGCGGACTTGCCGGCGAGTGGCACGCCCTGTTGGTCCGAGGGCACGCCTGGCTCCCTCTATGACGCGCCCGGGAACAGAGGCGGCTAACACGAACGAATTTCCCGGCAAATCCGCCAGTGATTTAAGAATGAGCCTGGCTTTCATAGACGTCGTTGGGTGGCGGTCGTGATTCTTTTCGTTCAAGTGTTCCGTCTGGCGCCCAGATTGGCCTTGAGACGCTGCAACCGCTTGCCCGCGCGGCGAGTGGTATGTTCCCGCAGTTGCGCGACCGCCTTCGAGAACGCGGCGCGCAGCGTGTGATCGTGACTCTCGGCGAAAATATCTGGGCCGGGCGTGACGAGATGGATGTTGACCTCATAGGCAGGGCTGGCGTCTTGCCTACGGATCAGGCGGACATTTGCCTCGTCGATTTGCCGCGCACGGCCAAGGTCCAGAATTTGATTCTCCACCCAGGAATCCAGGGTGTCGAGCGAACGGATGTTCAAATGTTGCACGTTCAGTTTCATGGCGGCGGTCATATTTGTGAGGTTCTGGGGTCAGACTAAACGGGCGATGGGCAGGCGACTAATACGTCTTTCCGAATGGACGCATAGGTTAATCCGAAGCATCTTCCTGCGATGATGGAATGGCTGAATTACCACCACTTGCGTTACTTCTGGATGGTCGCGAAGGAAGGAAGCCTCGCGCGCGCCGCTGAAAAACTTCACGTTTCCCAGCCGTCGATCTCGGAGCAGATCCGCGAACTGGAAACGGCGCTGGGCGAAAAGCTTTTCCGCCGCGAGGGCCGCGCCAACAAACTCACCGATGCCGGACAAGTGGTGCTGGGTTACGCGGAGGAAATTTTCGCACTCGGGCGCGAAATGATGAGCGCTGTGAAGCAGAATCCAGGCGCCAAGACGCTGCGCTTCTACGTGGGAGTGACGGACTCATTCCCGAAGCTCATGACGAATGAAATCCTGAAACCGGTCTTCCTCCTGCCACAGACGACGCATCTCATCTGCCGTGAGGGAAAGCTGGAGGATCTGCTTGTGCAACTGGCCGCGCACCGCCTGGACATCGTGCTCTCTGATGAACCCGCCTCCAGCACAAACAACCTCAAGACCTTTACTCACGTGCTGGGGGAAAGCGACACGACAATCTGCGCCGAGAAAAAGCTGGCGGCCCGACTGAAGAAAGGGTTTCCGCAATCCCTGCATGATGCCCCGGCGATGCTCCCCGTGGACAATACTGTTCTGCGCCGCGCCCTGGAACTTTGGTTCCGGGAGTTGGGCATCCAGCCGCGCGTGGTGGCCGAATTTGAGGACCTCGCCTTGATCAAAGTCATGGCCACGGAAGGACGCGGCTTCATCGCCGTTCCCACCGTGGCCCTTGATGAAGCCGTCCGTAGATATGGATTTCAAGCGATTGGTCAGGCGAAAAACTGTCTGGTGAGATTCCACGCAATCACCACCGAGAAAAGGATTCACCACCCCGCTGCGACCGCGATTACCTCCAAGGCCAGAACCCTCCTGGAAGGAAATTGAAGTAGGAAAGCATTGAGACTGTGCGATCTCCTTCAGCTGTTCAATGACGGCGGTCAAGCCGTCATGACGGTGTCACCGTTCAAGTCTAGGGACTCCGGCCAGGCTAGACTTCTTCCAGCGCCTTCGTCGCGTCGCCGAATTTCGGCAGGCGCACGTTCATTTTGTCCATCATGGAGAGGTAGAGCCGGCACATCTGGCGCTCGGGCTTTTCTTTGTAGTCGAGGATGCGTCCGCCTTTGATGCGCCCCCCCGCCCCGCCGAGGATCACGACCGGAAGCTGATCGTTGTTGTGGTTGCCCGTCATCATGCTGGAGCAATACATCAGCATCGTGTTGTCGAGCAGCGTGCGATTACCTTCCTGGATGCCGTCGAGCTTGCGCGCGATGTAGGCGACTTGTTCGAGGAAGAACCGGTTCACCTTCAGCCAGTCCGCCGTGTCGCTGTGCGAGAGCAGATGGTGAATCATGTAATCCACGCCCAGGTTCGGGAAGCGCAGCGAGCTGTGGTCGTTGTTCAACTTGAGCGTGGTGATGCGCGTGGTGTCGGTCTGGAAACCAAGCACGAGGATGTCGCACATCAACTTCATGTGCTCGGCGATGTCCTGCGGAATGCCGTCAGCGGGACGCGGGATGTTCGGCGCGGAGAGCGTCGGACGCCAGCCCTGCAGCTCGCCCTTCTTGCCGGCGTTCTCGATGCGCTGCTCCACGTCGCGCACGGAATCGAGATACTCGTCGAGCTTGCGCTGATCGTTCGCGCTGATGTGACGGCGCAGGTTCTTCGCGTCAGTCATCACGGCGTCGAGCACGCTCTTGTCGCCTTTGCTCACCTCGTCTTTGAACAACCGATCGAACGCGAGCGCGGGATAAACCTCCAACGGCGTCGGCGTGGTCGGCGAGCTCCACGAGATGTGCGAGCTGTAGAGCATGGAGTAATTCTTGTGCACGGACGGATTCGACTTCTCGCAGCCGAGCACGAGGCTTGGCACCTTGGTCGAGCGCCCGTAAGTCTGCGCCAGCAACTGGTCGATGCTCGTGCCCGAACGAATCTCACCGCCGGACGCCAGCGGCGCGCCGGAAAGCAGGTTGCCCGTCTGCGAGCTGTGGATGTTCCCCTTCGTTGACTCGTCGTTGTAGAGGCCGCGCACGAACAGCATCTTTTCGCGGAAATCGTTGAGGGGCGCGAGCACCTTGCCGAGTTCCATCTGCTTGCCCTCGCCCTTGGCCCACCATTCCTTCGAGTGAAAGCCATTGCCGGAAAACAGCACCGCGAGCCGCACCGGCGCTTCGCTGGCCGGCTTGACCCCGGCGGGCGGCGTGTCGCCCCAGACGGTGAGCGATTCCATCCACGGCAGCGCCATCGTGACGCCGACCCCGCGGAGAAACGTGCGACGGGAGAATTGGTGAGTGGTCATAGGCTTTAACGAATTGGCGAATTCATATCACGTTTGACGGTGAGATGGCAGTGAAAATAATCCAGCAAAGCGGCTTGTTTGGTTTTCATTGGTCCACATCCTCAAAAACAGATCGATCGTCGTCGCTGTCCCCGTTTCCACCCGAAGAACCTCGGAAATCGTCCGAGTCCGGTTCTTGTGGCAAGTCAGCGCAAAGTTCCTCGATGACGCGCTCAATCTCGCTGACCCCCTCGTCAATCAGAAGCATCGCTTCGGCGTCATCAGCGAATTCTTCTTTGAAGACCTTCAATGCCGAAACTAATTCATCAAAGTGAGATTCCGGGTCGTCATCGCTGCGGTAGTTGGAGCGCCAACTCCCAATCTCATCATCCAGTTTCGGAATCAGCTTTTGGCGGACATCTGCGAGCGTCGCTCGAAACTCGTCGTAAGTGAACATCTCCCTGATTCCGTCGCTTAAGAACCCAGAATCTGGGGTGGAAACTGCGAGGTCGCGAATGTCATTCACCACGGCGAGCCTTTTTGCCTCGGGCAACAGCCCGTGCTCGTGCAAGCGGGCGAGCACGCCTACATCCGATACTGCGTAGAGGTAGGAGCCGACGTGGAGTCCGGCAACAAAACCTGCATTGCGTTCCAAGAACAATCTCAGCATCTCCCGGTCGCAACGATACTCGAGAAAGCGATGAAGCATCCGTCGGTCTTCGTCGCGTGAAGGCTTCAAGGAATTCATTCGAGCAACCAGCGCTTCGAAACGGTTTTGTGGAACGACGACTTTCACACCCTGAATGCCGAGGCCGCCGCACGACACTTCACCAAAGAGCTGCTCCAGTGGTGTTCCTGCCAGATAAATGTCCAGCAGTTCCCTGTCCTCCGCCACAAGGCTGGCAAATGCGTCGCGAACTGTCGGGTGCTTGAAACGCCAGTAGTAGTTGCCGCCGTTGAGCGTGTTTAAGAGGAGACTACCGTCCAACGCTGACAACGCTTCGCGAACTCCCGAGCGGTTGCCGCCCAAAAGTTCCACCGCACGCTCCTCGTTCTGTGCCAGCGTAACCGGACTCGCGAGCGCACCGCCGCGCATGAACACGAGAGCGAGAGCGGTTCGGCTGTCTGTATCCAGATTGCGAATGACATCGCACAGCAGTTCAAGCGGACGCTCAACGAAATCGTGTAATCCAGCGTTCGACACGATGAGCTTCTTCGTGAACACCGGGCTTCCGAGCCGCCGGGCAATTTCAGGGCTGAACTTATTGTGAACTGCCACAGCGGGCAGGAAAGGTTTCAACCTCGTCTTCATCGCCGATGGTTGGCTCCCTAAGCGGACATGGTTGTAGAGAATTTGTTCACGCTCCGCAGTGGAAAGCTGCTCCACATGGATGACGACTTGCGATTCGCGGATGATTGGGAACGATGATTCCTTCAGTGAGTGGCGCGCGGCTCTGTAAATGTAGTCCCTCGATGTGAACAACACTCGCGCTCCGCGCCTTATCGCGGCGTGAATGTGAGGAAACACCCGGTTCCACTCGGCGACAGTTTGCCAATCGCACTGCGTTGAACCAAATGCGTCATCCACCCAGAAGAACTGCTTTGGTTCGTTCGGGTTCGAGCGCGCTACAAACTCATCGGCGTCACGAACCTTGAGGGTGGAGCATCCCCACTCGTCTATCGCGCCAACTGCCAGCGCTGCGGCAATAGTTGATTTACCGCAGGCAGGCTCTCCGAGCAGAAGCACGAAGCCTTCGTCAATCAAAGCATTCGCGCTCTTCCGGTAGGCATCGGTGATGACGAACTTTGCAAGGTCATCACCAAGTGCGCTCAGGATTTCGCGCGCTTGGGCGTAAGCTCGTTCGTCGAGAATCTGGCTAAGGTCGCCAAGTCCATACACGCGCGGAACAAGCATCCGGAGGCGCGACGATTCACGGATGATTTGCGTAATTCGTTCCAGTCCGAAGGATGCGAATCGTTTGATGCCGGGAATCGCAGTGAACGATTTTCGCAATCCCTCATCCGCGATGCCGCTGACATGCGTGTTCGTGAGCAGGAGATAGTTGTCAGCCAAGCCTTGCTTGGCAAGGCGCGCAGCCTTGGCGAGTTCCGCTTTGATGTCCGCGACGGCAAGGTGTTTGCCCGGCTTCGCCGAGAACTTGCACTGAACAGTGAAGGTGCCCCTGAACGATTCTCGAGCGTTTGGTTCCCACGCCCCGTGAAACGCCCCATCTCGACCGCCGTCGTGAGAATCGAAAAAGGATTGAACGGTCTGACCAAAAACTTCGCCAATGATTACCGTGGAAAGATTTTGAAACGCCTTCCAGCCCAGCGTGTGCAACTCGTAGCAGACCTCGGATGCTTGAGCTTTGCCGCCAATAGCGTTGGATTTCATCGCTGTCGGGCCCTCTTAATCTGATGCAGATGCCATGAACAAGACAGCTTGTCCGAGTTTCCAAAGGGACTGGCTATGACTATCTGGGGTTTCAAGCTCTTCGGAATTAGCATCGTTCACTCCTCACTCGCCATTTCCTTCCCGCGAATCTCGCGGAACTGTTTGCTGCGCACAATCGACTCGATGGAATGACGATTGGAAATAGTTGCCAAGGACGAAGGGGATTCTTGCCCCACATTGTGTTGGCAGGAAACGCTTCGCGTAGCGAGACCCCGATGGTAGCCGTGGGTATCAAATCAAGGAAAGGACGCGGGAATTCGATGTCGTCGCATAGCAACGGATGAATCACTCCGTTCAATCGTGCTTTCAAGCGTCGCTCTGCGACGCGCACCCATTCCAGGCCGTCCACCGTGGGCTGAAGCCCACGGCTACCGTCGTGACGTCGCTCTGCGACGAATGAACGTCGGGGGCAAGTTTGTTGGGTTTCGAATGTCATTCAGAACTCAAACTTCGACCTTTGAACTTCATGTCACTCCTCACTCGCCATTTCCTTTCCACGAATCTCGCGGAACTGTTTGCTGCGCACAATCGCCTCGATCGCGGCGCTGACCTTGTAGTCGTGCTTCTTGAGTTGGTCGCGCATTTCGCTGATGAGCGGGGCGTCGGAGAGCAGGACGCCGCGACCGAGAGAGTAGCCGAGCAGTTTGCGGCAGAATTGCTTCAGGAACGCATCGCGGCGTGTGGTCAGCAGGTAGCGGCGCAAGCCTTCGAGGCCGTCAATTTCCGAGCCGTCCATGACCTTCGTCTTTACGTCGATGGGGCGTCCTCCGAGGTCGCGTTCGCGGAAACGGCCAATGGCATCGTAGGCTTCGAGAGAATAGCCATAGGCGTCGATGCGGCGATGGCAGCCGAAGCACTTCGGGTCGCTGCTATGCTTCTCGGTGAGCTGTCGGACGGTGAGCGTTTCGGTCGCCTCGTCTTCTGGAAGTTGCGGCACGTCTTTGGGCGGACGGGGCAGTTTCTCGCCGAGCAATACTTCGCAAAGCCAGTTCCCGCGCAAGATGGGGCTGGTGCGCGAGGCGCCGGATTGCTTCGCGAGCGTCGTGGCCTGGCCGAGGATTCCGCCGCGCGAATACTGCTTCACACCGTCCACGCGCTGCCAGTCGTTGCTGCCACTGAACTTCACGCCGGTGATGCCGTAATGTTTCGCGAGGTCGGCGTTCAGAAACGTGTAGTCGGCATCGAGGATGTTCAGCACTAAGCCGTCGTTCTGAAACAAGTCGGTGAAGAAGCGAATCGTCTCCTCATACATTGCGCCGCGCAGGCCGGTGAAAGTCGGGAAGTGCCGCTCGCTTTTCTCACCCAGTTCATCGAAGTCGTAAATGTGCAGCCAGGCGCAGGCGAACTCGGTCGCGAGTCGGCGCGTGCGCTCGTCCTTCAACATGCGGCGCGTCTGCGCGGCGAGGATGTTGGAATTGCGCAGCTTGCCGCTGGCGGCGATGGCGCGCAATTCGGCGTCCGGCGCGGACGACCAGAGGAAGTAGCTCAAGCGCGTCGCAAGTTCCCAATCGCTCACCGGCCCGGCCTTGTCGCCCGGACCCGGCTTTTCGGCGCGATACAGGAACGCCGGCGCCACCAGCGTCCGCGCCAGTGTCAGACGGATAGCCTGGTCGTGCGGAATCTCCTCCGCACGCAGCTTGCGATAGAGGCCGCGCAGTTCGTCCTTCTCCGCGTCGGTCAGCGGACGGCGATAGCCGCCATCAGCAAACTTCAGCACGGCGTCGAGATGTTTCGGCTGCGTATCCACGAGCAGTTTCTTGAACTCTTCCGCGCGTTGCTTGATCGGCTCGCGCATCGGCGTGAACGCGCTCGGGTCGGCGTCCTGCGTGGCGTATTGCCAGAGCTGCTCGAAAGCATCCACGAGCTTGAGCGCATCATGGCTGACGTAATGCAGCTCCGCCCAGAGCCGTTCGAGCTGCGCTGTTTCCTTCTCGTCGAGCATCAGTCGGCGCAGCGCAGCGTCCTCGCGGTAGTAAAGAGTGAGGGTCACGACCTCATCGACGGGCACAATCTTCGTGTAGCACAGCGCGGCGGGGAACAACTGACGGAACTCGTCGAGCGCAACCTCCATGCGTTTCCGCGCGGCGCTGCCGTCCATTACGATGATCGGTGAGTCGGAAACCACGGGACGTTCACCATCGGACCATGTGCTCTTGCCACCTTGTTCCGACACCACACCTGCAGCGAGACCTGGACTGCCGGCTGGCTTCGTCGTGAGCACCTGCATTTGCACGCTGCCCTCGGCTCCGGTCTCCTTCTGCAAGGTTCCCGTGGCCACAAGTTCGCAGCCCTCCACCAGATCCGCAGGCAAGCGCACTTCGATGACCGCCGGCGCGCGCACGCAGAGACTCTTCGCATCAACGGTCGCGCCGTTGGGATGCTTGCCGAAGAGTGAGGGATCGAGTCCAAAGCTCGTAGCAGCCGAGGTAACGAGGCTCTGATCGTTTGGGGGTTTAGATGGAGCCTCCTCACGCCGGCTGCTACGGAGAATCGAGGAGAGCAACGGCCCGTTCAGCGACGTGAGCTGGCGATACAGCACCGCGTCCGGGGCGTCCTTGGCCAAGCCTGCGACACCGCCCGTCAGCAGCTTCTGCACTTCACCCGCCAGATTTTGTCTCTCGTCGACGTTCGCACTGGACTGCCACTTCGCGAGCAACGATCCCCTCGGTAGCACCGGCTCCGCGCCACCGCCTTTGTCCGGCTCGCTGTAGAAGTGCCAGACGCTCGCGTTGCCAAGGCTGTCCGCGTGCGGGTTGCCGGCGAGAATGTTCGGCGAGACATCCTTCGCGAGATTCCAAGTGCGCGTGCCGTCGCTCAGGTTGAATTCCACCGCCGTCAGGTCGCACGAATGATTCCCGTCGCGCGGCCCGATGACGATGGACATCACGTCGCCGGGCTGCACAGCGAGATTTTCGAGCGGGCCGAACTTCACTTCCTTCGCACCTTGCGCCGTGCCGGACGCGAGCCGTTGCCGCGAACTGCCGCGGCGCAGTTCCACCGTCCACTCCACGCCATTGCCGCACTCGGGATGCGCATGCTGCACCACGCCCTCGACGCGCAAGGTCGTCGCCACCGGACTGCGCCAGCCGATGATGACCCGCCGTTTCGGCGACGGATGCACCGCGATGCTGTGTGGCTTCATGTTGCCGGGAATCCGCACGTGCTGGTCGGAGGAATTAGCAAGAACGCTCAACGCATCCGCGCCCGTCCAGCCCTTGATGAAATCGTAGCTCTCTGCCTTCTCCGTTTTACCTGTGATGTATCCCTCGATCCGCGCCTCGCCCGCGCCGAAGCCGAGGCAATCCAGCCACTCGGCGAGCGCGATGGTCTCGACGCCATGCTTCTGCGCCAGTTGCGCCACAGCATTCTTGTCCGGCGAACCAGTAACCTCCGCCGCAGCCGCGAGACACTGGGCGGCGTTGGAGAAAATCTTCTCGCGATGAGCAGCCAGCGATTCAACCGCGCCGCGCACATCGCGCAAGGCGAGGTCGGGCCGGCCCGGTGCAACGAGGCGCGGATTCTCCCACACGGCGAAGTCATTCGCGTTTCCGTCGCCGGCGTCGGAGGTCGCCAGATACAATGTCACCTCGTTCGTTCCGGCGGCTGGTGCAGGAATCTTCAGTCGCACTTCCCGTGCGTTGGCCAGCGGCGTCACCGGCATCTGCCAGGCCTTCGGACCATCGCGCTTGCCGATGTGGCCGACTTGGGTGAAGCGCCACAGAGTCCGCTGCCATTGCGCGATGCTCTTCACCAGGCCATCGGCATCATCCGGCTTCGCCGCGCGCCACTGCGCTCGAATCGGGTCCAGCACGAGCGAAGGCCTGGCGTCATTCAACGCGGCCCACAGCGTGCCTAGATACTTCCCGTTGAGTCCCGAGGCGCGAGCCACGTCCGCGATTGATTTCTTCTGCGCCTTGAGTGCTTCACGTTCCGAGAGCGTCGCGGCGAGATATTTCCCCAGCGGCAACACCCCGCCATCCTTGGTGTCGAACTTGATGCCTTGCAGGTTCACCGCCGAGCCACCGCCGCTCACCGAAAAGCGCCCGTAGAACGCGCGAATGTCCGCCAGCTTTTCCTCCGCCCAATCGCGTTGCGAAGTGCTCGGCGAGAAGGCAATTCCATCCGGCAACAGCACCGCGTGCGCCGCGACGTCCTTCGCCGCGTCGAGATACTTGGTCACGAGCGACGGCGACATCACGAGCGACTGGCCGACGTTCATGAAACCTTCGCCGGACGCCGAATCGACCGGAAACTCCCTCACTGGATCGAGCGAGGGAACGCCCGTGAGATCACGGGTGGTGTATTTGTATTCCGCGTTGTTCAAACGCCTCAACACGACCGGGCCGGGATCACCGGCGCGGGCTTGAGCCGCCGCATCAAGGGCGGTGTTCACCCATTGTTGCAGCCGTTCCTTTTCCGCAGCGGTGGGCTGGGGCTTTTCCTTGGGCGGCATTTCGCCGAGCGAGATTTGGTCGAGCACTCCTTGCCAGACTTTCGACTGCTTGATGACTTCTGCGAGCGTGGTGAAACGCTGAAGATCAAGGTCACCCTTGTGCTTCTCGGTCGAATGACATCCGAGGCAATACTCCTTCAAAATCGGCAGGGCTTTTTCCGTATAGTCCCGCTCGACCGAGCGCAAGTCGGCACCGAACGCGACCGACATTCCAATGCTGCAGAGGAGCACTCGGGCCAGAGCCGTGAAGCTGAACTGAGGTGGGGATGCGCGCATGAGTAATTAAGCGATGACGCCACGAATGACACTGGCCTCGACGACGCCGGTGAGCTTGTTGTTCAGCCCGCCGTAAAAATAAGTGAGCTTTTCGTGATCGAGGCCCATGAGGTGAAGGATGGTCGCGTGCAGATCGCGGAGATGACAGCGGTCCACGGCGGCGCCCTCGCCGAGTTCATCGGTCTCGCCGTAGTTGGTGCCGGCCTTCACGCCCGCGCCGGCCATCCAGTAGGTGAAGCCCTTGGGGTTGTGATCGCGTCCGCCCGGTTTGCCGCCGGTGTTGAACGTCTCAGAAACCGGCATGCGCCCGAACTCTCCGCCCCAGACGAC
>Ga0163144_10027313_pt1 | contig 11056 bp, 9 predicted proteins | sample OliLak19BULKMAT1_FD_123175 | JGI IMG/M metagenome (GOLD analysis project Ga0163144, IMG submission 123175) | Freshwater microbial mat bacterial communities from Lake Vanda, McMurdo Dry Valleys, Antarctica - Oligotrophic Lake LV.19.BULKMAT1 | ecosystem: Environmental > Aquatic > Freshwater > Lake... | reverse complement strand
GGTTTCCGAAACAATTGCCGGCCTGCTCGGTAAGTTCCGCGCCCCGGACACGGGCTCGAAACGCGCTCCGGCACCTTGGACGGAAATCATGCGAAACCAAGCCGGTAAGTGGGAGGAACGGCGTCGCGCGGCAGTGGATGGGCCGCGCGTCCTGATGGCAACCAGCTTAGGCGGCTACGATCTGGGCGCGATGCTGGAAAGCGCTCTGGCTGTCGCTTTAACCCTGCGCGGGGCCAACGTCGAAATTCTGCTCTGTGACCAAGTCCTGCCGGCCTGCCAATTGACCAAGATCCAGTCCGTTCCACCGGACGTCCTCCTCGCCTCCCGGCCCCAGCCGCGGTGTCAGTCCTGTTACGCATATGGTCAAAGCGTCTTTGCGCCCCTCGAACTTCCGATTCAAACCTACGGCGGGCAGCTCGACCGGGAACATGCCGCCAGCGCGCGCCAGATCGCGACCAAAACCGCGTTCCCGGAAATCGCGAGCTACAAACTGGACGGGTTGCAGGTCGGCGAGCATGCGTGGGCGGGCGCGCTCCGTTACTTTGCGCGGGGCGATCTCGACGGTAAGCCGGAAGGCGAGGCGCTCCTTCGACGTTACCTCGAAGCGTCTATCCTCTCGGTCTTCGCCATGCAGCAGCTCCTCCGTACGCACCGTTATGACGTGGCGTGCTTTCATCACGGCATCTACGTTCCGCAGGGCTTGCTCGGCGAGGTCTGCCGGCAGCAAGGCGTACGCGTGGTCAATTGGAACCCGGCCTACAAGCGCCACACTTTCATCTTCAGTCATGGGCAGACTTATCATCATACGATGATTGAGGAACCCGCGTCGGCCTGGAAAGAGATGAATTGGAAACCCCAGCATGAGGAGGCCACGCTTGATTACCTCAAGAGTCGCTGGAGCGGATCACAGGACTGGATTTGGTTTCATGAGAATCCCGTGGAGAATGCCAAAAGCATTGCGGAGGAAATCGGGGTTGATTTCTCCAAGTCGTGCATCGGCATGCTGACCAATGTGATGTGGGATGCCCAGTTGCATTACCGCTCCAACGCCTTTGCCAACATGATGGAATGGGTCGTCGAGACGATCCGCTACTTTGAGCAACGCCCGGAAGTGCAATTAGTCATTCGGATCCACCCTGCTGAAGTTCGTGGATTCACGCCGAGCCGCCAGCCTCTCGCCGCCGAGATCGAAAGGTTATTTCCCCGTTTGCCTGCCAACATCATTGTCATCCCGCCCGAGAGCAGGGTCAGCACCTACGCCGTCATGGAAAAATGTGACTCCGTCCTGATCTACAATACCAAGGCCGGGATCGAGATTTCGAGTATGGGAATTCCGGTGGTCGTTGCCGGGGAGGCATGGATTCGCAACAAAGGCTTTTCTCTCGATGCCGGCACCCCGGCTGATTACTTCGAGATTCTGGATCAGTTGCCGCTTAGGCAGAAACTAACGCCCGAGAAGTTGGAGTTGGCGCGGAAATACGCCTTCCACTTTTTCTTCCGGCGCATGATCCCACTGCCATTCGTCCAATCTTTCGACAAATCCGAAGCTTCGCTGGAACTCGGTTCCTTGGACGAGTTGCAGCAGGGAAACTTTCCCGGGCTCGATTTGATCTGTGACGGCATCCTGAATGAATCCCCCTTCATCTATCCGGCGGAAGACCTGCAATAATGGCCATCAGCAAAAAATGGCGGTTTCGGTTTTCGCGATTCCTCGTCTATCTCACCAATCACGTCATCTCCCGAATTGTGTTCAGTCGGGTGCGCTTATTCTGGTATCGCAAAGTCATGGGCTTTGTCGTCGGACACCAAAGCTCGATCCTGACCGATTTCAAAGTGTCGCAGGCGGCCAACCTTACCATTGGCGAGCATTCGGTCATCAATAACCACTGCCGGTTCGATAACCGCTTTCCCATCCGCATTGGAGCAAGTGTCTCGCTTAGCTACGGCACGATGATTCTGACTAAAGGACATGACATTGACTCGGCGGATTTTCTTACTAAAGGAGCCCCGGTGGTGATTGATGACTACGTCTGGCTCTGTGCCAATGTGGTGGTGCTTCCTGGGGTCACTATCGGCGCCGGAGCGGTCGTCCTTGCGGGGAGCGTGGTGACAAAGTCCGTCGAGCCCTACGCCGTGGTCGGTGGAAATCCGGCTCGGTTTATCCGCCAGCGAACGCGCGCTTTGGATTACAAACTGCATTGGGATCCGTGGGTTCCTTTCTTCGGCTAGGGAAAAACTATGCGGATCTTACACGTCCTCCCCGACACGGCGGCTGACTCCAAGCACCTCCACCTCGGAAGCACGAAAGACATCAGGGGCCGTACGGAGTATTTCAAGGCGCGGAACTTGGAATTCGACGAGCTGATTACCCGCCGTTCGGACAATTCGGTCATCGCCGCCTTGGGCACCGTGGAAATCAGTAACTACCACACCGTGATCATTGAGACGATCATCTCCCCCGCTGCCATCCGATTCCTCCGCGCTCGCGCTCCCCAACTTGTCATTATGACACGCTCGATCAATGCGGAGTTACTCCATCGCTTCGACTGGGTGCGTTCCGGCGGTTTCGGCTGGCCGCACCAGTGGCTGCAAAAGGCGCAGTTCATCCTCTCGAGATTTCTGCGGGATTATTACTGCGCCCGACTGTCGGATCATCTGCTGAGCATCACCGACTGGGAGGTGGAGCACTATTGGAGGAAATTTGCGAACTGGAAAAAGGTGGTCAGTATCCCGTTCTTCATGCCCGCGTCCTATACGACCGAACCCACGGCGACTTACGAAAAGCGGAACCAATGTGTCTGCCTGATGTCCACCGGACACAACCCGCTGATCATCGATGCGGGGCGGAATTTCGCACAGGCCGTGAGCCTGCTCGGAGACCGGGCGCAGGATTGGTCGTTTGTGATTACCTGCAATCTAGCGGAGCACGCGGTCGCCATGCCGTCCCGCGTTCAGTCCACGGGCGTCTTGCAGGATCCTTATCAAATGCTGGGTGAGTCGCGGGCGATGGCGCTTTTGTCCGACTATGGCTACGGCTTCAAAACCAAGTTTCTCGAAGCGGTGATGTGCCAGTCTTTCATCCTCGTTCCGCGCGGCCTGTATCGCCGGGTTCCGGCGGCCATGCGGCCCTTCTGCATCGAGGTGGATCCGCGCTCCGCCTCGTCGTTTGCCGACGCCTTGGATGCTTGCCGCCGACCCTACCCAGCGAGTAATCCCAACGGGGAGTTTCGCCAGCAAGCTTTCCAAAACCTTGACACCTTACTCCTCAACCATTTATGAATCCGCGCTCCCTCACCATCGGCAATTTCATCATCAGCGACGACAGCGACTGCTACGTCATCGCCGAAGTCGGCAACAATCATCAGGGTGAAATAACCAAGGCCATCGCCCTCTTCCGCGCGGCCAAGGACTCCGGCTGCCACGCGGTCAAACTGCAAAAGCGCGACAACCGCTCGCTCTACACGCGCAAGGCTTTCGACATGCCGTATGAAAATCCGAACAGCTTCGGCGCGACTTACGGCGAGCACCGAGAGTTCCTTGAGTTTGGGAAAAAAGAGTACGTGGAATTGCAGCAGCTCGCTAAAGAACTGGGGCTGGATTTCTTCGCCACGGCGTTCGATTTCCCGAGCACCGATTTCCTCGCGGAGTTCGACATGCCGCTCTACAAAATCGCGTCGGGCGATTTGAAAAACATCCCGCTCATCAAAAAGGTCGCGCAGCTCGGAAAGCCGGTGATTGTCAGTGTTGGCGGAGGAGGCATCGACGACGCCCAGCGCGTGTATGACGAGATCATGCCGATCAATCCGCAGCTCATTTTCCTGCAATGCACGGCCACGTATCCGACCGACCCTCAGGACATGAATCTGCGCGTCATTACCACGCTGCGTGAGCGTTTTCCCGAGGTCGTCGCGGGGCTGTCCGACCACTCGAACGGCATCGTCATGTCGGTTGTGGCTTACATACTCGGCGGGCGGGTGGTCGAAAAGCACTTCACGCTCAACCACACTTGGAAGGGCACCGACCACGCGCTTTCGCTCGAGCCCATCGGCATGCACAAAATGGTGCGCGATCTCCAGCGCGCGCGCGTCTCGCTCGGCAGCCCGGTGAAGCAGCTCCTGCCCGCCGAAGCTTCGGCGATCAAGAAAATGGGCAAGAGCCTTTTCGCCGCGCGCGACCTGCCCGCGGGCCATGTGCTGACCGAGGCCGACATCGCTATGAAGTGTCCCGGCGGCGGCATCCCGCCCGCGCAAATCGGGCAGTTGCTCGGGCGCAAAACAGCGCGCGCTTTCGCCGAGGATGAGCTTTTTGAAACCGCCGCGCTGAGCTGATGCCCCGCGCCGACGACGCCCTGGCCGCGCGCATCCGCGCGGTGAAACTGCTGGTCTTCGACTTCGACGGCGTCTTCACGAACAACATGGTCTATGTCTTCGAGGACGGGCGCGAAGCCGTGCGCTGTTCGCGGCAGGACGGCCTCGGTCTCGCCAAGCTGCGCCGCCGCGGCCTCGCCATGTGCATCCTCTCGACCGAGGCGAATCCCGTCGTCGCCGCCCGCGCGAAAAAGCTTCAACTGCGCTGCATCCAGGGCTGCGAGGACAAGGGCGCCGCGCTCGATGCACTGCTCGCCGAGACGGGCTGCACCGACCGGCAGCTCGCGTTCGTGGGCAATGACATCAACGACCTGCCGTGCCTGACGCGCGCCGGCCTGCCGATCATCGTGCAGGACGCGCACCCCGACGTCCTGGCGTTCGCGCTTTACCGCACGACCGCGCCCGGTGGTCACGGCGCGGTGCGCGAGGTCTGTGACCTTTTCGATGAGGTGCTCGGATGAGCGATCCACTTTTTGATGTCAAAGACGGCGTGGTCATCGTGACCGGCGGGCTCGGCCAGCTCGGGCGGCAATACACGCGCACGCTCGTCGAACGCGGCGCGCGTGTGGCGGTCGTGGATTTGCCGATGCCCGCGGATGCCGTGGCCGCCAAACTCGGCGACCTCGCGGACTCGCCGCAGGTGATGTTCGTGCCTGCCGACATCACGCGCCGCGATTCGCTGGAAGCGGCGCTCGCGCAGATCGTCGCCCGCTGGGAGACGCCCTTCGGCCTCGTGAACAACGCCGCGCTCGATTCCCCGCCCAACGCGCCCGCCGCGGAAACCGGGCCGTTTGAAAACTACCCCGCCGAGTCGTGGGACAAGGTCATGGAGGTCAATGCGAAAGGCACCTTTCTCTGCTGCCAGGTTTTCGGCGGCGCGATGGCGCAGGCGGGCCGTGGCTCGATCATCAACATCTCTTCGATCTACGGCGTCGTCAGTCCCGACCAGCGCATCTACGCATTCCGCGCGCCGTTTTTCAAACCCGTCGCCTACTCCGCCTCGAAGTCCGCGCTCTTCAATCTCACGCGCTATCTCGCGACCTACTGGGCGGCGAAGCATGTGCGCGTCAACACGCTCGTCCTCGCCGGCGTTTTCAACCATCAGGACGAGCGTTTTCTCGCCGGCTATAACGCGCGCATGCCCATGGGCCGCATGGCCGATGAAGGCGATTACAACGGCGCGATCGTCTTCCTGCTCTCCGATGCCTCGCGCTACATGACCGGCTCCACCGTCACCATCGACGGCGGTTGGACGGCGTGGTGACCACTTCCTTCGCATGCTCTTTCACCAAGCCCTGAGCCCGATGCTGTTCGTGCTTCTGCTCGCCGCCGTCGGCTTCGGGCCCGCTTATGTGCTTACGCGGGGGCGTCCCGAGCGACTGTTCGCTGCCGCCGCCTTCGCGCCCGTGCTGGCGTTGGCATTGGTTTTGATCCCGTCCTTTCCCCTCGTCCGCTATTTTGCGCCAGTGCAAGTGTGGGCGTGGCCCGTGACTGGCGCACTGCTCGCCATCAGCCTCGCGCTCCTTTTCTGCGAACGCGGAGATCTCCGCCGCGATCTGGCCGCGCGGGGCCGTCCGCTCCTGCTCGCCGCCCTGTTCTTCCTCGCGCTCCTGGCGGTGCGTTCTTCGACCATCGTCACCGGCGGGCTCCAGCACACCGTCTTCCAATCCCAGCCCGCCGACGCCTACTGCTACACGACGCTCGCTGAATCCCTCCGCCGCGTGCCGTGGCCGCAGTTCCTCGCCGGGGCTGACCTGACCAAAAAAGCGGAGGCCGATGCGCTCGCCCGGCTCAGCCCGACGGCGCTCTACACCGCACGCACGGCGCTGCTCCCGCTCCGCTACAATCAAATGGCGCTCGAAGCTTACGGTGCGGTCGTCACTGGCCTGGAGACCTACAAGTTCTATCACCCGTTCACGCTCGCGATGGTCGCCATGCTTCTGCCGATCACGCTCTTGTGGGCGCACCGGCTCGGCCTCCCGGCGCCCTGGCTGCTGGCCGCCGGCGCGGTGAGCCTGTTCGGATTCTGGCCGCAGATGCTCCTCCAGGTGGACGCGCTCGCGCAAGTGCTGGCGGGGTTGCTCGCGCTGGTCATCGCCTACATCACCGCCAGCCTCCTCGTTGCCGACGGCGGGGCGCGGTGGGCCAATGTCACGCTTCTCACGGTCCTCCTCGCGGCGCTCGGCTGCTGCTACTCGGAGTTCCTTCCGAGCCTCGCGCTGGCGCTCGCGCTGCCGCTGGGCTTTGCGGTGAAAGAGGATCGTCGCGCGTGGAAAGTGGCCGCTCTCTGCGCCGCCGCCGGGCTCGCAGTGGTCGCTGTGCTGGCGGCTTCCGGCCAGCTCGACTGGCTGATTCGCTACCATCGTTACCGCGCGTCAGAGATTGCCGCGGAAACGGCTACGCATCTGCTCGGTCCGGTCCTGCAGTCCGGCGTCGCCACCGCCATTTTCGGATTGTTCCCGATCGAGCGCGCCTTGGAGCGTCTCCCGTTTATGTGGCCCATCGGACTGGCCCTCACGGTGTTCGTCGCCGCGCTGGCGGTGCTGTTCGTCAGCGATGTCGGCGCGGTCTTCTTCCGCAGAAAAGATCCCTTCGAGCGCATCTTGGTCAGCGCGGTGATCACGCCGCTCGCGGCTTACACGCTGCTCCTGCTGCTTCAGCGGAATTACTCGGCCGTCAAAGCGCTCATGTTCGCCGTGCCTTTTCTCCCCGCGTGCCTCGTCGCCTTTTTGTGGCGCTGCCGCGAAAGCCGGCTGCTGCCGCATGCGCGCCGACCGCTCGCCGCCGGCCTCTGCGCGCTGTGGGTCACACTGCAGTTGACCGTCGGTGCCGCCGGTCTGCACGCCGAGTCGCATGCGACCCTGCTGCTCGCCGATCTGATGGCGGGCAATTCGGTCAAAAAGGAGAATTACGATCTGCGACCGATCACCCGGAAGCTCGACGAAGTGCAACCGGTCGCACTGCTCGTTCATGCGTCCGCGCCACTCGACTGGCGCTTCCTCGTCTATGTGAATTTTGCCTTTGCCAAGTATCAGCCTTACTTCCAAGGCGGAGTGACGATCGACAACAGCAACACCACCCCGCCGTTCTACGCCGGCCAGTTGTCGCGCGTTCCGGACTATGTCGTCGTGGCAAGACGCGCCGACTTCATGGAGGCCGAGCGGCTCGGCGAACGTCTCGCCGGCACCAAAAACCTGCGGCTCTATCGCGTGACGAGCACCGACCTCGAAGCTTTCCGCCGCCACGAACCGCGCCGCCCATGAGCCGCTTCGCCGAATGGTTCTGGACGTTGATCCGCAAGCCGCAGGCGCACACTCTCAGCGGGCCGATCGCGGAGATCGCCTTCGCTCCCGGCGACGTGGCCATCGACTGCGGCGCGAACCTCGGCGACGTCACCGTGCCGCTCGCGGCGAAAGGCGCGACCGTCTATGCCTTCGAGCCGAACCCCCACGCCTTCCGGGTGCTGCAAAAGCGGACAGCGCGCTTTCCGAACGTGCATTGCTTCAACCAAGGGGTGCTCGACCGGCCGGAAAAGATGCGGCTTTACCTCCACAAGCGGGCCGAAAGCAACCAGGTGAAATGGGCCAACGGCTCCTCGCTCCTCGCGTTCAAAAAGAACGTCGATGCCGGCACGAGCGTGGAGGTTGAGATTATCGATCTGTCCGCGTTCATCGCGAAAATCGACGGCCCGATCAAGCTGCTGAAGCTCGATGTCGAAGGCGTGGAATGTCCGATCCTGAACAAGCTCATCGACACCGGCTGCGTCGCGCGCATCGGGCGGATTCTGGTCGAAACGCACGACCGCAAAATCCCCGAGCTGCGTGAGGAGACCGCCGCGCTCCGTCGCCGCATCGCGGACGCAGGATGGACCCACATCGAACTCGACTGGGAATAATTTCCAACCCATGCACGACTTTCCCTACGAAATCACCAACTGGATCGGCGGCAGCACAACGCCGGAATCCGCGAGCCATTTCACCAAGCACAATCCCGCGACCGGCGGCCCCGTCTGCCGGGTGATCCGGTCGGGCGAAGCCGAGGTGAACGCGGCTGTCGGGGCGGCGCGGCAGGCGTTCGCGGGGTGGTCGGCGACCACGCCGGTGCGGCGCGGCGAGATCCTGCACGCGCTCTGCATGGGGCTGCGCGAGCAACGGGAACGCGTGGCCCGCGTGGTCGCGCTGGAGACGGGGAAGAATATGAAATCCGCGCTCGGCGAGACGGATGGCGCGATTGCGCTCGGACTGTTTTTCGCGGGCGAAGGCCAGCGACTTTACGGCCGCACCACGACGAGCGGCACGCCGCACAAATCCGCCATGACCATCCGCCGGCCCATCGGCATCGCCGGGCTGATCATCGCGGCGAACACGCCCATCGCGAACGTCGCCTGGAAGGTTTTCCCCGCGCTCATCTGCGGCAACACCGCCGTGCTGAAGGCTGCCGAAGACACGCCCGCGACGGCGTGGGTTTTTGCCGAAATCGCGCAAGCCGCCGGGCTGCCTGCGGGCGTGCTGAACGTCATCCAAGGCATCGGGCCGGAAGCCGGGCGGGCGCTCGTCGCACATTCGGCGGTCGATGTCGTGAGCTTCACCGGCTCCACGCGCGCCGGGCGCGAAATCGCGGAAGTTGCCGGGCGCCGGCTCGCGCGCATCTCGCTGGAACTCGGCGGCAAGAATCCACTCCTCGTTTGCGACGACGCCGACCTCGACAACGCGGCGCACTGGATCATCCAGTCCGCCTTCAGCAACGCTGGCCAGCGCTGTGCCGCGGCGGGCCGCGTGATCTGTTTCGACTCCGTCTATGAGCCGCTCAAAGCAAAGCTGCTCGCGCGTGCCGCCGCGCTCAAAGTCGGCCCCACCGATGCGGATGATTACGGCCCGGTCGTCAACGAACGCCAGCTCACGAACATCCTCGCGGCCATCGACGGCGCGCAGCAGCGAGGCGCGACCGTGCTCTGCGGCGGCACACGCCTCAGCGGCGCTGGCTATTACATCGCGCCGACTTTCATCGAGGGCGCCGACCCGCACGACGAAATCTCGACCTGCGAACTCTTCGGCCCCGTCGCGTGCCTCTACCGCGTCCCCGATTTCGCCGCCGCGCTGGCGATGGCCAACGACTCGCCCTACGGCCTCACCGCCTGCATCCACACGCGCAGCATCCATCGCGCGCAGGAGTTCATCGACCGCGTGCAAGCCGGGGTCGTGGTCGTGAACGCGGGCACGTTTGGCAGCGAGCCGCACATGCCCTTCGGCGGCGTGAAGCAGTCCGGCAACGGCTCGCGCGAACCCGGCACCGAGGCGCTCGACGTTTATTCCACCCTCAAGGATGTCTATGTCACCCATGACCCCGCGCAGCTCTGAGCCAGGCTGCATCGCGCTCATCCCGGCCCGCTCCGGGTCGAAGCGCGTCGTGGACAAAAACATCCGCGAACTCGCCGGCCACCCGATGCTCGCCTACAGCATCGCCGCCGCGGTGCAGAGCGGTGTGTTTGCCAAAGTGATCGTCTCCACCGACTCCGAGCGTTACGCCGAGATCGCGCGCCGCTACGGCGCCGAGGTGCCCTTTCTCCGCGCTGCGGAAATCGCGGACGACAAGTCCGCCGACATCGAGTGGGTGGAAAGCACCCTGCGCCGGCTCCGCGAGGCCGGGCACGAGTTCGACTGCTTCAGCATCCTGCGCCCGACCAGCCCGTTCCGTTTGCCGGAAACCATCCGTCGCGCGTGGAGGGAATTCCTCGCTGAGGACGGAGTGGACTCCCTCCGCGCAGTGGAAAAGTGCGAGCAGCATCCGGGGAAAATGTGGGTTGTCCGCGGCACGCGGATGTCGCCGTTGCTGCCGCTCGGGCCCGCGGAACTGCCGTGGCACAGTACGCAATACGCGGCGCTGCCCGAGGTCTTCGTGCAAAACGCCAGCCTCGAAATCGCGTGGACCCGCGTCGTCACGGAAACCCGCACCATTTCCGGCCACGTCCTCATGCCTTTCCTCACGCACGGCAGCGAGGGGCTCGACGTGAACAACGAGACCGACTGGTGGCACGTCAACTATCTCATTGAGCACGGCGAGGCCGTGCTGCCCGCAATTTCCATTTCATGAACCAACTCCGCTACCTGCCCCGCTCCGAGTTTGACCGCGTCCGCTCGCTCTCCGCGCCGCGCGAAGATCGCGCCCGCCTTTTCGCCACACTCGCGCGCATCAACACGCTCTACATGATCGGCTGCGCCGGCTCCGGCCACCTCGGCAGCAGCTTCAGCAGCCTCGACATCGTGAGCTGGCTGCTGCTCGAGGAGCTGGGCGACGACGGCATTTATTTCAGCTCGAAAGGCCACGACGCCCCCGGCCTCTACGCCGCACTCATCGGCCTCGGGCGGATTCCTTTCGAGAAAATCCACACGCTCCGTCAGCTCGGCGGTTTGCCCGGCCACCCCGACATCGAGACCGTGCCGCTGATGGTCACGAACACCGGCTCGCTCGGCATGGGCATCTCGAAAGCGAAAGGCCTGGCGCTCGCCAACCGCCACTCCGGAAAAACGGTGCCGATCTATGTGCTGACGGGCGACGGCGAGCTGCAGGAGGGGCAAATCTACGAGTCGTTGCAGGGTGCGGTGAACCGCCAACTCGGCGAGATCACCGTCATCGTCGATCACAATAAGTTCCAGTCGGACCTGAAGGTTTCGATGACCAGCGACCTCGGC
>Ga0163144_10027312_pt1 | contig 11056 bp, 10 predicted proteins | sample OliLak19BULKMAT1_FD_123175 | JGI IMG/M metagenome (GOLD analysis project Ga0163144, IMG submission 123175) | Freshwater microbial mat bacterial communities from Lake Vanda, McMurdo Dry Valleys, Antarctica - Oligotrophic Lake LV.19.BULKMAT1 | ecosystem: Environmental > Aquatic > Freshwater >... | reverse complement strand
GGGCCCAACTTTTCCACAACTTTCTTTGCCTGCGCCCAAAAATAAATGAGAATTTCTCCGCCCAAATCCCACTTATAAGCAGATGGCCAAGTTCCCCCGCAAAAAGCTCGACCCCGCCCCGCCCCGCCTGCGTGACTGGCACGTCCGCCAGGTCTACCACATCTACCAGCGCGGTAGCCGACGCCAACGCGTCTTCCACTCCCGCGCCCAACTCATCGGCTACCTCAACCAATTCGATCGCCTCGCCCGCCGCCTCCGCGTCCGTGTCCACGCCTTCTGCCTGATGTCCAATCACGTCCACTTCCTGCTCGAACCCCTCACCAAATGGGGCATCTCCCGCCTCATGCAGCACCTCCAATCCCACTACGCCCGCAAAGTCCACCAAGCCAAAGGACTCACCGGCCACCTCTGGCGCCATCACTTCTACGCCAAACCTATCCAATCCCCCGCCCAATACCGCGCCACTCTCCTCTACATCGAACAAAATCCCACCGCCGCCAATATGGTCAAAAAGGCCCATATCTATGACTATTCCAGCGCCCCCGCCCATACTACCCAACAAACCCACCACCGCCTCAAACACCGCCACCACCAATGCGAAGTCCGCCTATACCTCGCCCGCTGGCGCAAAGAATTCCCCGACCACAAAAACTGGGCCGAATGGCTCCGCAGCCCCCGCGACGCCGGCCACCAAGCCGAACTCAAAGAAATCGAACGCATCTTAGGCACCGACCGCGTCCAAAAGACCCCAACCTTCCCCCTCCCCCAACCCCAGCCACCAACCGCGGAAGCCGCCACCGCGGCCCCCACCCCCGCTAACTCCTCCTGATCCGACTTGCCCCAGCAGACTGGCCCAAGCCTGCATACGATCTTTGTGACGCCCAATAGCACCGTCGTCCCTCACGAGAGTCCTCCCGTGAAGACTATGGCACCGCTCACTCATCCCAGCGTATCTGCTCCGGCGGACGGCCCGTAACCGTCTACACGGGCGCTCATCGGCGCTCAACGGCGCTCAACCCATCGTGGGAACACCAGAAGCATCGCCCAATCTCATACACTCCATCAGGTTGGACTTCGCTACGCTGTAGGTCCGCAATCCTCGGAGCACTCGCGCAGGCGCCAGAGCTAGATGCCGCTGGCGAGGAAAGGGAGCAGCGCGAAGATCGGAGCCGAAAAGGACCCATCGCCCCCGGATTTTGGGCCGTCTTCAGGCGAACAACCACAAATACAGTGCAGATAAGGAGAGAGACAAGTGATTTTCGACGGGAATATCCCTCACCCAGCTCTGCCGAGGTGCTTTTAGCTCTGCCGAGGTGCTTTCGCTGTAAATCTCAGTCCGACGGGTCAAGAACTGACTTTTTTTCATGAAGATCCAAGCAAATTAGTCTCCACTAATTTAGCCTCGAATCAATTAAGCCCACTTCTTCCAATCGTTTCGAATAATGCCAGACACCAAAACCGTTCACACAAAAAACACGTTGCCGCTAAACAAGATAAATGTCTTTGCATCAACACCTTACAATCCGCCGATCCCAAACGGCCCCCCGGAAACGACCTCCCCCAAGCCACACTCAAATGGTGCCCCTACCGCAACAACCCCTTCACCTTCGAAGACAGGTCCCGATAACTTGCTTCATCGACCGTTGCCGATCCAGTAAACTTCCAGGCCACCCGACCCTCCGCATCCAGCAACAACAGGTACCCCGCGGCTGCGGTGCCGAAGCCCAAGCGCTTCTTCCAATCTCCCACGCCACCGTAAACCGTGATCACGTGCTCCTGATCTTCCTTCGGCGTGCCGCGACGCATCCCGCTGTCGATAAACCACTTGCCCATCACGGCCATCCCGCCAATCATCGGCACCTCGAAGAACGTCACCCGCGCCTCGCGCCCGAAATCCGCCCGGAAGCGGTTCGTCCAGGCCTCTACCGCGAACCGCGACTGATAGCTGAAACCCACAGCCACGAAGGCCACCTTCCCCGCGGCCAACCCCGGCAAAGTCGCGGCGCGACCCGTCAGAAACTCACCCTTCATGGCGGGCAACCGCTCCCCCACTTCGATCGCGAACAACAGGGCACACATTGGCAGTATCATTCTCTCTCTGATGCCACTCTAAGCCGAAAAGAATCAAGCACCCCCCGGTTCGTTACATCAAACGTAAACCGAAGTTAGAACAACGGTCCGATCAACTTCGTCGCTTCGCCCATGATGATCGGCAAAACGTTCGTGCTGATGAAGTACATCTGGTTGAAGCCCGCGCCGTACCACCAGTAGGCGAACTGCACTGGGAACGATGGGTCACGGAGCCGGGGCGCCCAAGGTTTAAGGTCACCGAACCGCCCGGGCACAAGCCATCGACGCTCGTGTATTTATCCCGCGCGACGTTGACCTGGTAAATGCTGGCCGCGTTGGACTCGGCATTGAGCCGCGTGAAACTCGCTGGCGTCCGGTCAAACGCCCGGTCTCCCGGGGGAATCGTCGGCCGGCCCGAGTTGGGTCCATTGCCGATAATCGAACTCGCCGTGATCGACTGAATGCGACCGATGGGCGACAGATTGTCTCCCAACCAAACCTGCGTTGGAACCGCCAGGAAGGTGCCAGCTATCCCGTGCACGTAGGGATCGACTCCCTCTACCTTGAAGGTGTAAGTTCCACTTCAAAGAGTTAGCGGATTCGCCGGGCTGGCCTGTGCCGTCGGCGGAGGAATTGGGGCTTGCGCCTTAGCGCCGCCCACCATCAGCCATCGCACCGAGGGCGTAAATAGAACGTTTCATGTAATTTCTCTCCTGGAGTGAGTTGGCTGCTCTTGGTAAACCGAACCACGGGAACCGGGACGTAAACAAATAAGTAATTAGCGAACCTCGCAACTGGCAATTAAAAAACGCGCCGCCTCTGGAGTTACCCCCAACGGCGGCGCGACTTTGTCGAGAGACTGCGAAGCTAAAACAAATTTGCAGTCTTGGCTTCGCCCATGATGGGCAGGGCGTTTGTGCTGATGAAGACGATCTCGAAGGGAGAGTACCACCAGTAGTCAAACTGCACCGGGAACGAGGACATGTTGAACGTCAACGAACCAGAGCAAGCCGTGCGACCGGCGTTCGGGAATACGCTGAAGGCAGGCGACAGCCACTTACCGAAATCAGCCTCGACGCGCGTCACAGAACCACTCGAACCCAAGTTAGAAGACGCGATGATGTCCAGCGTACCGTATTGATCGTTGGGACCAAGAGGGGTCAGCGGGCCAATTCTCGAGTTGATCGGGAATCCAGCGTAGGCACTCCACATACCGGAGATGCCATAGTTCGGGGAGGTGCCGGGAGCGCGATCCCTACCGTTAGCCGTGCGAGCGGGATCGTGATCGATATCGCGAGCCGTGAACGCGGCGTAGCCAACCAACGGATTTGCGCCAGCCGGGCAGCCGACGAGGCCCGAATAGGGCGACAGCCGCGCACGGCCAGTGGCCGGACGACCTTCGACCGTGCTCACCAGATAGATCTCGGCGGCGAAGCCCTGTCCGAACGGAACGAAGTAGAAGTCATACTGCATCGGGCGTGAGGAGAGGTTCATCGTAATCGAGCCACCTGGGCAATGCACCGGGGCACCCAAGTACTTGTCGTTTACCGTGTTGATTTGGTAGTGACCGCCACCATCCGTCTCCAAGCGGGTATAGCTGATTCCCGTCCTCCGAGTTTCGGAAGGTCCCGTACCGATGATGGAGCTCGCTACGTAATTGTTGATGAGACCTCTGGTCGCCCCCGCCGCCAAGGGGCGTACCTCGAAACTGCCGACGATCCCGTAGATGTACGGGTTAATACCTTCAACGGTGAACGTATAGGTGCCCGGCGTGAGGCCGATTGCGCAGCCAGCGGGGCCGGTCCCCGTGAAGGGAGGAACGACCAAGCCCGTGGGAGGGGGAGTGGGTTGGGCATTAGCGCCGCCCACCATGAGCGACAAAGCCGCTATGGCACCGAGCGCGTAGATAGAACGTTTCATATAATTACTCTCCTTGAGTGAGTTGGCTGCTATTGATCCACCGAACCACGGGAACCGTGAGGGAAACAAAAGTAAAAAAATGCGAGTCCTGCGACTGTTAGTACTAGAACTGCAAGCTCGTGGGTTATGGTCGATTCCTCAAATTACTTCCTTTCGTCAACGCCACGATACCGGGCTCGGGATCTTTCCGCGACGCGTCAGTCACGTCGCAATTTCTTTCGAGATGCCATTCAGTTAGCACTATAAGTACTAAGTACCGCCACTTTCCTTAACGTAACTCCGCCGGCTGCGTTTTTGAGGAGCGAATTCCTTTTTCACTTACTCGATTTTCCGCCGTCCGTGGTATCCTCGTTGGCGGCAGCGATGAAATTTACATCTCCATCCAACATTGCGTAAAAGTTTGGGCGAAACTGTCACCGTTTGCGCTTTCTTTTTTATAAGGACTCTGTGGAACAAAAAACTGTGATCGACGACCTCTTCGTTCTCGCCTACGAAGAATTACGGCGCTTGGCTCTCGCCGTTCGCCGCAATGACCCGAGCGAGACTCTCAACCCAACGGCGCTCGTGCATGAAGCCTTCATGAAGTTATCGGGCACGAACTCCTTTGAAGCCACTTCGCCCCTTTATTTCAAACGCGTCGCCGCCCGCGCCATGCGGCAAGTGCTGGTGGAAGCGGCCCGGCGGCGTCAGGCCGAGAAACGCGGAGGTGTGGGATTTGTCCGCATTTCACTGGATGATTGGCCAGAAGTCGCCGCCACCAGTAACGAAGAGTTGCTCACTCTCGACGTCACATTGCGCGAACTCGCCCAACTCAATCCCCGGCAGGAACAAGTGGTGGAGGCTCGTTTCTTTGGCGGACTCGACGTTGCCGAAACCGCCGCGTTATTGAACATCTCAGAAGAAACTGTCGCGCGAGACTGGCGCGCCGCCAAGGCCTGGCTCTCCAGCGAACTACGACGCCGATAGAAAGACGCACCCTTTTGCGAGGCTGGCTAACTTGAAACCAGAACATTGGGAGCGAATTCAAGCTCTATTCCACCGTGCACTCAGCTTGCCCGAAGCTGACCGCGTCGGCCTCCTTACGTCTACTGACGAAGAGCCCGAAGTGTTGAGTGAAGTGAATATGATGATCAGTGAAGACGCGCGTCCCGCTGAATTATTCAATAGTGGACTTGGCCAGTTAGCCAACGCCATTCTTCACGGCGGCGTCGAGCAGCAGAAGTTTCACCCTTACCGGTTAGTTAAGTTACTCGGCGAAGGCGGTATGGGCGTCGTCTATCTCGCCGAACACGAAGAAACCGGAACCCAAGCTGCCGTCAAAGTACTACGCGACTCCTGGATCTCGCCGGCCCGCCGCGAGCGCTTCCAGCGCGAACAGGATAGCCTCGCCGGGCTCATTCATCCCCACATCGCCCGCCTCTACGAGGCCCACGTCGCCCCTGATGAAACTCCCTGGTTTGCCATGGAGTATGTTGACGGCCTCTCCATCACCCGCCACTGCCGCCACCATCACCTCGATACTTTGTCCCGTCTCAGCCTTTTCCACTCGCTCTGCGAAGCCGTCGAGCACGCCCACCAACATCAACTCATTCACCGCGACCTCAAACCCTCCAATGTCATGGTTTCGACCGACGGCGTCGTCAAACTCCTCGACTTCGGCATTGCCAAGCAAATCGACCTCTCCCAACCCGGCTCCATCGACGCCCAACGCTGGATGACCCGCTCCCACGCCGCCCCCGAGCAGTTACTCGGCGAACCCACCGGCGTCTTCACCGACATCTATGCCCTCGGCCTCATCCTCTACGAACTCCTCACCGATCGCCTCCCCTTTGACCCTACGCGCCGCGTTCCCGAAGCCGCGCCACCCGCGTTGCCGGGCGCCGAGGGCGAACTCTTCCAAATCTGCCTCACCGCCATGCACCGCCAGCCCGAAGAGCGCTTCTCCTCGGTCAGCCGCCTGCTTGAGGCATTGCACCAATGCCGCCATCGAACCAGCCGCGCCGCCGGTGCCTGAAGGAGCACTTACCGACCCGGTAGTAATGTGTACTTACCCGGCGAGAGCGTGAAATACTCAATCTTCCGTTTCACCGGCTCCACCTGCACCAAGCTGCGAGCATCGGAGAGCGTATAGGCGAGCTTCTGTAACTCTTTTCCCAGCGGAACTGCGTTCGAGATCGCGGCGCCCTGCATGACCGCCTGTTGCACTGAAGCGCGGTCTTCGGGGAAAGTATGCTGAATTGGAATTCCGAGCACCTCTTCAATGCCGCCCATATGGATCGGCACGTCTTTCTGCCAGCGGTTCAAGATTACACTCAGTCGGTCTTCCAGGCCCAGTTCCTGCAAGAAACGAACCTTCTCGCGGGCTTGATAGACGCTGGCTAAGTCTGGCGTAAGTACCAGAAAAGTCCGCCGCGCTTCCTGTATGGCTTCCAGGGTCATATCATCGAGTTGTCCAGCTAAGTCTACGCAGACGGTCCGGTAGCGGCGCCGCGCATAGTCGATCAAGCGGCGGGCGCGCACCGGGAGTTGATCGGGCGGCCGACGCAAGGCACCCGCGCCCAGCACCTCCAGTTGACCGCTGCCGCCCATGGCGGCTGGACGGCAGACTAACTCGCTCCAAACGGTATCATCCATCTCGAGAATTCGCTCCAGGGCGTCGTGGGCCGAGAATGAATTCGCCAATTTCAGGAGAAATCGCGTCAGGCCGGCGTGTAAGTCGAGATCGGCGAGTAACACGCGGTTGTCCGGCAAACAGGAAAGCTGAATAGCGGCGTTCGCCGCCACCACGGAAGCTCCATCGCCGGCTTTGGCCGGCAGAAAGGCATAAACATGGTCCGAGACCGCGCGATCCGTCACCGCGCTGCGGGCTGCTTCTTCGAGCCGTAGTAATGCTTCGCGAAAGAGATCGGTATCGAAAGGTAGATAGAGCACCTCATGGATGCCCGCGCGCATCGCGGCGATAATCCGTTGAGGCTCCGGCTGATTGCAGAGACCGACGACAAAGATATGTTTCTCGAGACCCCTGGCAAAATCGAGCGCCGCAGCAAAATCGGTATCGAGATCGAGGAATACTACTTGAGGCGCGTGTGCGTATTGAAAACGACGCCAGGGTTCCGCCGGCGGATACTGCTCGAAGCCATTCAGCAGCATCACCCCGCGAGTATGCTCGGCCCAGGAATGGACGGCAAAGCGCTGCTCACTGCTCGTACTAATCAAAACCCCGCGCAGCATCAGAAACCTTTCACGGCGTAAAGGTTGGCACTTTCCCGCGCGCGCCGGATAAACTCGGCGGAATCCTCACCGCGCAATCGCTCGGCCACGCCGGCCTGACAATCGAAGCCCGCTTCATATAATTGCTCGCGCACGGCTTCCATTACGGCAATCATGTCCATGAGCGAACACTCTTTGGTGAGTCCGAATTCATGCGCGCTCAACGGCTCGAAATGATCCTGCGGTTCGCGGAAAGCGCCGATGATGGCCGAGGACCGCCGATCCGCCGCCTGCACTGCAAACAGGGCCATGCACTGCCGCCCTGGGCGTCGCTGGACGGCCGGCCCCGCCACGGTTCTTGCCGGCGCCGGAACGGAGGGCGCGCGTTGAGACAGGCTCTCCTGCAAACGCGCGAGGGCCGCCTGATTGCTCTCGGTCATCTCCGTCATGGCCTTCTCCAACTGCTCCACTTCCTGGGCCAGTTTCCACTTGATCTCGGCTAAGTCGGTGCCCGTGGTCAATAGGCGAAGCTTGCGGGCGATGCTCTGCATGCGGCCGCCGTGGTCTTTGTCACGCTTGGCAAATTGATCCGCCACCGATGACAGCAGATCGAGGATCTCCATGGTCTCCCGCTCCTGCCGACGCACGTAACCCGACAGTTTCTTGCCGTAATCCTCCACGGCGCCGCTAAAGCGGTCCCTCGCATCGGCGATGCCTTTCTTATCAAGCGACGGTTGTACACTCGCGCGGATGGTCTTCAACTGCCGCCGTGGCTCGTCGAATAACTCCTTGGGCGAATCCGGCAGATACTTCACCACCGCGTCCATCACGCCGCCAAAACCTTCCACTAAGTGCTTATAGGCTTCGGCGACATCGTCGAGCTGGGTGATTTGCTTGCGCAGCGAGAACATGCGGTGCTTATCGGCCAGTCCGCGCGGGTCGTGAACTATTTCAAAACGCTGAGCCATTCGCGCAGCACGGCGTTAAACTCGCCGGGCCGCTCAAGCATCAGGTAGTGCCCCACGCCGCTGAGGACGGTGGCGTCAAAGTCGGCGTACTTGCGGTTGACCGCCAGGTTGGTGGCCGGATCGCCCGGCCCGCGGGGGGCCGCATTGATCGCGCGGATGGGCACTTTCACGTTGCGCAAAAGCCCAGGAAAATCGACATTCGGATAGTCACGAATTAGGGCGGTGAGCAGGGCCGGATCGCGCGATAGAGCCTGGCCCTTAACTTCGCCGGCTAACGGTGACCCGGCGGCAAACATATCCGCGATCACTTTGGTGATGGTGCCGCGAAAATCCTTCGTAAACAGATCGGCGAACTGATCGGCTTGCTCTCGTGTCAAGTTCGCATCCGCGTTGTGCATGGTGTCCACCAGGATCACCGCCCGCACCATCGGCAGCTTCGCGGCCGCCAAGAGCACCACAGGGCCACCCAGGGAGTGGCCCACCAGAATGACGCGCTTCAGCTTCAGGTGCTCCACCACGGCGCGCACATCGCCGGCCAAGCTATCCAAGGTAAAAACCTTCCGGCGGCCGGCGGCGGATTGGCCGTGGCCCGGTAAGTCGAGGGTAACTACCTGGTAACTTCCCGCGAAGTAAGTGGCTTGCTCCCGCCAAGCGCTACGTTCACTAGCCCAACCATGCACAAAGACCAGCGCCGTATCTCCCGCGCCGCGGGTGTCGTACTGAATGCGGACGCCCTCGGGCCGGCGTAAGTCGGCGAGGAACATAGCGGTAAATAGGAGTAAGTGCATTATCGTACCGGAGAGTAAGGAACAGCCTTATAGAGAGCGATCTCAATCGATTTTGGCACGGGACCGTGCGCCACCGCGTGTTCCGTGCGGACACGGACCCATTCAGGGTCCGCGCGAAAGGCGTTCCAAGCTTGTTCGCGTTCCGCCAGGCTCGCGAACGGAGTGAGATAAACCAGATTGGGCATGTTTCGGCCAGCGGTGGTTTCGGCGTAGAGCACCGGATGGATGCCGCAGCGATGGAAGATGGGGATTTCCGGCCCGGCAAAACGCTCGTGGAGGGGAATCATCTGGGCGGCGTTTGCGGCCTGATAGAGGCGGTACTCGAAGTAACGCGGCGAGGCGCCCTGGTCCGCAGCCTGGAGTAGGGGCGAATACGGTGTGGGCCGCAGATGATGGACGGAAAGGCTCTCGTAGATGAGTCCGGCCGGCTCCGGCACCATCAGCGACGAATAGTGCGCATACGAGTCATGCCCGGTTACCACCAACACTTGCGGCAGGGGCGCGGTGACCACGCCTTCCAGGATCAGCAGGGGCCGCCCACCGGCGGCGGGCAGCCATTCGGCAGCCAGCCAGGCGTGCAATTGCTCCAGGCTTTGGCCTTGGGCCAGCAGATATTGGTGCAGGGTGTAGAAGCTCATTGGGTTCGCCTGTTATCTTAACGTTGATGACCCGCCGATTTGCTTGCGCACTTGTAGTCTGCCTGCTTTCCGCCGCGGACCACCGCGCGCCCGCCGGCGACCAGACCGCCGCCCGCCGCCCCGGTGCGGATTCCGTACTGCCCGGCGGGCGAATTGTCCATCCCCTGGGCGAACAGCACGCCACGGGCCCCGGACCCTTCGGCCTAGCCGTTTCGCCCGACGGCAAGACGGCGGTTAGCGCTGACGGCGGCCCGGGCCGCTTCTCCTTGACGTTTCTCGATCACATCGACCAGAATCACTGGCAAGTGCGTTCGCTCAAAACGAAAACGCGCGAAGAACGCGAAAAAGAGAAGGAGAAGGATGGCGACGATTGGCGCAGCGTCTTCATGGGCCTCGCTTTCGACACCGACAAGCAACTCTACGCCTCGGAGGGCAACTCGGGCGCGGTGCGGTTGCTGAATCCTTCGAACGGCAAGCTGATGGCCAAGCTGGAGCTCAACCAAGGCGACTTCCGCGACAGCTATTCCGGCGACTTGGCGCTCGACCGTAAGCGTGACTTGCTCTATGTTGTCGACCAAGCCAACTTCCGTGTCGCCATCTTCGACACGCGGAAGCGCCGCTTGGTGAAAAGCGTGCGCGTCGGCCGGTTGCCTTTTTCGATTGCTCTTTCGCCCGACGGCCGGCGCGCCTATGTCACGAACCTGGGCATGTTCGAATACAAGCCGATTCCCGGCGCGGACGCGAAGAAAGCCCGAGAGACCGGGCTCGAGCGGCCCGCATTTGGCTTCCCTTCGGCCGACGCAGAAAAGGGGACCGATAAGGCACCCGGGTTGGGCAGCCCGAATGCGCCCGAAGCGAACTCGTTGTGCGTGTTGGATGTGGAAGATGCCGCCAACGCGAAGGTGGTGAAGTTCATCAAGACGGGCATTGAGTTTGGGCGGGAGAGCCTCGGCGGATCCAGCCCGACGGGCGTGACGGTGACCGCCGACCGCATCTTTGTGGCGAACGGGCACAATGACTCGATCACCGTGGTGGACGCCTTCAGCTTACTGGTGCTGCAGAATATTCCGTTGCGCGTGCCGGGCCTTGAAAGCCTGCGCGGCGTGTTGCCCATCGGCATGGCTTATCATGCGGCCTCCGGCTGGCTGCTGGTAGCCGAGGCCGGGTTGAACGCGATTGCAGTGGTGGATCCGCGCCGCGGGCAAGTGTTGGGCCATGTGCCCACGGCGTGGTTTCCGACCAAAGTGGTGGTGGACGGCGAGCGTGTCTTTGTGGTGAATGCCAAGGGGTTCGGCACCGGACCCAACGCCGACAAGACCGGGCCGTTGGCGCGTAGCTTTCAAGCCGAAATGCGCCGCGGCGCTATTCAAATTTTCAACTTACCCAAGGCGGCCGATTTACCCGCACTTACTGGCCGGGTTTGGGATTACAACGGTGCCATTCCTACCAAGGCCGCGCCGAT
>Ga0163144_10027311_pt1 | contig 11057 bp, 9 predicted proteins | sample OliLak19BULKMAT1_FD_123175 | JGI IMG/M metagenome (GOLD analysis project Ga0163144, IMG submission 123175) | Freshwater microbial mat bacterial communities from Lake Vanda, McMurdo Dry Valleys, Antarctica - Oligotrophic Lake LV.19.BULKMAT1 | ecosystem: Environmental > Aquatic > Freshwater > Lake... | reverse complement strand
GAGTCCGCGAGGCTCTTCACGTTGCCCACGCGCGAGGCCAGATGGACGACGTGCGTCACCGGGCCGCAGAACTCGGCGAGGCTCGGCGCGCCCGCCGGATCGCCGAGATCGCACCGCAGGAAGCTCGGGTAGAGACCGTCCGGTCCGGGTACGATGTCCGTGCCCCGGTGCTCGATCCCTTTCTCGCTCAGGATGCGGCCCAGCACGCGTCCGATGCCGCCCGCGGCTCCGGTCACGAGGACCACGGGCCTGCGGACCTCGGACAGCGCGCGGGCGGCGAGCCGGCTCGCCGAGACGCGCTCGCGAAACGCGAGCGGGCCGGCGCGGACGATCGACATGGGGACGCCGCGCTGCGCGGCGAGATAGCGCAGCGCGTCCTCCACCACGCGCGCGCGCGCGTCAGGCCGGTCGCCCGCCAGCAGGCAGACGCGCCTCAGGCTCGCGCGGCTCTCGGCGGCGGCCGCCGCGGCCGCGATCCCGGCTCCCGCGTGGCCGTACTCCCCCGGATCGTCGACGTAAAAGAGGACGTCATCGCCCCCACCCGCCTCGAGCTCCCGCGCAAGCCGCTCGCCGAGGACGCCGCCGGCTCCCGCGATTAAAGCGCTCATGACGGAAGCCCCGTCCCGGAGCCCTGAATGCGGCCCGCGAGGACGTTGGCGCTCTCCGGTCCGCAATGGAACAGCAGGTCGAGAGCCGTGATGCCGGGCAGCGGCTTCTCGCCCGCGCCCCGGGGATATTCGGGATGCTTAAAGCCCTGCCACTGGATGCCCACGCCGCCGGCGCGGAAGGCCTCCTGGTCGAGGTACTGGCGGCACGCGCCTTCCCCCGACAGATAGACCGTCGCTCCCGCCATCTTGCACATATTGAGGACGAACTCCGACTTTTGGCCCGGAATCTCGCCCATCTGCGACGTGAGGGCGACCGGCGTGCGGATCTCGAAGGACTCGAGGAAGAATTTCAGGAGCTCGACGTTGAGATCCACCAGCCTTCCCCACTTCGACTCGAGAATCGATTTCAACGGCGGCGCGTAGCGGTCGTACCAGGGGGCGCGGCGATAGATCTGCTCGAGCGCCAAGCAGTGCTTGCGCCGCCAATGCGGGTCGTCGGCCAGCGCCTTATCGAGGATGCGTTCCTCGCGGCTGTTCTGGACCACGGGGACCGTGAGCCACCGCCAGCCTTCCGCCGCGGACGCCGCGGGGATGCGGGTGCGGTTCTGGAAGTTGCGGCGCTCGAACTGCACGTGATCGACGATCAGGAACTTGTCGGCGCGGCGGATCTTGTCGAAATAGCCCAGCCAGGGAAGATAGTGGGGCTGATGGGCGGCGAGGATCATACGGGCCTCCTAGGGGGGAGCCCCGGGAGTATAAAGCTCTCGAGCGCGGCGTACCATGAAGGCGGCGTAACGTCCGCGCGCCGGTTTTGCTACGCTGACCGCGCGCATGAAATTGGTCATCGTCGAGTCGCCGAACAAGGTCCGCAAGATCAAGGACTTCCTGGGCTCCGCGTTCCGCGTCGCGGCGTCGTTCGGGCACGTGCGCGACCTTCCGCCGGCGGGCGGCCTCTCCGTCGAGTTCGTCGACGGCAAGATCAAGCCCGTCTACGCGATGATCGAGCGGTCCGCGCGCCATATGAAGGAGCTCTCCGAGCTCGCCGCGAAGGCCGACGAGGTCATCCTCGCCACCGACCCAGACCGCGAAGGCGAGGCGATCGCGTGGCACGTGAGCGAGCTCATAGGCAAGCACACGTACAGCCGCGTCGTCTTTCACGCGGTCACGAAGGCCGAGGTGCAGAAGGCGATGGCCAAGCCGCGCCCGCTCGACCGGCATCTCGTCGACGCGCAGCAGGCGCGCCGCGTGCTCGACCGGGTCGTGGGCTGGGTCGTGAGCCCCACTTTACGGCAGGTCTCCAAGGACGCGCGCAGCGCGGGACGCGTCCAGTCCGTCGCCTTGCGCCTCGTCGCCGACCGGGAGAAAGAAGTCGGCAAGCACAAGACCGTGGACTACTTCGCCCTCTCGGCCAAGCTCGAGAAGCCCGGCGCGCCGCCGCCTTTCATCGCGAAGCTGCTCACCTGGAAGCATCATCCCCTCGGCCAGCGCCTGCGCGATCCCGCGCTCGCCGAGAAGACCGTCGCGTGGGCCAAGACCGTCCCGTGGCGCGTGCTGTCCTGCGATCGCCGGGACTCCTCGCGCAATCCCCCGCCTCCGTTCACGACGGCGACCGTGCAGCAGGCCGCGTCCGTGCGCCTCGGCTTCAACCCCGACGCGACGATGAAGCACCTGCAGGCGCTGTTCGAGGACGGCAAAATCACGTATCACCGCACGGACTCGACGGCGCTCTCGCCCGAGGGCCTAGCCGAGGCGCGCGCGGTCATCAAGAAGGATTTTCCGCCCGAGTACCTGCCGAAATCCCCCATCCTCCACGCGACGAAGGCGGCCAACGCCCAGGAAGCCCACGAGGCCATCCGTCCCACGCACGCCGAGACGGGCGCGGACGCCTTGGGAAGCGGCGACGCCGGCAAGCTTTACCGCCTGATCTGGCAGCGCTTCATCGCCTGCCAGATGGCCCCCGGCCGGGACCAGATCACGACCATCGATGTCGCCTGCGCCCCGGACGAATGGAAGACGGAGAAAGGCGAATCCGTGCCGATGGGTATTTTCCAGGCCAAGGGGAAGGTCACCTTGTTCGACGGCTGGCGCAAGCTGACGGGAGAGGACGCCACGGACGAGTCCAAGAAAAAAGGGAAGAAAGACGCCGACGAGCCCGACGACGACGAGAGCGACGGCGAGCTTCCCATGCTCAACCCGGGAGACGAGCTCTCCTTGCTCGGCATCGACGCTCTCAAGCGCTCGACGAAGCCGCCGCCGCGCTACACGCAGGCCTCGCTCATCAAGAAGCTCGAGGCCGAGGGCATCGGCCGCCCGTCCACGTACGCCGCGATCATGCGCGTCATTTTAGAGCGAGGCTATGTTAAGGAAGAGAAGCGAAAGCTGCACGCGACGCCGCTGGGGCTGAACGCGTCCGACTTCCTTGTGAGCCACTACTCGGGCAACTTTATCGACATGGACTACACCCGGCGCCTCGAGGACGACCTCGACAAGATCGCGCGGGGCGAGGCCTCGTGGGAGAAGGTGGTGACCGAGGCCAGCTTCGCGGTGATCGCGCTCGCGCGCCGCGCGGGGCTCTGGTACGATCCGCTCGTTCCGCGCGCGCCGAAGCCTGCGGCTCCGGGAAAGCCGAAGGCCTAGCGGTCGGACTCGGGGCTCGCCTCTAAGTTATTCACAAACTTGGTACGGACCAAGTTTGTCATGCCCGCGGTATAGCCCATGTGCATTGGCGTCTAACACTGAGCCTCAGCCGCCGCGGCAAACCGTGCTCAGGTGCGTCCGGACGCAGTAGAGCACGCCGCGGTCGGCTGAAGACAATGGTTCCGGTCGGCCCTAATTCCCAAGCTCAATGGGAGGCTCACCCCCGAAAGCGAGCCGAGCTCGCCCCGATATTCTCCGCAAATTTTGCGTAGAACAGCTTTGACAATGCTTAGATTAATCGCCATAATATCCGCATGAGGTGCGGAGAATGACCTATCTCTACGACCTGCCAAAGTGGCCGAAATTCACCTGGAACGAGTCTACCTTAACGAGCATGTTAGCGGCCGTGGGCCGAAAGCAGGGCCGCCTGCTCGGCCGGATGGAAGGGCTCGGCTTGGCGGAACGCAACGAAGCCGCGCTGCGAGCTCTCACCCAGGAAGCGCTCATGTCAAGCGAGATCGAAGGCGAGATTCTACGGGCCGACCTCGTCCGTTCTTCCATCGCGCGAAGGCTCGGCATGGACGCGGCGGGCCAGGCGCCGGCCGACCGGAAAATCGAAGGGCTCGCGGAGATGGTTGTGGACGCGACGAGCAACTATGAGCAGCCGCTGACGAAGGAGCGGCTGTTCGGCTGGCATCGGGCATTATTTATGGAAGGACATACGCCCTACCCGATCGCGATCGGACGCTGGCGCGACGACGCGAAAGGCCCAATGCAGGTCGTGTCCGGACAACTCGGCGCCGAGAAGGTCCACTACGAGGCTCCGGCGGCGCCGCGGCTGGAAAAGGAGATGGCGGATTTCCTCGCCTGGGAAAACGGACGGGACGCGCTCGACCCCGTGATCAAGGCGGCCATCGCGCATCTGTGGTTCGTGACGCTCCACCCGTTCGACGACGGCAACGGGCGCATCGCGCGCGCCATCACGGACCGGGCGCTGGCCCGCTCCGAGAACAGCGGCCGGCGCTTCTACAGCATGTCCGCGCAGATCCGCATCGAACGCCGCGCCTACTACGACGTGCTCGAGCTCACGCAGAAGGACACGCTCGACATCACCGACTGGCTGACGTGGTTCCTCGGCTGCCTGGACCGCGCGATCACCGGAAGCGAGGGGCAGCTTGCCTCGATCCTCGCGAAAGAGCGCTTCTGGAAGAATCATATGGGCCAAGCGCTCAACCCGCGCCAAAGCCTCATGCTCAACAAGCTCCTCGACGGATTCGAAGGCAAGCTCAGCTCGGGCAAGTGGGCCAAGATCGCGAAGTGCTCGCAGGACACCGCGCACCGCGACATCACGGGGTTGATCGCGAAAGGATTCCTCATCATCGATGAAGGTCGCGGCCGCAGCACGAGCTATTCGCTCAAGCCCTGATACCGGACCTTGCGCGGATTAGTAAGCCCTGTTAGACTTGAGACAACGGAGCCCCCTAATGCCCACCCTTCTGACGTGCGCCTGCGGCGCATCATTCAACCTCAAGGACGAGCACGCGGGCGGCGCGTTCGCCTGCCCGAAGTGCGGCGGGGCCCTGAAGACGGCGGGCGCCGCGACGACGACGGACTTCCCCGGGGAGCACCATCCGGCGTTCCACCGGAATAAGTTCCTCCTGCGCCAGAAGCTCCTGTCGATCTCCGAGAAGTACTCGCTCAGCGACGAGCAGGGCAACGGCGTGATCTGGATCGAGCGGCCCGCGCGCGTTCTGCGCCAGGTCGGGGCGATCGCCGCCGGGCTCGCGGTCGGCGCGGTCCTCATCGGCCTGGGCATGCTGCTGGGAAATTGGGGCGTCATCGTCGGCGCCGTCCTGGCGCTACCCGCGTCCTTGGCGGTGATGATCATGCTCGGGCCCAAGCGCCACGTGACCTTCTACTCCGATGAGGCGATGACCGCTCCGCTGCTGAAGGTCTATCAGGACCAGCGGTTCGTCCTGCTGACCGCCACCTACAGCGTGGCGCTCCCGGACGGGACGCAGCTCGCGAAGCTGGAGAAAAACCACATCCATAATCTGCTGCGCAAGAAATGGGCGGTCTACCGCCCTGACGGGAACGTGTGGGCCGTCGCGCGGGAGGATTCGATCCTGCTCGCCCTGCTGCGGCGCTTCCTCGGGACCTTCTACGGGCTCCTGCGCACCAACTTCATCATCTGCCATGGAGAGTCGGAGGACGTCATCGGCGAGTTCAACCGTAAGATGACCATCCGGGACCATTACGTCCTCGACATGTCCGCCGACGCGGCGCTCCGGCTCGACCGGCGCGTCGCGACCGCGCTCTGCGTCCTGCTCGACACCGGCGAAAGCCGCTGATGGACGACGTCCCGGCGAGGGTGCCGCGTCCCCTGACCGCGGACATGCTCGAAACCCGCGAGGATTTCGAGCGCGGCATGTCGATGCTTCCTCCGGTGACGATCGCGCTGATCTTCTTATGCGTCGCGATCCACGTCCGCGTCATGCTCATGGGCCCCGCGCTCGCCGAGGAGGCCGTCTATCTTCCGGGGCGCATGGATACGGCGCTGGTGCTCGCGGGCCAATGGCGCCGCCTCTTCAGCGCGGTGTTCCTGCACGCGTCGCCCAGCCACCTTCTCGGCAACATGGGCGCGCTGTTCATCCTCGGCATGGGCTGCGAGCACGCCTTCGGCCGAGGGCGCACCCTCGCGCTGTATCTCGCGGCTGGGCTCGCGGGCAACGTCGCCGGGCTCGCGCGCGCCGGAACCTCCGTCGGCGCCTCGGGCGCGATCTTCGGGCTGATGGGGCTTCTCGCCGCCTCCTTGCACCTGCACCGGGACCGCATGGTCGTGCGCGACCGTCGCCTTCCCGTGGTCCTCCTCGTCTGGGCCGTCTACGCTCTCCTGACCGGGATGTTGAGCCCCGAGGTCGACAATATGGCTCACGCCGGAGGCCTCGTCGCGGGGCTGATCGCCGGACGCATACTCGTGCCGCGCGCCCTCGCGAAAGCTTAGAAGGCCCTTGACGTCCGCCGCCTCATATGTATAATTATTCATAGTTATGAATAAATATGCAGATAGAGCCGAAGGCAAGGCCGCCCGTCAGACGGCGATCCTCGAGGCGATCACGCAGGAGGAGGTCGCCACGCAGAACGATCTCGTGCGGTGCCTCAAGAAACGCGGCATCGCCGCGACCCAGGTCTCCATCTCCCGCGACATCGCGGAGCTCGGCCTCGTGAAGGCGGCCGGCGCGTACCGCCCCGCCACCGGCGAGGCCGCCCACGACGCCGAGATGCCCCTGCGCACGTTCGTGCGCAGCGTCTCGGCCGCGGGCCCGAACCTGACCGTGATCCGCTGCGACACGGGCACCGCGCCGCGCGTGGGCCTCGTGCTCGACGGGCTGGCCCAGCCCGGGCTCGTCGGCACGCTCGCCGGCGACGACACCGTCTTCGTGGCCGGCGATTCCGCCGCCGCGCAGAAACGCCTGATTGAATTCATCGAATCGAGGATGACCAACTGATATGAAGAAGAATCCCCTCATCGTGCTCGCGTTCAGCGGAGGCCTCGACACCACGTTCTGCGTGCTGTGGCTCAAGAAGGAGCTCAACGCGGACGTCATCACGGCGACCGTCGATACCGGCGGGTTCTCCGGCGAGGAGCTCGCGTCGATCGCGGCCCGCTCGAAGGCGCTCGGCGCGATCAAGCACTACGCGCTCGACGGACGCGCGGAGGTGTTTTCGCGGTTCGCGGTGCCCCTCATCCAGGGAAATATTTTGCGCGGACGCGTCTATCCGCTTTCCGTGGCCGCCGAGCGCGTGCTCCAGGCGGAGCTCGTGGCGCGGGTTGCTAAAGAAGTTGGCGCGGATGGAGTCTGCCACGGATCGACCGGGGCCGGCAACGACCAGGTGCGGTTTGACGCGGTCTTTCAAGTCTTGCTTCCTAATGTGAAGGTGCATACGCCGATCCGGGATCTCGGGCTCTCGCGTCAGCAGGAAACGGATTATCTCGCGAAGGAAGGGGTGGCCGTTCCCGCGAAGACGACCGCTTACTCGGTGAACGCCGGTCTTTGGGGCACCACGGTCGGAGGAGGAGCCACTCACGATGCATGGGCGGAAATTCCGGATTCGGCCTTTCCGTCGATGTCGGCCGAGCCTCCGACGGAACAAACGGAGATCGTCGTCGGCTTCACGAAAGGCATACCCACTTCGTTAAACGGAAAAGCAACGGAGGGGGTGGACCTTGTGGGGGCCTTGCACGCTCTTGGACGCAAGTACGCTGTTGGGAGGGGCGTGCATATGGGCGACACGATTCTCGGCATCAAGGGCAGGATTGGCTTCGAAGCCCCCGCGCCTCTGATGCTGATTGCCGCCCATAACGAGCTCGAAAAATTGGTGTTAACGCGCTGGCAGAGCTTCTGGAAAAACCAGGCCGGTGAGTTCTACGGCCAGATGCTGCATGAGGGGTTGTATTTTGATCCCGTAATGCGGGATATCGAAGCCATGATCAAATCAAGCCAGGAGACGGTCACCGGCGAGGCCCGCCTGCGCCTTCGCGCGGGCCGTTTCGACGTTACCGGCGTCAAATCGCCTTTTTCCATGATCGCGGGCGCGGCGACTTACGGCGAGACGACCAAGCTTTGGACCGGCGACGAAGCCGCCGGCTTCTCCAAGCTCCATGCTCTTCCCATGACGTTGGCCGCCCGCGCGCGGGCGGAAAAGGTGGCTCTATGAAAGTGACGCTCGACAAGATCGCATCCACGACCCGCAACGCGAGGATCCCTCGCGAAGTGCTGCTATCGCCCGACATCCAGGCGAAAGAGGGCATGGTGCTCGCCGTCCGCGTGCACGGGACGAAAACCGTGTACAACTCGCTCGAGGACGTGCACGGGCGCATGATCGATCTCAACGACGGCGACGTGATCGCCGCCGTGCTCGGCACGCGCCGCGCGCTGCGCGGCTACGCGGGCCATGTCCCGGAGTCCATCAAGGTCGGCGACCGGCTCGACATCCTGAACCTGGGCGGCGTCATCGGGCGCTGCACCTCGGTCAACCTCGACATCGGCAAGCCCCTGCAGGCCGAGGTCCTCGGCCAGATCCTATCCTTCCCCCATCTCGGCGAGCGGCTCGGCGTTCCCGCCTCGATCCGGACGGGTGCGGTCGCTTGGTCCGACAAGCTCGAACCGTCGGCGCCCATCATCTACGTGGCCGGCACCTGCATGAACGCGGGCAAGACGTTCGCCTGCGGCGAGATCATTCGCTATTTGGCGCGCAAAGGCCTGCGCGTGGGTGCGGCCAAGCTGACCGGCGTCTCGCTGCTGCGCGACACGATGAGCATGGTGGACCGCGGCGCGATCAAGGGCATGTCCTTTACCGACGCGGGCGTCGTCTCGACGACCGGCGCCGTCTCGGTCCCCGTCGCCAAAGGCCTCATCAACGCGCTGAATAAGGAGGAGCCCGACTGCCTCGTCATCGAGCTCGGCGACGGCATCCTGGGTGAGTACGGCGTGCAGGAGATCCTGCACGACGACGAGCTCATGGGCGCCGCCTCGGTTCACGTCATGTGCGCCAATGACCCCGTCTCCGCCTGGGGCGCGGTCGAGCTGTTCAAAAACCGCTTCAAGCGCGAGGTGCATGTCATCTCCGGCCCCGCGACCGACAACGCCGTCGGCAAGGAGTTCATCGAGGGCCAGATCGGCGTGAAGGCGATCAACGCGCGCATCGAGCATGACGCGCTCGGCCGCTTCGTCGAGCAGGTCGTGTTCGGGGGCGTCCCGGCATGAAGAAGCTTCGCGTCGGCATCGAAGGCGGGGCGGGCTTCACGGGCGGCGAGCTGATCCGCCTGCTGCTCTCGCACCCGAAGGTCGAGATCACGGCCGCGACGTCCGCGACGTTCCCGGGCCAGCCCGTGTTCCTCGCGCATCCGAACCTTCGCGGCCGCACGAACCTCGCGTTCACGCGCAAGCTCGATTACGCGAAGCTCGACGTCATCTTTCTCGCCGGCGGCCATGGCGACGCGATGAGCAACGTGCCCGCGATCATCGCCGAGACCGGCCCCCGGCTGCGCATCGTCGACCTCTCGGGCGACTTCCGCCTGCGCGACGAGTCGCTGTACCCCGTCTGGTACACGCGCAAGCACAAGGCGCCCGAGCTGCTCAAGAAGTTCGCGTACGGCCTCGTCGAGCTCAACCGCGCGGAGATCGGCAAGGCCCGCCTCGTCGCCAACCCCGGCTGCTTCGCCACCGCGACCGCGCTGGCCCTCGGGCCCCTGGCCAAGGGCGGCGTGTCCGGCGTCGTGTCGGTTACCGCGATCACCGGCTCCTCCGGCTCGGGCGTGAGCCCGACGCCGATCACGCACCATCCCACGCGCCACAGCAACATGAAGGCGTACAAGCCCTTCACCCACCAGCACATCCCCGAGGTCGAACAGATCCTCGAGCGCCTCGCGGGCAAGAAGGCCCTTCGCCTGTCGCTCGTGCCGATCTCCGGACCGTTCACGCGCGGCATCTACGCCGTCTGCCAGGTGGACCTGCCCAAGGGGTGGACGACTGAGCGCGTGAAGGACCTGTACGCCGCGGCTTACAAGGGAAGCTCCTTCGTGCGCCTCGTCCCCGAGCCCCCCTCGCTCAACGCCGTCAACGGCTCCAACCACTGCGACGTGTTCGTCACGGTGCAGGACGGCCGCATCTGCGTGATCTCGGCCATCGACAACCTCGTCAAGGGAGCGTCGGGCCAAGCCATTCAAAACCTCAACGTGATGATGGGCTGGGACGAGGCCGTCGGGCTCGAGATGGCGGGGCATTACCCGTGAGCATGAACGAATCGATGGCGCTCGAGGACAAACACGTTCTGCCGACGTATGAGAAGTTTCCGTTCGTGCTCGACCGAGGAGAAGGGTGCTGGGTCTGGGACGAAGACGGAAACAAATATCTAGATCTCTACGGCGGGCACGCCGTAGCCGCGATCGGGCACAGCCCCGCGGAGGTCACGGAAGCCATCGTAAAGCAATCCGGCAAGCTCCTGTTCTACTCCAATCTCGTTTATCTTCGCGCGCGCGCCGAGGCCGCCAAGGCCCTCGTGGATTTTTGCGGCGAAGCCGGCTCGCAGGCGTTCTTCTGCAACTCCGGCGCGGAGGCGAATGAGAACGCGATGAGGATAGCGCGCTGCGTCACCGGCCGATCGAAGATTGTCGTGGCCGAGGGCGGCTTTCACGGACGAACGGCTGGGGCCATCGCGGCGACGGGCTACAAATATCGGAAAAATATGTCGGGCCTGGGCGCGGACATCGTTCATGTCCCGTTCGGGGACCTGAGCATGGCCGAATCTGCTTTACGCGACGCCGCAGCCTTCCTGCTGGAGCCGATCCAGAGCGTCCAGGGCGCGACGACGGCGACGAACGACTATTTGCAGGGTCTCGAGGCGCTCTGCGCCAAGGCCGGCGCCCTCCTCATCTTCGACGAAGTACAGACCGGCCTCGGCCGCGTCGGCGCCCCGTCGGCGCGCCATGCCTTTTCGGCTCGGCCGCACCTGCAGACCTTCGCGAAGGCGCTCGCCTCCGGCGTTCCCGCAGGCGCGGTGCTGGCCGTCCCCGAGGTCGCGGCCAAAGTGAAGCCCGGCGCGCTAGGCTCGACCTTCGGCGGCGGGCCCTTGGCCTCCGTGGCGATCTCCGCCACGATCAAGGCCATCCTCGATAAGAACCTCGTTGAGAACGCCGCGGAGATGGAAGCGCTCATCCGCGCGACCTTCAACTTCCCGCAGATCAAAGAAATTCGGGGCAAAGGCCTTCTCCTCGGCCTCGTCCTCGACCGGCCCTCCAAGCCCGTGCGG
>Ga0163144_10027308_pt1 | contig 11057 bp, 6 predicted proteins | sample OliLak19BULKMAT1_FD_123175 | JGI IMG/M metagenome (GOLD analysis project Ga0163144, IMG submission 123175) | Freshwater microbial mat bacterial communities from Lake Vanda, McMurdo Dry Valleys, Antarctica - Oligotrophic Lake LV.19.BULKMAT1 | ecosystem: Environmental > Aquatic > Freshwater > Lake... | reverse complement strand
TAGAGCCGTTTGCCGTCGGTTGCGGGCGTCGACGAAGCGGGACTGCCGATGCGGTGGGTCTTTTCGAGCGGCACAGTCGGAGCCGGAACGCTCCACACGACAGCGCCAGACTTTCGGTCGAGGCAAAGCGTTTCCAGCGAGGAACCCGGACTCGCAGTCAGAAACAGGCGATCGCCCCAGATCACGGGGGAAGAATTGCCGGCGGGAATTTCCGCCTTCCAAAGCAGGTTTGATCCGGGGCCGAAGTGGATCGGTGCGGAACCTTCGGCCGTTCCCAAGCCGCCTTCGCCCCGGAACTGCGGCCAGTTCGCCGCATTGACGGAGATGGTTGCGAGCATCAGGAGGAGTAGTTGGAAACGCACACCGGGAGCTAAATCCTTTGCGGGATGACGGTCACGCACCTTTGCGCATACGAGCGACAATGGATGGCAAGTGAACGACAAGAAGGTGCCTTGCGTCGCGGACCCGGCTGAAAGAACGTTTTCATCGTAGTGAAGCAACCGCCGTCAGCCTGGAAAGAAGCCGAAGAGTGTCCCCATGGGGAAGTCTGTCCGCTCTCCAAAGTTTCGGCCGGCACCTCTGTCCAAGTGAAGCGGCTTTCCGCGCCGCCTGAGACGTCCAAGCGCCTGCGCGAAATGGGATTCACGGAAGACCAGACCATCCGGCTGGTCAGCCAGCAGGCGAGTGTGATTTGCCAAGTCTGCAACGCCCGGCTCGGGATTTCGAAGGAACTGGCGGAGCAGATCTGGGTGCAGCCGATGGGCCGGAGGGTGGCGTAAAATGCCCGGCGCGTCGCAACCACTGACCGACCTTGCAGTGGGTTCGAAGGCCGTGGTCGCAGAACTGAAGGTGACTCCCGAGCACAAGCCCAGATTGATGGAGATGGGCATTCTCGTCGGAACTTCGGTCGAATTGGTCCGGTTCGCGCCCATGGGGGACCCGGTCGAGATCAAGGTCCGGGGATACCATTTGTCGCTAAGAAGATCCGATGCCGCGCTGGTGTTCGTGAAGACCGAGTGAACCGCAACAACCGGATTCGCCCATCAGCCGCAGAATGAGTTCACCCACGCCAAGTCCTGACGGGATGTCCGAGGTCAACGCGGGATCGGTTCCCTACGTGGCCCTGACCGGCAATCCGAACAGCGGCAAGACGACGGTCTTCAATGCCCTCACAGGCCTTCGCGCCCGGGTCGGGAACTACGCCGGCGTCACCGTTGAACGGAAGGAAGGCCGGCTGATGTGGGAAAAGGGCGACTCGGCCGTTTCCCCGAATCGGGACACGCCGGTCATCATCCTCGACCTCCCGGGAACCTACAGCCTCAGCCCGCAGTCGATCGACGAACAGGTTTCCCGCGACATCCTGTTCCATCGGGTTCCAGAAGTGCCTGCGCCGTCGCTCGTGGTCATCGTGCTCGATGGCTCGAACCTCCAGCGCAACCTCTACTACGCCACGCAGGTGATCGAGCTGGGGTATCCCACGCTTGTTGCGTTGAACATGATGGACGTGGCCCGGAACAACGGCCACGAGATCAATCCCGAGGAGCTTTCGCAGGCGTTGGGCGTTCCCATTGTTCCGCTGATCGCGAACGAAGGGCACGGGATGCCCGAACTGCGGCGGCGTATTCGCGACATGGCGACCCGGGGGACCAAACGCACCCTGCCGCGCACCTTTTGCGAATTACCGATTCCGTTCGGTGTCGAGATCGAAGCCGTCTCGGCGTTGCTTCGAAAGAACACGCCGCAGCGCCAGACATCGGCCGATGCAGAAGCGCTGTTGCTGCTTAGCGACGAGAAGGTTCTTTTCAAGAACGCAAGCCACTACGGAGTCGAAGTGGAGAAAGCCGTTCTCCAAGCCCGCCAACGCCTGGAGGCTGCGTCGGTCGAGTGGCGCAGCGTCGCCATCGAAGCCCGCTACGCCCGCGTGGCTGCGATCGACCAGGCCGTCACCACGTGGGTCGACCCGAACAGGGAATCCTTCAGCGACAAGGCCGACCGCATCGTCACGCACAAGTGGTGGGGCTCGCTGATCTTCATCGGGATCATGTTCCTCATGTTTGAGGGCATCTTTTGGTTCGCCAGCTACCCGATGGACTGGATCAACGCCGGCGTTGCCTGGCTGGCCGACAGGGTTTCGTCGTCGATGCCGCCGGGTGATCTGAACAGTTTGCTGACCTCAGGTGTGATCAAGGGCGTCGGGGCCGTGGTCGTTTTTCTGCCGCAGATCTGCCTGCTATTCCTCTTCATCGCATTGCTGGAGGACAGCGGCTACATGGCGAGGGCCGCGTTCCTCATGGACCGGTTGATGAGCCGCGTCGGACTGCATGGAAAGAGCTTCATCCCGATGCTGAGTTCCTTCGCCTGCGCCATTCCCGGCATCATGGCGACGAGGACGATCGAGAGCCCGAAGGACCGACTAGCGACGATCCTCGTAGCTCCGTTGATGAGCTGCTCGGCCCGGTTGCCGGTCTACACGCTGCTGATCGGCGTCTGCATTCCCGCGATCAACGTCTTGGGCGTGTTCGGACTCCAGGGCCTCACGATGCTCGCGATGTATATGCTCGGCATCGTTGGCGCGATGGCCATGGCTTGGCTGTTCAAGGCCACGCTGCTCAAGGGCGAGCCGCCGATGTTGATCCTGGAGCTGCCTCCCTACAAACGCCCCGTGCCGAAGGTCATCCTGCGGCACATGTGGGATCGCTCGAGGATGTTCATCAAGCGCGCCGGAACGGTCATCCTCGGCATTAACATCCTGCTCTGGTTTCTGGCGACATATCCCAAGAGCCCGGAGATCAAGGCGAAGTTCGAATCGGACCGAAGCGTTGCCGCGACCACGGTCTTCCCGGCCCTGCAAGGTGCGGCTCTGGAGCAGGCGTTGACAGACTTGCAGGTGAAGTTCGCCCAGCCGCAAGCCACCACGAACTCGGCAGAAGCTGCGCTGCTGGAGAAGTTGGATGGACTTGAAAAGCAGAAACAGGGCGAACTGCTTCGCCACAGTTTCGCCGGTCGGATGGGCTTGCTCATCGAACCGCTGATCAAACCTTTGGGTTTCGACTGGAAGATCGGAATCGGAATCATCGGATCCTTCGCTGCCCGCGAGGTGTTCGTCAGCACCATGTCCACCGTCTACAACCTCGGCGAAAGCGACGAGGTGACCAAAGACCTCGAAGACACGTTGCGCGACCAGAAGCGGGAGGACGGTTCGACGCTTTACACCCCATTGCTCGGCGTGACGCTCATGGTCTTCTACGTCTTCGCTCTGCAATGCGTCAGCACCGTGGCTGTTGTCCGACGAGAAACCAACTCGTGGAAGTGGCCGATCTTCCAATGGGCCTACATGCTGGTTTTGGCCTGGGGACTGGCCTTCATCACCTTTCAAGGCGGCAAGCTGCTGGGTCTCCAGTAGGCGACGGATCCGTTTCCGGAAGGGGTGGCCGAAAAATATCTTGGCGAAGTTCATACAAATTCCACGTCGGCGGTGTCTCTTTGGGTGACGTGGCTGACGAAATCCCACAGGACGAATGGTGCGAGAGGCTCTTCGACGCCAAGGCGGCAGGGCTGATCCTCTATGGCCGGGCGCTGGGATTGAGCCATTCGGAGGCGGAAGACGTCGTGCAGGACACATTTCTCGCCTTGCTGAAGCTGCCGGAACCGCCGGATGCGCCGGAATGGTATTGCCTGACCAGCTTCCGGAACCGCGCCCTAAACTTTCACCGCGGCCTTTGGCGCCGAATCACCCGTGAGCTTGAGGCCCGGCATTGGTTTGAAGGGACGGATGAAATTCCTCCGGCCGAACGTTCCGCGATGCGGTGCCTCGAACGGCTGCCGACGGAACAGCGCGAGGTCATCGTCCTGAAGATTTGGCAGGGTCAAACGCTGGAAGAGATCGGACGGCTTCTAGACCTTTCGCCGAACACGGTGGCGGGGCGTTACCGCTACGGGATCCAGAAACTGCGAACCTGCCTTGTAGGAGAACAATTCCATGAACAACTCGGAGATCGAACAGACACTCAAGAACTGGAAGGCCCGGACTCCTTCGGCCCGCATTCACTCGGCCATCTTCGAGCCGCGGAGTAGGGGTTGGGACCATCGCGCTGCCAACGCGGTTGGACTGGCGGCGTGCTTTTCCCTGCCTGACCGTCGGCTCTGGGCCACGTTGTCGGGGGCGGCGGCGGCGACCGCCTGTCTCGCGATTTTGACCGTTCTCCAGATGGATCTTCCGGGTGGCCGGATGGGCTTCGGGGGTTCTGCAACCAACGGCCTGCTGGGCTCGAATCTCCTTGCGGGCTCGTGGCTCGACGGCTCGACGGCCGGTTTCGACTCGCAACAGGTCAACGTCTGGTCACAAGCCACTTTGGCATCGACAAACCGCAGCCCCGGCCACTGAACTAGCGCCCATTTCCGGTCCAACCGACCATATTGATTTCAAATGAAGCAGCAGGAAAAGCCGGGGTCCGGCAAGCAAGCGAAGAAAGCGGCCGTATCCGCGCCGACCACGCCCGTGGTGCCGGTGCATGTGCCGGGTCTCTTCCGCAAACTCGACTGGTTCACGTTCGCGTTCGCGACCCTGGTGGTGATGATCGGCTACTGGCTGACAATATCTCCAGAGGTCACGCTCGAGGATTCCGGTGAACTCGCCGTTGGTTCTCACTGGGCGGGCGTCCCGCATCCTCCGGGTTACCCCGTCTGGACGCTCTACACCTGGCTGTTCACGAAGCTGGTCCCGTTTTCGAACATCGCCTGGCGGGTCTCGCTGTCGTCTGCGGTGGCCAGCGCCTTGTCCTGCGGCCTGATCGCGCTGCTGGTTTCGAGGGGTAGCAGCATGATGATCGAGGGCATCGAGGCCCTGAAGACGTTGGATCGGAAGAAGGAGTCGGTGATCTGCGTGGTGACCGGCTTGGTGGCGGCGCTGCTGATGGGTTTCAATGGCTACATGTGGAGTCAGGCGGTGATCGTCGAGGTCTACACGCTCAGCGTGCTGTCGCTCATGCTGACGCTGACGTTCCTGCTGCGCTGGATCTATGCGCCGCACCAGCTTCGTTACCTCTACTACGCGATGTTCTTTTTCGGCATCTGTTTAACGAACCACATGTCGCTGCTGGTGGCGGCGGTCGGCATCCTCGTTTTGGTGGGGGCGGCGAACAAGGACGCCGGGCGCGAGCTCTGCATCGGCAGTTCCGTCGCCTATCTGGGTGCCCTGCTCATGTCGGCAAACGGCAACATCTCCGTGTTCAAGGAAAACGGGGCGCTGTTCCTCGTGTTCAACGCGATCGGCCTCATGACCGTGGTCGGGTCGGTCTACTTCACGGTCGTCACCCAGGGGTTTGTGAAGGCGTTCATGGCGCTGGTTGTCCTCGTCCTTCTGGCGTTCACGTTGCTGGGGTTGATGAAGGCGTTTGTCCTGGGCGTGGGCGTTCTCGCGGTGACGGTGTTCGTCTGCGTCAAATCCTGGTCCATGGTGGAGGGTTTCATCCGAGTGGCCCTCGTGTCGTTGGTCTTTTGGGGGTTCGGAGCGGTGGGCTACTTCTACATGCCGGTGGCTTCGATGACCAACCCGCCCATGAACTGGGGTTACGCACGCACCGCCGAAGGGTTTCTCCATGCGGTCAAACGCGGCCAGTATGAGTCGGTGAAACCCGTGAACCCACTGGGTGAGCCGCTGAAGTTTGCCGGCCAACTGGGCCTCTACCTAGACGGTGCGCGTGAGGAGTTCACGATGCTCCTGCTCGTCGTCGCGATCACTCCGTTCCTATTTTTCCGGATGTTGGCCAATCGCGAGCGGGCGTGGATCATCGGCCTCGGCGCGGTCTATCTCTGCCTTTCGTTGCTGCTTCTGATACTGCTGAACCCGGGGCTCGACCGGCAGAGCAGGGACCTCCACAAGGTGTTCTTCACCGCATCCCATGTCTTCATCTCCATGGGCGTAGGTTATGGATTCGCGCTGATGGCGGCGTTCTTGGTCGCGCGGTATGAGGAGATTCGCCAGTGGGCAGTCATCGGCTCGACGGCGGCGTTGATCATGGCCTTCCTCGGTCTGGCCAGCACGCTGCACGAGGAGTTCAAGACGATGGACGGTCTCTCGGGCCTGTCGATCTATACCGAGGGTTTGGCCCTGACTCTTCGCGACGGCCTCAACTTTCATTCAGTCGTCGCCTCTCTGGTCCTGTTCGGATTGACCATCGGGGTTTTTCTCTTGGTGCAGTCAGGCAAGAAACGGCTGCCGTTCTTTGCCTTCATCAGCCTCGTCGGTCTGACGCCTTTCTGGTCCGTCATGTCGCACTGGTATGACAACGAGCAGAGGGATCACTATTTCGGATATTGGTTCGGCCACGACATGTTCCATCCCGAAATGGATACGAAGATGGCCCCGGCTCCCAAGGGAATCGACGGGAAGCCGCTTTATCCCGCAATGGCGAAGGACGCCATTCTTTTTGGCGGAACAGATCCCGGCCGGTTCAACCCGACCTACATGATCTTCAGCGAGAGCTTTGTCGAAGCGAAGGATCGGGCCAACCCGGCATTCGATCGTCGTGACGTCTACATCATCACGCAGAACGCCCTCGCCGACGGCACCTACCTCAGTTACATCCGCGCGCACTACAACCGGAGCACCCAGAAGGATCCGCCTTTCTTCACTGAGTTCGAATACACCAAGTTCCTCCCGGGCGCGAAGGCCATGGATTCGCTGTTCCTCGGAATCGGAGACAGCATCGAGAAAAAGCGTCGTGTCGGGGCCTCTTTCTTCAAGGCGGACCATTTCAAGGATCCAGCCGCTCTAGCCTCGAAGCTGATCGGCAAAGGTGGACCTGCGCCGCTGGGCACTTTCCTCCGGGACAAAGTTTCACCGGAAACCCGGAACCTTCTCGGTGGTGCGGCCGACACCCGTTTGTCCGCGGCCTTAGCCAAGGATTTGAATCTCATCATCGATGGACCGTCCATCTGGGAGCCAAGCCGATTTACCGGCGTCACCATCTCGCCCTATCTGACCAAGTTCATCTCGGAGAATCCCCTGGGCCATACCCGCGTTCGCCTGAACCGCCTGCTGCTCGAGGCTGCCTACCCGGAGATCGTTCCCAGTATCGGTGGTTTGTATCCAGACCGAGAGATCCAGACGCCTTCGCCGGAAGACTCGGCGAAGGCCTTCAACGACTACCTGACCGACGCCCAACTCCGGCACTCGCGGCAGCAGTTGAAGCCCGGCGAAGATTTCCGGATCGATCCGTCCGGCCGGGTCCAAGTATCCGGACAGGTCGCCGTCATGGCGATCAACGGCCTGCTGACCAAGGTCATTTTCGACAAGAATCCGCAGAACGAGTTCTACTTGGAGGAGAGCTTCCCGCTCGACTGGATGTTCCCCCATCTGACGCCCTCCGGCGTCATCATGAAGATCAACCGCGAGCCTTTGCCCGAGTTGACCCAGGACATAGTTGACCGCGATCATCGCTATTGGAGCGAATACATGGAGCGCACGATCGGCAAATGGATGACCTACGACACGTCGTTGAGCAACATCTGCCAATGGGCGGAGAGAACCTACCTGCACGGAGACTACAAAGGGTTCACCGGCGATCGCAAATTTGTGCGCGACGACAATGCACAGAAGGCATTCTCGAAACTGCGGAGCTCGATCGCCGGTGTTTACGCCTGGCGGCTTGGCCTGATGGGAGGAGTGCCGACGCCCCCTCAGTATACGCCGAAGACTCAGGCGGAACGCGAGCGCATGCTCAAGGAGGCCGAGTTCGCCCTGAAGCAGGCGCTGGCTCTGTGTCCCTACAGCCCAGAAGCGGTCTACCGCTTGATCAACCTTCTGGCGCCCCAGAGCCGATTTGAAGAGGCCCTGATGGTTGCGAAGACATGCCTCAAGTTCGATCCCGACAACGGCGCGATCGTGGGCCTTGTCAGGGACCTCGAGCGCATGAGCAAAGGCGGCAACGCGGACGTGATGAAAGATGCCTGGAAGGCCTTCGGTCAGGCCCTTGCCGCAAAGGCAACCAACGAGGCGGTCAACGTCCTCGACCAGATCGTGCAATCGCCGACGGCCGACGCCGCGTCGGTGATCGAGGCGGTCAAGTATTACAGCCAATGGGGAATGTTGCCCAGGGTCGAGGTCGGGATGCGGCGCTTTGTGATGATCCAGCCCGACAATCCGGAGGCGCATTACGACCTCGCGGCGATCGAGGCGATGGGTGGCAAGGCGACGCAGGCGCTCGATTCGTTGAGAACGGCGGTCCGGTTGAGCAATCAGCGTCTGGCCAGCAACGCGAAGGCGCCCGATCTCAAGGCGGCGGGCGCCGCGGACCAGCGGTTCCAAGGGCTGCGGACTCTTCCGGGCTACGCCAGTGCGATCGAAGGGAAATGACCCGATCAGAAGTTCTTTGCGGCGCAGTCCGGCGCAAAAGGACATTTAACTGGTTTGGGATTGAACTGCGAAGTTCCGCTGTGGTTCCTTCTCCGAACCAATTCCCTTAACAAGATCGCTGCTGTGGCTGCCAAAGACGACTACCTGATAGATTTTCTCGTGGAGATGGGCTCGGTTGACCCCGGTCAGCTTGCCCAGATCCGTGAAGAGGCAGAAGCCAAGGGTGAAGGAGTGGTCGACACTCTCGTCGCCAAGAAGGTGGTCTCCGCCGAAGCCGTGGGCCAGGCCAAGGCCGGTCACTTCGGTGCGGAGTATGTAAACCTGTCTTCACAGAGACTGCCGGACGACATCATCGCCCTCGTTCCCCGGCACGTGGCGAAACGCTACCGCGCGATCCCCGTCGCCAAAAACGGCAGCACTGTTTCCATCGCGGTCAGCGACCCGTCCGACTTGGACATGGCGGACAGTATCCAGCGCATGGTGCGCGGGGACGTCGCCTGGTGCGTCGCGACGGATGCGGACATCGACAACGCGCTGAAGCGTTACTACGGCGGGGATGACGAAGCCGGAAAAGTTGCCCAGGACATCACGGAGGGAAATGTCGCCGTCACCGCCAAGACGGCCAAAAAGAAGCTCGAAGGCACCAAAGCGGGTTCGGACGACACCGACGCGCCGATCATCAAGTTGGTGAACCAGATCATCGTCGAGGCGTTCAAGATGCGGGCGTCCGACATCCATCTGGAACCACTCGCGAAGAACTTCCGCCTTCGCTACCGCATCGACGGCGTCCTGGTGGAGATGAAGGGCCCGCCCAAGCAGTTGCAATTTTCAGTCGTCGCCCGCCTGAAGATCATGTCCAACATGTCCATCTCGGAGAAGCGCATTCCCCAGGACGGACGCATCCAGGCAAACGTCGGCGGCAAGACCATCGATCTTCGTGTGTCGGTCATCCCGACTTCCCACGGCGAGAGCGTGGTCATGCGTATTCTGGACAAGGACGGCCTGCGACTCGGTTTGGCTGAACTGGGATTTTTCTCGGACGACCAGCAGACGTTCGAACGCCTCATCGGTCTTCCGGACGGCATCATCCTAGTCACCGGCCCGACAGGTTCCGGCAAGACGACCACGTTGTATTCCTGCCTTAACTTCATCAACCGCCCCGACCGTAAGATCATCACGGTCGAGGATCCCGTTGAGTATGTTCTGGCAGGCATCAACCAGGTGCAGGTCAACGAAATCGTCGGCCTTTCCTTCTCGATGGCGTTGCGCGCCATGCTCCGCCAGTCCCCCAACATCATCATGCTGGGAGAAATCCGTGACTTGGAGACCGCGACCATCGCGATCAACGCGTCCCTGACCGGTCACTTGGTCTTCTCGACCCTCCACACGAACGATGCTCCCGGTGCGGTCACGCGTCTGGTCGACATCGGCGTGAAGCCGTTCTTGGTCGCGTCAGCCACGAGGGCTCTCATGGCGCAGCGTCTGGTCCGCAAGATCTGCAAGAAGTGCGGTGCGCTGTATTCGCCGCCGGAAACCGAATTCCGAATGCTGGACCTCGATCCTGCACAGCACCCCGATGCGAAATTCCGCAGGGGCCCAGGTTGCGACAGTTGCACCAATGGCCACCGCGGCCGCTTCGGAATCTTCGAGGTTTTCTGCATCGACGACGAGGCACGCAAGCTGATCTACGAGCAGGTTCCTACTTCTGTTCTCCGCGTGAGAGCGCGCGAAATGGGAATGCGGACCCTGCGTGAAGACGGAATCCGCAAAGTCCTCGCGGGCCTGACCACGCCGGAAGAAGTGATCAAGGCAACGACCAACGACCATGAGTGAGCGGTTCAAGACAATCTTCCTGAAGAAATCCTGATCTATGTCGTATACGATGTCAGACCTTCTCCAGCTCGTGGTGAGCGAAGGAGCAGCCGACCTCCACCTCAGAGTAAACACCGCCCCATGTATCCGCCTGCATGGCATTCTCGTCCGCGTCAATGGACCCAAGCTGAAGCCCGAGGACACCGAGGAATTGATGCGGAGCATCACCTCGGAAGATCACATTCAGCAGGTCCGCGAACGGGGTGGTGCCGACTTCGCGTTCGCGTTCGGCGACCAGGCGCGTTTCCGCGTCTCGGTCTTCAAGGAGAAGGGCAACTTCGCCCTCGTCCTTCGTCAGATCCCCACAAGAATGCTGACGCTTGAACAGATCGGGCTTCCACCAGAGACGATCAACAACCTGCTCCATAAGCCTCGAGGTCTCATTCTAGTGACCGGCCCGACCGGCTCGGGCAAGACGACCACGTTGGCCTCCATGATCAACATCATGAACCAGGAGCGTGATGACGCGCATATCATCACGATCGAGGACCCGATCGAGTATTACCACACCCATAAAAAAGCAGTGGTGACCCAGCGCGAGGTCCATATCGATGTTCCTAGCTTCGCCGAGGCCCTGCGCCGCGCCCTCCGCCAGGACCCCGATATCATCCTCGTCGGCGAGCTCCGCGATCTCGAAACAATGGAGGCGGCGATCACGGCGGCTGAGACGGGACACTTGGTCTTCGGCACGCTGCACACGACAGGTGCGGCTAAGACAATCGACCGTATCACAAACGCCTTTCCCCAAAACCAGCAGGACCAGATCCGCATCCAGCTTTCCACCGTCCTTCAGGCGGTGATTTCACAGCTGCTCCTGCCGCGCGCCGAC
>Ga0163144_10027306_pt1 | contig 11057 bp, 11 predicted proteins | sample OliLak19BULKMAT1_FD_123175 | JGI IMG/M metagenome (GOLD analysis project Ga0163144, IMG submission 123175) | Freshwater microbial mat bacterial communities from Lake Vanda, McMurdo Dry Valleys, Antarctica - Oligotrophic Lake LV.19.BULKMAT1 | ecosystem: Environmental > Aquatic > Freshwater >... | reverse complement strand
TGCAACTTTGAAACGGCGGGGAATTATGAGCGTCTACATCGGGCGGAAGCCCGATGCCACTTGCGGAGTTGGCTACAGGGCTGCGCCCTGTTGAGCTTGTTAAGTAATTGCCTGCAACTTTGAAACGGCGGGGAATTATGAGCGTTTACATCGGGCGGAAGCCCGATGCCACTTGCGGCGCTGGCTACAGAGCTGCGCTCTGTTGAGCTTGTTAAGTAATGGCCTGCAACTTTGAAACGGCGCGGAATTATGAGCGTACTAAACAGCGATGGGGGCGTGGATGGGGGCGATGTTGAGGTCTTCTTTGAGCGATGGTCTGCGGGGTGCTGATCGGCCGGGACGGGTGGCAAGCTGGCGCGGCTGGCAAGCCGGGGCGTGGTGAGCGCGTTGAGTGGCTAGACGTAAGCGAACTTTCGCTACGCAGCGGCGGATGTAAGTTCGGTTACGTTACTGTTTACGCCACTTTTACGGCGTGGGATGAGGTTAGGGGTCGCGGCGGTGTTGCTTCTTGGATTGGTCGCGGCTTTTGCTGCGTTGTGAGCGTTTTTGTGCGCCAGCGCGGCCGTCAAACTCTTTGAAGCCTGCACCTTGTGCGCTTCCGAAGCCGCTGCTGAAGCCTGCGGCGGGGTCTTTCTTCCCGAGCGTAGCGACTTTGGTTTTGCCCACAGCGCGGTTGGCAGTTTCATCGACGAAGAGGTCGAGTAGTCGCCTGGCGAGATCGACCTTGCCGATTTTGACTGTAACCAGATCGCCGAAGTTGAAGCTGCGGCCCGAGCGGATATCGACCAGGCCACCGGACTTCTGATCGATCTTCCACATGGGTGCGCCCTGGCCGCGCGTGATATCGCCTGGGAGATCCTCGGACTTAATAAAACCATCGGCGAGGAACTTATCAATTTGCACGAAGATGCCGCGGTTGCTGATGCCGGTGACCACGCCTTTGAAGGTTTCGCCGATGTGTTTTTCAAGGAGTTGGAGGATGAGGAACTTTTTCAGCTCATTCTCGGCTCCTTCGGCGTTACCTTCGCGCATTGAAGCGTGCTTGCCGATGGCGACCAGCTCGTCCTCGGTGGGGGTTGTTTTGATCGACATAATATCTTCGCCCAGGCGGAAGCGGTCGGCCTCTTCGCGAGGGCGCTGGGTACCGTTTTCGGTGCGAGCGAGATAATCTGCGATGAAGCGGTGGACTGTAAGATCTGCGTAGCGGCGAATGGGGCTGGTGAAGTGGGCGTAAGCGGTGCTGGCCAGGGCGTAGTGGCCGACGAGCGCGGGCGAATACTCGGCCTTGCTTAAGGTGCGCAGGACGGCCATGTGCACAGCGCGGGCGGTGGGCTTGCCGCGGGTTGCGTTGAGGAGGCCCTGGAGTTCTTCGCGGGTGGGGTTTTTGGGGATGCGGAAGCCAGCGACCATGGCGACTTTGCGCATCTCATCGACATCGCCGGGGACGGGTTCAGGATGGATTCGCCGGAGAAGGGGGACCTTAAGGCTCAATGCCAAGCGGGCGACGACCTCGTTGGCCTCGACCATGAACATTTCAATGAGCTTATGGGTGAAAGCATCGTCTTCTTTTTCCGCGTCGACGACGTGACCGTGGTCGTCATAAATTAATACGCACTCGGGGAGCTCGAGGACGATCATGCCTTGGCGGTTGCGTCGGCCTTGGATTACCTTGGCGAGCTTGTCCATCTCGCGGAGGGTTTCCATCAACTGATCGGTGTATTTGGGGGGAGTCTTGGCGTGGCGGCGGGCTTCGTTGAGATCGCCATCAATGAGGGCCTGGGCTTCAAGATAAGTTAAGCGTTTTTTGCTATCAATGAGGACCTGGGCGACGCTCTCGCCGCGGACGACGCCCTGAGAATCGTAACGAATGAAGGCGGCTTTGCAGTAGCGGGGGACGGCTTCCTGGAGGGAGCAGATGCCGTTGCTGAGCACCTCGGGGAGCATGGGAATTACCAGGCGCGGGAGGTAGCAGGAGTTGGCGCGGTCTTTGGCTTCGATGTCTAGCGGGCTGTTGGGGGGGATGAAGTGGGCGACGTCGGCGATGTAGATGCCAAGTTCCCAACCATCGTCGGTGCGCTTGATGCTGATGGCATCATCGTAATCTTTGGCATCTGGGGGATCGATGGTAATAATATATTCGTGGGTGTAATCAAACCGGTTGTCGAGCGCGGTGGGCCCGCGTTCGCGGAACTCGGCGACTTCGGTGTCGTAGCGGACTGCCGCGTCGCGGGCCTGCTGGACACATTCTTCCGCGAACTCGCCGGGGAGGTCGTAGGTGGCGATCACGGCCTGGGTTTCGACGTCGGGCCGGCCAGCGTCGCCCAGTACGCGAACGATTGCGCCCTCGCCCAGTAGATCACCATCGGGGTAGACGACGAGCTCTAGAATTACTTTATCACCCTCGCGGGCGTTCTTCGCTTCGACATCGCGCACCACGATGGGGTTGGTGATTTGCTTACCATCGGGCAGGACGACCCACTGCTGGCCGCGTTTGGTGAGGGTGCCGGAGTAGGAGGATTTTTTGCGTTCGAGGACTTCGACGATGGCGCCGATGAACTTATCTGAATGGGCCCCGCGGTCGCGCATTACTTTGGCGCGGACTTTATCGCCGGTGAGGGCATCGCCACAGTCGCTTGGGCTGATGAAGACGGCACCTTCGCGATAGTTGATTTCGGGCTGCAAGAAGCCAAAGCCCTTGGGATTTTTGCGGAAGACGCCGCGGATTTCGCCGTCGGGTGCGTTGGCGAGAGATGGGAGGGAGATCTGGCCGTTAGAACTGAGGACGAGCAGGCCTTCTTGTGAGAAGATGGTGACGGCCTGAGTGAAGGCGGGCAGATCATCGCTTGATATATTGAGATCGCGGGCGACATCGCCTAGGCGAGCGGGGATGTATGAATCGTGTTTGAGATGGGTGAGGAGGCGGGACTTAAATCGCAGCGGCATGGGTTAAATAGTAGGTAAACGCGGGGGTGGGGGTATGGGTGCCGGTTAGGGGCGAGTGCGGGCCGCTTGTGCGGCGGGTTTGGGATGCTCGCGTCTACGCGGGAAAGGGGTAGCCAGAGGCTCGATACGGCGAGGATGGAGGGTGGCGATGAGTTATAAGTTTTGTGATAGTTGTGGCCCGCTGGTTTGTTTACTGCCGTGTGCGGTGCCCGATGGAAGACGAGAGGGGTGTTTGAGCAGCATAATTGATGATTGGGTAGGGAAGCTGTAGCGGTTTCGTTTGTTGGTTCGTAAGTGCGCTGGGTAGTGGTATAAATGCTGGCATACCTTCTGGCATGTCCTCGTTACTGCTTGTTGCCTTTTCTCGGTTCCCGACGCAGCAGATCGCGGCGTTTCTTTCGTACGCCGCGTCGCGTGCGGTGCTTCCGCGTGGCGGGGGCGGGTTGGGGCGTGGGCCAGCGGCTGGGGATGCTTCGATCCCGGCTTCGTGCAAGGTGTTGGACACGGCGGGGTCGCGGGGGGCTCAGTTAATTGAGATTGCGGCGGATGATCTGGGAAAGCTGCGGGCTGCGCAGCCGGGGTTGGTGATTGCGCCGGTGGTGTATTACAAGCGTGCGTTGGCACCTCGTCCGGGGCCGCGTCCTCCGGAGGAGGGTGCGCGTGCTGCGGGATCGCGGAGGCGGGTGCAGACACTGAGGTGTGCGGTGACCGGGAAGCACGGGGAGGCGATTCGTGGGGCGGAAGTGGTGGCGTTCACGGATTACGAAGGGAACATTGGCGAGTCGGCGTTTACGAGCGAGAAGGGTGAGGTTTCGTTTCGTCTGGGCGGCAAGGTTGAACGGTTGTATGTTTATCCGCGGGCGGGATATTGGGGGCTGGTACGAAAATCAGCGAGTGCGAACGTTGCCTTGCGGTTGACGGCGATTGATTTGGCGGTGCCGGATGTGCTACGTCATTTCTACCCGGTGCCGAAGGGGCACGAGGGGCCGTTGCCGGGGGAGGGTGTGAAGGTCGGAGTGATTGATACGGGTTGCGATGCAAGCCATCCGCATCTTCGTGCGCTAAAAGGCGCGAACCTGGTGCGTGGTGAGGAGGCGGACGCGTGGCGCCCGGCGCGAAAAGAGGGGGACCATGGGACGCACGTTGCGGGGATTGTGGCATCGCGGGCGGGGTGGGATGAAAGATTACAAGCTCTGCCGGGGCTGGGGGGGATTGCGCCGGGGGTTGAGTTATGTATCTATCGGGTCTTCCCGGATAACGGGGGCGATGCGATTAACTTTGATATTATCAAGGCCGTGGATATGGCGGTGCGGGATGGGTGCGACATTATAAACTTATCTTTGAGCGAGGATCGGAGTGATGAAGCGCTTCGTGCGGCGGTTGAGGATGCGCGGAGGGCCGGAGTGCTGGTGGTGGCGGCGTGCGGAAATGAATCGGGGCCGGTGGATTTTCCCGCGGCGTATTCGTCGTGCATTGCGGTGTCGGCGTTTGGACGACTGGGGACTTTTCCGAATCGAACCCCGGATCAGGACGATGTCGGAATAGTCAGCACGAAGGAGCGACAAAACTTCTTTGCCTCGTTCTCTAACTATGGGCAGGAAGTAGATTTATGTGCGCCCGGGGTGGCGATTATTTCAACGGTGCCGCGGAGCCGGGCGAAGGCTGGCGAGGTTGATGTTCATGCTCCGTACGGAGTTATGGGCGGGACAAGCATGGCCGCGCCGGCGGTAACAGCGGTGGCGGCTCGCATTCTGGCATCAAAACCGGCAATCTTGTCGATGGCGAGAGAGGCGACGCGTCGCGATGAACTTGCGGGGCTTTTGCTACAATCCTGCGTCAAGCTGGGGTTTTCTGCGGATAGACAGGGAGCGGGCATGCCGCGGTATTAGGGGGAAGGGGTTGGGGTGCTTGATAGGCTTTTGCAGATGTAGGAGTAACGAGGAACATATTTGGTCGAGGCGACAGTTGGAGCTGGGGTTAGTTTGCTTATGTTTTACCAGAAAGGAGGTTGATTTGGGAACATACATTGTTCGATGCACAGGAAGCGGGGCGCAGCTTGCGGCGGTGCGAAAGGCGATTGCGCGCGCTGATCACTTGGTGTTGCTCGATCAATCCAGCGATAAGATGTTTCTGGTAGAGGGCGAGGAGCGTGAAGTGCGCGAGGTAACGAGCGTGTGCGAGGCGACGGTGGTTGAACCTGTGCGCAAGGCAGCGCGGCCTCGTCCGGTGCGATCCTCGGGGAAGGTGAGCCGAGTGTCCGAGAAGGCCAAACCGAGCAATGGCGAGAGTCCGCGGCGAGGGCGCGCGGCGTAGTGCTGAGGGGCGGAAAAGTTTAAACGATGGAGTGGGGGGATGAAGGCGAAGAGAGTTGGTGGCGGAGTTTTGTGGGCTAAAGCGGTTTTTAACTGAGCGAAGTGGGGCGAGGTTGTGGAGGCGGGTTGTTTCGCCGATACCGTTCGCGCGGCGGCCGCTTTCACCGTTAATTTCATGCTGACCGCGATGACTGCCCTGATGCTACTCCAGACTGTGCCACGATGCGGATGATTGTGAGTCCATACCACGTTACACGCCGCGACCCCGCGGCGATGGCGGCACTCTTGTGTGCGCGTCGCGTTGTGACGTTACTGCCGACGCCGATGAAGGCGGTGGGCGGGGAACGTAAGTCTGGTGGGGGTGATGCGGGGCGGGCGGCGTTCGCGCTTGCGAGCCGCGTTCCCACGTTTCGGGCATTTGTAAAGAGCTGGGCGTGGACGCAGTCGCTATGGGATGCGGGGGTGCTTACGTCGGCGGTGGGAGAGGATTCGCCGGCGTCGGATCTGTTTGCGATTGGTGATCGGATCGAGCGTGACGATCGATTGCGGGCACTGCGGGGGTTGATTCACGACCAGTTTTACGAGGATGACCGGCAGCATCTGGGGGCGTTAGCCGCGGATTTGCTGAAAGGGGGCTCGGACCCTGGCGTGAGTGTGCCGGTGGCGGCGGCGATTGATCGGTTCGCGGTGCGGCATGGGCTTTTGTCGGTTCGTGCTGTGGCGTCGAGTGTGGTTGAGAGAGCCGAAGTGGCGATGGCGCAGCCGGAATGCGCGGCGGTGGTGCCGATTCTGGTGCAGGCGAGCGCGGGGAGATTACTTCACGCGCGGGAGGTGTTAAGCGATGTGCTGGAAGAATGGTGGGCGGCAGACAAGGGAGTAGAGAGTGCGGGAGTGAGCGGCAAGGGAGCGGGGTGGGCGGCGGCGTTGTGCGCGGGGGCGGGGGTATTTGCCAAGGGGTTTGCGGAGCGGCGGGAGGAGATCTTTTTTGGCGCGGGGGATGATGAGGTGAGGGCGATTGAGGGGGCCGCGACGTTTTCCTGGCTTACGCTGCCGGGTGATGCGGTGCTGCGGAGTAGCTTGGCGGCACTTACATCGCTGGAGAAGAAGGGGCAGGCTAAGCGGCCTAAGTTAATAAAAGTGGGCGGGGGTGAAACAATTGCGCCGGAGGATTTGGCGGAATCAGCGCCGGTGGCGGCGTTGCTGGTGAAGGCGAGGGGGGGGGGGGGCCTGTTGGGGCGGCGATAGTCGCGATGTGACTGGTGATAGGGGTGGGAGATACACGTAAGTATAAGTTAGCGTGTAGAAAAGGATGCTTTGGCGGGGTATTGGTGATGGGCCTGTCTGCCCGTAATCTATGCTTATGTTATACGCTCACGTCAGAGCTGGCCTCGTCGCCAGGCTTCGACGGCGATGTCATCGGCCTCGCGCTCGTTGGCGCGGAGGCGGCGCATCTGATGGTCGCGGAGGCGGGCTTGGCGCATGGCTTCGAGGGTTTTGACCAGGCCCATCGCGGATTCGAGGGCACGGCGTTCTTCGGTGAGTCGCTTGGCGGCGTACGCGGCGTGCTGGGCTTTGGCGGCGACAGTGGCGCGGTGGCGGTCGCAGGCTCGGCGGACTGATTCGACCTCTTCACGTGCCGCGGCTCGATCGTCTCCCCATATTGGGGAGGGGCTGTCGGGCTCGCTGCCTGACTGTAGTTTGGGGATGGGGGGTTGGGTCGTAGCACTTAAGGTACGGGAGAGGTGTGTGGTTACGTTTTGGTACCCTAGGCGAGCGAGGCGTGAGCGAGCCGCGGCGACGGCGGATTGAAGGTCTTCTTGCCGGAGGTTAAACTCAGTGAGTGCGCGCTTGGCCTGCTCAGCGGAGCGGGTAGCGGCCAAGAGGGCGCGCTCGCAGGCTTCCTGGGTTTGGCGGGCACGATCAAGCGCGAACTGCGCGGTGAAGATAAAAGCACCACGAGACATACACGTTTATACGCACGCGGCGGTCACCTGGTGGGGTGTCTTCGCAAGTCTCCGGGTAATTTTCTTCATAGGGGTAGATCGGGGGAGGCGGAACGCCGAAAAATGAGTGCGTCGAATCTACCTATTCTGCTTTTGGCGATGAAGATAGTCACGGATGAAGCAACGCGCACTGCTAACTGCTACCCAAGTCATCGAGCTCTATGAGTTTCTGAGCCGTCGGCTGGAAGCTATCGGCATCGAGAGCCAGCCGGAGATTGTGCTGAAGCTGCTGGACCTTTCCAAGCGTTCCGATGCACAGTTAAAAGAGTACGCCAACGTAATTAAGACCGATCATGCTATCTCTGGGCGGGTGCTTAAGCTTGCCAACTCGGCGATGTTTGCGCAGCGGACGCCCGTCTCAAATCTGGAGCGGGCCTGCACGCTGCTGGGGATTGAGCGGCTTAAGTCGGTATCGCTGGGCTTTCATTTAAGTCGGGCGGCGACGGCCAAGGATGCGGGGCTGAAGGGGATTGCGCGCAAGACGTGGGGGCAATCGGTCTTCCGGGCGTGCATGGCATCGCAAGCGGCTAAGGTGGTGGCACCGGGGCTGGGAGCGGAGGCGTTTGTAATCGGGCTGATGATGGACGCCGCGGTGCCGCTGTGCGCAAAGCTGATTGGCGAGCCGTTCTTAAAACTTTATGTTGAATGTAACGGACCGGGAAAGCTGTACCGGCGCGAGTTTGAGCAGTTAGGGTTCACGCACGTGGATGTGGTGACGGTGCTGGCGCGGCGGTGGCGGTTCCCGGAACTGTTGTCACGTCCGCTGGAACTGCACCATACAAAGCCTGCGGAGAACGCCAAGGATGACTCGATCGGGCGGTTGCATCGGATTGCTTATGTTGTAGGGTTGCTGGAGCTGGAACCGGTGGACCACGCATCTCCTTCGCTTATGAATGCTGCATCGGGGGGCGGGATGGTGACGGCACAGCGTATGTTGCGGGTGACTGATGGAGAGATGTCGAAGCTGGTTAAAGCGACGCTGGAGGAGTATACGATTTTAATTGAAGTCTTCTCGGAAGTCGCCGCGGGATTGGTGAACATCGAGGAGCTGGCGGTGCTGGTGCATAACGGGCTATTGAGTTGTTTGGACCAGCACCTTGAAGAATCGCTAGGGCGTGAGCTGTCGGGGGGAGCTACCCCCACGGACGACGCGCGGCAAAGTGCGCTTACAATACATGATACTCGGATTGAGATTGTGCGTGAGAGCGATGGGTCGGTGGTTGCGTTCGTGACAGACTCGGTGGGTAAGCGAGTGGTGAGTCATAGGCTTCTCACCAGCGGCGACACGCCGGGCAATATCTGCGAAAATCTGGGGATCGAAACGCCGACGGCCGACGACGTAACACGCATCAATGCGCGGCTGAAGGCGCTGGCGGCGTGAGCAGGGTGGGCGGGGCGGGCGTGATCGGGATGATGGCGGGTTGCCGGGCGCGGGCGTAACCTTCGGGGTGAACGTAACGATCCGCAAAGCTACCGCTGCCGATGTCCCCGCGCTTTTGCCGATGATCCGCGAGTTATATAACCTTCACGAGTTGTGGGATATCGAAAAGTATGGGGTACTCCCGGATGTGCTGGATCGTTACGCGAAGTGGCTGCCGCAGCGGGCCGTGGATGCGCGGAGCGTGTTTCTGGTGGCGGAGGTGGGGGGAGAAAATAATTTAAGTAGCAAGCCCGGCGGTGCTGTTGCGGGGTATGTCGTGGGCACGGTGGAAGAGGAGATTCCGATTTATCGGGTGCGCGAGTTTGGTTTTGTTCACGATCTGTGGGTCCAGCCGGGGCACCGGGGGCGGGGCGTGGCGAAGGCGTTGACGCTCGCGGCGGTCGAGGTGTTCAGGCAGATTGGGGTCGTACAGGTGCGGCTTGACACGGTGGCCTCCAATGATGCGGCGCGGCGGGTGTTTGAGGCGTGCGGCTTTCACGAGGCGGCCAGGGAGATGATTCGGACACTGTGATGGGTTGGGGGTGCTTGGTGGTCCTTGCGGCGCGGAGACGAGCGGGGATTAGAAGCGAGCGGTTGGGTACTACCCTCGCAGCGTGAGCGATTTGCCGATTCCCATCTTGCCTTTCCTACGCACGCTGGGCGGAAAGTTTCTGGCGTTTGAGGGCCCTGATGGCTCGGGAAAATCCACGCAGCTCGTGCGGTTGATGGACGCAGCGGCGGGCGCGGGTGTAGGGGTGTGCCATGTTCGCGAGCCGGGTGGGACGCAGGTGGGGGAGCGGATCCGCGAGATTTTGCTGGATCGTAATAGTGAGATGACGTTACATTGCGAGATGCTGCTATATATGGCGAGCCGGGCGCAGCTGGTGGAGGAGAAGATAAGGCCCGCGCTGGCGGAGGGGCGGCTGGTGATCGCGGATCGTTTTGTTTCATCGACGTACGCCTACCAGGGCACGGCCGGGGGTGTTCCTTTTGAGCATATCAAGGCGGTGGCGGACGCGGCGGTGCGCGGCACGTACCCCGACTTGGTTGTTATCTTTGATGTAGATTCAGCGACGGCCGCGAAGCGAACGAGCGGGGCGGAGAAGGGCGTGCGAAAGAAGACGGCATCGACGGCGTCGCTGTTCGCGGACCGGATAGAGCAGCGCCCTGCGGATTTTCATTCGCGGGTGCGGGAAGGTTACCTCGCGCTGGCGGCGGCCGACCCGGGGCACCACGCGGTAGTTAATGCTGCGCAGGGCCCGGACGCGGTGTGGGCCGACCTGGTGCGGATGCTCAGTGAGCGCGCGGGGCCACTGGCAACGTAATATTATAGTTTAGGCGACTGAAGACATAGCCAGATAGTTGATACTCGCGATCGCGTGCTTGAGGTCAATTTGCCTTGCGGAAGCCGCGCAGGCCGGGGATGCCGTCGCTGTAGATGCCGGTGAAGAAGCTGCCTTGGGGGACAAACCCCGCAGCGACTTCGCGTGAGCGGACATAGGTTACAAAGTCGGTGAGGTCGGGGGGGAATGGCTCTGCGAGCGCGCCGGGGGTTGTGGCGTCAAAGTAAGTGCCAACTGTGACCGTTGAATCGGTGATGGTGGCAAACTGCCCGGTGGTAAGGGAGACGGGGGCGAAGGTGGAGCCGGGCTCGGGGGTGAGGACGACGGGATGCTCGGGGTCGGCCTGTTCGACGAAGACGTAATCGGTGTTGGCTGGCCCGGCCCAGCAAAGGTAGTGGGTGTGGGAGGAAGAGGTTCGAACGTAACGGATGATGACGATTGGCTGTTTTCCGATCGCAGCGAGGAAGCCGTGGGTGGTGACGGTTTCAACCAGCTCGTTACGAGCGGTGATGCGTGCCGGAGTTCCCAGGCGGGGATAGGGCCCCATGAGCATGGAGAAGTCGCGGCCGGAATCATCGGCGCGGCGAAGAATTACATTTTGCTTAGTTTCAAAGGGGACGCCGGGAACGAGCACGAGATCGGTGGCTATGGTGGCGTTGTGCCGCGCGTCGTTGCGGATATCAAAGGGGCCGAAGGAGTTGTTGTTCACGCTGTTACATCCGGTAAAAAAAGGAAGGAAGAGCAAACCCGTGGCGAGCGACCGAATCCGCGAGAACGTAACATTAGTAGGTGGGTTGGGTGGGTTGGTCATTGTAAGTCCGGATATCGGGGTGGTCTGGTTGCAAGAAAAGCCAGAGACCACCGGGGTAAGAGGGGAAGGCGACAGGTGTACCGCCGATCGCTTAGCTCGAAAAATAGAGAGTTGGGTCGTCAACAAGCGAAGGCGAGCGAAGAAATACTAAGTGGGGGAGCTAATAGACGCTTACCCCAGCCGTGCGGCGTTGGTATGTTTTAAGAACGGAGGCGGTGGCGACGG
>Ga0163144_10027305_pt1 | contig 11058 bp, 7 predicted proteins | sample OliLak19BULKMAT1_FD_123175 | JGI IMG/M metagenome (GOLD analysis project Ga0163144, IMG submission 123175) | Freshwater microbial mat bacterial communities from Lake Vanda, McMurdo Dry Valleys, Antarctica - Oligotrophic Lake LV.19.BULKMAT1 | ecosystem: Environmental > Aquatic > Freshwater > Lake... | reverse complement strand
TCGTATCCTCGGTTAATCATATACACATTTTGTAGAAGCGATTTGCCTGGAGCAGCTATCATGGCAAGCATTATGACCACTGCTGGTCGCAAAGCAGGAGGACAAGACATTTTGCCTGGCTTAAATTTAGTTGGGCCTTGGACAAAAACTCTGTGCGGATCAGCCAAAATTACATTGCCACCTAAGCGATTGAGTTCTGTCAGATATATGGCTCGGTTTTCAAACACCCAATCATGAATAAGGGTCTGGCCTTTGGCTTTGGCCGCTATCAATCCAAAGAAGGGCAGGTTGTCCATATTGAGACCTGGGTACGGGCGAGCTTCTATTTTGTCTTCTAGGGCGGTTAGGGTGGAAGGAAATATTTTAATATCTACTAGTTTGGTAAATCCATTCTTTGAAGTATAAACTTCACTTTCTTCAAAAACCAAACCCATTTTTTTGAGTTTATAAAGTTCTAGTTCCAAAAATTCAATTGGGCACCTTGTGATTTCGAGCTCTGAGTCGGTGGCTATGGCTGCAGTGATCCACATCATTGACTCAATAGGGTCTTCGCTATTGTGATATTCGATATCTTGATTGATTTCTTTGACACCATAGACAGTCAGCCTGGCGGTGCCTACGCCATCTATACGTACACCAAGCTTTTGCAAAAAGAAACAGATTTCTTGAACCATGTAGTTGGAACTAGCAAATTTTATTTTGGTTTCTCCAGGGATTAACGACGCCGCGGTTATGATGTTTTCACAAGCCGTGTCTCCGGATTCATACATTATAATATTTGCTGGCTTTAATTCGGTGTTGCTAAATGTGTAGGCATCATTCGTGACTTTTACTTCTACGCCCATTTCTTCTAGGCCAAAGATGTGGGCACTAACAGTTCTCTTGCCGAGTTTGCAACCCTGAGCATGAGGAAGGTCAAAGTTTTTTAGTCTATGAATCAAAGGCCCCGCAAACATAATAATACTTCGAGTTTTGAGGGCGGCGTCTTTATGCAGAAACTCCATCTGGAAATCTGCTGGAGGAACTATCTGTACTGTATGATTCGCAATCCAAGTAACTTCTACACCTATGCTTTCCATTACTTCAATAACGCGGTAGACCTCTTCGATACGAGAAATTCCATGAAGAGTTGTTTTGCCCTTGTTCAAAAGAGAAGCGCAAAGTAGCCCCACAGACCCGTTCTTGGAGGTGTTTGTTAAAATAGAACCACTGAGCTTGTGTCCGCCGTCTATTTCAAAGTTTGGGATTATGATTTTGTTGTCTGTCATATTGTTGATTCATGTGCTCGGGGAGAGAATCGGCTATTACATAGCCAGATGATTTTCGTCTTCATGTTATTCAGCAACGAAAATCTTTTCGATTCCTCCAAACAAGTAAATAAATTAACTTGCCATGGTGCCCGGGGAGAGAATCGAACTCTCATGATGTTGCCATCAATAGATTTTGAGTCTATCGCGTCTACCAATTCCGCCACCCGGGCAATGTAAAGATTTTAGCTTTTTATCCACACAAAATCAACTTTTTCGGTTATTTTAGAGATATTTATAATTAATACTTTATGCTAAAATACTCAAATGTCGACACTATATTCAAATTCAATTTTTTGGGTTGATACAGATAAAATCAAGCCGAACCCATACCAGCCTCGCCGGGAGTTCGACGAAGACCGCCTCCAAGACCTAGCTGACTCTATAAAGCAGTACGGAGTACTCCAACCTCTGACCGTCTCCAGGTCTGAGGTGGAAAAAGAAGAAGGTGGTCTTTTGACCGAATATGAGCTTATTGCAGGAGAGCGCCGTTTGCGCGCAGCCAAGCTTGCTGGAGTCGCTCAAGTGCCTGTAATAATACGCATTGGGGATACTTCTATGATGAAGCTTGAGCTTGCCATCATCGAAAACTTGCAACGAGAAGACCTCAATGTAGTAGACCGCGCTCGAGCATTTTTCCGACTAGCCAACGAATTCAAATTTACCCACATTGAAATTGGTAAAAAAATGGGTCGCAGTCGCGAGTATGTTTCCAACACTTTGCGAATTTTAGCTCTACCCGAAGAAATTCTATTGGGCCTCTCTGGAGGTAAGATTTCTGAAGGGCACACTCGTCCACTTTTGATGCTCACTGATCATCCTCAAGAACAACTAGTTCTTTTTAAGGAAATAGTATACAAAAAAATTACCGTGCGTGAAGCAGAACGCCTAGCTCGCAAGATTGCTTATGATCGTGTTCGCAAGAAAGAATTTATGCCTGATCCAGAAATTACAGAATTGGAGGAAGAATTTCAAGACAAACTGGGCACCAGGGTTCACATAGACCGCAAAGAGCTCGGAGGCCAAATAAAAATAGATTTCTTTTCTACCGAAGACCTGCGCGCAATCTTGGAAATGATCAAAAAAGCAGAAACACAAAAGAATCCCGGCCAAATGCTAGAAAATTATATTGCTCAAAATGTGGCGAGCGTCGCCTCGGTGGGCGAACCGTCTCCGACCACTGCGGATGGGGAATCCACTTCAGCTTTTGACGACCGCAGTAAAGAAGAAGTAAAAGAAGACGACAACAAGCTCTACGATATATCAAACTTTAGTGTTTAAATGTTAGTTCCAGATTTGATTGACTATCGCAGTTGAAGGGAGCGAAATCAATAAATTACTAGCCGCATAGCACATCGCGTCGGACAGTTCGTCTCTGCCGAGCTGTTTTCTATTATAAAAACTCTTTAGGCCGGGACTCAAGAGTTAGCTTTTACCAAAAGATTTTAGTTTTGCTAAAAGGCTGTTACTCTCTAGATATATACGAATGTGTTTTTTTGCTACGGTGGTTTTGGTATTATCAAGCCACTTACTAGTCGGATTGGAATTTTTGTTTGTCATTATTTCTACAATATCTCCATTTTTCAGAGTAGAGGTGATGGGACTCATTTTTCCATTTATTTTAGATGCAAAAATATGATCTCCGATATCAGAATGAATAGAGTAAGCGAAATCTATCGGGCTTGATCCAGTCGGCAAGTCCACCACATCAGCTTTCGGTGTAAGGATAAATATTCGGTCGTTGAAAAAGTCCATCTTTAGGTGCTCGATGAAATTCTGAGGTTGGCTTGGGGTGTAGTGCAAATTCTGAAGTTCTTCAATCCATTTGTATTTAGACTTATTGTTTATTTTTAGATTATCTCCGTCTTCTTTGTAGGCAAAGTGGGCGGCTATACCATAATCAGCTTCGGCATGCATTTCTTTGGTGCGAATTTGAATTTCAGCAATACCACCAAGTCCAGTAAAGATTGTGGTGTGGATGGATTGGTAGCCGTTTGGTTTCGGCAGAGCAATGTAGTCTTTGATTCTGCCCGGTAATGGTTTCCAGATAGAATGGACAAGTCCCAATACTCGATAACAGTCTTCCACACTGTTTACAATTACTCGCAGAGCCACAATGTCATAAATCTTGTCTATATCCATATTGTATTTCAATAACTTTTTGTACAAGCTGTACTTGTGTTTCATTCTATCGTTTAAGCCAGCAAAAGTTATGTGATTTTTTTCTAGTATTTTTTCTAGTTCAAAGTGAACCTGGTTTAAAGATTTTTGATTGAGTTCAGATTTTTCTTTTATAATTGCTTCTGTTTGGGCAAATTCTTTTGGGTATGCGAAAGGGAAAGCCGCATCTTCTAGCTGGCTTTTCATTTTTCCTATACCCAAGCGGTTGGCAAGTGGTGCATATACCTCGATGGATTCGATGGCTATTCTTCTTCTTTTGTCTTCACGAAGGGGTGCCAGAGTGCGAAGGTTGTGCAGTCGGTCAGCGAATTTGATGATTACTACTCGAAGGTCGTTGGCCATCGCTACGAAGAATTTTCGAAGACTCTCCACATGTCTTTCGTGGCCTCGATATTTTAAAGTACCGAGCTTAGTAACACCTTTAACTAATTGGGTAATGTCTAAACCGAACTGTGCTTCCATTTCTTCAGCAGTTGCTTTCGTGTCTTCGAGCACATCATGCATTAGTCCGGCAGCAATCGTTTTGGCATCCATTCCTAGCTCAGCCAAAATTTTGGCAGTCTCAAAAACGTGAACGAAATATGGTTCACCACTTGCTCTTTTCTGTCCATCGTGTGCTTTTTCAGCAAAGTCATAGGCTTTTTGTAAAAGTTCTCTGTCGGATTGGGTTAATTTTGAACCGACAATGTCTGTGATTTCATTTACATGTGGCATAAATGGATTATACCATCTTATTTAATTTATGAGGATTGTGCATTGGGCAGGCTTTGTTCGAGCACCGTTCGGGAATAGTCTTTGTGCCTTCCATCATCAAAGAGCCACAGTTCGTGCAAATATTGCCGGTAGGTTTAGCTTTGATTGCGTATTTACAATTCGGATAATCAGAACAAGAATAAAATATTCCAAATCTTCCTTTGCGTTCTGACATGTCGCCTTTTTTGCAAACAGGACAAACTATTCCAGTTTTGCGACGTTCCACTTCAGCTTCGTCTTGCTTTATAAATTTACATTTAGGGTATCGTGAACAAGAAATAAATGTACCTCCTCCGTCACGCCTCTCACGGATGACCAGCTTGCCTCCACCGGACTTTCCTTTTTTTTCGCCACAAGTCGGACACATCTCGCCAGTTTCTTTTGGTCCTTGAAGTTCTGTACCATCGAGCATTAGGGCGCCGTCACAGTCTGGATATTTGGAACAAGAATAAAATTTTCCACCTCGAGAAAGCTTGACTATCATCGCCGAACCACATTTTGGACATTTTAAATTTTCCGGGGCGTCACCCAAGTTCGTAGCTTTTTCGAGTTTTTCTTTCGATTTAACGTCTCTTATAAAGGGTGTATAGAAATCTCTTAGGATTTTCTCATATTCTTTTTCGCCACGAGATATCTCGTCGAGCTTGTCTTCCATATCGGCTGTGAAAGTATCAGAAATATAATTTGCAAAATGGGCTTCCAAGAAATCAGACACCACCTCACCCACATCAGTAGGGAACAAAGTTTTGCCTTCTTTGTTTACATAGCCTCGGTCCTCGATTGTGCGCATTATGGAAGCATAGGTAGATGGGCGACCGATGCCACGACTCTCGAGCTCTTTGACTAATCCCGCTTCGCTGTATCGCCCTGGTGGCTCAGTAAACCTTTCTTCTTTGGTTAAATCAAGTAATTTTAACTTTTCACCTACTTTGCAGAGTGGAAGTTCTACATCTTCACCTCGAGCATTAGAGTCTACCTTGAGCCATCCAGGAAAAAGCAAACGAGAGCCATTGGCAAAAAAGTTGGGCAAATCTTCATGTCCCACCATGTTGGAAGTGATTTTAGTTTTTAGAAGCTTGGCATCAGTCATCTGTGAAGACACAGTGCGTTCCCAAATCAACTGATAAAGTCTTTCTTGCTCTTCGTTCCCAGCTACCATTTTCTCTATGTGTGTAGGTCGCACAGCTTCGTGAGCTTCCTGAGCATTTTTAGATTTAGTTTTGTATATTCGGGCTTCTACATACTCTTCGCCATATTTATTTTTGACCAGAGAAAGAATTTGACCTTGAGCAACTTTGGATATACTGGTGCTGTCGGTACGCATATAAGTAATGTGTCCAGCCTCGTACAATTTTTGAGAAAGTTGCATGGTACGAGAAGGTGAGTAGCCGAGGCGAGAGCTCGCAGTTTGCTGAAGTGTAGAAGTGGTAAAAGGGGCACGAGGAGATCGCTTTTGTTCAGATTCTTTGATGTTGTTAACTACCCAAGAGCTTTTGTTGCCCGCAGTTAATATTTGGTCTACCAATTTTTCATCACGCGGTTCTAAGGCACACTCGAGAATAAGCTGGTCTTTTTGTAAAGTTTCAAACACTCCAAATATCCTCCAATATTTTTCTGAAACAAAGGCCCGGATTTCTCTTTCTCGCTCCATAATGATACGTAATGCTGGAGACTGCACTCGGCCTGCAGAAAGCCCGTAGCGAACTTTTTTCCAAATTATACCAGACAAGTCATATCCCACTAGTCGGTCGAGTACACGACGGGCTTCCTGGGCCTTGCGTAAATGGGTATCTATCTTGCGAGGGTGTTTTAGGGCTTCTTCTATCGCTACTTTGGTGATCTCATGGAAAGACACTCGCTGTATCAGCGCTTTTATTTTTTTATCATCATTCAGTAACTGTTCGATATGCCAAGCTATGGCCTCACCCTCGCGGTCGGGGTCTGTAGCCAGAAGAATACTCGTAGCTTTTTCAGACAATTTTTGGAGTTCGTTAACCACCTTTTCTTTCCCTTTTGAGATTTCATAATGGGGCACGAAACCAGCCTCGATGTCGATAGCGTCCTTGTTGGATTTTGGCAAATCGCGAACATGTCCAATCGAGGCGCGCACGGTATAGGCACCCTCAAGATACTTCTCAATAGTCTTTGCTTTAGATGGAGATTCTACAATTAATAGTTTCATTCAGTCAAGTATTACACGAAACATATTTTTTTGGCAAATCTAGCGATAGAACAATTCTCAAATGGCTTTGCGGATTTCTCCGAACTCTTCTTTGATTAGTCCCTTGATTTCCATTATGGAAAGGGTGGCGTTAGCCTCGGCAGTAGAGCATTTCATCATCCTTATCAAATCATCACGAGGTTGAACTTCACGCAAGAGCTCGAGTATCTTTTTTTCTTCATTCGTAGCATTTTCGAACAAGCTTTGCTGTAGATTTTCTGGTTCAAGTTTGAACCCCAGTGCATCAAGAACTTCATTCGCTGTGGTAATCGGTGTGGCACCCATCCGGATCAACTTGTTAGTACCCTTGGAGTTTGTAGAAAATATGGATCCAGGCACCGCCAAAATGTCTCTATTGTATTCTGTGGCCATCCTGGCCGTTATCATGGTGCCGGACTTTTCTTCAGCTTCTATGATCAGCACTGCTTTGGAAATGCCAGCCATCAAACGATTGCGCATGGGGAAACCCCATTGGGTGGCTTTAAATTCTGGTTTGAATTCTGAGATCAAGCATCCATCATTTTGGAGGACTTCGCGAACGAGTTGAATATTTGTTTTAGGATACATGGATTCCTCGGACAATCCTGAACCAGGAAATACCAATGTTTTTAAGCCCACTTGCATGGCTTTCTTGTGAGCAATAGTATCGATGCCCATAGCAAACCCAGAAACAATTATAATGGGATAACCTCGGAGGCCTTCGATTATTTTTTCACACGCTTCTTTTCCATATGAAGTACATTTGCGAGAGCCCACAATGCACAAACAAATAAAGTCAGCTGGAGGCAAATCTCCTAAAATCCAAAGTTCTTTTGGTGGTTGCGGTATTTCGAGCAACTGTTTGGGGAATCTGGATTTGGGAAGTTTCTTTATTTCTACCTTAGTTTCCATCTGGTAATTATATCAAAGTTGGGGTACAATACGGAAATGTTGGACATCAAATTCATTCGTGAAAACAAAGAAATCGTGCAAGAGGGCGCTCGCAAAAAGCAAGTCGAAATAGACATCGAACAGCTTATCCTTATAGACGATGAGCGTTTGGTGGTACTCAAAGAAGTAGAAGATCTAAGGAGTGAGGTCAACAAAGTTTCTAACAGCATTTCTCGTGACCAAGACGGAGCAGAGAAAATGCAACTGATTGAAGAAATGCGTTTGGTTAAAGAAGACATCAAAGCCAAAGAAGAAAAACTAAAAGCCATTACTGAAGAATGGCAAGTCCTCATGTTGCAGGTTCCGAACGTACCTTCTCCAGATACACCAGAAGGACCAGACGAATCTGGCAATGTGGTTATCAGAAATTGGGGAGAAAAAAGAAGCTTTGATTTTGCTCCAAAGGATCATTATGAGTTGGGAAAAAATTTAGACATCCTGGACAATGAAACAGCAGCAGAAGTTTCCGGGGCTAGGTTTACCTATATCAAAGGCGATTTGGTTTTGCTTCAGTTTTCGTTGATAAATTTTTTGATGATGGAAATTTTTACAAATCCTGAGACCTTGGAGATAATCGCAAAAGAAAAAAATATTATTGTAAGTACAAAAGTTTTCACTCCTGTAATACCACCATTTATGATCAAGCCGAATACTTATCTGAAGATGGCTCGATTAAGTCCAAAAGAAGACAAGTATCACTTAGAAATAGACGACATGTATTTAATAGGCAGCGCCGAGCACACTCTTGGGCCCATGCATATGGGTAAAATAATCGAAGAGATAGAAATGCCAATTCGATACATCGGATACTCTCCTGCGTTTCGTCGAGAGGCGGGAAGTCATGGAAAAGACACTAAAGGTATTTTGCGAATGCATCAATTTGAAAAACTAGAAATGGAAAGTTTTTGTTTGCCGGAAACCTCTATCCAAGAACAAGATTTCTTTGTTGCTATTCAAGAATATTTCTTGCAATCGCTTAATTTACCATATCAAGTAGTTTCTATCTGCACCGGAGATATGGGCAAGCCAGACTATAGACAAATAGACATAGAAACCTGGATGCCTGGTCAAGATACTTATAGAGAAACAAACACCGCCGACCTAATGACCAGCTTTCAAGCCAGAAGACTCAATACTAAAGTTCGAAGAACTGATGGAAAGCTGGAGCTAGTCCATATGAATGACGCTACGGCTTGTGCACTCGGTCGTACATTGATTGCTATAATCGAAAACTATCAACTGGAAGATGGCAGTATCAAAATCCCTGAAGTTTTGCGGAAATATATGGGTGGCAGAGAATTCATCACCAAAAGATAAATAGAATGGCGACACCCAAAAACCAAAGAAAAACTATTTTAAATTCACCGCGCCTTTTGGAGTTTAAAAAACAGAAACAACAAGAAAGCAAGAAAAGGATATTCTGGGCTACTTTTTTCTTGTTGGCGGTATCAGTTGGCCTTATTTTTATATCTCGTTGGGAACGGGTCAATATATCAATCCTAGAAATTGCTGGCAACAAAGTAGTGGATACTGAGGAGATAAACAAGGTTGTAGAAGATAATATCGCTGGATACTATATCCGGATTATTCCTAAAACCAATTTCCTTTTCTATCCGAAAAATAAAATCATTACTGACCTGAGCAATAATTTCGAGAGACTCGAACATGTGTTTGTGGACATCAAAGGCAATACTTTGCTTGTGTCTGTCACAGAACGTAAGGCAGTCTATACGTGGTGCGGGAAAGAAAAGATCGCCACAGAGCGGACTTCTGAGTCCTGCTATTTCTTAGATGATTCTGGCTATGTTTTCGACAAGGCACCGTATTTTTCGGGAGCTGTTTATTTTAGATTTTATGGAAAGCTAAGTAATGAGGCCGAGAATCCGCTGGGTTCGTATTACAATAAAGAAATTTTTAGCAAGCTAAGACTCTTCGCCAAGAATTCTGAAGACATGAATCTCGATCCTGTAGGTATGGAGGTAGATTCATCTGGGGAGATCAAAATGTATTTACAAGAGGTAAAGATTCGCGAACAGCCAGAAATATTTCTCAGAGTTAGCTCAGACTTCGAGAAAATTACAGAGAATCTAGATACAGCACTATCCACCGATCCACTCAAAACAAAATTTGCGGAAAAATATGATTCATTGGAGTACATTGATTTAAGATTCGGAAATAAGGTATATTTTAAATTCAATGATTAAAGGATTTTGGGAAAAGCTTCATAAGCCTATTTTTGTCTTGGCGCCAATGGCCGATGTTACTGATTGTGTTTTTAGGCAAATCATTGCCAAGTACGGCAAACCAGATGTATTCTGGACTGAATTCGTATCTGCAGATGGTTTAGCGCATCCACAAGGAAGAGAGAAACTGTTGATAGACTTTAAATTCTCTTCGAATGAACATCCTATAGTAGCCCAAATATTCGGATCCAAGCCAGACAACATTAAAAGTGCGGCCGCATTATGTGCAGAACTTGGATTCGATGGCATCGATATCAACATGGGTTGCCCTGACAAATCTATCGAGAAGCAACTTTGTGGCGCTGCCATGATCAAAGACCCCAAGCTTGCCAGAGCTATAATCCGTGCCGCCAAAGAAGGTGCGCCAAATTTGCCTATATCAGTAAAGACCCGCATTGGTTACAACAAAAATGAGATAGAAACATGGCTACCAGAATTATTGGCGGAAGATATTGCAGTACTAACAGTGCATTTGCGTACTCGCAAAGAAATGTCTGAAGTCCCTGCGCGTTGGGATCTGATGAAAAGAATTATAGAAATCCGAAATGAAAGCGGGAAGAAAACATTGATATTGGGCAATGGTGATGTGTTGAGTATTGTCGATGGGCAACAAAAAGTAGCAGAGTCAGGATGTGATGGGGCCATGCTCGGTAGAGCAATTTTTGGGAATCCCTGGCTTTTTGCTAAAAAAATCCCAACAACCAAAGAAAAATTGCAGGTATTAGTAGAACACACTAAGCGGTATGAAGAAGTGCTCGGTGGACACAAAAATTTTGCAATTATGAAGAAGCATTACAAGGCGTACGTGAATGGTTTTGACGGAGCGAAAGAATTGCGGGTGAAGCTTATGGAAGTAAATACTGCAGCAGAGATAGAAAGTATGGTTAATAATTTTTTGCAAACAAATTAGGAATTTCTTGCTCTAGTTTAAAAATGTTTTCTAAATTTGGCATAGATGTTGAACTGTCTCTCGTCGCTATCCGGATAATTCCTATTATATAATTTCGAAAAAGAAGTACTGATGGCAATGCTTCATACTCGAGAGGGCTAATTAGGCGAATTTTTTCATATTCTTTAAGGTAGGCATACATGGCATCCATCCCTTGATCATCTAACACATTCCAAAGAGTAAAACCCAAACAGGCAATAATGGGGGAGTATCTCAGGTCATCAAAATCGATTATTGCCATAATTTTATTATTATTTACAATCAGGTTTCCATCTAAATCTATATCCATGTGATTATATCCGTAAGGCAAGTTCGGATTGAGATTATAGCGAAAAGATTTTGCCCGCTCTAGAAATTCATAAACCGTTTTTTCATTGCCGGGTATGTCTTTTATGTTTTCAGCCAACGAGTCATGAAGATCTTTCCACAATTTTCTCGGCCTTTTTAAGGATTCTGCGTAACCGACCCCCAGTA
>Ga0163144_10027304_pt1 | contig 11058 bp, 8 predicted proteins | sample OliLak19BULKMAT1_FD_123175 | JGI IMG/M metagenome (GOLD analysis project Ga0163144, IMG submission 123175) | Freshwater microbial mat bacterial communities from Lake Vanda, McMurdo Dry Valleys, Antarctica - Oligotrophic Lake LV.19.BULKMAT1 | ecosystem: Environmental > Aquatic > Freshwater > Lake... | reverse complement strand
TATTCGGAATAATCTGGTTCGACCCACTGTTTGCTACTGGCCGATGCCTCGATGGCATCAAGAACGGATTGGCAGCGTAACCCATCCTCAAAGGTCGGGTCGGGCGATTTGCCGACCGCAATGCCACTCAGCAGATCCATCACGCCATGGGTGAATGTATGCTCCCAGCCAATGATATGGCCGGCTGGCCACCAGGCACCGACATACTTATGCGCGCCGCCATTGGTCACCAGCACATTGCGGAAACCCTCAACATCGGATTGGCCATCCTCAAGCAACACATTCAGCTCGTTCATGCGCTCCAGGTTGAACGAAATGCTGCCCTTGCTGCCATTGATCTCGAATGAATTATAGTTCGCCCGGCCCTTGGCAAAGCGCGTCACCTCAAAGGTGCCGACCGCCCCATTCGCAAAGCGGGTCAGAAACAACGCCGCATCATCGACAGTGACCTCACCAAATTCCTGGCCGGCTGTTGCACCCAGGCCAGCATCACTGGCCGCCTGAATTGGCCGCTGCTTGATAAACGTCTCGGTCATGCCGGTTACTTCGGTGATTTCGCCAACCAGCATGCGTGCCAGATCGATGATATGTGCGCCCAGATCGCCAAGCGTTCCAGCACCGGCAATATCCTTCTGCAGCCGCCAAACAAGCGGGAAGTTTGGATCCATGATCCAATCCTGCAGATACACAGCCCGCCAGTGGTAGATCTTGCCCAGCCGACCCGATTCGATCAAGGATTTGGCCAGTTGAATCGCTGGGACGCGCCGATAGTTAAAGTTAACCATCCCAACAACATTATTTTTGCGAACCGCCGCTAGCATCAAGCGCGCTTCTGCAAGCGTATTGGCCAATGGCTTCTCACAGAAAACATGCTTGCCGTTTTCGGCTGCGGCAATCGCAATCGCAGCATGGCTATCGCCAGGCGTTGAGACATCAATCAGGCCAATATCAGAGCGCGCAACCAACTTCTTCCAATCCGTCTCATAGCCTTGCCATCCGAATTGCTCGGCTGCTGCTTTGACGCCAGCTTCATCACGTCCGCACAATGCCTTCATCTCGGGCTTGAGCGCCAGATTGGGGAAGAAACTTGCGACTTGACGGTACGCATTCGAGTGCGATTTACCCATGAATTTGTACCCAACCAGACCGACACCAATGGTGTTGCTCATCATAAACCTCCTATGAAGCAGGGGCGTCTTGCGCCAGCAAATAGTCAGCAATAATCGTCGTAAACTCAATACTATTGCCAAATGGATCACGACAGAAGAAGCGTGGCCGCCCAGGAACAGGGGTTGTCTCTGTAGGCGTGTAGCCCCCGGCAATCAGCCGAGCACGCAATGCTTCCAGATCATCGACTTCCATACAGAAGTGCCGTCCAGAGGAATCGGATACTGGCTCTTCGGCAAACAGATGCAATTCTGTTGTGCCAAGGCGATACCATACAAGATCGAGATGGCGGATCGAATGCGGCGGCGGAACTTCCTCAAGGCCAAGGATATTGCCATAGAAGCTGCGGGCCTGATCAGCGCTGCCGGGTGGGCGAGGAATGCTGACGTGCTGGACACGAGGTCGGCTCATCATATGCTCCTGCATCATAGCAGTACCAGCCGACCACACAACGGTGCGGGTCGGCACGAGACCGATGGCGTTGGTACGCGTCAAAATGCCAGAACGGAGTATACACGAGCGCTAGATGAGCGTCAAGCGTGCAACATCAAAGTCCTAATCTTGACACAGAATAATATAGACCTATAATAAACCGACTGTCGGTTTATTATTGCAGGGATAAGTACATTATGGCCCGCACTGTCAAAGAACAAGAGTATGCAGTCAAGCGCAATGAGATCCTTGATGTAGCGCAGCAGATGATCTATACCAAAGGGTATGAGCAGATAGTGATCCGCGATATTCTGGATGCGATCCAGATTTCTAAGGGGGCGTTTTACCATTATTTCGATTCGAAGCAGGCATTACTCGAAGCATTGATCGAACGCATGCAACAGGAGGTTGAGCAGATCCTGGTGACAATTGTTCACGACCCAGAACTGCCTGCGCTCAAGAAATTCCAACGCTTCTTTGATGTTACTGGCCGCTGGAAAACGGATCATAAAGCCTATCTGCTGGCACTGGTGCATATCTGGCACTCCGATGACAACGCGATTGTCCGTCAGAAGGTTCAGGCAAGTACGATTAAACATGTCGCACCATTGCTCACGCAGATCATCCAGCAGGGCATCACAGAAGGCATACTCACAACTCCATTTCCCGATCAGGTGGCTGCGATGATACTGTTTCTGTTACAGGGTCTCGGAGAGAGTTTTGTGGAATTGCTGCTCTCAACCGAGCCAAAGCTTGTTGCGTTGCAGCAGGCCAAACAGGTGGTTGCAGCCTATACCTATGCACTCGAAGGCCTGTTGGGAGCGCCAGAGGGTTCTCTGAATCTTGTTGATGCCGTAACACTTGGAGAGTGGTTTATCTGATCAAATGAGTATCGCACGGTGAACCCATTATCATTAGAGGTATGCAATGAGCACATCGATCAAACTGGCCTGGCGCAATATGTGGCGAAACTGGCGGCGCACAGCAATTGCGCTGGTAGCGATTGTGCTGGGGGTGATTCTGCTCCTGTTTTTTGATGGCCTGATCCATGGTTCAGATCAGGCCATCTTTGGCAATGCGGTGCGATTATATGGCGGCAATATTCAGATCCATGCCCAGGGCTTTCGCGTGAAGGCCAATCGGTTGCCATTGTTGCCATTAGAAGATGCCAATATGGTGCTGCAGATCGCCCGTGCAGAACCAGATGTCGTCGCCGCCGCACCACGGATCAATACTACCGGCATTGTGAGCAGCCATGGCGATGCGCTACCAGTTGGCATTACTGCCATTGATCCAACAGTGGAAGCATCAATCAGTTTGCAGGCCCAGAATATCAGCCAGGGGCGCTTTCTGCAGGCCAGTGATCGCGATACGATTCTGATTGGTCAAGGGCTTGCGGATCGGCTGCAGATTGGTCTCGGCGACCCTATTACGCTGGTGGGTCGCCGGAAAGATGAGTTTATGCGCCAGCATACGATGACTGTTGTGGGAATTTATAATCTACACATGCCAAATATAGAAAAAACCGCAGTCTTTATTATGCTTGCAGATGCACAAACGCTCTATAACCTGCGCGATCAAACAACCGAAGTGGTCATCTTCCTGAAAACAGTTGGTTCAGAAGAAACGACAATTAGTACGCTACAGGCCCAACTGCCTGGTAGTGAAGTCGATTCGTGGCAGACACTACGGCCAGAAATTCGACAGACGTTGGACACGAAGTTCGCCTTCTCCAGTTTCTTTGGTGTTGTGATTCTGCTGATTGCCAGCATTGGCATTCTCAACCTGATGCTGATGTCCGTTTTTGAACGCACCCGCGAGATGGGCGTACTAGCGGCATTGGGGATGAAGGGCTGGCAGATCACGAATTTGTTCCTGCTGGAAGGGGCGATGATTGGCATCGTTGGTGCAGTGATTGGTTGCAGCCTTGGCGCGCTATTGGTTTGGGGGGTTGGCCAGGTTGGCATCGATCTCTCATCGGCATCTGGCATGGGCGAGATCATGGCGTTGATGGGCAATCGCCTGTATCCCAGTCTTACGCTCACCGATCTGCTCAACCGTGGGGCACTGGTGATCATCATTGCAGCCATCGCGGCGCTCTACCCATCCTGGCAGGCCTCGCGCAAGGAACCAGCCCAGGCGTTACACCATGTCTAGCCAAATTAAAGACTCTTGCTCTCTTGTTCAATGACAAAAGAACAAGCGAACAAGCCGCACATTATTCAATGTGTACGTGTTCTTTCGATAAGGGGATCGTGTTATGCCACTACGCAAACTCTGGATCCTTGCGTACCGTGATTTGGGGCGTAACCGCAGGCGCTCGCTGATCACACTTATTGCAGTAGCGCTTGGCCTGGCGCTGTTAATTGTGATGAACGGGTTGATCGCCGGTATCACCGAGGATTCACTCCAGAACAGTATTCGGCTTAGAACTGGGCATCTTCAGATGCGGGCAACTTCGTATAACGAAGAAAAGCTGAGCCTGCAATGGAAGGATCTGCTTAGCGATCCAGATGGATTGGCGGCTCAGGCCGCTGCCCTACCCGAAGTCAAAGCAGCGGCTCCGGTATTATGGGCCAGCGGTATTCTGGCAACAACTGCTGATTCAGCCGGTTTGCAGGTGTATGGCATCGATACGGCATCACCGATCTATGCGCCAATTCGAGAGGGACTCGTCGCTGGCGCATATTTGCAACCAGATGATCGCAATGGGATTCTGATTGGCAAACGGTTGGCCGATAGCCTCAATATTGAGGTTGGGCGGAAAGTAAGCCTGGCGATCATCAGTTCCGATGGGCAGGTCGATGATGGCATATTCACGATTCGCGGGCTGTTTACCACTGGCATTCCCAGCTATGATCAGAGTGCAGCATTGATGCCGCTCTCCAAAGCTCAGGCGTTTACAAACACCGATGGCCGAGCCAGCGCAATCGTTATTCTGCTCAACACCCAGGCCGATAGCAATCGCGTTGCGGCGGCCTTACGTAGCCCCGATCTCAGCGTTCTGACATGGGCGGATCTCAATCAATTGTTTATCCAGGCGATCCAAACAGCAATGGGATTTTATGTGCTGCTCGATGCAATCGTGATGCTGATCGTTGCCGTGATTATTGCCAATACACTACTCATGTCGGTGTTTGAACGTATTCGCGAGATGGGTATCCTCAGCGCACTCGGCATGAAAGGGCAGCATGTGATGCAACTGTTTTTGCTGGAAGCCGCCAGCCTGGGATTGATCGGGATCAGCATTGGCATTGGACTTGGCCTGGCTGGGGTGGCCTATCTTGCGACAATCGGGATCAGGATTGGCGATAGCTATGCCAGTGCTGCTGGAACAAGTATCGCATTAGGCACCACAATGCGCGCCCGCTTTGATCTCGACATGTTTGCTCGTTTGTCGCTTGCGACATTGATCATTATCGTACTGGCCTCGCTCTATCCTGCATGGTTTGCCGCACGGCTGGAGCCAGCAGAAGCATTACGTTCATAACGAAGACAGCATTCAGGAGTCAGAAGTCAGGAGTCAGAATGGCTGGCGCATCAGAAAGGCCATGCGCTCGTTCAACGTAGCTCAATACTTCTGCTCTTTGCTAGAGTGCATCAGTAAGCGTTTGTATTCAATCACAGAAACTCAATCATTCTAAAGCTGTTCTCAATACGCAAAGGAAGTAGTAATGGAAGCCATTCAGGTAGAACATGCCACGAAAGTGTATCATATTGGCAAGACCGAAACGCATGCGCTCAACGATATTACGCTAAACATTGCGGAAGGCGAGTTTACCGCACTCGTCGGCCCATCCGGCTCTGGCAAAACAACCCTGCTGCAATTGATCGGCTGCCTGGATAAACCCGATCAGGGGGTTGTGAAAATTCGAGGCCAGGATGTGACCCGCTTCGATGCAAACCAGCGTGCCGATCTGCGGCGGACGAGTATTGGCTTTGTGTTTCAGTTTTTTGCTCTGATCCCGGTACTGACTGCCTACGAGAATGTCGAATTACCATTATTACTCGGCAATATGAAGGCAAGTGAGCGGCATGAGCGCGTGACCGATCTGCTCAACGCGGTGGGGCTTGCGGATCGCGCCGATCACCGGCCCGATCAAATGAGTGGTGGCGAACAGCAGCGCGTGGCGATTGCGCGTGCATTGGCAACCCGGCCAATTCTGGTGCTTGCCGATGAGCCAACAGCCAATCTGGACACCGCCAATGGCCAGCAGGCCATGGAGATCATGCGCAAGCTCAATCAAGAAACCGGCACCGCATTCGTGTTTGCCACCCACGATCCCCGCGTCGTCGCATATGCACGGCGGGTTGTCGAAATGCGTGATGGCGGTATCGTCGATGATGGGATGCACCCAGCATAAATTGTTACTCGATTATCTCCAACCAAACGGAGGCATGCAATGCGAAAGATACTCATTGCAGTCGTTATCGTGTTGCTCATCGGCAGTGGCCTAGCGGCTATATTCCTGCGCGGCGGGGCATCGGCGGCAAACGCGACACCTGCAGCGGCGACACCAACAACCCTTGCGACAAAACCATCGGCAGGCGGGGCATTAGCATCAGAAGCTCGGGTTGTGCCGATCCGCAGCGCTGCACTGAGCATGCCAATCGGTGGAGTTGTTGCCGAGATTCTGGTTGCCGAGAGTGATCACGTGCAGGCTGGCCAGGTGTTGGTGCGGCTCAACCAATCGCGCAGTGAAGCAACAATCGCACAGGCCGAAGCGGAACTGGCACAGGCGCAAGCAGCCGATCAGAAACTGCAGTCTGGCACAACACCAGAGCAAATCCGCATTGCGGAAGCGCAGCTCCGTGCGGCCCAGGCTCAACTTCGCCAGGCCACTGGGGGTGTGACCACTGCTGATCAGGCGGCACTTGCGGCTCAACTCAGCCAGGCCCAGGCACACCTGAGAACAGTACAGGCAGGCCCAACGCGAACCGCACTGCAAGCTGCCCAGGCGCAATTGGCCCAGGCGCAGGCCAACCTGACGACACAGCGCAATCAACTCTCGGCAGCCAAGACAAACGCTCGGCTGCAGATCGAGCGCAACACCAGTGAATTGACCAAGGCTCAATCGAACTATGCAGCGGCACTGCAGAACTGGCGGTATGTGCAGGAAACAAACCAGGATCCGATCACGCCATGGCTGGGGATCGACCCAAAGACTGGCGAGAAGATCGCCAATAAACTCGGCGATGCACAGCGCGAGCAGTATTATGCTGCGTATATCCAGGCCGAAGCAACAATGCATACTGCCGAAATCGCCATTCAGCAGGCTCAAGTAGCCTATGATGTTGCACATCAGACAGAAGAAAGTGGTATCCAAGCCGCCGAGCAACAGGTGGCAATCAGCCAGGCCAATCTCGATAAACTACGCGCTGGTGCCACTGCCGATGATCTTGCGGCAGCACGCGCTCAGGTAGCGATCAGCCAGGCCAACCTTAGCAAACTAGATGGCGATCAGCACAGCGGCACACTCGATGCGGCCAAGGCAGCGGTGGATCAGGCCGAAGCCAACCTTGCAATGCTCCAATCTGGGACATCGAAGGATGATCTTGCGGCAGCAGATGCCGCAGTGCAGCGCGCTCAGGCTGCACTCAAGCTAGCGCAGATCGGCAGAGCGGATAGTGAGCTACGCGCACCATTCGATGGGACAATCGCGGCAATTGATCTGAATATTGGTGAATATATTGCGCTCGGCACGCCAATTGTGCAACTCGCCGATCTAACATCCTGGCAGATCGAGACAACCGACCTCACCGAGCGAAATATTATCCGAGTTCATGAGGGCAGCCAGGCCACAATAACCTTTGATGCGATTGGCGGCCTGGAACTGCCTGGCACCGTCAGCCATATCCGCGCATTGGGTGAAGCCAAACAGGGCGACATCACCTATGCCGTTGCGATCAAACTAAACCAGCAGGACCCACGGTTACGCTGGAATATGACAGCCTCGGTGACGATTGATCAATAAGCCTACTGAATCCGCATCAGATCCGGGTTATTGCACGCGCGTCGCCCGATTTTGGACATATCGTGCCATTCGCCCTTGATTTTGACGCGCACGATATCGGCGGTAAAATCGTTATTGGTGCCTTCCTCATCACTATTCGAAAACAGCGAGGCACCAACACCATAGATATCGACGGGAACACCCAGATCCTCAAAGCGCCGGATCTTCTTTGGCCCAAACCCGCCAGTCACAACGATGCGCACATCACGGCACCACTGGCGGGCACGTTCCTGCCATTCGGCAGGGATATTCCAGTTCTTCCAGGCATCATCGATCGCCTGACGCAATATAAACACCAAGCGGGGCGTTACCCCCAGATCCAGCGCTGGATCGCCAAGCGGAGGCACACTGACATCGCGCTGTGAGCCGCTGGTATCGGGGCGTACCCCGAACAATTTGTAGCGCTGCGCCTCAGCAATCTGGTTGCCATCGGTCAATTCACGGTAGCGTGCAAACATGGCATCCATCACCGCCAGGGTTGTGCCAACACAATCATTATCAAAGTCGATCAGTGCGATGCGTGGGATCTCAACAGGGCGTGCCTCCGAGAAGGCCAGCATACATTCGACGGTATCGCCAAGGAAGCTAGCAATTGCCGCATGGGCAATCGTTCCGCCGCCCAACCCGCCCCACCAATCACCCTGGGCATCGGTGGAAATAAATGAACCAAGATCATGGCCAGAATCCTGATTAAAGCGCTGAACCGCAATATTGTATGCGTATCCATCAGCGGCCTGAACTTCGTGGGCATCAAAGCGTGCCGGGAAGAACAATACTGGCTTGCCACGTGCAGCAACAAGCACATTATAGACATTCGTCGCAATCCGGGTTGCCCGAGTGAGCGCACCAAGGGTCGGCGTCTCAAGCAATGCAAAATCCCGATAGCGGCCACGCGCCTTGATCACTGGCTGAATATTGAGTGGATCGCCACTGTAGCGTGCAAGTGCGCCATCATGCACAGCCTCAACTTCGAGTGACTCATAGGTATTGACAAATTGCCCCTGCTCATCGACATACCCAGTGCATAGCTCCAGCATTGCCAGGGCTTTATCGACTCCCGCAACGACAGAGAATGGCTTACGCCGTGTAAACCACTGCATCTCCACTTCCAGGTTGCCAATATCGATCCCGTGTGCATCAATCCCACGGGCCGCCAAACGACTGGAACTACCACCAAACGCATAGTTTCGCTGTGCTAAAACCGTCAACATCCCAGTAATATTCTCAAAATACTTATCCGAATACCATCCAGCCCGCATGCGCTCGGCATCGATCTTGAAGCTGGCACTCGGAATACGCTGATTGTCAAACATACTCATGGTGGTTCTCCATTTATTGTTAAATTGACACTATAAGTGTATACGATGGATAATGGCTTGTCAAGAGGCAATTGAGGAATGATGAAGAAAACCTTAACACAGTATTCAGGAGACAGGAGTCAGAAGTCAGAAGACCAAATACCCCGACCGCCTGACTAGGTGACAATGTGACCAGGTGAACAAAATCAGGGAGCGTGTAGGGTGCGAACCGATGTGTCCACCCGCAACGTAACAATATCGTGTCGGGTATCTACAACGCAACGGCATCGTGTTCGTCGAACAAGCCACCAACCTGAATTCATTGCAGCCGAGGCAGGACCAACCAATGTTCGCGGGCCACAAGCATTCTTTGAATCAAAAAAAGAATAAGTAGGGCGCATAGCTGCCCGAACAAGCCATCACCATTGCTTGATCACAGGGGTTAGAAGATGTGTGCAGATAGCTATGGCCGAAGCCGCACCTTGGTCCAATCCTGGGCAACCAAGCCATTCGGGGTAATGACGAGGCCCTCAACCCGTGGATTCAGCAGCATATTGAATTTCGGGTAGAAGAGTGGCAGCCAACCGACTTTATCGATGGCAATCTGTTCGGCCTGAACATAGAGTTGCAGGCGTCGTTCGATCTGGGCACGATCGCCTAGTTGATCCGCTTCTGCGACCAATTGATCAAACTGCGGATCGGAGAAATGACCATTATTATTGGCGGTATTGCTCTGGAGTTGCTGCGAAAGAAAATTATGCGGGTCAGGGTAATCGGCTCCCCACACGCTATAGTAGATCTGTAAGCCAGTTTGCGGAGCACGGTAGGTATCATCAAGCCGTTTGCTGAAACTATCCAGATCAAGTGGTTCAAGGCGAACCTTGATATCCAGATTTGTTTCCCACATCTGCTTGAGTGCTGTGGTGACGGCCACATTATCGCCCTCAATCGCAAAACTCAGGGTCACTTCTGGCAATCCCTGGCCACCCGGAAAGCCAGCCTCGGCTAATGTCAGTCGAGCCGCCTTTGGATCAAAGGCCAACGGCTGGATCGGCAATTGGGTGCCGAGCAACCCAGTTGGCAGGATTCGATCAGCCGCGATACCATTATTATGCAATGGCCCTGTCACCAGCGCCCGTTTATCGGTCGCCAGCGCAAATGCCCGCCGTAGGGTAGGATTATCGAATGGCGCTAGGCGATTATTAAACCCAACATAGCGTGTTGCAAGGATAGCAGCGGTCTGGAAACCGGGTAAGCTCTGGGCCTGGCTCACAAATGCCGATGGAACCGGCGATTGCCAACTGCCCATAATATCGACTCTACCAGCGCGATACTGTTCAAACGATACACCACTATCCGGATTAAATGGCAGCGCAATTTTAGGAACACCCGGTATGCCCCGCCAATAGCGTTCGTTCGCAACCAACAGCACCTGATCGCCACGCTTGAGCTCCTGGACACGATATGGCCCGGTACCATAGGCACGCGCAGCCCAATCGTCGCCGCTCTCGACTAATGCACGCGGGACGACATAGGTATATGGGTAGACCAACTGCGCCAAAAAATAGGCCAATGGCGCATCAAGAGTAATCTCCAGATGGCGTGGATCAACTGCTCGCACACCGCTTGCCGTGCGGGTGCGCTTCTCGATCACATCCCGCGCCCCGACAATATGGCTGAGTTGTGCTGGCGCACCATAGGATGACGTCTCGGGTGCGAGCGCACGATTGATTGAGTAGACCCAATCTTCCGCTGTTACGGCAGTACCGTCGGCAAATGTCAGCCCATCGCGGATAGTGAACGTATAGATCTTACCATCATCACTGACCTTCCAATCCGAGGCGCCATCCGGCTGAACCTCCATTTGTTCATCCAGGCGTACCAACCCTCCAAAAACGAGGCTGAGCACTGTCACCGATGGCAGGCCGCCGGGGCGAGCTGGATCTATCACTGCCAGATCACTAATTCCCTCCAACGACCAGCGCAGTGTATCGGCAGGAGCCGGAATGGTGGGCGTCAGATCTGGCATGGCTGTTGGTTGTGCTGTTGGCGGGAGGTTGGGTGGAGTGTTCGAGGTGCAGGCAGCCAGCGTTATCAGAAAAGCAAGCACTATGGCCAATAATCGTCTGGACGGGTGCATACATTGT
>Ga0163144_10027303_pt1 | contig 11058 bp, 10 predicted proteins | sample OliLak19BULKMAT1_FD_123175 | JGI IMG/M metagenome (GOLD analysis project Ga0163144, IMG submission 123175) | Freshwater microbial mat bacterial communities from Lake Vanda, McMurdo Dry Valleys, Antarctica - Oligotrophic Lake LV.19.BULKMAT1 | ecosystem: Environmental > Aquatic > Freshwater >... | reverse complement strand
AATCCATCCGCTGCGGCAATCACGTCCTGCGCCACGACCAGGGCGCCCCGCGCCCTGGTCCCCGAACCGATCACCAACGCCAGCAACTCGTTATCACCCAGCGCCTCGACTCCGGCCCGCGCCAACTTCTCGCGCGGACGGTCGGCGACTGGCACACCCGCCATCAAGGCTGACCCTTCATGGTAGCTGATTGACGCCGCTTCTGCCGTCGCGCCGCGCCTTCCCCGCCGCACCGCTGTCGTATACTCGGGAGACATGGTTCGTGTCGCTCGCTGCCTGGCGCTGGTCATTGGCCTGTTCTCCGTCGCCTGTTCCGAACCACCCAACAAAGAAATGAACCTGGCGCAGGGCGCCATTGAAGCGGCTCGCGCCGCAGGCGCCGATCGCTTCGCCACCGCCGAACTCACGGCCGCCGTCGAAGCCCTCACACGCTCGCACGCCGCGGCCGCCGAAGACGACTATCGCCAATCCCTGAGCCACGCCCTCGACAGCTTCGAGCGCGCGCAGAACGCCGCCAAGCTGGCGGTCGAAGGCCGCGCCAACGCGCGCGGCGAGGCGGAACGCGCCGTGGCGCAAGTCGCCACGCTGCTGGCGACCGCCGAAACCCAGTTGAAAGCATCGCCGCTGCCGGCTCGCAGCCTCCAGGCTCCACAAGACACCATCGATGCGGCACGAGTCACGCTGCAAAAAGCGCGCTTGGCTTTGGAAAAGGAAGACTACCTCGCGGTCGCGCCCGCCCTCGAAGGCGTGGCGACTCGACTTCAGGCCGCTTTGACCGCGATCGACTCGCCGTCCCCGGCCGCACCGGCCCGCCGCAAGCGCTAGGGCGACTGCCCCTGAGATCGCGATTCTCGCGATCGCTCCCCCGCTCGAGTGTGGAGATTTCTGCCAGGTCAGATCAGGTCTTCGTGCGACGGCACCCAATGGCCGTCGACGATGACTTCAGCCCAGCCGGTGAGGAAGATGCCGTCATCGGTCCACTCGACGCGCTGCGTGCCGCCGGGCGCCACGACCTGAATGTCGCGAGCCGCCCCGCCATGCGCGATGGCGGCGATCGCGGAGGCACAGGCGCCGGTGCCCGATGCATGCGTCGGGCCCACGCCACGTTCCCAGATCAGAATGCGAACCCGATTCGGCGCTTCGATGACGGCAAACTCGACGTTCGTGCCTGCCGCGAACCGTGGGTGGGTCGATAGGCCGGGCCCCAGCCGATGAAACCGCGCCACGTCCGGCAGTTGGCTCATCAGCGCGACACACTGCGGATTGCCGATGGCCAGGGTCGAGACGGTCAGCGTCTCGCCGTCGACCGTCAGCGTCTCCTCCATGACGCGCTCGGGATGCCCCAACGCGGCGCGAAAGGTGAAGCGACCACCGGCCCGTCCCACCAGGGCCAGCGTCTTCCAGCCCGCATCGGTATCCACCCGCACCTCGGTCAGCGGCGTCTGGTTCCTCGCGTCGCGTTGGTGCATCACCAGCGCGGCCAGGCAGCGAAGGCCATTGCCTGACAACTCCGATGGGCTGCCGTCGGTGTTGATCAACTTCATGCGGGCGGTGCCATCTGGGGCAATCGTGTAGTAGATGACACCGTCACCACCGAATCCGGTATGGCGCTGGCAGAGACGCCGCGAGAGTTCGTCGAGCCGAAGTCCTTCGACCTGCGCGGACGGGACGAACAGAAAGTCGTTGCCGTAGGCGTGCGCTTTGGCGATCGACAGCATCACGGCACGCGGAAGGCGTCGAACACCCAGGTCAAGCCGCCGGTCACACCAATCGATGGATCGCGTGCGGTCAGCCCCAACATGAGACCGGCGTCCAGTCGTACGCCGCTCTGCGTGTAGCGGGCGCCAAATCGCAACACCCCACGATCCTCGGCACCGGGCGTCACCAGATTCGCGAAGTTGGCGCGCCCCGCAAACTCGCCTACCAACTCCGCGTTCTGACTGATCGCGCGTGCGACCGACAGGCTGTAGGTCAGCAGGTCGTCCTGCGCGGCGGCCCGCGTCGGGTTCCCGAGAATCAGCAGGCCGAGGTTGGTGACGACACGGATGGACTGGACGGTCTTGCCGGCGATCAGGCCGGCCGTGAAGTCCTGCATGTCCTTGCCAAGACCCGACTCGTTGCTGGCGTTCGGCAGGCGCGTGGAGAACCGTAGCGCCATCGCCGGCCGACCCGCGCTCTCGCTGAGAAAGCGAATCTTGGCACCGATGTGAATGTCGTCGACGTCTGCCGTGCTCTCCGAGTCGAGCGCCAGCAGCGAGGAAAACGGCGCCCCCGGAATCCGCTCAGTGATGTTCAGCTTCTGGTACAGTCCGCCATCGATCTGGATCTCCGCAATCGAGCTGACCCCCACGCTCACGCCGAGGGGCGGCACCGCCAACAGGTTGCCGCGCAGGCCGGAGACCGGCAGGGAGACGTCGCGTTTGTAGTCGACGCCGACCTCGAACAGGATGCGGCCGGCTCCGATCACTTCAGGGTCTTCGGTCTGCAGCGGCCGCTGTTGCGCGAACGCCGATGGCGCCGACGCGAGCACCACACACGCGAGGATGAGGGCGGTTGATATGCGCTTCATGTAGTTAAAACGTTTTTCTACTGTCGAGAAGAATGGTCACGGGACCGTCATTGACCAGCGAGACCTGCATCGTGGCCTGAAATTCGCCGGTCGCCACACGCAGGCCACTGGCTGTCAATTCTCGCACGACATCTTCATAGAGCGCGCGGGCAATCTGCGGCGGTGCGGCCGAGGCGAACGACGGCCGGCGGCCGTTGCGCGCGTCACCGGACAAGGTGAACTGCGACACCACCAGGACGCTGGCCTGCAGATCGAGCACCGATCGATTCATCTTGCCCTCGTCATCCGCGAAAATCCGCAGGTCACGAATCTTGGACGAGATGTAGTGGCGGTCGCTCGGGCCGTCGCCGTGATCGACGCCGAGCAACACCAGCAGGCCCTGGCCAATCTCGCCAGTGACCCGCTCAGCCACCGTGACGCTCGCGCGGGTCACGCGCTGGACGACGGCTCTCACGGCTTGACGGGCTGGAGGCCTGGGCCTTGGGGCTTGAGACCCGGGGCGGGCTGGCCCACCGTAGCCTTGGCGAAGGTGGGACGGGACCGCATCAACGGAATCAACTGCACCTCTGCCGGCACATCGTCAAACTCTTCGAGCTGGGTCGCCATGGCGCGGCGAATGTCGCCGGCCGGGTTCAGCCGGCGGTCCAGCAAATGGCGCGGCATGACGTTGGCCAGCGCCTTGATCATCGAGTTCTTGACCGCCGGATGTTCGCGCTCCAGCTCCAGGATCAGCCGCTTGACGCGCTGGCGCTGCAGGCTGAGGTCGCCGCAGGCCGGGCAACAGCAGCCAATGATGGGCAGGTCGCGTTCCTTACAGTAGGCGCGGGCTTCGGCTTCGGTGACGTAGACCAGCGGACGAATGACCACGTGTGCGCCATTGTCGGACGTCAGCCGCGCCGGCATCGCCTTGAGCGCGCCCGCGAAGAACAGATTCAGCAGCGCGGTTTCAATGAAGTCGTCGAGGTGATGGCCCAGGGCGATCTTGGTGGCGCCCGTCTCCTTCGCCATTCGATACAGCACCCCGCGACGCAAACGGGCACAGAGCGAGCAGGGCGTGTCGTCGCTGTCGAGCTTGTCGTCGATCACCGCGCCAATGTTGGTGTGCTCACTGTGGAACTCCCAGCCGCGCGCGCGGCAGGCCTCGCCCACTTGCTGGTGCTGGTAGCCCTCGTAGCCAGAGTCGACATTGACGGCGACGATCGAGAACGTGATCGGCGCCCGCTTCTGCAGTTCAGCAAGAATCTGGATCAACGCCCAGCTGTCCTTGCCGCCCGACAGCCCCACCATGATGCGATCGCCGTCCTCAACCAGGTTGAAGTCGGTAATCGCCTTGGTGGTCTTCTTGGCGAGGCGCGTTTCGAGGGGCGAACGGTAGGCCATGGACGGATTGATGTTAGCAGGCTGTGGCGGATCTCGTGAGGTGCTGATCTCGGGATCTCGTGATTGATAGCTCGGATTGGGTGATTGGGTGATTTGGTGATTTGGTGAACGCGGGTTTTGGCTAGCGCAGGAGCTTCTGAATCGCGCCGGACCACGTCATCTGTTGCGCCACCGCCAACCCCGCCTCGCCCAGCCGTGCTGCGAGGTTGCGATCGTCCATCAGCCGGCGCATGGCCACGGCCAGGGCTTCTGGGGTGGGCGCCGTGACATAGCCGGTCTCACCATCGCTGACCAGTTCGGCCGGCCCGCCGCTGTCGGTGCAGGTGATGACGGGCTTGCCGCTCATGTAGGCCTCGACGGTGACGAAGCCATAGTCTTCGTTGAACGGAGGAAAGATCACCGCGCGGCAGCGGGCGAGATGATGCACCAGGCCCGCCTCATCCAAGCGGCCGACGAACTGCACCCGCGCCTCAAGTTCGAGACGGCTGCGCAACTTGATCAGGGCGTCGATTTCGGCGCCTTCACCAGCAATCACGCACTTGATGCCGGCCGCCATCGGCTCGGCCAGCGCGCGCAGCACGAGGTCGAATCGTTTGAGCGGCGACAACCGCGACACCCCAAACAAGTAGTCGCCGTAGGTCTCGTGCCGGTAATCACGCTTGGGCGGTGGCGGATAGAGCACGTCGGACGAAATGCCGCCAAAGCGGCGCAGGCGGGTCTGCACGGTGCCGGAGATCACGAACCGCCGCTGCATCCTGTTCAGCAGGTGCTGATCCACCCGGTGAATGATGGCGCGCCGCGTGCGCTCCTTGAGCTTCCCCTTCCACGACAGGTGCGAGCTGAACTGCCCCCACAAATCGTAGTACTCGCGCATGCGATGGTTGAGCCACAACACGTGGTTGGGATGCTGCACGGCGTAGCCAGGAAAGCGCAGGCTGATCACCTGATCCACCTTCTTTTCCTCGTGCGCCAGCTGCACGTCGGTCAACCACGCCGCCAGGTAGGCACTGGCCTGCCGGCCGAACCGATTCTGCGGCGTGACGATCAGCCCGGCCTCGTGGCCGTCTTCCCGCAGCGCGCGCACCAGCTCGCGCGCCATGACCAGGTGGCCGCCTTCGGCGAACGGCGGACTCGAGGTCACAACCGCGATCGTGGCCATTACCGGGAGTCTCCGTAGGTCGGAATCAGGCGCACCATCACGCCCAGAAAACGGCTGTCGCCGGAACCTGATTCGAACATCGGCACGAACCCCGTCGCCGATGAAATCGCGAAGCCATACACATAGTTCGTTGGGTAGTCGGGATGGTACTTGTAGGGCGCGCCTCGGGGCATGTCCACCTCAAGCGTCTGCTGCGAACTGGCGGCCATCTCGACCACGCGCCGCCCCATGCCGGTGTCGATGGTAATGCGATTGGGTCGCGGCCCGGTCTCGAGAATGACGGTCAGCTTCTCGATTCGCAGCGACCGTGCCTCCTGCACACCCGCCGCCTGGGTCTCGGGCGCAATCGGCGCGCGGAGCAGCAGATCCGCGTTCGACTCGCCCCTCACCCAGAACGCGTCGCCCTCGCGGTTGTAGATGTTGTCGTCGAGGAAATACGCAAACACCGGCGGCGTGCCGCCCAGCGGCTGCCGCGTGCGATCGGGCTGCACATTGATCGGCAGATCGTTGACCATCGTCAACTCGGTGGGCAGGCGACGAAACAGGCCCGACTTGCTGTGCTCGGCCGGATGGGTCGAGGCGTAGAACGGATTGGAGACAATCCGCATCACGAAGAGACCACTGATGGCGAGGGTCAGCAGCCCCCCGACCGCCGTTTGCAAGGGCGGGACCAGGAACAGAAAGATGCCGTAGGTGCCGAGGAAGTAGCGATTCCCCACGGGGCCGCCGCCACCAGACCAGGTGAACGGCATGTAGAGCAACAGCGCGACCGCGGTCGCGACTCCCGCGCCCAGCGTCAGCCACTGCCACATCGCCCGATCTCTGGTGGCGACCAGGAACAGGATGATCGCCATCAGACCTGGAAACATGTAGATCGCAAAGCCGGTATGACGGCCGACCACGAAGTAGGCCAGGTTGCGCCGAAACACTTCGAACAGCGCGTCGCGCGTGAACAGCACCGCGAAGGAACCGCCGCCCACGCGGCCGAGCCCCACGGTGTCAAAGTTCTTCGCTGCGTCTTGATACGGGAAGCCGCCCTTGAAATCGGCCCCGTCGCGACTGTAGAACGTCTTGCGTTCGCCACCCTGATAGTTCCACTCGCCGGTCACGGCGGTGTTGACCGCAAACAGCGCGACCACCACGACGCCGAACGTCGCGCCGATCTTCACCGAACGCGCCCACTGGCGACGCAGCAACGCCGACACCAGCAACGGCGCAATCAGCAAGACGTTGGTCGGCTTGGCGAAGGCGCCAATCCCCAGCAGGACGGCTGCGACCACGTCCGATCGCGGCCCCAGCAGCCAGCGCGTCCGCCACGAGGCAAGTTGCAGTTCAGAAATCGGCGCCGCGACTTCCTTGTAGCACCAGAAGTAATAACCCAGCAGCACGATGGCGAAGATGAAGAAGTCCGGCGCCAACTGCACCATGTAGATCGGCACCAGCGAGACGAACAGGAACGCGAACGCGAACACGAGTGCGCTCACCGGATGACTGCGCGCGCACAGGAACGAGTACGCGCACAGAAAACACAAGGTCATCAGCAGCGCGTGGAGCACCAGGAAGCCATTGGTGCCGAAGGCCCAGACCAGGGGAGCCGCCGCCAGCGGGTAAATATAGGCCTTGCCGTAGAACAGCCGGCCGTCACTGCCCCGCTTGAGGAAGATGCCTTCGGGGCCTGACGAATACTCTTTCCAGACGCGCGCGAGATCGTCGCGCTGAAACTCGAAATCAAGATCGGTGGCCAGGCTGTGGCCCAGCGTGTAGTAGGTCGCGGCATCGCCAAAGAAGCCGCCGTTCGAGGTCTTGACGAAGTCAACCGACAGCGCCCATGTCAACAGCACCACACCAATCGCGGCCGTGGTGCTGGCGCCGAGGCGCCAGGCCAGGCTGCGGCCCGTCAGACGTGCGGCGACGCGGTGGTCCAGGGTCATGGCCGGCTGCTCATCGTTCGGTGGTCAGGAAGCTCAAGTCCGCCTGAAGAATACCCGCTCGGCCGGTCGCGCGCGAGGTTTCGTGCAGCATCACGTAGAGCCGCTCCATTTTTCGGACGAAGGCGGCAATGTCATAGCGCGCGCCGGTCTTGCGCGATTCGGCGCTCAGGCGGGCGCCCGCGTCCGGGTGTTCCAGCAGTTCGCAGATAGCGTCGGCCAGCCGATCGGCGTTGGCCTTGGGCACGATCAGGGCGTCCTTGCGGTCGGTGAGCACGTCCAACAGGCCATCGGCGTCGGTGGCGACAATCGCCTTCCCCATGGCGAGGGCCTCGAACACCGTGAGCGGCGTGCCTTCCCACAGCGACGGAAAGACGATCAGGTCGAGCGCTGACAGCGCCGCACCCACGTCTCGCGTGAAGCCGGCAAACACCAACCGGTCGCCGAGACCCAGGGCCGTGGCCTGGGCCTCAAGTTGCGGCTGCAACTCGCCTTCACCCACGATGAAGAAGCGCGCGTTCGGATGTTTCGCCAGCACCTTCGGTGCGGCCTCGATCAGATATTGATTCCCCTTGGCGGGCATCAATCGCGTGATCGTTCCCACGGCGAGGGTCTCGGGACCAATGCCCAGCGCCTCGCGCGCCGCCGCAATCTCGCCAGCGCTGCGCACCCGCGCAAACTCGTCGAGCGGCGCGCCGAGATAGACGACCTTGGTGCGCTCAGCAGGCATCAGCCGCGCCCGCGTGGTGAACTCGCCGGTCGAGGCCGACACGGCAATCGCCAAGTCGGTGTGCGGTGCCAGCAGTTTGTCGGCGACCTTCTGAAACCACGGCGTGTCCGTGTGATTCGCGTGCTCGTGCAGAATCGCCGGAATGCCCAGGCGCCACGCGCACAGGCGGCCAAACGTGGTGGCGCCGTAGCCATGCAGGTGCACGAGGTCGGCGTGCTTGTCGCGCAACACCTTCAGCATGGCCGTGAACGTCGCGGGGTCGAACTTGTGCCGCGCCATGTAGGTGACGTCGATGCCGAATTCCTCGAGCGTGTCGGCTGACAGATCCTTCTGGCGCAGACTGACGAGCGACACGTTGAAGCGTGACGCGTCAAACCGAGGAATCATCCAGGCAAACAGGCGCTTCACACCGTGCATGCGCGAGCCTTCCCACCCGAGGTGGTCGCAGATGTGGACGATGTTCAAACGCCGGGGGCCGGGGGCCGGAATCCGGGATCCGGGATCCGGGATCCGGGGGCCGGACGTCATAACAAGCCCTCGCTGCGATACCACGCCGCGGTTCGATGAATGCCCTCTTCGAGATCGACCTGCGGCGCAAAGCCCAACTCCGTCTGCGCCCGGGTCGTGTCGAACGCGCGACTCTTGGTGTAGAAGTCGACGCGGCGGCGAAAAATCGGCGGCTCGACCCGCAGCGGGACGCAGACCATCTCGCACAACAGGCCCGCGGTCCAGAACGGCCACACCGGCCAATGGGTGGTCGGCGGCGCGACCTGCAACTCGTTCGCGACCAGGCCCACCAGCGCCTCGAGCGTCGTGTATCGAGGCCCCGCGAGAATGTAGCTGCGGCCCTTGGCGTCCGGCACCGTGCCACACAGCCGAAATCCCTCGACCAGATCTTCGACAAAGGTGAGGTGGTAGAACACTCGCCCGTCGCCGATCATCGGGAACCGCCCCCGTGCCAGTCCCTTGAACATCTTCAAGAATCGCAGGTCGCCTGGGCCGTAGATGCCAATCGGCCGCGCGACGACCACCTCGAGGCCCGTGGTTTGACCGAACTCGCGGGCGAGCGCCTCGGCCTCGAGCTTCGTCTCCTGGTAGACATCGCCCGGATTGAAGGGCGCGTCTTCATTCGCCGGCGGATTCGCGATGTGACCGTGCACGCCGCCGGTGCTGCAGTGCACCACGCGACGGGCGCCGGCCGACCGGGCGGCTTCCAACACGTTGCGCGTGCCATCGACGTTGATGGCGCGGTACGCCGCGTCGGGCTGTCCGGCCTCGCGATAGGTCGCGGCAATGTGGTACACGACCTCCACGCCTTCCGATGCGCGACGCATGGCGGCGGCATTGGTGAGATCACCTTCGGCCGCCTGCACCCCTGCCGCGGCCAACGGCGAGCGGTCGAACGCGGCACGACTCCTGGGTCGAACCAGCGCGCGCACCTCGTCGCCCCGCGCGGTCAGGAGTTTCGCCAGGTGCCCGCCGGTAAATCCCGTGGCTCCGGTCACCAGCACTCTCACCGGCGCGCCAACTCCCCCGCCGAAACGGCCAGGGGCGTGTGGCTGCCCAGGCGTTCGTAAGCCTGCGCCGTGCGACGCACGTACGACTCGCGGCTGTACTTGTCCTGCGCCACGACCCGTGCCGCCGCCGACAGCCGGGCGCGCTGCTCCGGTTGCTCGATCAATTCCAGCACGGCGTGCGCCAGCGCGTCAGCCTCGGGCGCCACGAGCTTGGCGATCTCCGGCGTCAACACTTGCGTATGGGTCAGGAGATTGGTGGCCACGATCGGCTTGCCCGACCGCAGGTACGAGTAGATCTTCAGCGGCGTGTTGGTGCCGCGGATGCGTGGCGAGACCAACAGATCCGAGGCCTGCACAAACCCGGGGATCTCTTTTGCCGGTTGCTGGCCGGTGAAAATCATCACCCCCGATGCGCCGCGGGCGGCGGCCTTGGCTTTCGCTGTGGCCACTTGCGCCGGCTCCCCGCCCACCACCAACACGCGCGCGTCGGGACGCCGGCTGGCGATCATGACGGCGGCGTCGATCAACAGGTCCACGCCCTGATAGGCCTCAAAGGTGCCGGTATACAGCGCGAGCGGGGCCGATTCGGCAATGCCCCACGCGGCTCGCACCTCGGCCGGGGTCCGCGACGGTGGTTCGTCGACGTCGCCGCCCATGACGTTTTCGATCAGCAGCGACCGCTCGCCGACCCCCATCGCGGTGACGGTGTCCTGGAGTTCCTGGCAGATCGTGATTACGACCTGCGACTTGTGAACCATCTGGCCTTCGGCCCATGTGAACAGTGTGCGCAAGGCACCCGACTGGCTGTACTTGAAGTTACTCAGCTGCTGCGGCAGGCTCGAGTGCATGTCGTAGAGATGCGGGATTCCCAACCAGCGGGCGAGGAACACGCCCACCAGGCCCATCTCTTCGTGCGAGTGGATGGCGTCGTATCGCTCGGCCATGACGCGCCGCAACACCGTGAACAGCATCAGACCGTCGAGGAGCAGCTTGGTCGGCGAGGGGCCGATCCGGACCTTGCTGACAAACGGTGGTCGCAGGGCGCGGAAAATGCGCAAGTTGGGCAGCTCGACGTCACGCCCGATCGGGTAGGTGACCAGGTCGATATGGTGGCCGAGCTCACCAAGCGTCTTGATGCGGTGATATTCGCTGAACGGAGTCCCGCGCGGCTCGAAAAACGGCTCGGGCGCGAGCATCAGGATGCGCACGAGTCATTATATCTAACTGAGCCTAATGCAGTTAGGATGGATGGGGATGCTGAGGGTTCTGGTCCGCGTGCTCGTGAGCGCCGCGCTGTTGTACTTCGTGCTGCGATCGATCGATCTCGCCGCACTGTGGCAGCGCGTGCAAGGCATGCACGCCGGCTGGATCGCCCTGGCGCTCGCCTCATTTACCTTCATGCAGATGGTCTCGGTGTGGCGATGGCATCGGCTGCTCCGCGCGCAGCATATTGACGTGCCGCGACGCACGCTGACCGAATCGATCTGGGTCAGCCTGTTCTTCAACAATTTTCTGCCCAGCAACATCGGCGGCGACGTCGTCCGGATTGCTGACACGGCCGCCGCCGCCGGCTCGAAGACCCTGGCGACAACCGTAGTCGTGGTCGATCGAGTGCTGGGACTCACAGCCCTGGTCGTGGTCGCGGCGTTTGGCGCCTTCGCCGCCTCGCTCATCGGCATTCACGTGCCGGGCGCGCGATGGCTCTGGATGGTCGCGGCCGCAGGAGTGCTGCTGGCGATTCCTGTAATTGCCATACCAAAATTGACAGCGCGGTT
>Ga0163144_10027300_pt1 | contig 11059 bp, 8 predicted proteins | sample OliLak19BULKMAT1_FD_123175 | JGI IMG/M metagenome (GOLD analysis project Ga0163144, IMG submission 123175) | Freshwater microbial mat bacterial communities from Lake Vanda, McMurdo Dry Valleys, Antarctica - Oligotrophic Lake LV.19.BULKMAT1 | ecosystem: Environmental > Aquatic > Freshwater > Lake... | reverse complement strand
GTCGCGGGTGGGCCCGAGGCCGCTGCCGTCGAGGTACTTCTCCAGCGCGGTCAGCATCTCGCCCATGTCGCGGTAGCGATCGTCGGGCTCGCGCGCCATCGCGCGCAGGATGATCTTGCCGAGCTCGTTGCCGATCCGCGGCGTGATCCGGCGCGGATCCTCGAACCGGCACTCGGCGATCCGCTTGAGGATCTCGTGCGGGTTCTTGCCCTCGAACGGCACCTTCCCGACGGTGAGCTGGTAGAGCACGATGCCGGCGGCGAACACGTCGGTGCGGAAGTCGAGCGGCTTGCCCTCGACGTGCTCGGGCGACATGTACGCGGGCGAGCCGAGCAGCTGGCCGGTGACGGTCAGGCGCTGGGTGTCGATCATCTGCGAGATGCCGAAGTCCATGAGCTTCACGACGCCGTCGGACCGGATCATCACGTTCTCGGGCTTGACGTCGCGGTGGAGGATCCCCTGCGCGTGGGCGTGGGCGAGCGCGCGGCAGATCTGCACCGTGATCATCGCGCCGATCTCGGGATACTGCGGCGGGTAGTCGGTGACGAACTGCTTGAGCGTCTGGCCGGCGATGAACTCGGTGACGATGTAGCTCTCGTCGGCGGACTTACCCGAGTAGTCGAAGATCTCGAGGATGTTCTCGTGGCGCAGCTTCGCGACCGCGTGGGCCTCGCGCTCGAACCGGTCGCGCGCCTCCTTGTGATCGGCGAGGTGCCGGTGGAGCACCTTCACCGCGACCTCGCGCTTGAGCGAGCGGTCGACCCCTCGATACACGATCGCCATCCCGCCCTGGCCGACACGCTCGACCAGCTCGTACTTGTCGATCACCTGTCCGACGTCGATCACCACGGTTGCCCAGCGACCATGCGCGACACGGATGTCACGCCCGCCTGCCTGTTCCTCTGATTCGGTCGAATCGCAAAGGGTTGGCTAACTCCAGCATTCTAGGCAGCTTGCGCACCGGCGGGCAATGCCACCCTGACATGGGTTGCGCGCCGGCGCCGGGACGTTCAACGATCGGCCCGTGAGAGTCGGCCTGGCCCTGATCGCGCTCGCCGGCGTGGCGCACGCCGGGCCCGCCGAGTGGGAGCTCAGCGAGGTCCAGCGGGCAGGGCCGGGCGGGGACGCGGTGATCCGGTTCGTCGAGGTGCACGCGGCGTCGGCCGGCTGCTGGTTCCCGACCACCCAGGTGGTGGTCTACGACGGCGGCGGCACCGTGCTCGACGCGGTCGCCCCGTTCGCCTCGACGACCTGCTTCGGCGATGACACCTATCTCGTGCTCGCGACCACCGGCGCCGAGGCGCTGTACGGCGTCACCGCGACCTCCAACCAGGTGCCGGTGATCTCGACGAGCGCGCGCCAGATCTGCTTCCGCTCGACGGCGACGATCTACGATTGCGTCCGCTGGGGCGGCCAGTCGGTCGTGATCCACGACCTGTTCGGCCCCGACGACGACTCGAACACGTCCAGCCCGCCCGACGGCGGCGCGATCGCGCGGATCGCCAGCTCCCACGTGGTCAGCGACGACTGGATCGCCGCCGAGCCCACCCCCGGGGGCCCCAACGACGGCACGCCGATCGAGGTCCCGGACGCCGGGCCGACCCCCGATGCCGCCGGGCCACCGTCGGACGCGGAGATCGCCCCGGACGCGGGGCCCGCCCCTGACGCCAACCCGGTGGAGCCCGCGCCCGACGCGCGCAACGACCTGTTCCTCGACCTCGACCCCGGCGGCGGCGCGGGCTGTGGCTGCCAGGGAGGCGCCGATCCGTCGCTGCTGCTCGGGCTGGCCGTCCTGCTCAGTCTCTGCCGTATTTCCAGCGCAGCTTGCCGTCGGCGGGATCGCGGACCTCGAGCAGGCCCCACATCGACACCATCACGCCGAGGTCGGTGATCGCGAGGCCCTCGAGCACCGAGTCGTCGAGCAGCTCGACGTCCCAGCGCCGCGCGCCGTCGGCGAGGGTGAAGCACACGAGGCGCGGCATCGCGCCGCTCGCGATCAGCTCGTAGACCGCGCAGGTCACGTCCGCGCCGACGACCACGAGGTCGGCCTTGCCCTCCTCGGCGGCGAACGGATCGATCGGCACGTCGGTGGACCACCGCTCCTTGCCAAGCTCGTCGATCGCGATCAGGCGCGCCACGCGCGTACCCTTCGCCCGGTCGCCGGACAGGACGCGCGCGCCGGTCGGCCCGACGACGAGCTGGGCGGTGCCGAGGCCGAGCGGTTGATAGAGCTCGTAGGACGGGTCCTCGCGCTTCACGGTCAGGTCGCCGCCGTGGTGGTCGTGCGGCAGCATCACGCACTCCCCCGACGTCGGCGCGGTCGCGGCCTCGACGGTGCGCAGCGGCCGCGCGACCCCGTCGGTGCCGAGCGCGGTGCCGCCGGCGCAGAAGTGCTTCACCCGCTCGGGCATCGTCGCCGACCACAGCCGCGCGCCGGCCAGCGAGTACGCGGTGATCTCCGCACGGTCGCTCGCGAACAGCAGCGTGTCGCCCGCCAGCGCGAGCGAGCCCTGGTAGGTCTCGATGTACGTGCCGAGCTTCGGCGTCTCCCACAGCGTCGCGCCGGTCGCGCCGTCGAGCGCGATCAGCGACACCGCGTCGGCGTTGCCGAGCTCGCGGCACCGGCCGATCGCATCGAGATCGCCGTCGCCGTCGGCGTCCGCGATCAGCGCGCCGCCGCCGCTGGTGCCCTCCCACGAGAGGAACCGCCCCGGGGACGGCGTGGTGCCGCCGCCGCGCGTGCTGGCCTTCACCTTCGCCTGCTCGACGGCGCGGTTCATGACGCACGTGATCGCGCCCATGACGATCGCGATCACGCCGAACACGATCCCGGTGAAGACCCACGACGCCCGCTTGATCTGCGTCGCGATGCGCGCGCCGTCCGGGAGCCGGACCGGCGGCGCGATCACGCGGTCGCGGACCCGGCTGCGGCGCTGGACGTGCGCCTCGGTGCCGCAATACTCGCAGATCACGCGCGCGTCGTCGCCAGCCCGCAGCGTGGCGCCGCACTGCGGACACCTGACCTGCACGGCGTTCATGCTCTGGCCTGCGCCTGCAGCCTCATGAAGAACGGCAGCGCCTCCTGCATCAGGTCGAGCTTCGGATCGAGCTGCTTGCCGATGCCCTCGGTGACCGCGATCGCGATGTTGCACATCGTGAACGTCGGGTTCACGCGCACGCGGTGGCGGCGCAGGATGTTCATCATGTCGAACGCGACCTGCGAGACCGCGACCTCGCCGAGCGCCTTGCCGAGGTAGCGCGCGGTGAACGCGCACACCTCGGCCTCGTACGCCGGGTAGTCCCGGACCTTCGCGCTCGGCGACAGGTCGGCCATCAGCCGCGCCATCGTCTTGCCGTCGCCGCTCGCCCACGACGCGAAGAACCGCGCGAACACCCGCCGGTGGTCCTCGTCGAGCTCCGCGGTCAGGCCGAGATCGAGGATGCAGACCTTGCCCTCGGCGTCGACGAGGATGTTGCCGGGATGGAGGTCGGCGTGGACGAAGCCGTCGCCGAACACCATCTGCAGGAGCGTGCGGAAGCCGATCTTCGCGAGCCGCGTCGGATCGGTGCCGAGCTTGGCCGGCGCGTCGAGCACCTTCGCGCCGCGGATGAACGACATCGTCAGCACGCGCTTGCTGCACAGCTCCGGGACCAGCGTCGGGAACGCGAGGTCGGCGTCGTGCGCGAAGTTGGCCTGGAACCGCCGGTTGTTCGCCGCCTCGATCGTGAGGTCGATCTGCATCCGGATCGCGCGCCCGAACTCGCCGATGCTCTCGACCGGCGCGAGCAGCCGGATCGACGGGACCGCGCTGATCATCCACGCGAAGATCCGCATCACGCGCAGATCGAACGCGACGATCTGCTCGACCCGCGGCCGACGCACCTTCACCGCGACCTCGCGGCCGTCGCTCAGGGTCGCGCGGTGGACCTGCGCGACGCTGGCGCTGGCGATCGGCAGGACGTCGAACGACGCGAACATCGCGGCCGGCTCGTGCCCGAAATCCTCGCGGAACGTGCGCGCGACGTGGCGGAACGCGAACCCGCCGACGTCGTCCTGCAGGCGCGACAGCGCCTTGATCACGTGCGGCGGGAACAGGTCCGGCCGCGTCGACATGATCTGCCCCACCTTGACGAACGTGGCGCCGAGGCCGATGAGCAGCGCGGTCAGCCGGGCGGCGAACCACCGCTGGCGCGCCGCCTTGCCGCGGAAGCTCAGCAGCAGGCCGAGCCAGCCGAACAGCCACACCACCCCGTGGAAGGTCAGCAGCAGCGTGACCCACAGGCCGCGGCCGAGGAAGCGGAGGAGCTGCACTGCCCCCGGAACGTACTCGCTCCTGGTGCCTTCGTGCTCGTGCGTTCACGCTCGATGCGCACGCCCGCGCGGATCGCGGCGCCGAACCTCCGCGAATCTGACGAAGGGGCGCGGCACACACGTTGCTCTACCTGCAGCCAGCGGCGGCTCCGGTGGACTGCTTGGCTCGCGAAGGATCACGAGCACGGACTGACCCGTCACCCGATGACAGCATCGGACACGACCGGTCTGCTCTCTCAGAGATGCTTCGTGGTCGAGCAGCCCTCCGGAGCCGCCGCTGGTCTCATCGGCGGAGGTATGACGCGGAAGATGATCGACGCGCGAGTGCCATGCGCTACGCCGCGTGCCATATTGCCGCCGCCCTTGCGGATCTTGACGTTGCTGTTCGTGCTGCTCGCCACCGCGTCGATCGCGGTCGCGCAGCCGTCCGCCGCCGCGAGTTCGGAGACGCCGATCGAGCTCGGCGAGGCCGGCGAGGACCTCGAGGTCGAGGCGATCCTGCCCGCCGCCGCCCCGCTGGGCACACCGCGCGTCGACGCGGCGACGAGCCGCCGCCTCTCGACGCCGGCGCCCGCGCCGATCGCGCAGCCCCCGATCCCTCCGCCAGAACGCTAGCCGGACTGGTCCGCGGGGATCGAGCACGGCCGCATGTCGCGGCCGCGCGGACGGTCGTCGCACCTCTCACGGCAGGAGTCTCATGCTCGATCCCGATCTCTGGGTCGCGCTGCTCACGCTCTCCGCGATGGAGATCGTGCTCGGCATCGACAACATCGTCTTCCTCTCCATCCTGGTCGGACGGCTGCCCGCCGACCAGCGCCCGGCCACGCGCCGGCTCGGCCTCATGCTCGCGCTCGGGATGCGGCTCGGGCTCCTCGCCGCGATCAGCTGGATCATGCGCCTCGAGGACTCCCTGTTCTTCGTCAGCAGCCACGGGTTCTCCGGCAAGGATCTGATCCTCATCGGCGGCGGCCTGTTCCTGATCGCCAAGGCGACCCACGAGATCCACGGCACGATGGAGGGTGACGCGGACGCGCCCGACGTCGGCAAGTCCCGGTCCCGCGGGATGATCATGCTGCAGATCGTCGTGATCGACCTCGTGTTCTCGCTCGACTCGGTGATCACCGCGGTCGGCATGGTCGACAACATCTGGGTCATGGTCGCCGCGATGGTGATCGCGGTCGGGGTGATGCTGTTCGCCGCGGGCACGATCTCCGAGTTCGTCGAGCGCCACCCCACCGTGAAGGTGCTGGCGCTGTCGTTCCTGCTGCTGATCGGCGTCGTGCTCGTCGCCGACGGGTTCGCCCAGCACATCAACAAGGGCTACATCTACTTCGCGATGGCGTTCGCGCTGTTCGTCGAGATCCTCAAGATCCGCGGGATGAAGCGGCGGGTGGCCGAGCCCGCGCGCTAGACTCGAGGGCGATGGGACGCGTCGTCTGCGCCGCCGTGCTCGGCCTGCTCGTCGCAGGCCGGCCGGCGGTGGCCGACGAGACGATCGTGATCGTCGATCCCGCGCCCGAGCTGCTGCCCGGCCGCGCGTCGTCGACGGTGACGCGCGAGGACCTCGACGAGCGCCAGCCACGGTCGGCGCCCGACGCGCTGCGCTGGGAGCCCGGCGTCTACGTCCAGCAGACCGCGGCGGCGCAGGGCTCGGCCTACCTGCGCGGTCGCACCGGGCAGCAGACGTTGCTGCTGTTCGATGGCGTCCGGCTCAACAACAGCCTGTGGCGGCAGGGCCCGAACCAGTACTTCTTCACGATCGACACCCGCACGCTCGCCGCGATCGAGGTGATGCGCGGCGGCGCCTCGACCCGCTATGGCTCCGACGCGATCGGCGGGGTGCTCCACGCGGTGCCTCGCGACCCGGGGTTCGGCGGCCGCCGGATCCGGCCGCGGATCCAGCTGCGCGCGGGCAGCGCGGACCGCGAGCTCGGCGGCCGCGTCGAGACCTCGGCGCGGCTCGGCGACGACCTCGCGCTGCTCGCGGGCCTCGGGTATCGCGACGTCGGCCTGCTCGAGGGCGGCGGCGCGGTCCGCGGCACCGACGGCGACCCCGCGATCATCCCCAGCCTCGAGGCCGACGGGCGCACCCAGCGCGGCACCGGGTTCGAGGAGGCGGCGTGGGACGCGCGGCTGATCTGGCGGCGCGGTGACACCACGCGCGTGACGCTCGGCTACTACGACTACCGCCAGCTCGACGCGCCGCGCACCGATCAGTGCCCGCCGCCGTTCGCGCCGCCCAGCGAGTGCCTGCGCTACGACGAGCAGTTCCACGCGATGGCGTACGTCGCGGTCGACGGCGAGGTCGGCCGGTGGCTGCGCCGCGCCCGCGCGGTCGTGTCGGCGCAGGAGCAGCACGAGAAGAAGACGCGGCATCGCCCGCTGTCGAGCGTCGAGAACGCCGGTCGCGACGACGTCCGCACGCTCGGCCTGCGGCTGTCCGCGACGGCGGAGGTGTCGGAGCGCGTCTCGGTCGACTACGGCGCCGACGGCTACCTCGATCTCGTCGACTCGGTCGCGTGGCTTCGGTTCACCGACATCGACTACGTGCGCTACGACTCGCGCGGCCAGTACCTCGCGGGCTCGCGCTACGCGACGACGGGCACGTTCGCCGAGGCGGCGTGGACGCGCGGCTGGCTGCGGCTGCGGGCGGGCGGCCGGATCGGCGCGACGTGGGCGCGCGCACCCGGCGACGTGGCGTCCGCGACGACCGCGATCGATCGGACGTGGGCGGCCACCGCCGGCGTGGTCGGCGTCGACTGGCGCGCCGACGAGCACGTCACGCTGATCGCGACGGTCGATCGATCGTTCCGCGCGCCCAACCTCGACGATCTCACCGGCCGCCAGGCGACCGGTCCGGGCTTCCAGTTCGAGAACGCGACGCTCGCGCCCGAGCGATCGCTGACCGCCGAGGTCGGGCTGAAGCTGCGCGGCGAGCGCGGCGAGCTCGACGCGTGGGCGTACACGTCGCGGCTCGCCGGGGCGATCGTCCGGTCTCAGCGCGGCGTCGAGGACTGTCCCGATGACGAGTGTCGCGCCGCGTGGTTTCGCTACCAGCTCGTCAACGTCGACGCGGCGACCGTGGTCGGGGCCGAGGCCGCCGGCTCGCTCGATCTCACGCTCGCCACGGCGCGCGCGACGATCGGCTGGGCGCACGGCCGCGGCCCCAACCCGCAGGAGCGGCCGAGCGATCCGTCGCTGGCGTACGCGGAGGTCGTGCCGCTGTCGCGGATCCCACCGCTCAACGGCTCCGCCGAGGTCCGCGTGCCGTGGGCGTGGGGGTTCGCCGCCGTCGGCGTGCGCTGGGCCACGCGCCAGGACCGGCTCGCGCCCTCGGACCTGTCCGACGAGCGGATCCCGACCGGCGGCACGCCGGGCTACGTGGTCGTCGACCTCCGCGCCGGCGCGAAGATCTCCGAGCAGGCCCGGGTTGGCGTCGTGTTCGAGAACCTCGGCGACGCGGCGTACCGCTATCATGGCTCCAGCATCAACGGCCCCGGGCGCAGCGCGATGCTGTGGCTCGAGCTGACCCCGTGAGGATCGTATGCGTCGTCTCTTCGTGCTGCTCACCGTGCTCGCCGCCTGCAAGTCCGACGATCCGACGGAGACCGTCGACGCCGCGCCGCGCCCCGACTCCATCGTGCCGGATGCCAGCACCGTGGACGCGGGGCCTTCGCCCGACGCCAACCCCGCCTGCCTGCCGCTGCCGACCGATTACCGGCCGCGGGACGGCGCGACCATCGACGACACGTGGCCGGTCTGCATCTCCGACGACAACGCCTACCACCCGTTCGACACCAGCATCTCGACGGTCGCGAGGATCGCCGCGTTCGAGCAGATCGCGACGCTGCTGTTCACCGGCGCGGTCCCGACCAGCCAGGACTTCCTCGACGCGCGCGTCGAGTACAACCTCAGCAACGGCCTCGCCTCGCGCGTCCAGCGGCGCGAGGACGAGCACTACCCGCCGGCGACCTGGGACGAGGACATGACCGGCGGCCCCGAGCCATACACGTGCCAGCAGCTCGCCGGGTTCCCCGACGCGGTCGCGGCGCTCGCCGCCAACGCCGATCGCTGCGTGGGGCCCGCGAAGATCAGCCCCGTGATCGAGGCCGCGTTCGCCGTCGGGCAGGACGCCGGCACCAACTCGGTCGAGAAGCGGATCGCCGCCGCGCAGATCGAGGGCGCGCTGCTGTGGTTCCTCTACATGTCCAACTACAAGGAGGCGATCACCTGCACCAACACGCCGGTCGACTGCGACTCCAGCTTCGCCTACTACACCGGCGGCGATCCTCGCGAGCAGGGCAGGGGCATGGCGCGCTACGTCCGCGCGCTCGATCCCGAGACCCACGATCGCGCCTGGGACGGCATCCTCGCGGTCCGGTGCTGGCGCGACCTCGACAACCCCACTGGCGTCGCGGGCGATCTCGCCATGCGCAACCTCGCCGTCGCGCAGATGGACCGCGCCACGCTGCGCGGCGTGGCGCTGATCGTCCGCGACAAGACGACCGAGCTCGCCGCCGAGCAGGTGCTCGCCTCGCGCGTCGCGCTGTGGGAGCTCCTGCGCGTGCTGGGCCCCGTCCTCGACCGCGACGCGACGCTGCGTGACGCCGGCCTCGCCGCCCAGCTCCGCGCCGAGCTCGCGAAGGCCGACCACGCCGACGTCGATCCCGCCGCGATCGTCGACGCGCTCGACCTCCTGTATCCGTGCGCGTGATCCGCCCACGCAGATCACGAGCCTCGAGGTCACGCTGCCTGCAGGAGTTGCAAGACCTGCGCCCCTGCCACGGTCGGCGACGCCGAGGCGTCCCTGTCGGCAACCCGCGCCCGGCGGCGCTGTAACCAGGTCGCACGGCGGACGTACGCGCGCTGGGTGAACACCACCGGCGCCACGGATCACGCGAGCGGGGTGCTCGAGGGAGGCCCCGGCCTTCGTTGCTGCTCGCGCTGCCATGCGATCTATCGCAGCGACTTCATCCGTTGTCCGACCGACGGCGCGGAGGTCACCGTCCGCGACACCGATCCGCTGATCGGACAGACCATCGGCGAGCACTACGTGATCGACGCGTGCGTGGGCGAGGGCGCGATGGGACGCGTCTATCGCGCCCATCACCACCGGCTCGAACATCGCGAGTACGCCCTCAAGGTGCTGCTCGGTGACTTCGCGGCCACGGTCGCCACGCGGATCCGTTTCACGCAAGAGGCCGAATCGGCGAGCCGGCTCGCACATCCGAACCTGGTGCCGGTGCTCGACTTCGGCAAGACCACCACCGGCCTGCTCTACCTCGCGATGGAGTTCGTGACCGGTCCGAGCCTGGCCACCGTGATCGAGCGAGCGGGCCCGCTCGCACCAACGCGCGCGATCGGGCTCGCCCGCCAGCTCGCGCTCGGGCTGGCGCACGCGCACGAGCGCGGGCTGGTGCACCGCGACTTCAAGCCCGACAACATCCTGGTGGTGCAGGCCGAGGGCAAGGACGAGCTGCCCCGCATCGTCGACTTTGGCCTGGCGATCACCGCCGATCCGGAGAGCAGCGCGCGGCTCACCACGGTGGGGCTCGCGGTCGGCACGCCGGTCTACGCGGCGCCGGAGCAGGTCGCCGGCGGCGCGATCGACCACCGCGCGGATCTGTTCGCGTTCGGCGTGACCCTCTACGAGATGCTCAGCGGCAAGGTCCCGTTCGACGGCGGCCTCGCCGAGGTGTTGCACCTCAACGCGACGACGGATCCACCGCCGATCGCCGAGCGGAGCCCCGGCGTCACCGTGCCGCCGTCGCTCGAGGCGGTGGTGCGGCGACTGATGGCCCGCGCGCCCTCGGACCGGTACCCTTCGGCGCTCGAGGTCGTGGCCGCCCTTGACGCGGTGGACCTGAACGCGGCGATCCCGCATGTGGCCGCCGCGCGCGGCGTCGTTCGCGTCCGTCGGACCGGCTGGGCGGCCGCGATCCTTCTCGCGATCGCGGCCGTCGTGGGGTCCGTGATCGCGGTCGGGCGAGGTTGCGGCACGGCGAACGAGCGCGGCATCGCGGAGTCGACGTCGCGGGCACCTCAGGCGCCGATCGCCGACGCGATCGCGACGCCGGCCACGGTCAGCACGACGACGCCAGCGCCCGCGGCCACGGTTGCCACGACGACGCCTGCGCCCGCGACACCGAAGCCGACTGCTTCGCCTCCACCCGCGACGCAAGCCGAACCGCGGCGTCGCGGCAACGCGCCAGGGACCGCGCGACGCGATCCCCGCCCCACGCCGACGGCCACGCCGACGGCCACGCCTCCGCTTGCGGTCGCGGCGCCCCTCGCGCCGATCGAGCCTGCGCCAACGCCGTCGATCGAACCGGCGCCCGCGCCAGCACCCAAGGTCGCGCCCAAGCCGAAGCCGACCCCCGTGGTGCCCCGCGCGGTCCACGCCTCGATCGGCTCGCTGGACGTCGACGGCTCGCTGTCGGACGAGGTGATTCGGCTCGCGCTGTCGCGGGTCGTGCCCGCGCTCGAGGCGTGCTACCTGACCGCCGCCAAGGCCGCGTCGCGTGGCCCGTCCCTGACCGCGAAGATCTCGCTCGAGGTCGACGACACCCGGCGCGCCGGCGAGATCCAGGTCGGCAAGCTCGGGCTGTCCGGAATGAACGGTTGCGTCGTGGACGCGCTGGCCGCGGTCCGCACGCGGGTCGCGCCCGACGTCGGCGTCGTGCGGGTCGCGTGTTCGATCACGTTCACACCGGAGGTCCCATGAGCATGCCGGCGCCAGGGCTCGTG
>Ga0163144_10027298_pt1 | contig 11060 bp, 7 predicted proteins | sample OliLak19BULKMAT1_FD_123175 | JGI IMG/M metagenome (GOLD analysis project Ga0163144, IMG submission 123175) | Freshwater microbial mat bacterial communities from Lake Vanda, McMurdo Dry Valleys, Antarctica - Oligotrophic Lake LV.19.BULKMAT1 | ecosystem: Environmental > Aquatic > Freshwater > Lake... | reverse complement strand
CGCTCTCCAGCGTTGCCCTATCCTCCGCGCAGGCATTGGCAGCTTTAAGTGAAAGGCGGTAGAACGCAACTCAAGCCGGAGATCCTAACATTCCGACTGGCCCTAAGAATGGGGGCAGGTCAGGATTTCGCGAGCTTGTCTTCAGCTCAATACGCTCGCCGTTCACTCCGGTTGGCTCTCTTTCCGCCGGGGCGTTCACAGCTCGTGTTTCAGGAGTACTAACTTGATTTGAGATGCGCGAACCTGTTTTTACTGGTTTCGTAATGAGCGTCACGACCACCGACCCACACAGGATCAACAGCAGCACCGATACAGCGACGACGACTTTTGACATTTTGGCTACCTCGACAGGCGCGCGCGAGAACGATGTCGCGCGGCCAGTTTTGTTTGCCGCTTCAGCCGAAGGGGAGACACCCTCTGGAACAGAGACCACGCCCGAGACGCGCTGCAGTTCGTGCGGTTGAACTTCCGATGCGAACGCACGACCGGTGCTGAACAGACTGCCGAGCAGCGGGAAAACCAGCGCGACACCGGCCAGCGCGAAACCCCGCCGCTCCAGCCGTTCGCGCAGTTTTTCCCGTCCCCGGCTCAGTCGCTGCTTGCATGCGTCCACCGTGAGTCCCATCTGCCGCGCGACATCAGCCACCGGCAGTTCATCCATGTGAAAAAGCGCCAGCGCGACCTCCGTTTCCCTGGGCAGTCCCGCAAGTTCTTCGCGCAAGGAAACCAGCATTTCCGCCTGTTCCAGAGATTCTGTGGGCATCGCTGGGCTTTTCTCCTGCACGGCCACGAGATGTTCGCGTTTTTGCCGGCTGATGTTCTTACGCTGCAGATCGATGGCGGCATGATGCGTGCAGATGTAGACACAACTCTTCACCGCCAACTCCGGCCCCTCTCCGCGAATGCTCTGCGCAACTTGCAGCATGGCCGCCTGAGCCGCATCCAATGCATCCTCGCGATTTCCAATCAACGAGTAGGCATAGGCGATCGCCATGGGCGTGTGGCGTTGCAGCAGCGCATCAAGCGCGGTGCTGTCTCCCGCGCGTGAGCGCCGAAGTAGCACCTGGTCGTCAAACGTCGAAACAAACGTCGACATGGGTGGGCTCATCGCTCCTGCCTGCCGTTAGCACTGGATGCTGGCCGGCAAGTGTCTCCCCTTTAGCAACCGCCTGCCAGAACAGTTCCGGCGATCAGCGGTCGCGACTTCAGCATCAATGCGAAGCCGCCCGGAGTCGGTGACACACCTTTTTACAATTATTTAAATCGTTCGCATGAAGTATCCGAAGCCCGCGCGTCAGCAAGGGCTTAAGGCGTTGACTGCAATCCGGCGTTCAAGGCCCTCCCTCACGGTCGGGCTTCTGATACGGGGCAGCAGGCTTTTGGATCAAGGCGCGGGCTAGCGGTTATGCCGGCGCGCGGAGGCGCAACGGCACTGGCTGCGGCCAGTGGCACCACGTAGTGGTGCAAGCTGGATGGGAATTGGTGGGGCAGGTGAACTTGGGCGACGCGTTGACGGGGGCTGCGGCCCCGTCTACCGGAGAAGGTTATCAGCCCATTATTTTGGCCCAGAGGTAATCGCGGTTCATGCGCGAGATGTTGGCGAGAGAGATCTGCTTGGGACAGTGGGCTTCGCATTCGCCTTCGTTGGTGCAGTTTCCGAAACCTTCCTTGTCCATCTGATCGACCATCGAAACGACGCGCTTGTAGCGTTCGGCCTGGCCTTGCGGCAGCAGGGCGAACTGCGAGACTTTGGCGCTGACGAAGAGCATGGCGGAGGCGTTCTTGCAGCTGGCCACACAGGCGCCGCAGGCGATGCATTCGGCGGCGTCCATCGCCAGATCGGCCTGGATTTTTCCGATGGGCAGGCAGTTGGCGTCCTGCGCGGTGCCGGTATTGATGGAGATGTAGCCGCCTTTGTTCATGATGCGGTCGAAGGCGGAGCGGTCCACCACGAGGTCGCGGATGATGGGGAAGGCTTTGGCGCGGAACGGTTCGATGGTGATGACTTCGCCGTCCTTGAATTCGCGCATATAGAGCTGGCAGGTGGTGCGGCCGCGCGGCTTTTCGCCGGGCGCGGGTTGGTGGTCTTCGTGCAGTTTGGGGCCGTGGGGCATGCCGTTGATGTGCAGGCTGCACGTGCCGCAGATGCCCTCGCGGCAGTCGTGATCGAAGGCGATGGCTTGCTCGCCCTTGCTATCGAGTCCGTTGTTGACGACGTCGAGCATTTCGAGGAACGAGGCGTCGGACGAAATATTTTTCGCTTCGTAGGTTACGAACTTGCCGGCATCGTTCGGGTTTTTCTGGCGCCAGACTTTGAGTGTGAAGTTCATCTCTCGCTATCGCTCCGCTTTTCTAGATTGTACCCCAAATTTTAACCGTCCACGCCTATTTGTAGCTGCGCGTGGCGGGTTTGAATGTTTCAAAGTCGAGCGGCTCGACGTGGCGTTCGGGTGCGACGCCTTCGCCTTTGTATTCCCAGCAGGCCACGTGCTGGAATTTACTGTCGTCGCGCTGGCACTCGCCTTTTTCCGGGCCTTCGGTGATCTGTGATTCTTCGCGGAAATGGCCGCCGCAGGATTCGCGGCGTTCACGGGCATCGAGCGCGAGAAGTTCACCGAATTCCATGTAGTCGGCGACGCGTCCGGCGCGTTCCAGCACCACATTGAATTCGCCTTGATCGCCGGTGACGGCGACGTCGCGCCAGAAATTCGCGCGCAACTGCGGAATTTTCTGCAGCAGGTCGTTGAGGCCGGATTCGGTGCGGGCCATGCCGCAGTTTTCCCACATGGCGAGGCCCAGTTCGCGGTGCAGCGTGTCGACGGGGCGGCCACCTTTGACCGAGAGCAACTTATTGAGGCGGTCGCGCACCTGGCGTTCGGTGTCCTTGACGGACGGATGATTGGTGTCGATCTTCCATTTCGGGTCGGCGGGCTTCACGTGGGAAAGATAGCCGCCCATCGTGTAGGGAATAATGAAGAAGCCGTCGGAGAGGCCCTGCATCAGCGCGCTGGCGCCGAGGCGGTTGGCGCCGTGGTCGGAGAAGTTGGCTTCGCCGAGCACGAAGAGACCGGGAATGTTGCTCATGAGATTGTAATCGACCCACAGGCCGCCCATGGTGTAATGGATGGCGGGGTAGATGCGCATCGGCGTTTCGTAGGCGTTTTCGTTGGTGATTTCCTGATAGATGTCAAAGAGATTGCCGTAGCGTTCTTTGATTTTCGGGAGCGTGTCGCGCTTGATGGCATCGCGGAAATCGAGGTAGACGCCGCGACCGCCGGGGCCGACGCCGCGGCCGTCGTCGCAGGCTTCCTTGGCGGCGCGGGAGGAGATATCGCGCGGCGCGAGATTGCCGAAGGCGGGGTATTTTCGCTCCAGATAATAGTCGCGTTCTTCGTCGGGGATCTGATTGGCGGGACGGCTGTCGCCTTTGTTCTTGGGCGCCCAGACGCGGCCGTCGTTGCGCAGCGATTCGCTCATTAAGGTGAGCTTGCTCTGGTAGTCGCCGGTCACGGGAATGCAGGTCGGATGGATCTGCGTGTAGCACGGATTGGCCATGTAGGCGCCGCGCTTGTAGGCGCGCCAGATGGCGGAGACGTTGCAGCCTTTGGCGTAGGTGGCGAGGAAATACAAATTGCCGTAGCCGCCCGTGGCGAGCACCACGGAATCGCCGACCCAGGATTCAATTTTGCCGCTGACGAGGTCGCGTGTGACGATGCCGCGCGCGGCGCCATCCACGATGATGAGGTCGAGCATTTCGTGGCGCGTGTATTCCTTGACTTTGCCGGCTTCGACCTGGCGTTTCATGGCGCTGTAGGCGCCGAGAAGAAGCTGCTGACCGGTCTGGCCGCGCGCATAGAATGTGCGGGAGACCTGCGCGCCGCCGAACGAGCGGTTGGAAAGCATGCCGCCGTATTCGCGAGCGAAAGGAACGCCGAGCGCGACGCAGTGGTCGATGATCTGGACGCTGTTCTGCGCGAGCCGGTAAACGTTGGATTCGCGGGCGCGATAGTCGCCGCCTTTGACTGTGTCGTAGGCGAGGCGGTGCACGCTGTCGCCATCGTTCTGATAATTTTTTGCGGCGTTGATGCCGCCCTGCGCGGCGATGCTGTGCGCGCGGCGGGGGCTGTCCTGGAAGCAGAAGGAGAGGACGTTGTAGCCGAGTTCGCCGAGGCTTGCGGCCGCGCCGGCTCCGGCGAGGCCGGTGCCGACGACGATGACGGTGTATTTGCGCTTGTTGGCCGGATTGACCAGCTTCATTTCGAACTTCCGGTTTTCCCATTTTTTATCGATGGGGCCGGATGGGATGTTTGAATTAATGGCCATGAAGTTTACTCCACCTGTGCCTTCGAAACGGGCACGTTCTGGGCCGTATCCGGTCGTGAGAAAGTTGTGGCCGCGTTGCTCCTGGGATCAGCAGCGCCGACTTTGAGTTGAATGGCGTGATCGTCGATGGGCTCGTCTTTCGCCAGCGTCCATGCCCAGAGCGGAAGGATGGCGAATCCGAGCGCGATGCCCCAGCCGATGGCTGTCGCGACGGGGCGAAGTTTCGGGCGCGCGCCGGGTTTGAGCAAGCCGAGGGATTGGAAGGCGCTGGAGATTCCGTGGCTGATGTGGAAGCCCAGGCCGATCATGCAGAGGACATAAAAGAGGGCGACTTGCGGCTGTTTGAATTCACGGACAACCATTCCCCAGACGCCATTCATGCCATCCTTGTCGCCGAACTTGAACATCTTGATATGGATAACGAGGAAGAAGAAAATCAGCAGGCCAGTGAAAAACATGGTGCGGGAGGCGAAGGTGCTTTCTCCGGCGGTGTGGCGGACGGCGTTGGCTTCGGGGCGCGCGGCGCGGTTTTCCAGGGTGAGTTTGATGGCGAAAAAGAGGTGGAGCAGGAAGATGGTGAGCAGGCCGATTTCAGCGGGAACCAGAAACGGATTTTCTTCAAGCATGTGAGCGTAGGCATTGAATTTTAGCGGCGCGAACAGCAGCAGATTGCCGGCGAGGTGAGTGACCAGAAACCCCACCAGGGCGAGGCCGGTGAAGGCCATGAGAGATTTTTTGACGATCGATGAAAGGTTCATGTCTGCTTTGCCTGATGCCACGAAAATGAAATTTCGCCGCGCAAAATAGCGCGCGCCGAACCGTTTTGCGTCCCTGCCTCGCTCACGTTTCAGATCAAAAATAGTTTAAAGAATGAATCCGTCAAACTACAAACTGACAGGTTGCCGGTTACGCAAACTGCTTGAAGTTATCGCGCGTATCAAAATCTGATGGAGAAATCGCGCAAACTTTTATGGAACTCTTGCGCTGGAGAATTCGTGTGGTTAACTACATCTACATGGGCTGACGCAGGACGCTGGTCAGCATCACAACCAATGCACTTGTTCGACCCGCAAGCCGCGAGGATAGCGCTCAACAATGAATTGAGCGCCCCCGGTTACGGTCTCCTCCGAGACCGTTAGGATCAGACAAGGGGGCTGCAACTAGAAAGGGAGGTGGTCCAGTGAGTAGAAGTAAATCCTACGGTGACCGGAGGTGGCTGTCCGCGTAAAAGGGGACGGTACTTTTGTGGCAACACCGTTGTGGACGGACCACGGCAAACGAAGTCATAATTTGTTTGCCACATCTGTTCGACAACATGCTCTACAGTTGACACGGCCGCGTCTGTGGGCCTGATCTTTACGACCGTTGATCAGAGACCGACGGCCGGCTCCGAAGACTGCTCTCGGGGCTGACGGGTTCCATACGCGGGACAGCCGAAGAATCACCGGACCGGCCCGTGTCGAAAGACAGGGGCCGGTTTTATTTGTGCGTCTATTCACCACCAAAACTCGAAGGGCTCCCAGAAACGGCGACGGAGAAGTTATGGGAAAAAAGGAACGGAACCGCCAAAGCGCGCCAAGGAAAAGGAGAGCGCCATGAACGACGGAAGTCCCACCTTTTCAGTTGAATAAGCGAAAATTTATTAGAATTCAAGAATGCGCGTCAGCACCCATCCCGCCAGCCAGATCGACGACCTGCCGCCCCACCGCTGGAAGCCCGCCCCGTAACCGCCGCTCTGCAAACTCACGGTTCTGCTGAGGCATGTGCTTGGTCGGACGCTTACTCTTAATTCATCAATCGCTCGCCACAAATGACCACAAGAAGACATCGGTTCCCCATTCTGGCTCCCTTTGAAAAGGAAGGAATAACGCGCTACGCCTCCGCTGGCACGTAATACACAAAATGTCTCACCGAGGATGTTTAAAATATTTTGCAGACAGCGAGCAACGCGCCAGTCGTTCTTTGAACTTGTAGCTTCTGGGACACACCTATCTTGCCTCCCACCGCCCCGCGCGGTTAGACTCTGTTGAGCGACAATGCCAACTTCAGAATCAACCAGCCCCAGCGCCCCACCCTCTGCCTTCGCGCAACTGACGCGCAGCGCCACGGCGCGTGACGGCGTAACCGTGATGCTCGCTCAAATACTCGCGATCGCCATCGCTCTCGGATTGGACGTTCTGCTGTTCCGCACGCTGCCGCAAGGAGAACGCGGAACGCTCTCCGCGACTCTGGCACTTCGCAACGTACTCCTTTATGTCGCGGACATCGGCCTGGCACTCACCACTGTTCGCGTCGCGTCCGGTTACCTGGCCAGCGGCGATACCACGTCGGCCAACGCCGTTTTCCGCCGAGCGTTCACCACGCGGCTGGCGCTCGCATCGTTGGTTCTGCTCTTGGCCGCGCTGCTCGCCCCTGCCCTCACCTCGTTTCCACTGGCTGCGCCGAACCGCCAGGCGCTTGTGTGGGCCGCGGCCGCGGGAATCATCGGCATGACTCTGACCTCCTGGGGTGTGGACGTCGCACAGTCCACGCGCCGTTTTGGTCTCTACCTTTTTCATCACGTATTAGAAGCCGGATTACGCGCGCTCACCGTCGCGCTATTCATCCTCGCAATCCAGCCCTTCGCCTGCGCGCCGGAAAATATCCTGTGGGTAATGGCCGCTGCCGCCCTCGTCGCAGGGCTCGTTAGCACGTTCATTCATCGCGATATCTTCAAGCAATCCGCGCCGTTGCCGCCCGATTCGCGAGCCGCGCTGCACGATCAACTTAAATCGTTCGGGCGCTACGCCGGAGCCGTCGCATTGTTGCAAATCGCCGGCGGATGCGTCGAACTCTTTCTGCTTCAATGGCAATCCGGCCCGGTCGATACCGCTGTATTCGACGGCGCGCGCCGTCTGGCGTCGGTGTTGCCGATCGTGGGCGGCGCGTTGACGACCGTTCTCTTGCCGCGTGCGGCTGCTCTGCAAAGCACCGCTGAATGCGCCGCTTACGTCCAAAAATCATTCCTCGCCAGCGCCGCGATGGCCTTGATTTTTGCCGGCGGTCTGGCTGCCTGCGCTGGCGTCATCGTTCCTCTTTTGTGGGGAGCACGCTACGACGCATCCATCCCCGCGCTGCGCTGGCTGTGCCTCGCCTACGGATTTTCAATGATCCTTAACCCGCTCAGCCTGATCCTGTTTCCGCTCAAACGCCTGTCGCTGCTGGTGGCGTTGAACGCCGCTAGCCTCCTGCTCTCGCTCACGCTGGGTTTTTATTTCATCTCCAGCCAGGGCGTCGCCGGTGCAGTCTGGTCCGCCGTGCTTTCTAAAGGAATATCCCTCGCCCTCTTTGTCGGCGCAATCCTCTGGGCCCTATACACGGCGCGCCAAAAGTCGATTTAACGCCAAACCTTTTTGCGTGTAACATCAGCCGTGGAGTTGGAGTTCACTTTATGCCGCAGCCCAGTTTGCAGTCCACGCCTATCACGTCGCGACCTTTTCTTCTCGATGGTGAGTGGATTGACAGCGCCGATCGCCTGACCGTCATTTCCCCTTGGACCGCGCAGCCCGTCACCACCGTTCCCAACGCCGGCGCCGAGCACGCCCGGATCGCCGCCGACGCCGCAAAAAAAGTGGCTCCAGTGCTGCGAGAAATGTCGTACGCGCAACGCGCCAACGCGCTCCAGTCCATCGCGCAGGGAATCGCTCATCGCGCGAGTGAAATCGCCGCCGCCATCTGCACCGAGGTGGCCAAGCCGATGTGGCTTAGCCAGGCTGAAGTTCAACGCGCCGTCCTGGTTTTCCGGATCGCCGCCGAAGAAGCCCTGCGGCCGCCCGGCAGCGTCGTTTACCCCGGCCGCGAGCCGCACGGCGCCGGTTTGGTCGGACGCATCCAGTATTTTCCGATCGGCCCCATCCTCGGCATCACGCCCTTCAATTTTCCACTCAATCTCATCGCCCACAAAGTCGCGCCAGCCCTCGCCGCCGGATGCCCCATCGTCATCAAGCCGCCGCCGCAAGGCCCCAGCGCCGCATTGATCCTCGGCGAAATCGTTCTCGAGAGCGGCTTCCCACAGGCCGCATTGCAAGTTCTCACCGGCGGTCTGGAAACAGGCCAGGCGCTCTGCGCGCAAGAGGCGTTCCGCGCCCTCTCATTCACCGGTTCGGCGAGCGCGGGCTGGTCGATCAAGAAGAACGCCTTGCCACGCCAGAAAGTAGTCTTGGAACTCGGCGGCAACGCGGCCGTCATCGTCGACGAATCCGCTGACTTGGAAGCCGCAGCCAAAGCCGTGAGCATCGCCGGCTACATTTTCGCGGGACAGATTTGCATCTCCACGCAGCGCGTCTTTGTCCACAAGAATGTCTATGATTATTTCGAACGGCGTCTGGCTGAAAAAATTCTTCTGGAAGTCCCCGTCAGCGCCAAAGCCAGCGACGAAAAAGCATTCGTCGGCCCATTGATCGACACCGCCGCCGCCGACCGCGTCGAGAGCTGGATTGAACGCGCGCTGAAAAACGGCGCTCGGCCGCTCATTCAGGGCAAGCGTCTCAGCGAGCGCCTCATTTCACCGTGGCTTTTGGAGAATGTGCCCGTCAACGAGCCGCTTTACTGCGAAGAAGTGTTTGGCCCCGTTGTCGTCATGCAGAAAGTTGAAAGCCTTGAAGAGGGTATCGCCTTGACCAATGCCTCCCGCTACGGGCTGCAAGCCAGCGTGTTCACGCAGTCACTGCGCCATGCCGAGATAGCCTACCGCGACATCGACGCCGGTGCCGTGCTCATCAATATTCCAACCACGTTCCGTCTGGATTCCGCACCCTACGGCGGCACCAAAGATTCGGGATTCGGACGTGAAGGCGTGTCCGAAGTTATTCGCGAATTCACCGAGCCCAAGTTAGGGATCGCCAAAGCGTAACCCGCCGCGCCTTAGAGGCACTTTGAGGCTCTTTAGTCTTCCCCGTGAACGCGGTGCACTTCATTGATTTGATCCGGCGAATTGATTACACAGTTCAGATCTCGCAGCAACCCGTCGCTCAGTGCATAAACCCATCCATGAATGCACACTTTCTGTCCGCGCGCCCACGCATTCTGCACGATTGTCGTGTGGCACACGTTCAGCGTCTGCCGGATTACGTTTAGTTCCACCAGCCTGTCGTATTTAAGGCGCTCGTCTTGAATCGCATCGAGTTCAGACGTGTGATGCGCGTACACATCGCGAATATTGCGCAACCAATTATCAACGAGCCCCAGTTGAGTTTTTTCCATCGCTGCCTTCACCCCGCCACAGCCGTAATGCCCGCACACGATGACGTGCTCGACCTTCAACATTTCAACCGCGTACTGCAACACCGAGAGGCAGTTGAAATCCGTGTGATGGACGAGATTGGCGACATTGCGATGAACGAAAACCTGGCCGGGATCCAGCCCAATCACCTGGTTGGCGGGGATGCGGCTATCGGAGCAGCCAATCCACATATACTTTGGCGACTGTGCCAACGTGAGCCGACTGAAAAATTCCGGATCCACCGTGGTTCGACCGTCCGCCCACTTGCGATTGTTATCGAATAGCTCTTTCACGTATCTCCGCGCTTTCTCGCTCCCCAATTTCAAAACCAGACTCAAGACGTACACAGAACATATCAAACAAACCAGAGAATGCCATTCACCCCAATTCCGAGATTCTGCGCGATATCGTAGACTTCGGCCATTTCAAAATTCCGGATGAAGGATGCGAATAGACTCCCAGCGTAGAGTGTTCTAACATATCAATCAGGAGGACGTAGCCCATGCCCACCGATGCCGTCATTCTCTCTGCTGCACGCACGCCGATTGGAAAGTTTCTCGGCGGCCTTTCTTCGTTGAGCGCTCCGGAACTTGCGGCGATTCCTTTTCGCGCCGTTCTGCAGCGCGCCGCCATCCCACCCGCTCAAGTGGACGAAGTCATTCTCGGCAACGTCGTCAGCGCCGGCGCCGGAATGGCTGTGGCCCGAAACGCGGCTCTGCAAGCGGGACTTCCCGACACCATTTCCGCGTACGCCGTGAACAAAGTGTGCGGTTCCGGACTGCAGGCGATCATGCTCGCCGCGCAATCCATCAAGGCAGGCGACAACAAAGTCGTACTCGCGGGCGGTACTGAAAGCATGTCGAACGCGCCTTATCTCGTGCGGGGCGCGCGCAAAGGGTTTCAGTTCGGCCACGGAAAAATCGAAGACAGTCTGCAGCTCGACGGTTTGGAATGCTGCGTCGAAAAATGGCCGATGGGCAGCGCCGCCGAACACATCGCCAGACGCTTCGATATCTCACGCGATGCGATGGATCGCTTCGCTTTAGAAAGCCACCGCCGCGCCGTGGCGGCCATCGAAGCCGGAAAATTCAAGAACGAAATTGTGCCCGTTGAGATCAAGCAGAAGAAAGGTCCGCCCGTGGTCGTTGATCGCGACGAGGGTCCGCGCGCCGATACCGCGCTCGAAAAACTCGCTTCACTGAAGCCCGTTTTCGATCCCGCCGGTTCCGTCACCGCCGGGAATTCCAGCAGTCTCAACGATGGCGCCGGCGCCGTGATCGTTGCCGAGTCGCAGTGGGCCGCACAGAATGGAAAAAGACCGCTGGCGCGCATCCTGGCGTATGCCACCAGCGGCGTGGCTCCCAAAGATGTCTTCCACGCCCCCGCGCTCGCGATTCCCGAAGCCGTCAAACGCGCCGGCTTAAAAATGGAAGATATCGGCTTGTTTGAAATCAACGAGGCTTTCGCGGCGCAGATG
>Ga0163144_10027297_pt1 | contig 11060 bp, 8 predicted proteins | sample OliLak19BULKMAT1_FD_123175 | JGI IMG/M metagenome (GOLD analysis project Ga0163144, IMG submission 123175) | Freshwater microbial mat bacterial communities from Lake Vanda, McMurdo Dry Valleys, Antarctica - Oligotrophic Lake LV.19.BULKMAT1 | ecosystem: Environmental > Aquatic > Freshwater > Lake... | reverse complement strand
TGGACGCTGATGGGCTACGGCCTGGGCCAGTTCGGAGCCGACTGGGTCGACGGCAGAGATGTGCCGCAACTTGTCGTCGCGCGAGGCGTCAAACTCGACTCCGCCGCTGCCGTGGAACAGTTCGCCGCAGCGAGCGCTGACCCCGCAAGCGTGTTCGCCGACCGTTCCCGGTACGAGGAATACTTGCCCCTTTTCGGCAATGTCGGCTATGAGTCCCGGCACGATTACTGGACCTCGCCGGTCGACCCTCCGTCGGGGAGTACAGTGCCGGGTTCGTCGTCCTAGAGGCCCGGCGCACTCGCCGCTGCGACGCACGCCCACACCTGGCTGACGAGTTGCCGGTGGCGCTTCGTCGCGACCCGCACAGAACGTGCAACCCGCCGCAACCAGAACTCCCGTGATCACCCGAATGGGCGCATCTCTTTCCGGCGATCTGGGCGTGAGCCAGCCTTACGGGCGCCGGTAGGGGTGGCAGGGCACGCGTTGCCCGAGACGACGCTCGCCCAAGAACGATCAGAGGCGGCGCATGACAGTGACCACGCGACCGAAGATTTGTACTTCGTTGTCGGTGAACACCATTGGCTGAAGCCGTGGGTTGGCTGGTACCAGCGTGACCGTGTTGCCCTTGCGCTGATAGGTCTTGACGGTTGCCTCTTCACCGGGGATGCCGGCGATCACGATCTCGCCATTGCTCGCAGTGGTCTGTGCTCGGGCGACGACAAAGTCGCCATCCATGATGCCGACCTCGATCATCGAGTCGCCACGGACCCGCAGCATGAACAGATCGCCGTCGCCAGTGAAGTCTTCCGGCAACGGGAACAGTTCTTCGACGTTTTCCTGCGCGAGGACATCGGTGCCGGCAGCGACATCGCCCACGAGCGGGACGTGACGGACGGGGCGACGCTCGATAGCTGCACCCGACGACGGATCGAAGCGAACCTCGATGGCGCGTGGCTTGGTTGGGTCTCGCTTGAGATAGCCCATCCGCTCGAGCGACGCCAGGTGACTGTGCACTGTGGACGGGGATGTGAGCCCAACGGCTTCACCAATTTCACGCACGCTGGGCGGGTAGCCCCGCTCGCGCATGCTGGTTTCGATCATGTCGAGGATGCCCCGTTGGCGGGCGGTGAGTGTTGCAGCCATGTGGTCAGCGTACACCTGTTCGTTGCCCAGGTCAAACACTCGTTCGTGCAACAAATGTTCGCCTCGGGGTTGACGTCGAACAATCGTTCGTGCACACTACGAACAATTGTTCGGGCAACACTTGTTCGACCAGCTCGCTCCAGCAAAGGAAAGTCCCATGGCCGTAGCCCTCAGCTCGTACACCGTTGTCGTGCCGGCTCGTTTCACGCCCGGCCATGTGGCAGGGCAAGCCCGTAGGGTGGACAATCGGCCTACGACGCATGTGTTCCTGCGTCGGCGCCTGTTGGTCGGCGTCGTATTCATTGCCGTGTTCATCGCCCTCACCATCGGTGCCGGCAGTGCTCTGGCGAACCGCGGGGGTGCACCTGCCTCCATCTCCGCGGTTCGTCCAGCAATCACCTACATCGTGCAGTCGGGCGACACGGTGTGGTCCATCGCCGAACAGGTGCGGGGTGGAGCGTCACAGGTCGACTATGTCGACGCGCTGGTCATAGCCATTGGTGACGCGTCGCTGCAGGTTGGACAGGTGATCTCCCTGCCGTGACGCCTGCCGGTAGCGTGGGGCGCCATGCGCTGCCCCCTGTGCCACGTCGACGACACCAAGGTGATCGATTCACGGGAGGCGGAAGAGGGCACCGCCATTCGTAGGCGCCGTTCGTGTCTTGCCTGTGCGCACCGCTTCACCACCTATGAGCGACTGGAAGAGGTACCGCTCACCGTGGTGAAGAGCAACGGCTGTCGCGAGCCGTTCGACCGACTGAAGTTGATTGCCGGCGTCAGTGCCGCGTGTAAAGGTCGACCGGTGACCGCTGAGCAGATCGATCAGTTGGGTGAAGCCATCGAGGACGAGGTTCGCCTCCGAGGTCCGGAGGTTCCCACCGCCGCGGTCGGCGTCGAGGTGCTCGAGCGTCTGCGACGTCTCGATGAGGTGGCGTATCTCCGGTTCGCAAGCGTGTACAAGGGCTTTGACGCGGCTGCCGACTTTCAACGCGAGCTCGTGCTGCTGAAGAAGCTGCAGCGCTCGTGATCTGCTGCGGCGCGGCACGTGTCGTCGCTGTTGCCTGCGTCATCTCGTTGACAGCCGTGGCGTCCTGCAGCTCTGACCCCTCGACTGCGGTCTCGTCCATACTCTCCAACACGTCGTTGGCGACCACCGCCGTTCCCCGCACCACGATCCCGATCACCACGACGACGACCACGATCCTCACGACCACGACACCGATCCCCACGACCACGACACCGACTTCTGCGCTGACGACCACGATTCCTGCCACAACCGTCGCGCCGCTCGCTGGTGGCTCGGCAGCGGACGACTTCTTGGGCGAGGAGATCATTGGCTACTCGGCGCAAGGGAGACCGATCGTCGCCAGTCATCGCGGCACGCCCGGAGGAACGGTGATTCTGGTGGTTGGGGTGATTCACGGCGATGAGAACGCTGGCCTTGCGATTCTGCAGGGCCTGCGCACCATGCAACTGCCGCCGAACATCGACCTGTGGCTGATGGACGCGATGAACCCTGATGGCCTTGCCAACAACGAGCGCCACAACGGCAACGGGGTTGACCTCAACCGCAACTTCCCGCACGACTGGACCCAGGTCTCGCAGTTCGGTGACTGGGAGTACAGCGGCACCGGTCCAGCCAGCGAGCCCGAAACGCAAGCGTTCATCGCGTTCACCGACCGCATCGCCCCGCACCTGACACTGTGGTACCACCAGGACCTGAACCGCATTTCTCCGTCCAGCCGCAAGGACGGTCCGTTGCGCGAGCGCTATGCGGCGATCACAGGGCTACCCGTGCTCAGCGTCACCGGCGGTACCTACACCGGCGTGGCTGCTACCTGGGTACGCACCACGGTGCCAGACGCAATGTCGTTCATTGTCGAGCTTGGTCCCACGCTGTCAGCCGATGAGGCATTGGTGCACGCAACGGCAGTGCTCGACATTGCGGCGATGGCGCAGAACATCGCCTGACGCGCTCATCGTGCGCGCACGTACCGTGTGAAGAGGAAGCCGTCGTCCTCCAACACGTGAGCAAGTGTCATCCGGTGCGAAAGCGCTGGTGCGCCACTGGTGACTCTGGGGCCAGAGCCGCCGTTGATCTGCGGGCTGATCGACAGGTTCAGCTCATCGATGAGATCGGCGGCCGCCAACAGTCCGTTCAGCGTGGAGCCACCCTCGGCCTGCACGACGTTGGCGTCAAGCTGGGCGACCGCAGCGGCGATGTCAACGGCGCCGACCCCGGCGCGCACCGATGGGATGGGTACCTCAGGCGCGTCGGTAGGCAGCACCAGCAATGCCTTGCCGGAAGTGAACAACGGCAGGCTGAAGTCGAACTGGCCCGAGCGAGAGACGACGGCAATGCGCTGGCCCGGCAGCCGCGGTGGCCCGTAGCCCTCGACGCGCACCGTGCTGGCGCCGACCAGGATGACCTCGGCGAACGAGCGCAGCGTCAGCAGCAGTTCCTGGTCGGTGGGGTTCGAGAGGCCGCGCGAGTTGCGATCGACCACCGTCGAGCCATCGAGCCCCGCGACCATGCACAGCGCCACCCACGGCCGATTCGCCGGTCGCGGACGCGGCACGTCGTAGCACTCGCGCAGGGTGACGGTGTCGTCTGGGTTGGGAAACAAGCGTCGCATTGGTGAGAGGATGCCACCCATGGGGACTGAACACGACACTTCACTGGACGATCAGGGCGCAGCGACTCGTATTGCGTTCCGAACCTGCCCGCTGTGCGAGGCCGGGTGCGGCCTGGAGATCACGGTCAAGCGCGATGCCGCCAACATCGAAACCGTTTCTCGCATTCGTGGCGACCAAGCCGATGTGTTCAGTCACGGGTTCATCTGCCCCAAGGGCAGCACGCTCAAGCAACTGCACGACGACCCCGACCGGGTGCGCATGCCGCTGGTGAAGCGCAACGGAGTGCACGAGGAAGTTGAGTGGGCCGAGGCCTGGACGGTGATTGCTGATCGCCTTCCCGACCTGATGGCCCGCCACGGCCGCGAGTCGGTCGGGGTGTACCTGGGGAACCCCAGCGCGCACAGCCTCTCCGCGCTGCTGTACAACCGCACGATGCTGCAGGCGCTGGGCACGCGGCGTCGCTTCAGCGCATCGACCGTCGACCAGATGCCCCGCCAGGTTGCCGCCGCCTATGTCTTCGGCACGGCGGTCACCGTGCCCGTCCCCGACCTCGATCACACCGACTTCCTCGTCATCATGGGCGCCAACCCCTACGCCTCGAATGGCAGCCTGTGTACCGCCCCCGACTTTCCTGGCCGCATCGAAGCGATTCGAGCGCGTGGCGGCACCGTGGTCGTTGTCGACCCGCGCCGTAGCCGCACTGCCGAGGAGGCCGACCGTTGGCTGCCCATCCGGCCCGGCACCGATGCGTTGCTCTTGGCCGCCATGGTCAACACGCTTGCGGCCGATGGCCTCGTCGCCCCTGGCGACCATGTCGCTGCGTACCTCGACGGGCTCGACGCAGTGGTGGCCGCGCTGGCGCCGTTCACCCCCGAGGCGGTTGCGCCGGCGACCGGTCTGACGGCGACGGAGATTCGTTCGCTCGCCCGAGACCTTGCCGCCGCCTCTAGCGGCAGCGTCTACGGCCGCATAGGGACCACCACCAACGGTATGGGCACGGAAGGCTTCGGGACCACCACCTCGTGGCTGATCGATGTCGTCAACATTGTCACCGGCAACCTCGACCGCCGAGGTGGCGCGATGTTCTCCTTGCCGGTGGCTGGCGGGCCGACGACCCGTGGCAAGCCGGGTGTGGGCAAGGCCTTCTCGATCGGTCGGGGCCAGTCGGTGGCGCGACAGCTCCCTGAGGTCATGGGGGAGTACCCGGCGGCGGCGATGGCCGAGGAGATCACCGGCGCCGGTGATGCGGGCATGAAGGTGATGATCACCGTGGCCGGCAACCCCGTGCTCAGCACGCCCAACAGTGAGCAGCTGGATGCGGCGCTGGCGCAGCTGGAGTTCATGGTCAGCGTCGACATGTACCTCAACGAGACCACCCGGCACGCCGACGTGATTCTGCCTCCGCCCTCGCAACTGCAGCGCGGGCACTACGACGTGGCACTGCTGCAGTTCGCGATTCGAAACGTGGCCAACTACAGCGAACCGGTGTTGGCGCTCGACGAGGGGCAACCAGATGAGTGGGAGATCTTGGCCAAGCTTGGTCTGATAGCGGCCGGTCTTGGCCCCGACGCGGAGCCGGTGGCGGCCGACGAGAGGGGCCTTGCAGGAATGGTCCAGAGTTCGGTCAGTGACGCGAACTCGCCGATTCACGGACGCAACGCGGACGAGATTCTTGCAGCGCTCGGCACTGAGGCGGGCCCGGCGCGAATGCTCGACTTCATGCTGCAGACCGGCCCCTTTGGTGAAGCGTTCGGCGCCAACCCTGGCGGGGCGAGCGTCGCGTTGCTGCGGGCGAACCCGCATGGCGTGGACTTCGGTGCGCTCGAGCCACGACTCCCCGAGATTCTGCGCACACCGTCGGGTGCCATCGAGCTGGACCATCCCGTTCTGGTTGCCGACCTGCTTCGCCTGGAGCGCTCGATGCACGAAGCCGCGGCGGCCTCAGAGCAGCCGCTGGTACTGGTCGGGCGCCGTCACCTGCGCAGCAACAACTCGTGGATGCACAACATCGAGGTACTGGTGAAGGGCAAGCCGCGGTGCACGCTGCACGTGCACCCTGATGATGCCGTGCGTTACGGCCTGATCGATGGTGGCGTGGCCCGCGTCGCCAGCCGCGTGGGCGCCGTCGATGCTTTCGTCGAGGTCACCGATGCGATTCGACCTGGTGTGGTGAGCCTTCCGCATGGGTGGGGGCACGGCCAGCCGGGCACCAACATGCGCGTTGCTGCCGAGCGAGCCGGCGTGAACAGCAACATCCTGGCTGACCACGAGGCGCTCGATCCGCTCAGCGGTACGTCGGTGCTCAACGGGATTCCCGTGTCGCTACAACCAGCTGTCGGCTGACGGTTCGCTGAGACGGTTCGCTGACGCGGATGCGGAGAACGTCAATTTGCGCAGCTTTCGCGAGCCTGTGGATATGTGGATAACGGGCTGCGTAGTAACCCCCTGTTCACACAGCGTTTCATCACGTTGCCACGCGTAATTCACACGGTTGTACCCCTTCCTCCCCACAGGGCAGGCACCGTAAGGTGTTGTCTGTAGCTGGCAGCGGTGCAAGGGCGCGGATGGACAGTGACACGACAAAGGGCACTCATCCGCTCGAGTGCTCCGATGGGGTGTTGCTGTGGGGGCAAGGAATCCCGAACCTGTGTCCCTTGCGCCGCTTGCCACGTCACCTGCGGCGATGCGGAATTTGATGCATCCGGAGCAGGTTGGTCATTGACACGGGTGTAACTACAGTGCTGTAATCCTCCCTACCACTTGTGGTGCTCCGGGCAATCGGGGCATTGCAGACACCACATGTTGTGGTTGCGGCGGGCGATTCCTTTTGATTCTCCGCCTGTTTCGGCCCCGTTTCTGTCACGTCGTTCACCCAGCAAGTCGTTCATCAGCAAACCGTCTCAAGGAGTACTGCATGTCACTGGCGCCGGATCGCCTCTCAATCGGGATCACCCGTCACTTCACCGCGCCGGGGGTTCACCCCTACGACGAGGTCGAGTGGGAGCACCGTGATGCACGCATCTCCAACTGGAAGGACGGCACGGTTGCGTTCGAGCAGCTGGGCGTCGAGTTCCCCACGAATTGGTCGCTCAACGCCACCAACATCGTCGCCCAGAAGTACTTCCGCGGCACGCTGGGCCTGCCCGAACGCGAGTGGTCGCTGCGCCAGGTCATCGACCGCGTCTCGAACACCATCACCACGTGGGGCAGCGAGGGCGGCTACTTCGCCGACCAGGCCGAGGCCGACGCGTTCACCAACGAACTGAAGTACATCCTGGTCACGCAGCGCGCTGCGTTCAACAGCCCGGTGTGGTTCAACATCGGTGTCAAGGGTGTGCCCCAGCAGGCCAGTGCCTGTTTCATCCTCGCCGTCGACGACACGATGGATGGCATCCTCAACTGGTACCGCGAGGAGGGCACCATCTTCAAGGGTGGCTCCGGCTCTGGGATCAACCTGTCCAACATTCGCAGCAGCTACGAACTGCTCAACGGTGGTGGCACCGCCAGCGGTCCGGTCAGCTTCATGCGCGGGGCCGATGCCTCGGCTGGCACCATCAAGAGCGGTGGCAAGACCCGTCGAGCGGCCAAGATGGTCATCCTCAACGTCGATCACCCCGATGTCGAAGAGTTCATCTGGTGCAAGGTCAAGGAAGAGCGCAAGGCTCGCGTGTTGCGCGACGCCGGCTTCGACATGGACCTCGATGGCTCGGACAGCTTCAGCATCCAGTACCAGAACGCCAACAACTCGGTTCGCGTCAGTGACGAGTTCATGCAGGCAGTGCTCGACGACGGCGATTGGGACTACAAGGCGGTCATCACCGGCGAGACCGTCCGCACGGTTCGCGCTCGCGACCTGTGGCGCGACATCGCCCAGGCCAGCTGGGAGTGCGCCGACCCGGGCCTGCAGTTCGACACCACCATCAACAAGTGGCACACCGCGCACGCCTCGGGCCGTATCAATGGCAGCAACCCGTGCAGCGAGTACATGCACATCGACAATTCGGCCTGCAACCTGGCCAGTATCAACCTGCTGCACTACCTCGACGAGGATGGCGAGTTCGATGTGGATGCCTACATGCACACCATCGAGGTCATGTTCACTGCGCAGGAGATCTTGGTCGGCCGCGCCGACTACCCGACGGAGAAGATCGGCGAGAACAGCCGCAAGTTCCGTCAGCTGGGCCTCGGCTACGCCAACCTGGGCGCCACGCTGATGGCCCTGGGTCTGCCCTACGACAGCGAAGAGGGTCGTGCGTGGGCCGCTGCGCTCACGTCGTTGATGACCGGCCATGCGTACGCCACCAGCGCTCGCACCGCCAGCCGGATGGGCCCCTTCTCGGGGTTCTCGGAGAACGAAGTGCACATGCTCAATGTGTTGCGGATGCACCGCGATGCGCACAACGCGATCGCCAGTCACACGGGCGTGCCCACCGAGCTGGTTGCTGCCGGCCAGGCTGCATGGGAGTCCGCCGTGCGCGACGGTGAGGAGTACGGCGTGCGCAACGCGCAGGCCAGCGTGTTGGCGCCCACGGGTACCATCGGCCTGATGATGGATTGCGATACCACCGGCATCGAGCCCGACCTTGGCCTGTGCAAGATGAAGAAGTTGGTCGGTGGCGGCACGATGACCATCGTCAACCAAACGATTCCTCGTGCGCTGCGCAAGCTGGGTTACTCGCCGGTGCAGGTCGACGAGATCGTTGCCTACATCGACGTCGAGAAGAGCATCCTTGGTGCACCGCACCTGGCTGCGTCGCACGTGGCTGTGTTCGCCTGCAGTATGGGCGACAACACCATCCACTACGAGGGTCACGTGCGAATGATGGGTGCCGTGCAGTCGTTCATCTCGGGCGCCATTTCAAAGACCGTCAACATGCCTGAAGAGGCAGTGGTCGAGGACGTGGAAGCACTGCACCTGCTGTCGTGGCAGCTGGGCTTGAAGGCTGTCGCCATCTATCGCGACAACTGCAAGGTCGGCCAGCCGCTGAGCACCGCCAAGAAGGAGGGCGCTGCCGACACCGCTCACATGGACGGCGCCGCTGTCGCCGCGACCGAAGTGGTCGAGCGCATCGTCGAGAAGATCGTGCACCAGCCGATTCGCCAGAAGCTGCCGCGCAGTCGTCGTGGCCGCACGTTCGAGTTCCGCGTTGCCGACTGCAAGGGCTTCGCCACCATCGGCGAGTATGCCAGTGGCCAGCCTGGTGAGATCTTCCTCACCGTCTCCAAGCAGGGCAGCACGCTCAGCGGCATCATGGATGCGTTCGCGAAGAGCATCAGCTACGGCCTGCAGTACGGCGTGCCGCTACGGGCGTTCGTCGAGGCGTTCACCAACATGCGCTTCGAGCCGGCCGGCATGACCGACGACCCCGACATTCGCTTCGCTACGTCGATCATGGATTACCTGTTCCGTCGCCTGTCGCTGGAGTACATGACCTACGACGAGCGCGCCGAGATGGGCATCTTCACCATCGACGAGCGCCTGCAGCCCACGCTGCCCGGCGTGGAGGAGAGCGTGTGGGAAACCCGCACGGGCAGCGAGATGGTCGCCGACCCCAAGACCATCCCGTCGGCAGAAGACCTGCTGGTGCAGATGGAGCTCGGTGTAGCCCCGGCCGCCCCGAACAACGACGTCACCAACCCCGGTGGCGTGGCTCGCACCGAGGTCACGTCGAAGCCAGCGGCGCGCCACAGCGACGCCCCGATGTGCATGCAGTGCGGCGTGCAGATGGTCCGCGCCGGCAGCTGCCACGCCTGCCCCAGCTGCGGCAGCACCAGCGGCTGCAGCTGATGTGAACGGTCACGTCACGATTGCGCGTCGCGCACGAGAATCGCGATGTGGACCCGGTTTGTGACTTCGAGCTTGGTGAGTAGACGCGAGACGTGCGCTTTGACGGTTGCCTCGCTCATGAACAGGGATGCCGCAATCTCGGCGTTGGATGCGCCGGACGCCACCGCGGTCGCGACCTCCCGCTCCCGGTCCGTGAGCGACGTCAGGCGCTGGGCAGCGAAGCGACGGCGATCGGTCATTTCGTCGGTGCCGAGGTGAGAGAGAAGTGTGCGGGTGACCGACGGTGAGAGCATCGCTTCTCCTGCAGCCACGAGGCGAACGGCGTTGAGGATCTCCGTGGGTGCTGTGTCCTTCAACAGGAATCCGTCGGCTCCTGCCCGGAGTGCGCTCATGACGTGCTCGTCGGCCTGGAATGTGGTCAGGACGATCACGTGCGGCGGAGTTGCAAGGCGGCGGAGGGCCGACGTGGCGGCAATGCCGTCCATTCCGGGCATCCGGATGTCCATCAGGACGACATCGGGTCGATGAGCCCGCACGGCCGCAACGGCGTCGGCCCCGTCGGCAGCCTCGCCGACCACCTCCATCTCCTCTGCCGACGACAGGATCATCCGGAGACCGGCACGTACCAACGCGTCGTCGTCGACCAACAGCACCCGGATTGTCACCATGGCAGGTCGGCCTCGACGACGAAGTCACCGGAAGCGTCCCGTCCGTGCACCAGGACACCATTGGCCAGGGTCACCCGCTCCTGCAGACCAAGGAGGCCGGTGCCGGAACCCGGCAGCGCCGAACGGGTGTGGGCACCCACTGCGGTTGGGTTCCGAACGCTGACGTGCAGGCCGCGGTTCGGCGCTCCCGCCACGCGAACCTGGGCCTGGGTGCCGCGGGCGTGCTTGCCGATGTTGGTCAGCGCTTCCTGCACGATGCGGTATGCGTCGCGACCCAAGGGGCCAGGTGCGGCAGCTGCACCGTCCACCTGCATCTCGAAGTCGATCTTTGCGCCGGAGCGGCGAGTCTCCTGCACCAAGCGCGGAATGTCAGCCAGGGTCGGTTGTGGCACCGTCGACAGCCGCTCCTGCCCCGGCTCCTCCCGCAGCACGCCGATCACGTCCCGCAGCTCTTCCAGCGCTTGGTGGGCCGTCAACCGCAACAGCGCTGCGCTCTCGCGCACCTGGGCGGGAGGCAGGTCGCGCGCAACCTCGAGCGCCCCGGCGTGCAGCGCCACCAGGGAGATGCGGTGGGCGAGCACGTCGTGCATCTCCCGTGCGATGCGGGTCCGCTCGGCCAGGCGCGCACGTTCGGCGCGGACGAGCTGATCGGCCTCGGCCCGTTGGGCACGGTCGCGCAGGGTGGAGAGGAGCTGACGCCGGGCGCGGACGAACATGCCCCATGCGGTTGCGGCGGCCGCGAGCGCCAGCGTCGGCAGCATCACCGACCAGGGATCGGTCCGCCCGAGCCAGATCGAGCACACCACTGCGGACGGAACGAACAG
>Ga0163144_10027296_pt1 | contig 11061 bp, 10 predicted proteins | sample OliLak19BULKMAT1_FD_123175 | JGI IMG/M metagenome (GOLD analysis project Ga0163144, IMG submission 123175) | Freshwater microbial mat bacterial communities from Lake Vanda, McMurdo Dry Valleys, Antarctica - Oligotrophic Lake LV.19.BULKMAT1 | ecosystem: Environmental > Aquatic > Freshwater >... | reverse complement strand
AGCAAAGATTATATCAATAGAAACAACTGAGGATAGCCGCATTGATATCATTCTAGATCAAACCTGCTTTTATCCTCGTGGTGGGGGACAAGATTGGGACACTGGCATGATTAAATCAGAAGATGCTATCTTTAATGTTGAAGAGGTGCGCCTGGATGAAATCGGTGTTGTCCATCACGTTGGGTATTACGTCAGTGGATCATTTGAATTAGGAAGCATTATTGCATGCTCCGTCGATAGTGAACGTCGTTCAGTTAATACGAGGATTCATACAGCTGGACATGTCATTGATATGGCGATTGATAGTCTCGGTTTAGATTGGATTGCTACAAAAGGACAGCATTACCCACATTTGGCATCTGTCGAATATAGTGGAACGTGGCAACCTGAAAAAGCCGAAGAACTTCGAGTTTTGATTGAACAACGAGCCAATGAACTTACCGAGAGCAACCTAGAGAACAAGATAGTATTGATGCCAGTTGAGGAAATGCATACAGTTTGCCGACACGTACCGGTTAATATACCGACAAATAAGCCTGCAAGAGTTGTCATGTATGGCGAAGTCTTCGGTATTCCCTGTGGAGGCACACATGTAAAAACACTGAGCCAAGTAGGTAGACTTACTGTTCCAAAGTTGAAAGAAAAAAAGGGCGTCATACGAGTTACCTATGAAGTTGAAGGAATAATGTCGAACCTCTAATTTGCTTGAGTGGAAGTTCTAAGCACTTCCGACAGTGACTTAGTTGGCGAAATACTCTCGTGGATTTTATTAATCTGCTCTGCTACGATGGTGTCATGATTGAAGTATCATTTTATCAAAATTTAGATGACAGTATTATAGTACTAAAAAGTGCGGGGCAATGGCGCAAAGATAACAACGTTCTTTATAGCCCAATTTGGGACCCAGAATTAATAAGCCGTGAAGCGTATCTTGACGAGTTCTACGCCCACCAAGCATACGTACTTTACATAGATGGTCAGCCAACTGCTACAGCTACACTTGCTGACCCTCAAGAATCGAAACTGGGTACTTGGGTAGAAAAGCTTGGTAAAGCATACACTAAGTCAGATGCATTATACATTGATGATATTGCTGTGTTAGGGCAAAAAATTGGGCAAGGCGTCATCGCTATACTTTTTAACGAAATAGATAGCTTTGCGAACGAGCACAACTATACTTCGCTACGCTTAGATTTTGATGCGGGAATTAATAAGCTTGGCGAAGTGTATAAAGAACAAGGTTTCACTGAAGTGATTCGTAAAGACATCGGAAACAGGGTATCTGTGTTCATGGAGAAATCACTTTAAAGTTGAGATTCTAATTAGCCTTCACGGTGGAAGTGACACACCACTTCACTATTTTGGCGAAGCAGCCAAAATCGGCGTCAGCAAAGTGAATATCAATAGCGACATGCGTTTTGCGTTTCGCACCGCATTGGAAAAGACGTTGGCTGATAATCCCGAGCAATTCGCGGTGGTCAAAATTATGGAACCAGTCCGGCTTGCCGTTCAGGCTGTAGTGGAAGAGAAGATGCAATCATTTGGTAGTGCAGGTAAGGCCGTACTTTAGTAGTTAATTATAGAGTTTGAATTCGGTTCATGTGCTTTTACGTAACACAAGCAAGTTCAGAAGAGTCTCCTACACGGGGGCTTTTTGGTTATGGTTGCTTAATATGCTCAAAATCTTGTATTGTAGGATTAGTTTTTTCTGATTGATCACCACTGGTCTTCTTCAAAAATGAAGTTTGACATCTCTCCTACAAATGATTGGATATACACCATGGATACACGTTATATTGATCCACCATTGGCTAAGTTTTTGCGCGCGCAGGTCACTAAGCGGGCAAAAGCGGTATTGCCGGTGCTATCTGGTGGAAACTACGACGGTCCTAGCGGAACCGTTGAAATCGCTGCCCCCATTGAAACTCGCAAGCGGGTACGCAAAATTGAGTCTATACAAGGGTGGGAAATTGCACATCAAAACAACGGGTCTGGCTTTTGGAGTGCATACTTGCTCGCTGATGGCACGTTCGCAAACCAGTTCTGGTCGCATCTCAAGTATGGTGGCTTCAGATCTGTTTTGGGCGTAGAACGCATCAAAGTTAAAGGTCTAAGCTATGGTCGATTGATCATGGTCTACACGTTCCTTGGTGGAGTTCTCGCCAGAAAGGATGAGTAGTCAAATTTTTTGGCCCACAACCCCGAGCTTAAGGTTCTGCGGAAACGTGGGCCTTTTGCTTTTGGATGTATCGCTAAACTAATGTTAAAGTTAAAAAAGTTCTCATTTTGTCCGCACCGCACTGGAAAAAACACTTGCTGATAACCCAGAACAATTCGCGGTTGTAAAGATTATGGAACCAGTCCGGCTTGCCGTTCAGGCTGTAGTGGAAGAGAAGATGCAATCATTTGGTAGTGCTGGTAAGGCCGTACTATACCCCCCGGCCCTTTTTATGTGTTTTAAGCCGAGCTTGGTTACACTTGCGGCTATCAAGCAAGACTATTAGTGCAAAAGCCATAAATTCGTATGGCTTTTGCACTCTCTAAACTAAATGTTTATCCTTGTAATGTTTATACATCCGCGTATTATTGAGTGATGGACGACTTTAATGAAACAACAACAATCATTAGCTTATTTATTCAGGCTTTAATTGGATTGGGTGCAGTAACTTTCGCTTTTCTACAATGGAGAATAAATCGTCGGTTAAAACAACTTCAAGACTTTGTGTCAATATCTGTTCATTATGAAGATAAACTCACGTGCCTAACTGTTTTAAATGTAGGGAAGTCCAATCTATACGTATACAAGTATGAGTTTGCAGGAAAAACCGAAAGTATGGAAAGAGGTGAGTTAATACCTTTAGATGTTGCAGTTGAAGCCACTTATAGGATAATTATCCCGATTGAGGAACTGATTATGCATACAGTTTATACATTGAAGCTTTATGTTTCGGATGGAGGCAAAAAGAAATACATTTCAGAGCATGACGTAATTAAGAGTTCTTTTGATGTTACACGGTTCAAGATCGAAACAAAAAGTTATACGCCTATTAAAACTAATTGGAAGTTTTAATAGCGCTAAGGCCACAAACTAACGACTATGCTTTGGTCTCAATCGCAGCAAGTAACGACGCAAATGAATCTTGAAACTTCTTGACACCTTGACTCTCGAGGGTTCGTGACACATCCTTTAAATCAACACCAACGGCCGTTATGGCATCGAGGGTTTTTTGAGCCGATTCGATGTCACGGGATGTAAATGTTTGTGCATCTGCGGGCAAGTGATCTTGAATTTTGGCAATAGTGTCTTCGGGTAGTGTGTTGATGGTGTCTGGAGCCAACAAGTTGGACACATATAGCAAATCGTCATAATCAGGGTTTTTGGTCGATGTTGATGCCCATAACAAGCGCTGGACGACTGGGCTGTTGCCGTCGATAAGTGCGGCTTTGGCAAAGTTGTCTAAAAACACGCCGTATGCCAAACGTGCTTGGGCGATTGCGGCTTTGCCACGTAGGGCCAGAGCTTCGTCGGTACCGATTGTATCCAGTCGGGCATCGACTTCGCTGTCGACACGACTGATAAAAAACGACGCGACGCTGCGAGCGTTGTTTTCGGTGCCTTGATGGTGCGACGCGCAGTGCGCTTCGGCAACTTGGCGGTAATGGTCGATGCTAAATATCAACGTGACGTTAACGTTAATGCCTTCGGACAACAATGTTTTGACCACCGGAATGCATTCGTCGGTTGCAGGGACTTTGATCATAAGATTAGGTGCACCGACGTCGTGCCAGATTTTGCGAGCCTGTGCGAGTGTTGATACGGCATCGGCCGCAAGCGTGGGCGAAACTTCCAGTGACACATATCCGTCACCACCTTTGGTTTCGTCCCAAACGGGGCGCAAAATGGCAGCTGCTGCTTTAATATCTTGTTCGATGATGCTCCAATATATTTCTTCGGTTGTTTTGCCTTCGCCGGCAAACCACTTTATTTGGTCGTCGTACAAACTGCTATGTGTAATTGCGTTTTCCAAAATGGTTGGATTAGACGTCAGGCCACGAATACCGTCGTTAACGTATTGCTGAATCTGGCCGTTTTCCAACAAGTCTCGGCTGAGGTTGTCGAGCCACGGACTTTGCCCGAATGTTTGGGAGAGTTTTTCAAGGTTATTCATTTGTCATTAGTATAGCAAAAGTTGTATGATAGTGCATATGGTTAAAATATGTTCACTCGGTGCCGCGTCACAAGATGTTTTTATTGCCGGGAAGGGTATTCGAGCCCAACTCGACCCTGTTTCTAATGAATATGTAGAGGAGTTTAAGCTCGGTGCCAAACTAAATGTTGAACATATTACGTTTGCAACTGGTGGTGGCGCAACCAATGCCGCCGTAACGTTTGCAAGGCAAGGCCTCGAAAGCAGCTTTATTGGCCGTATAGGTCACGACAACCCGGGTGCGTCGGTAATAGCAGAACTCGACCGCGAACATGTAGGGTCTGACAACGTTATATATGACGAGTCACTTGGTACGCAGTATTCAACAATCCTATTGGCTGATACGGGCGAACGAACAATACTTATATACCGTGGAGCCGCGCAAGGTCACAGGCCACAAGATTATGAGGAAATAGACTTTAGCGTATACGACTGGCTGTATATATCGTCATTTGCCGGTGCCATGGATGCACTGGAAGTTATTATTACCAAAGCTAAACAGGCGGGTGTAAAAATTGCAATTAACCCAGGTGAGGCCGAGCTTGCAGAAGCTGATAGGCTACGACCACTTTTAGAAGATGTAGATGTGCTAAGTATTAATAAAGAGGAAGCGCAGAAAATTGTAGAGGGGCAGACAACCGAAGAGCTGGCTCGACACGGTACACACTACTGCCCGGTTGTTATAGTGTCTGATGGTCCTAATGGGGCTGTGGCTACCGATGGCAAAACTGTTGTGACGGCGGGCATGTACGAAGATATTCCTGTGGTTGATCGTACTGGCGGTGGCGACGCATTTGGTTCGGGCTTTTTGAGCCAGTGGGCCCAGGGCAGGAGCCTCAAAGAATCTATGGTATTTGCAAGCGCAAATTCAACATCAGTTGTCGCAGCTGTAGGGGCGAAGTCGGGTATTTTACATAGTGGGGTACAGCTCCACGATATGCCGATAGAAGAGGAGGATTTTTAACCTGTGAGTAAGTTCCTGCGCGACCTACTAGACGCCGAAGAGCCTGTATTTAGCTTGGCGCTTCGTGACTTAGAAAACGCAACTGGTTTATTGAGTGTTGACGCACGGCTTGTGGGTGATATATCGGCCGACATGCGCGCAGCTGTTAAAGAGCTTGGCCTAGATGTCGATGCGACTGCGCAGGAAGTGTACCATGTACTTCTGGTACGTATAGCCGACGACAACAAGCGCATCGCTAAAATTGTAGGTGGCGAAAACCCAGATGATATTCGCCACATTATTCCCCACCTTGTGGCTGCTGCCAATAAAGTCACATTCCACCGAAATGTATTTGTACTCAAACACGAAAAAGCTAAAGAATTTTTGCGCACGCAACCACCAGAGCAGTTAATTAAACATCTTGGGTATAGCAATGTCGACGAGCTTATAGAAAAAGAGAATTTTGGCGAACTGTACACCGCCTTACGTTTTAGCGAAGGGCCGGAATGGCTTAGTAAGTATGACGAACTGTTTAAAACTGTCACTGCCGATGATTACGAAGAGCGCGAGCTTGAAATCATCGTGATGGATCATGACAAATATGTCGATTTGGCTGAACATTTTGTCCAAAAGAAACTTCATAATGTAACTCATACTAAAGAAATGGGTGTCATAGTGGTGGTACCGGTTAGGCAGACGCACTGGAAAGGCCTTGCACTTAAGACGCTACCGCTTTTGTTGCACTACATGAACGAAGTAAAGCTTTATTCAACATTTTTTAAACACAAAGCAGCCACGGCACGCAACTTCGGCAAAGTTGTTATGGAAACGCTTTTGGCTGACCCCGACGCCGCAGGACAGATAGCTGGACAGCACGTGCACTGGCGAGTCATACAGCGCTACTTTGGCAAGCTTAAAGACGAAGCCCACCCGGAAGCATTTCAACCTCATGTTCAGCCCGAAGATCTTCACTGGAGAAATGCCGAAGAGTTACTGTATCAAATTGATCCCAAAATGCGCTTTTGGAAAGACCGCGACTGGGTAGGGTATGCGTTTGACGGCCAGCTTGTGACGCTTAATGTTATAGACGTAGCGCTGAGCTATTCTAACAATGAATCGTTTGAAACACGCTACGTCTACCACTTCCGTGAAAGTTTGTGGAATGAAATCTTTGCTCGCTATATGGGCATGCCGACGCTCAAGAAGCAAATCCTCGAACAGCTCGATAACGACATGATTGCACCAGATAAGTTAGCCCGTAAAAAACGTGAAAAGCGCGCTCTTGAGCAACGTAGTGTGGCCGATCTTGTAGGAACGGCACATAATATGAAGCGTGCAAATAGTAAACACGATTTACTTATTCGCCGCCGCCTTATCGATGCAGCCGAGGGTAGACTCTTAGGTGTAATCGACGAGTTTGAACATGCATTTGAAGTACTTGGGAAATACGATAAAACAGTAACAGTATTTGGCTCGGCTCGCCTGCCGCAAGATCACCCGGCTAGCATGCAAGCATATGACGTTGCGGGTAGGCTCGTGCGTGAAGGCTATGCCGTTGTGAGCGGTGGTGGTGGCGGTATTATGGAAGCGGTGAATCACGGGGCGTATGATAACGGTGGCGGCGCTATCGGGTTTAACATTAAACTTCCCCGGGAGCAAAAGCTTAACAGCTATACAACAGATCACTACACGTTTGAACACTTTTTTGCCCGCAAAGTAGCCATGACTCTCGACGCAAGCGCATATATATATTTCACAGGCGGCTACGGAACGCTAGACGAACTTTTTGAGATTTTGACACTAGAGCAAACTGGCCGTATTCCACGAGCACCTATCATTCTGGTTGGCGAAGCGTTTTGGCGACCACTCGAAAAGTTTTTGCAGTCAACGCTAGACGAAAAGTATCATACAATTAGCCACCACGACCACGACCTATACACAATTACAGACGACTTAGATAAGATTATACGGCTGATCAATAATTTTGAGGGTGACGTGCGAGATCACTTAGAGTACTCAGCACACGATTATCCTGTGAAGTAAATAGAGGAGATTAACACATGAACAATCATCGATACACTGCGGGTAACGTACATGTCGTCGCTATTATCGTAGCGGTTATTGTGGTACTAGGTGGGTTGGGTTTTGTATTATGGCGCCAACTTACACCGAACCTAGCATCATCGACAGAAATAACAAATTTTGAGGATTGTAAAAAACAGGCGGGGAGTGTGAAACAAGAAATCTATCCCGAAAGATGCATAACCGCCGACGGAAAAACATTCACTGGGCCGTCAGATTTGTTACCACCTCAAAATTTTTTGTCGTACTGTGCAACTGGCGAAAGAATATGTTTTGAGTATCCAGATAATTGGGTCATACAGCAGCTAGAACCGACAAGTACTGAGCCTGGATTTGAAGGTGATCGATTTACCGTATCTGACCCAACTGGTAGTATGAACCTGTGGTTTACATCAGGCATTGGCGGTATTGGTGGCATATGCGAACCCGATGGGACAACAACATATGTGCTTGAGGGGTCTCCAGTGGCTGGGTTAACCGGATTTAAGACCGACTTTGAGCAAAGTACCGACCAGGTAAGTGTCGCCCGTGTGATTACTCAGGAAAACAATTTATTTCGATCTAACTTATACATAAGTAACCAAAGCGACTTTATAACACCAGGTGAGCTCACCGAGTACGGAGGCGTATGCTTTAGCCAGATTTTAGATGGACGCAACGCGACAATGTCGAATGAATTTGACGGCGTGGGATCGATGACATTTAATAACGGCGGTACATTTTCAGACTTTAATAGTTATTCTTCGTATAACACGCTCGCAGATGCAAAAGAATCGTTTACAACAAAGCTCTTTATCGAAGCGACCAACATATTGCTCAGCCTCAAGTATTCGTAGGTACTGGTATACTAGGTAATGCATGACTGCTTTTAAACTCACGTCAACATATCAACCAACAGGTGATCAACCGGCTGCAATTAAACAACTGATTGACGGGCTTAATAGTGGTGTCCGCGAACAGACGCTGTTGGGCGTGACAGGAAGCGGTAAGACATTTACGATGGCAAATATTATTGCCGACCGCCAAGTTCCAACATTAGTCTTGGCACACAACAAGACACTCGCTGCGCAGCTGTATAGCGAGTTTAAGTCTTTTTTCCCAGACAACGAAGTACATTATTTTGTGAGTTATTTTGACTACTATCAGCCAGAAGCATATATGGCCAGCAGTGATACCTATATCGAAAAAGACAGTAAGATTAACGATGAGATTGATCGGCTGCGTCATGCTGCAACTACAGCGCTACTGACACGACGAGATACAATTATAGTTGCAAGTGTTAGCTGTATTTATGGTATTGGTTCACCAGAATCATATGAGTCAATGGCAATCACACTTAAAAAAGATGAGCAACGTCAGCAGGATAAGTTCGTGCGACTACTAACGGATATTCAATATCAACGTAATGATATTGATTTTCACCGCGGAACTTTTCGTGTCAAAGGCGACATCGTTGACGTGTATCCAGCTGGAAGTGACGCGGCGTACCGTATTGAGTTTTTTGGCGACGTTGTAGAACGACTGACCCGTATTGACCCACTAACGGGAGAGATATTAGCCGAACCTACCGAAGTAAGTATTTTCCCCAGTAGCCACTACGTGACACCCAAGGAAAAACTCGTTGTTGCAATCGAAAAAATAAAAGAAGAATTTGCGGGCCGTTTGGAATTTTTTGAAAAGCATGACAAATTACTTGAAGCACAACGACTGTCTCAGCGAACTAAATACGACATAGAGATGTTAGAAGAAACCGGTTTCGTAAAAGGTATCGAAAACTATAGCCGCTACTTAACAAACCGTGAGCCCGGCGAGCAGCCTGCAACACTTATGGATTACTTTTCAGACGATTTTTTGTTGTTGGTTGATGAAAGTCACATGACACTTCCTCAAGTACGCGGCATGTACAACGGTGATCGTGCCCGCAAAGAAGTATTAGTAGAATATGGCTTTCGTATGCCATCGGCTCTCGACAACCGGCCTCTCACATTTACGGAATTTGATCGACATATAAATAAGGCGATTTATGTATCGGCAACGCCGGGAGAGTACGAGCTTGCCCATAGTCCTGAGCCAGCGCAGCAGGTAATTCGTCCGACAGGGCTTGTTGACCCACACATCACAATACGTCCAACAAAGGGTCAAATTGACGACCTGGTAGCCGAAATACGTGATAGGGTCGCAAAAAGTCAGCGAGTGCTCGTAACGACACTTACAAAGCGTATGGCAGAAGACCTATCTACCTATTTACAAGAAATTAATATTAGCACGGCCTATATTCACAGTGAAGTTGATACGCTTGAGCGCAGTGATATTTTGAACGATTTACGGAGTGGTGTCTATGACGTGCTTGTAGGTATTAACTTACTGCGAGAGGGCCTCGACTTACCAGAAGTCAGCATGGTGGCGATTATGGATGCCGATAAGGAAGGTTTCTTAAGGAGTAGTAACGCGCTCATACAGACAATTGGTCGTGCGGCACGACACCTTGAGGGGCGTGTATTTATGTATGCCGATAGGATAACTGACTCCATGCAACGGGCTATCGATGAAACTGATCGTCGTCGGACAATTCAAAATACGTACAATAGCGTCAATAATATTACGCCGCTTAGTATTGCGAAGGATATTGACGAGGGGCTTCGCGCACTCATACCAAAAAAAGAAGACGATTCGCGCAAACTTAATCTAAAGAAGATTCCTAAAGATGAATATCCAGGGCTCATTAAGGAGCTATCGGGTCAAATGGAATTCGCAAGCGCTAATTTAGAGTTTGAAAAAGCGGCCGAGCTACGCGATATGATTGCTGACTTACACGCAAAACTATAACAGCTACAACAACATGCTTATGGTAAAATAAAACAGTATGGCTCCACCTTCACGGCATCCGCACACAAAGCGTTTGGCGCTCACGCTTATCCTTACCATTGTAGGAGGGCTTGTTGTGTCGGCCGGACTTATTATTGCGACGATATTTATCGCTGATGCGATATCACGTAGTAGCGAGAAGAACAAGGTTGCTGTGGACACGGAAGTTACTAATGTCTTATCGGCCGAGAAAATATTTACACTTCCTGACAATACGTCGAATATACCAGAGTCGCTCGATAGCATCACGCTCGTTGATGTTGTTGCAAAGAATCAACCAGCGGTTGTGCGCGTGCTGACAGTGTACTGCGTCAATATGAGACTGACAATTGGTACTGCGTCGTATAGCAAAGATAATGCGTGCACAGCCGGAGTTGGCAGTGGTTCAATTATTTCACGAGATGGCTTCGTGGCAACAAACGGCCACGTGGTAACAATTTCGCCAAAGCAAGTTATCATCAGCTCACTTAATGGTGGGGCAGATGTACGAACGTATTTGAGTTTTCTTGTTAATGCTAAACTCGTTGCTCCTACTCAAGCCTCATCTATTTTAAACGGCGTGGTCAATGGTAATGAGGCTTCAGAAGAGGCATTGTCGAATACGGTCGCGCTGATACCATTAAATGCTATAAATACAACCGAAAGTGAATCAACGTATGCTATTCAGTTATCTAACGAGCCTGTACGACTTGATAGGAACGGCGAGCGCTACACTGTTGAGTTTTCGAATACGATTACACAAGCAAAACTTATCGATCAAGACTTTGACGCTGAAAGTGCCGATACAGCACTATCAACAGGTCAGTTTACAACGTCAGATGTCGCGTTACTTAAAATGAATGGCGATTTTCCGTACGTGAAACTTGGCTCAATTGACAGCGTAAAAAAAGGAGATCAACTTACAGCAATCGGTTTCCCGGCTTTTATTGACGGAAGCATAGACACAGATCAGTGGCAGACAGT